>Ga0209380_10002972_pt1 | contig 10654 bp, 10 predicted proteins | sample HubBroMetageWFT6_FD_188347 | JGI IMG/M metagenome (GOLD analysis project Ga0209380, IMG submission 188347) | Warmed and freeze-thawed soil microbial communities from the Hubbard Brook experimental Forest, New Hampshire - Hubbard Brook CCASE Soil... | ecosystem: Environmental > Terrestrial >...
CAGCCGCTCCTTGCCGCCGCCGATGAGGACCTTCTGCCGGTATTCGTCGACGCTCCAGCGGACCGGGAGCCCGAACTCGGCGAACGTCTGGTTGAAGGCGACCAGGTGCCCGTACCGCTCCGTGTCGGCCAGCACTCCGTCACAGTCGAGGATGAGGGCGCGTGCTCGACGGTCGGGCACCGGGATCACCAGGCCTGGCCGACGCTGCCGAACCGGGTCATGTGACTGGCCGCCATGTCGATCACGGCCGCGCGCACGGCGGTGAACAGCGATGGCGGGTCCCAGCTGTCGCGCTCCTCCGCGGCGCGCAGGAAGGAAAGGTTCGCCCGCATGTACCTGACCTTGAGCGCGGTCGAGATGTTCACCTTGGCGCAGCCGCGTGCGATCAGGTCGGCGAACTGCGTATCGGTCATTCCGGTGCCGCCGTGCAGCGCGATCGGGATCGGCTGCGCGGCGACGATGTCGGAGACGCGCTGGGCGTCGAGCTTCGGTTCCGTCCGGTACACGCCGTGCGCGTTCCCGATCGCCGGAGCGAACACGTCGATGCCGGTGGTCTGGATGAAGTCCAGCGCCACCGGCAGTGACTGGCGTCTGGACTCCTCGTCCGAGCCGATGCCGTCCTCCACGCCGGTGATCGACTCGATCTCGCCTTCCACGCTCGCGCCGTACGAGCGTGCCTCAGCTACGACCTCGATCGTCTGACGCTTGTTTTCCTCCACCGGCAGCGCCGAGGCGTCGAACAGCACCGAATTCCAGCCCTTGCGCAGGCAACCGCTGATGACGTCGCGGTCGGGGCAGTGATCCAGGTGCAGGCTCACCGGGACATCGATGTCCGCCGTCAGCTCGCGCCACATGGCAAACAGCAGGTCGAGGCCGATGGACCGGACGGTCTTGACCGACGTCTGTACGATCAGCGGGGAGCGCTCCTGAACCGCTGCGGCCAGCACGGCCTCCAGGGTCAGGTCGTTGACGATGTTGATGGCGGCGACGCCGTAGCGTTCGGCGAACGCACGGTCGACGATGTCCTTCAGCGGCACGACGGGCACGCGAGGCGGCCTTTCTTGCGGACTGACGTGAACGTAACGCGGCCGCCGCCCGGGGCGGATCGGTGGAATCCCCCAGATGCGGGGAGGACTTCCCCTACCTGAGCCGGGATCGCCCGGCCAGTGCCGCGAGTTCCGTGCGGTTCCGCGCGCCGGTTTTCCTCAGCACCGCGCCGGCATGCTTCTCGACCGTCTTGACCGAGAGCACGAGCCGTTGCGCGATCACCCGGTCCGGCAGCCCCACCTCCATCAGGTCGCGCACCTCGCGCTCCCGCTCGGTCAGCAGGTCGTCCGCGCGCATGCCGCGGTGCAGCTGGCCGAGCACGACATCCGACAGGATGGCCTGCCCGCGTCCCGCCGCGACCACGGTCTGCGCGAGCTGCGGGCCGGTGGCGTCGAGATCGACGCAGCCGCGCGCGCCCGCCCGCATCGCGTCGGCGACCAGTTCGTCGTCGCCGGCGCCGCACAGCCCGACCACCGCCAGCCGCGGGACGGCGGCCAGCAGCAGTCCGGTAACCCCGTCGCGTGGTCGCTGGCCGCCGGCATCGGCGGGCAGCCCGAGGTCCACGAGTGCCACGTCCGGCCGCAGTTCCAGGCACGCCCGGATGGCCTCATCCGCCGTCGCCACCTCACCGACTATCTCGGTGCCGGGCTCGGTCCAGGTCAGCAGCCTGGCCAGGCCCGCGCGGAGCACCGGGCGCCGGGCGGCGACGACCACCCGCAGGGGCGGGCCATCATGTTCCCGCCCCGCGGGCAGGTAAGGGAAACGGGCCCGTATCCGGGTCCCCCACCCGGGCAGCGAGTCAATGTCGACGGTCGCGCCGATCTCCCGCGCCCGCTCGGTTGTCATCCGCAGCCCGAACCGCGCCTGCCAGCCGGAACTCGTGTCGAAGCCCTGCCCATCGTCCTGGACCAGCAGCGACACGGCGCCGTGCTCATAGAGCAGGCCGATCCGGACGCTCGTCGCCGCGGCATGCCGGACGATGTTGGTCAGCGCCTCACGGGCCAGGAGGATCAGCTCCCTGGAGACCCGGCGATCCACATCCACGGCGGTGCCCGCCGTCACCAGCCGTACCTCGAGCGGGCTGATCGTCGCGGCCCAGGCCGTCTCGGATTTGAGCGCCGCCTCGAGGCTCAGCCCGTCCGGCGGCGCGGACAGGCCGAGCAGCGTCTGCCGTGCCTCGACCAGGGCCTCCCTGGTCGCCGCGGCGGCCTGCGCCACGTGCTCGGTCAGCGCGGCGGTCCGCTCGCCCGCCCCGGCGCCGGTCGCGAGTTCCCGCTGGACCCGGTCGAGGTGCATCTGGACGGTGACCAGGCGCTGCGTCAGGGTGTCGTGCAGCTCGCCGAGCAGCCGGTCCCGCTCCGCCGCGGTCGCCTCGGCCCTGGCCCGCTCCTCGGCCGCCTCGTGCATCCGGGCGTTGGCCAGCGCGATCGCGGCGTGCTTGGCGAACAGCCGCAGCAGTTCGGCGTCGGCCGGGCCGAATTCGCGCTGCTCGTCCCGGCTGAACACGATGCAGGCGCCAATGATCCGCCCGCGCCACTGCAGCGGCACGCCGATGACACCGCGAAGAGTGGCTCGCTCCTCGGCCGCGACGTGCCCGCCGGGTACCTGGTCGTACCGCGCGAACCAAACCGGTGCCCGCCGGGCGACGACGGCCCCCGTCATCCCCTCGGTCAGCGGGAATACCCGGCCGGACTGGCAGGCGACGCCGATATCGGCTTCCTTCCGGTACGTGCCCGCCGCCTCGTCAACGCTGCAGATCGACCCGGCATCGCACTCCAGCAGTTCGGTGCAGCGCCGCAGGATCCGCTCCAGCAGGGGCCGCAGCGAGAACTCCCCGGCCAGGTCCTCGGCCACCGCGATCAGGCCGGCCGCGCGCGCGGCCGCACTGTCCTGGCGCTGCGCCCGGGGCGGGGGCACGGTGCCTGCCAAAGGCCCTCCGTTGTCGGCCGGGCTGGTCGCGTTGCGGCCGAATGGCCAGCGCAGCCTGGTCTGAGCATCGTCCTATTCGCGCGCGGGCGTCAAGGCGCGCGCCGCCGCAAAACGGCCTCGCAGGACAGCCTCGCAGGCCGGTCAGATCGCGTGCCGGTCGATCTCGCCGACGAGTTCTGGCCAGAGCGGCTCGGCGAAGAGGTGGCCCATCCGGTGCACGAGGACGAAGCGGCCGTTCTGCACCGTCTCGGCGATCTTGCGGCCGGCCGCGGGCCGGACGAACGGATCCTCGTCGCCGTTGATGGCCAGCACCGGCTGGCTGATCCGGGCGATGCCGCCCTCCGGCATTTTCGCCGCGCGGCCCGCGGCGAGCTGGCGGGCCCGGGAGTGCCGGTCCGGATAGCGGCGGCGCACGGATTCCTCGGCGACCTGCTCCAGCCATTTCTCGTCCAGCGGCAGGCTCCGGCCCCCGGCCAGCCGGGTGACGTCCATGATCATCCGCTTCTGGTCGGCCGGGGTGTCGCCGTAGCGTCGGAACACCAGGCGGAACGGGCCGGGAAAGCGGATGTACCGGAACAGCAGGACCGGGTTGCCGTACTGGGGAACCGCCGAGATCGGGGTCAGCGTCCTGACCCGGTCGGGATGAAGCAGCGCGGCGAACTGGGCCAGCCCGCCGCCCGATGACATCCCGACCAGGTTGGCCGACTCCCACCCCATGGCGTCGAGCACGGCCATCATGTCGTCGATGATGTCGGTGAGCTCATAGGCCCGCTTCTTGCCGCTGAACTGAGTCGACAGGCCAGAGTCGCGCTGGTCGTAGCGCACCACCTGAAAGCCGGCCTCGGCCAGGGCCGCGCAGAAGCCGTCGGGCCAGCCGATCATCTGCCCGTCCAGGCCGTGGATCAGCAGCAGCGGCCTGGCGCCCGGCTGGCCGAATACCTCATAAGCGATCTGGACCGCGCCGTTGCACGCGACTCCGCTCTCCACCGGGGACCTCCAAGTTTTACAATGCAGACGCATTACAACGTAGTCTATGCAATGCGAGTGCATGACAAAAGGAGCCGGGTGCGGATGCCCAAGCAGGTGGATCACGAGGAGCGCCGCCGGACGATCGCCGAGGCCGTCGTGCGCGTGGTCTCGACGCGCGGGGCCGAGGCGGCCAGCCTGCGAGCCGTCGCCGCCGAGGCGGGCGTCTCGATGGGCGCGGTCCAGCACTACTTCACGACCAGGGACCAGATGCTGCTGTTCGCCCTGGAGTACGGCAACAGCGTGCTTTCCGAGCGAGTCGGGCGGCTGCTCGCCGAGCGCAGGCCGGCCACACCGCGCGAGAACTTCCGGCTGCTCTTCACCCTGCTGCTCCCGCTGGACGAGGAAGGCCGGGCCGGCGCACGGGTATGGGCGGCATTGATCGCCCGCGGTTGCGTGGACGAGCCCACATCGAAGCTCGCCGCCGACGCCTACACGAACCTCACCGCGTTCGTCGTCCGCGGGCTTACCGACGCGATGACGGATCACCCGGCCAGCGCCACGGACGTCGCCCGGTCCGCCCGGCATCTGGTCAGCGTGATCGAGGGCCTGCGCTGGCCGGTGCTGTTCGGGGTGTACTCCGAACGCGAGGCGCTGGACGTCTTGGACGCCCAGCTTGACCAGATCTTCCGGCCGGCCCGGGGTTAGCGAGCGGGCGACCGGGCGATCATCGTGCCGAACAGGTCGGCGTAACGGAGCAGGTGCAGGTCGCCGACGTACCGCTCGCGGATGCGTTCCTGGGCCGCGTGACCGATCTGGTCAGCCTCGTCCGGGTTGTCGAGCAGCTCGCGGACCGCCGCCCCGAACGCCCTCAGGTCACGCGGGTCGGGCAGCAGGATGCCGGTGCCGTCGCCGATCTGGTCGATGATCCCGCCGACCGCCGACCCGACCACGGGCCGCCCCTTCCACATGCCCTCGGCCACGGTCAGCCCGAATCCCTCGGCCAGGCTCTTCTGCGCGATCACCGTCGAGTACCGCTGCAGCGCGTTGACCATGGCGGCGTTCTCGTCGCTGTCGTCGAGCGGCAGGGTGACCAGCAGGACCCGGGCGCGGACCTCGGACGGCAGCTCGCTCCAGCGCAGCAGGCAGTCGCCGAACGCCGCCGCGCCCTCCGGGTCGTCGGTCACCCCCGCGACCGCCGGGCCGACCAGCAGCAGGTACCCGGTCTCGCCGGGCGCAACGTAATCGGCGAAGCCTTGCATGACGCCGGCCATGTCCTTGAGCCGGTCCCACCGGGAGACCTGAACCACCAGCGGGTCATCCGGGCCGGGGCGGCTGTCGCCGCTGATGTCCGCGGACCTGGTCACCACGCCGACGCTGCCGTCGCTGCGCAGGAACGAGGTCCGCCCGTTCGGCGGGACCCCGTCCAGCACGCCGATCCGGGTCAGGATGTCCCGCACGGTGCCCTCGTCGAGGTACTGGTTCTTGGGCGAGAACGGGTCGATCGACGGCGGGATGATCGCGACCTTGTCTTCGGGAACCCACGACGGCACGTACTCGCGGCGGGTGAACACGTACCCGTCGGCATCAGCCAGGTACGGCCGCAGAAAGTTCCACGCCGCGTCGGTGGCGTCGTTGCGCCAGTCCACGCCGATGTGGCAGCGCCACGCCACCCGCGCCCCGGCCCGCGACAGCGCCTCGGCCAGCCCGGCTGTCTGCGGGTCATGCAGCAGCACGATGTCGCCCGGCCGTATCTGCTCGAGCAGTTCGACCGCGTTGGCGGCGAGCATCCGGGCGTAGTGCTCGCCGTCGGCCTGGTCGATCGGGCCGCCGGCCGGCTCGCCGTGGATCTGGTTGTGCAGGCGCTTGGTGATCACGAAGAACTCCGCGTCGCCAGTGATCACCCGCCACTCGATGGGGATGTCCAGGTCCCGGACGTACCCGATGAGCACGTGCAGCATCTCGGCGACCCCGCCGCCGGTCGCCGTCGAGCTGACGTTCCAGATCGTGCGCCCGTTCAGCTCCCGCCGGAAGCTCTCGGCCACCCGGACCAGCCGGACCTGCCGCTCGGTACCGATGACCGGCTCCAGCAGCGCCACCGGGCGCCGCGCCACCTGCACCGGCTCGACCAGACTCACTTATTCGCCCCCCGTAGCTGCCGCCGCCGCGCCGGGCCCCCGCCCAGCTCAGCTAGGTATACCCAGAAGTTATGTTTCTCCTATGACCGCACCGACCCGCCCCGGCCGGCCGACCCGAAGCTGGCGTACAGCGTCGGCCATCCTGGCCGAGCGCGACCCGGTATTGCGCCGCCTGCTGGACCAGGCCGGCCCGGCCAGCCTGCAGCCGCCGGAGGAGTCCCACCTGGCCACGCTGGTCCGCGCCATCGTCTACCAGCAGCTGGCCGGCGCCGCGGCGGCCGCGATCCACGGGCGCCTGATCGCCGCGCTGGACGGGGACATCGACCCGGCCCGGCTGCTGGCGCTGTCCGATGAGACGCTGCGCTCGGTCGGCCTGTCCCACGCCAAGGTGGCGTCCCTGCGAGACCTGTCGGCCAAGGTGCTGGACGGGACGGTCGTGCTGGACCACAGGCTGCGCGGCGAGAGCGACGACGAGCTGATCGAGCGGCTCTCGTCGGTCCGCGGCATCGGGCGGTGGACGGCGGAGATGTTCCTGATCTTCCAGCTCCGGCGGATGGACGTGTGGCCGACCGGCGACCTGGGGGTGCGCCGGGGCTACGGGCTGGCTTGGGGGATCCCGACGCCGACGGCCAAGGAGCTCGAGCCGCTCGGCGAGCCGCTCCGGCCCTACCGGTCGGTGGCCGCCTGGTACTGCTGGCGCGCGGCCGAGATCTACGGCGGCGCGGCGCAGAGCGCGGTCACCCGCTAGCCGCCGCCCGCGACCTTTCCTCCGCGAGCCGCATCACTCGCTCCCAGGCGGGGGAGAGGCCGCCCGGCTGCGAGGACAGCAGGGACATCGCGACCGGGTCGACGGACGGGTCCGGCCGCTGGCCGGGATCCTGGTCCCGTTCCTGGCCGAAACCCGGAGCGTGGCGGGCGGCAAAGGCCACCATCGCGTCGGCCAGCTCGTCCAGCCTGGGGTCGTCACGATCCCAGCCGTAGGCCTGATCGAAGCTAAGGTAGACCCGCCGGAACTCCGGGTCGTCCAGTCCCTCCCGCTTCTGTTTCGCCATCGCGGCCGCCTGACCGGCGGAGCGGGCCGAGAGCACAATCCATCCATCGCGTTCCATTTGAATGCTTCGATCGCTTACGCCGATCTGACGCAGGCGGTCGAGCAGGCCGGCGACCTCGGCGGGCACGAACAGGCGGTCACCCGCGGCCAGGTCGGCGATACGGCGCCGCTGCTGCTCGACATCGCGGATCCGGGCGGCGAGCGTGTCGTCGATCTGGGCGATGGCCCGGGCGAACTCCTCGGGCCCGGCGCCCAGCAGGGCCCCGATCCTGGCCAGCGGCACGCCCGCGTCGGCCAGCGTCTTGATCCGGATCAGGTCGACCACGGCCTGCGCGCCGTAGCGCCGGTAGCCCGACGCGTCCCGGTCCGGCTCGGGGAGCAGGCCGCGCTGATGGTAGTGGCGCACGGCGCGGACCGTGACCCCGACGTAGTCCGCGAGCTGGCCAATCGTGAGCATCATCGACCTCCCCTGTTGTACACCACCTTGGCCCCCAGGTAGCCGGCCAGCGCCAGGCCGGCGCACCAGGCGGCGGCGATGAGCGCCTGGTCGCCGATCCCGGTGCCCAGCAGCAGGCCGCGCAGGGTCTCGATCATCGGCGTGAACGGCTGGTACTCGGCGAACCAGCGCAGCCCGGCCGACATCGAGTCCGCCGGCACGAACGCGCTGCCGAGAAACGGCAGGAACCACAGCGGGAGCGGCAGGTTGCTCGCGTTGGCCGGGGTCCTGGCCACCAGGCCGAGCGCGACCGACACCCAGGTCATCGCGAACGCGATCATGGCCAGGACCGCGAAGGCCGCGACCCACTCTTGCGGCCCGGCCGTGGGCCGGAACCCGGCCAGCACCGCGACGCCGATCACCAGGGCCGTGCTGAGCAGGGCCTGGATAACGCTGCCGACCACGTGCCCGGTCAGCACCGAGACCCGGGCGATCGCCATGGTGCGGAACCGGTTGATGATGCCCTCGGTCATGTCGACGTTGACGGCCACCGCCGTCGGTACGCACACCGAGCTCACCGCGATCACGATGATCCCGGGCGCGAGATAGTTGACGTAGCCGCGGGTGCCGTGCAGGCCCGCGCCCAGGGTGCCGCCGAATACGTAGACGAACAGCAGCAGCAGGATGATCGGCATGCCCAGCACGGACACCGCCATCGCCGGGTAGCGGATCAGGTGCCGCAGGTTACGCCGCAGCATCGTGGCCGAGTCCGTAACGGCCAGGGTGAGGGTGCTCATACCGAGGGCTCCTTGGCGGTGTCGGTGAGGGCGAGGAAGACGTCGTCGAGATCGGGCGTATCCACCGACAGCCCGGCGACCCCGGCCGACCCGGCGTCGAGGCGGGCCAGCACCGCCCGCAACGAGGCCACGCTGCCGTCCGAGGGAACGTGCAGCGTGAGCGCGTCGTCGCCGGCCGGCACCACGCTGAGGGCGCGGGCGGCCCGGCCCAGCCCTTCGGCGTCGGTGAACTGCAGCCGGATCCGGCCGCCGGGCACGAGCCGCTTCAGCTCGTCGGCCGTGCCCTCGGCGACCAGGCGCCCATGATCGAGGACCGCGATCCGGTCGGCCAGTTCGTCGGCTTCGTCCAGGTACTGCGTGGTCAGGAAGATAGTGACCCCGCGTGCCACGAGGTCGCGGATGATCTGCCACAGGCCGCGGCGGCTGCGCGGGTCCAGGCCGGCGGTCGGCTCGTCCAGGAAGATGATCCGCGGGTGGCCGACCAGCGTCATCGCGAGATCGAGCCGCCGCTGCATGCCGCCGGAGTAGGTCGCGGCCACCTTGGCGCCCGCGTCGGCCAGGTCGAACTGGCCGAGCAGATCGTCGGCCCTCCGGCGGCCCTCGGCGCGGCCCAGGTGGTTCAGGTCCGCCATCAGGATCAGGTTCTCGCGGCCGGTCAGCAGGCCGTCGATGGCCGAGAACTGGCCGGTGACGCCGAGCGCCGCGCGCACCAGGTCGGGCTCGCGGCGCAGGTCGTGCCCGGCGACCGCCGCGTCGCCGGCATCGGCCGCGATGAGCGTGGAAAGGATCTTGACGGTGGTGGTCTTGCCCGCGCCGTTGGGGCCGAGCAGGGAGAAGATCGTTCCGGCCGGAACGTTGAGGTCGATGCCGTCGAGCACGACCGTGTCGCCGAACGACTTCCTCAGTCCGGTGGCCGCGATCGCGGCGGTGGTCTGCTGCATGTTCCCATGCTCGGACCCTGACGCTGGGTCAAGGTCAAGCCCGGACGGCCGCGCTTACCGGCGCAGGGCGGGCAGGGTGGCGAGCAGGTCGGCCCAAGGGAACGGCGCACCGCCCCCGGCGACACCCGGCAGGCGGGCCGGATCGAAGATGACCCGCACGCCCCAGTCCCGCAGTGCGGCCACGCTGCGCTGGAAGGCCGGATGGCGGGCCAGCGGTGCGTTGGGCCAGGGCACGGCGGCCATCGGCAGGTCCAGGCCGACCGCCTCGCAGAGCAGGCCCAGCGCCAGCGTGTCGCTGATCCCGAGCGCCCACTTGTTGACCGTGTTGAAGCTGGCCGGGGCGACCACGAACGCGTCGGCGGGTGGCAGCACATCCGGATCGTCGGCGCCCTTGTACTGGCTGCGCACCGGATGGCCGGTCTGCTCGGTGAGCCGGGCCGTGTCCAGGAACTTCGTGCCGTCCGGGGTGGCGATCACGCACACGTCCCAGCCCTGCTCCCGGGCCGGGCCGACGAACTCAGGGAGCTGCCGGGCGGGCGGGCCGCCGCAGGCGACGACGTACAGGACCGGGGATGGCTGGGTGGCGGGCACGTGCTCTCCTCTCGGGACTACATCCTGGGTTGTAGCTTGCCTGCAACCGGGGACGGACGCGCTCCTTCAGGCCGGCGATTACTGTCAAGGTATGGCTGCCAGGGATGATGTGGCCGCGACGCCCCGGCCCCCGCTGGCCTACCGGCTGACCGGCCGGCAGTGGCTGGCGATCGACTGCGTGGTGGCGGCGATCGCGACCGGGATCGTGTTGTTCAACGTGGGATTCCAGCACGGCTTCCGCTACCACGTGCCGACGGCGGTGGCGGCCGCCTTGGGCGTGGCGGCCGTCGCGCCGCTCGCGGTCCGGCGGATCTGGCCGCTCCCGGTGCTGGCCGTGGTGACCTCCGTCTGCTGCGCCGCGACCGTGCACGGGCACGTGCCGAACCTGTTGTACGTGGCCCTGGCCATGGCCGTCTACACGGCGGCCGGCCGGTACCGCTGGCCCTTCGCGGTGATTGTGCTGGTCATCATCGAGATAGCGCTCACGGTGGCGGTGCTGGCCGCGTTCGCGGGCGGCCACACGAAGGTGGACCCGTTCCGCGGCGAGCTGGTGGCGGGGGCGTTGTGGTTCATCGGCGACAGCGTGCGGGAACGCCGCCGGTACCTGGCCGGACTGGCCGACCAGGAGGCGCAGCGCCGCCGGGCCGAGGCCGAGCGCGGCCGCCAGGCCGTGCGCGAGGAGCGGGTCCGGATCGCCCGCGAGCTGCACGACGTCGTGGCGCACACCCTCGCCGTGATCACGGTCCAGGCGGGGGTCG
>Ga0209380_10002975_pt1 | contig 10643 bp, 11 predicted proteins | sample HubBroMetageWFT6_FD_188347 | JGI IMG/M metagenome (GOLD analysis project Ga0209380, IMG submission 188347) | Warmed and freeze-thawed soil microbial communities from the Hubbard Brook experimental Forest, New Hampshire - Hubbard Brook CCASE Soil... | ecosystem: Environmental > Terrestrial >...
TCCTCCCATCGAATAGCCAAGCAAATTGGACTGAGCGACGCCGAGATAGTCCATCAGACCTAAGACGTCGTCAGCCATGTTCGAAAGGGCGTAGCCAGATATCGGCTTGTCGCTGAGTCCAGTCCCGCGGTTGTCAAACAGGACCAGAGTGAATCGCTCTGCGAGACCCTCGACAAACTCCGCTGGCCAAGCGGACGAATTGAGACGATAGCCCATGATGAGAACAAGCGGTGGCCCGGACCCACGAACATCAAAGGCAATGGAAGCGCCGTTCACCGACGCCCTCTGCGTCATCATCGCGCCGCGAGCCATCCTGCGATCTGTTCGCGCAGCTTTTCCTGCGAACGAGCCACAAGTATCCCGATGTGCCCTCCTTTGACGGCGGCCTCCGAATAATCGTATGTGCCGACCGCTTTGCGCAGCGCCCGACTTGAGGACGACGGAATAATGTGATCCGAGTCGCTGAAGATATTTAGCACGGGCATCGTCAAATTTTTGAGATCGATTGTGCGATCTCCAACTTTAAGCTCACCCTTCACGAGCTTATTGTCCTGATAAAGATCCTTCAACCATTGCCGCGCGGCCTCTCCGGGATGAGCCGGGCGATCCGCCAGCCATTTCTCCATGCGTAGGAAATTGAGGAGCTTCTCGCGATCTTGGCCGACCTCCAGAAGAGTAAGATTGTATTTAGCAAGGCTGCGCACAGGCGTCATCATCGAGAACATCGCACCCCCCACCTCGCCGGGGATATTGCCCAGCCCGTCGATCAGCGAATCGACGTCTTCGTGGGTGAGGCCGCGAGCCCACACATTCATGAAACCTTGATTGGGCCGCCCGTCGGTCTGGTCTGCGTGGAAATCAACTGGCGTGACTAGGGTGACGAGATTTTTGACCTTTGTGGGATGCAGCGCTGCATACAGCATGGAAAGAACGCCACCCTGGCAAATGCCTAGTAGGTTGATCTGGTTCCTCTCTTCTCGCTCGCAAATCTCGTCAACAAACGAGTCCACGTACAAATTTACCAGATCGCCGAAATCGTCATAACGATCGGCGGGCGTAGGATGTCCCCAGTCGAGCACATATACCCGGCACCCAGCCTCCACTAGATTGCGAACGAATGAACGATCCGCCTGAAGATCCAAAATCGTCCAACGTCCGACCATGGCGTAGATGATCAAAACCGGAGTCGTAACTCGCTTCGGGCCCTCAAGCGCGATCCGATAAAGCGCGCGCTCGCCGATCTGCGCGATCTTTTCGCGCGGAGTCGTCGCCAACTGCACCTCGTCGTCGCTAACGCCCGACAGCAGACTTGACGCCTTGGCAAGCCGCTCGCTGAATTGATTGAGTTCCATCATTGCTGATATCTGAGGGAACGTTGTGCTCATCGAGGATCGCTCCTGCGTCTAATGCGCGCTTTGTCGGCGGCCGCGGTTGGCTTCGCAGTTTTGCGCTCTGAATTCGGTCGGGGACTGGAAGCGCGCAACGCCGCGACCTCTCGTCGGAGCTCATGGAGGCGCCGGTACACGTCGTCCATTTCAGTGCGCGTGGGACTGTCGGCCATCTTGGCGAGCATTTCGAAGTAGCGGCGCGTTTCGAGCCTTTGACGGGTTGCCGCGCGCAAATAGCGTTGCTGAAGATCAGCAAATTCGGAAGAACGGTTGAACTCCATCAAAGTGCGGTCGAGAACCGTGTTCCAAAGCTCCAACGCGTCGCCTGCGCTGTCGGCGCTCTGCCCCTTCTCCTTCTGTTGGGCGACTTCTTTTTCGAACCGTTTGCACGCCTCAACCCAGATCGGGATTCCGACGCGCACGTATTGTTGCGCGATCGCAATCAATTCCATTGCTGGTTCGAAAGTGGGCACGCCTTTGTCGCGCAGGTCCGGTAGGTCGGCGAACTGTGGAAGCCCGGCCATTTCGCGAAGCCCTCCGGACAACGAACTCATGCTCTCCAGCATCTTGTCGGGACGCATCGATGCCTGGGCCGCGGCTGCGGCAAGTTTCGTTGCTCCCGACCGAGTGGTGGATTCGGCGGCGCCAAACCATGCGAGCCAAGGCGCTGCCGCGCCTTTCCAGGTTTCGGCTATCTCCCCGAATGGATCTATCGACGCCCTTTGTTGAGCAGTCGATGCGCTCGCAGGTTGAACATCGGGTTCCGGTCCCTTCTTCATAGCGCCTTCACCTTTTCGCGGAGCGCGAACTTTTGAATTTTGCCGGTCGAGGTCTTGGGGAGCGCGCCGTAGATAAGTGTCTTGGGAACCTTGAAACGGGCCATTCGCGAGCGACAAAAGGCTATGATTTCGGAATCCTCGGGCTGGGCCGCGTCGGGCTTTAGTTCGAGAAAAGCGCATGGCGTTTCGCCCCACGTCGGATCGGGTCGAGCTACGACGGCTGCGTTCATGATCGCCGGGTGCTGTGTCAGCACCTCCTCCACTTCAAGGCTCGAAATGTTTTCACCACCTGAAATTATGATGTCTTTCGATCTGTCCTTGATTTCTATGGCCCCATCAGGATGCCATACGGCGAGGTCTCCGGAACGGAGCCATCCGCCGGCCAAGGTCTCTTCTGTCGCCTTTGCGTTCTTAAGGTAGCCCTTCATGACCGTGTTGCTGCGGATCATAATCTCGCCGACTGTGACCCCGTCGCGCGGCACTGCGGCCATTGTGGAGGGATCGGCGACCATGGCGCCTTCAACGATTGGATAGGCCACGCCCTGTCGAGCCATCTTGGCGAAGCGGTCTTCCGAGGGCAGCGAATTCCATTCCGGTTGAAACACGCAGCATGTGGCCGGTCCGTAGCTTTCAGTCGCTCCGTAGAGATGTGTTACGCGGAATCCCAACGCTTCCATCGACCGAAACACCGACGACGGCGGCGCAGCGCCACCGGTCGCGATCGTAACTGTATGGTTGAAGGGCGCGCGGTGCTCTGCTGGGGCGTGAGCAAGCATATTGAGGACTATTGGCGCGCCGCAAAGGTGGGTTACTCGGTGTTCGGCGATGAGACGGAATATGACCGGAGGCTCGACTTTTCGCAGACATATCTGCGTGCCGCCGGCCGCCACAACAGCCCAGGGATAGGACCAGCCGCAACAATGGAACATCGGCAAGGTCCACAGATAGACGCTATCGAAAGTAAGTCCGAAGCTGAATCCGTTGCCGAGCGCTGAGAGGTACGCGCCCCGATGGCTGTAAACAACGCCCTTCGGATCGCCTGTTGTGCCAGATGTGTAGAGCAGACAAAGCGACTGCCACTCATCGTCGATGCCTGGCCACTCGAACGCGGGATCCGCGTTGGCCAACAAAGCCTCGTAGGCCAATTGACCGACCGGAGGCGCAGTCGTCGAGTCCGGAGTGTCGATGGCAACAAGGGTTATTTTTGTATCGAGTTGCTGAAGGGCCTGTTCGACGAGCGTGGCGAAGTCCCGCTCGACAAGAAATACCTTGGCGCCGCCGTGCTTGAGAGAGAAAGCGATGTTCGCTGCGTCAAGCCGGGTGTTCAGCGGATTGAGGACCGCACCAAGCATCGGCACGGCATACAGCGCTTCGATCAACTCGGGGATGTTCGAGGCCAGTATGGCGACGGTATCAAGCCGGCCCACACCGAGCTTCGAAAGCGCGCCGGCGAGACGCACACTGCGGTCGAGTAAGTTGGTGTAAGTGTAGCGTCGCTCGCCATCGACAACCGCGACTTTGTCGGCGAACGCGGTTGCAGCTCGGGTAAGAAAACTGACCGGGGACAGTGGAACGAAGTTGGCCTGAGTCGCATCGAGACCCGTCTCGAACGCATGCCGGTCCGGTAAGGCCATTGGACTCCCTCATTGTTATCGGCACGGACCAGCGCTCTTGACGTCCAGTCTATCTCGAATTTGCTGGTCAATAAAAGTGATAAGTCATCGGACTGCCGTTTTACAAAGTCGAGACCAAGTGGCCGCCGTCGACGACGACCACGCTTCCCGTCATATACGAGCCTGCCTGCGAGGCGAGCAACAGGAGTGGACCCTCAAGCTCTCGTAACTCTCCGAGACGCCGTTGCGGGATGCGTTTGATCAAGGCCTTGCCCGCATCAGTGCCGAAGAATTCGTCGTTCAACTCGGTCTCGAAATAGCCTGGCGCGAGCGCGTTGACGCGTATGCCATGACGGGCCCATTCCAACGCCAGCGCTTTTGTCATTTGCACGACCCCGGCCTTTGAGATTGCGTAGGGCGCCACAGCGCCCGCCACGCGCAATCCCAGGATTGAGGCGATGTTGATGATCGATCCTCCCAGTTTGAGTTCTGCCATCCGCCGGCCGGTCGCTCGACTGGTTAGCCAGACTCCCTTGAGATTAGTGTCAACGACCTGGTCCCAATCCGCCTCCTCTTGTTCTAGCGCCGGTTTTGTCGAGGTTACGCCTGCGTTGTTGACGAGAATTTCAACGGGACCGAATCCCTGCTCGGCTGTCGTCAGCGCCGCGTCGATGCTCCCAGGCGATGTGACGTCCATGGTAACGCCCTGCGCGTGACCTTTATCCGCGCGGATCTTTTGCACAGTCTTATCGACGGCCGCGGGTCGACGCGCCGCCACCGTTACCCGCGCCCCACGTCCGGCCAGGAATATCGCGAAATATCTGCCGAGCCCGCTCGAAGCGCCGGTCACGAGCGCATGCTTGCCTTCAACCGCAAACGCCTCGCTCATTCAGCCGGATCTCCATCTAGGTCTTGCAACATCAGCTCACTTTTTTCCACACAAGGATGGATCGGCCCATCGAACCGTCGAGATAGCTCTTGTACGGCGCGGTGGTGATCGTGAGCGTGTCTCCGTCCAGCACAAAGTGCCGGATTTGATTCGTCCCGGTCCAGGTTTGGTTCCAGGAGATATCGATGTGGTGGACCACGACCTGATCGCCGAGAGAGAAGTTCCCCGCATACGCAACCATGGTTCCGAGAAGCTGCACGCCCTCCTCATCCGTAGGGACCACATCGCGCGGGGTCACGCGATCGGGTCGAGTGAAAATCGCATACATGCGGCCATCTGGCGCGTAACCAATATATCCCTCGGGCTGCTCCCCGAATTGATTGTGCCGAGCTCCATCCGACAGGCGCTCGCGAACGTAGGACTGCAACGACCATGTGCCGAGCACCGGGCAATCCGGCGGGGGTTTGCCGCGCTTTACTGAAGCTAGGATTTCAGTGTCAGTCGGCATTGGCCCTCCCGCTTCGATGATCTGACGATCGCGATTTTTACTTGCGTCGACACATGCGGTCATGCGTCGAAAAAGACTGTCTCCCCATCGCCTTGCAAGCGGATGTCGAACGTATAAACGGCGATGCCGTCGCGCTCGGAACGGGTCGCGATCAACGTTTGCCGACGCTCGGGTGGATCGACGATATTCAGCACCGGGTCCTGCGCGTTCGCCGCTTCCTCATCGCTGAAATACATACGGGTCGCCAAGCCGATGTTGATGCCCCGCGCCGCGAGCCAAATGTTGATGTGAGGAGCCATCGCCTTTCGGCCCTTGCGGCCAACGACGCTTCCCGGCTTGATTGTGCGGATGGTGTAGACGCCCGTCGCAAAATCTGTCCCCGTTCGCGCCCATCCGCGAAATCGCTGATCGAGTGGCTTGTTCTGGTTGTCGGCGGGATGATTGTACCGGCCGGCGGCGTTGGCTTGCCAGGTCTCGAGAAGCACGTCCTTCGTGGCGCGCCCCAAGCCGTCGAGCACGCGGCCTTCGATCGTGATGCGTTCGCCCTCGACGCCGGCGGCGACGAGGTCGTTGCTAAAATTCTTCTCGAATATATCGAAGCCCGCCTGATGCGGGATAAGCCCGATATGCACATAGGGCCCTGCCGTCTGCGAGGGGGTCTCGGGGAGATAGCCTATCCCGTTCGGCGTCGGCGTCATTTCAGCTTCCCTGGAGCTTGTTTTCAAACATAGTCTGACGTCGCCCGCGCAAGACGATGTCGAACCGATACGCGAGACATTCAAGCGGGAGAGCCGCCTCGATATCGAGTGCGGCGACCAAACGTCCGATCGCGGATTTGTCTGGGATGGTCCCGATGATTGAATCGTGAGGGATCAGCGGATCGCCCTCGAAGTACATCTGGGTAATCAGCCGCTGCGCGAAGCCATAGCCGAAAATCGAAAAGTGGATGTGAGCCGGACGCCAACTGTTGATGAAATTGCGGAAAGGATACGCCCCAGGTTTTACCGTACGAAAAAAATAATGGCCGGACTCGTCGGTTATCATGCGGCCGCAGCCCCCAAAATTGGGGTCGATCGGCGCACGAAACGTATCGTTCTTGTGTCGATAGCGTCCACCCGAGTTCGCCTGCCAGATCTCGACAAGCGTTCCAGATATTGGTCGGGCGTTGCCGTCTAACACGTGGCCGTGGACGATAATCTGCTCGCCAATGGGCTCTCCGTCCTTCGCGTAGTTGCGAAAAAGATCGTTGTCGAGCGGTCCGAGTTCATCGGGAGTGAATATTGGACCTGTGACTTCCGAAAGCGAGTTCTGCAACGACCAAAGCGGCACACGCGGCGCCCTCAGCACGCTCGTCTTGTAGTTCGGCGTGTGGGCCGGCGGATGAATATCGCGGTCGCGCTGTTGGAACTCGTCCGCCCGCATGTCGTTTCACCCCGTGAACACTGGCGACGGGACCGCGCAATAGCCCGGCCAATGAATGTCTACGATATTGCGAAACGCCCGAAAAGCGCTTTGGGCGCGATTCCGAGCGTATGACGCATTGCCCACTCATGTTTAGCTTGGCCCGAAACCGCTCAAACCGGTTACGGAGCGGAGCAGGCCGACCGGGTCAATTTGAAACGCGTGGGTGCAGCGCCCGCGGAAATCGCCGGCGGTACCAAATGGGGTGACTGGCGCCGAAATTTGCGATGACGATTTCGTTCTCTCTCGCCGACCTAACGGTGATCGGTCTTTCTCCGCCGGAGGTTGTGCGGGTCGCGGCGCGCACCGGATACAGGACGGTAGGTCTTCGCCTGATCCGAGTCACGGAAACCAGTCCGGGCTACGCGCTCATGCGCGACCCCAAAATGATGAGTGCAACCAAATCCGCGATGGCGGAAACGAACGTCGGTGTGCTCGATATCGAGTTGGTGCAAATTACTCCCGACATTGACGTCGCCGGCCTCGAGCCATTTCTGGCGGCCGGGGCCGAGCTGAATGCGCGATTTGTCATCACTGCGCCCTATGATCCGGATCTGACGCGACTTGCCGACCGGCTGGCCGCTATCGACGACCTCGCGGTCCGATACGGACTTCAGGCCGTGCTGGAATTCTTTCCGTGGACCGTCGTGCCAAACCTCGATGCCGCGATCAATGTCGTAAACGCGGCCGGCCGGCCGGGCCTTGGCATTCTCGTGGACACGCTGCATTTCGACCGCTCCGGTAGCTCGGTCGAGCAGCTCGCGCGAACGCCCCGTTCGCGTCTGCCCTTCGCGCATGTCGCCGACGCCCCCGTGCAGAAGAGTTACACAACGGAAGAACTGCTTCACGCTGGCCGCGCGGAGCGGCTGCCCCCCGGAGAGGGCGAGATCGATATCCGAAGAGTCCTCGAACATATGCCCGATGGGATTCCGGTCGCGCTCGAAGTTCCTATGACTGCGATGGCGGTGGCGGAAGGTTTTGAAGCCGTCGCGCTTCGCGTACGACAGGCGGCGTCGCGGCTGTTGGGCGACTAACGCGCTCGCCGATCACGGCGCGGTTACGCTTTTTTCTCGTCGATCAGCCGGGCGAGTCGCCGCAGCGCCAGAGCATAACCCTGCGTCCCCAACCCCGCGATGACGCCGTCCGCGCGCAGCGATACGTAGGAATGGTGGCGGAACGCCTCGCGCTTGTGGACATTGGAAATGTGCACCTCGAAGATTGGGAATTCGCACGCGTTCAGCGCGTCCAAAATCGCGACCGACGTATGCGTAAAAGCGGCCGGGTTGATCACGATGCCACCGGCTGTCTCGCGCGATTCGTGGATCCAGTCGATGATTTCATATTCGCGGTTACTCTGATGGAAGCGAATTTCGAGCCTCAGTTCCGCGGCGGTCACCGCGCAATCACGCTCGACGTCGGCCAGCGTCTCATAGCCGTAAATATGCGGCTGGCGTTTGCCCAGCAAGTTGAGGTTGGGGCCGTTCAGCACGAAGACGGTACGACTCAAATGCTTTCTCCTCTAGGGGTGCGCTGCATGATGCCACCATTTATATCGCCCGTCCCGACGGATCGTCGGGAAAGGAGGCGGCAGTGACCATCAACGAGGTTGACCACGTCACAAGCAGGCGCCGACAATCATGGAGCGCAGCGGAGATCAGAGATCATGATTCGCGGATTGCCTACCCTCAATGCGCTTCATTCAGCGCAGCGACGGAAAGATCTGCATTGTCTTCAACTTTTCAGGCTTCTTTGGCGCTGATTTTGACTGTCGCGCCCGTCCTGGCCGCTTCAAGGATAGCGTCCGTCACACGTAGGTTTTGCAACCCGTCGCGCGCAGTGACCAAAGGATCGGCGCTTCCCCGAATGACCGCGACAAAATGTTCGATCTGCGCCGCGAGCGGGTCGGTTCGCTGAAGCGGGATTGTCTCGGACTGAAAAGGTTCGAACCAGGAGCGGGCTTCCTTCCTCGGGTAGCGCTTGAGCCGCATCGTTGGAACCGCAAGCGAACCGTTCGTTCCCATCACCACATAGGCGTCTTCATCGGCGTAGGTCGGGTAGGCTTCGTTCTCCTGCGACGTCTGTTCCCAAGACTTGGCCGAGGCGGCCGTGTCGGACAATAGGAAAGCGCCCAGTGCCCCATTCTCGAAGCGAAGGTTGATCGCCACCGTATCTTCCACCGGAAACTTGCGGATCGCGCTCGACGCTGTCGCTTGAACCGCGACAATTTCGCCGACCATCGCACGCAAGTTGTCCACTTCATGGATCATATTGAGCAGGATCGGGCCGCCGCCCGGTTCTTTGCGCCAGGCGAAGGGACCATCGTAGTAGCCGTCGGGCTTATAGAAAACTGCGCAGCCGATCGCAGCGACGAGCTGGCCGAGGACTCCGGATTGGACGATCTCGATCGCCTTGTGGAGAATTGGGCTATGGCGGCGATGGTGTCCCACCAGCAGCCTCGCGTTGGCGCGTTCGGCGGCTTGACGAGCCGTGCGCCATCTTCAAGGGTGTGGGCGATCGGCTTTTCAATCAACACCGGAACATCTGCTGCGATGCATTGCAGGCCCTGCTCGACGTGCATTTGGTTGGGCGTCGCGAGCACTACCCCGTCCGGTCGATCACCGACGAGAAATTCCGCCAAAGACCGGTACACCGGCGCATCTTCCCGCTCTCCGACTTCGATCGCCTTTGGCGAAGGGTCGATGATCGCTGACAGAACGGCACCCTGGCTTCTTTGAATTTCCTCGATATGGCGAATGCCGATTGATCCCGCCCCCGCCACGGCGATGCGCACCTTCTCCATCTCTGGCTCTATTATTCGGAAGCTCTGGAGGACCACCCGCGCTTCGTCAACCCGAGTGGATTATCTCGTCGACAACACCGGTTTGTCGGCGAAGTCGACCAGCTACCTGCAAGGTTCGCCATGGAGAGGTTCGACCGGACTCAGTCGTCGACATACGCGGAACCTGGCGATGATAGTGAAGTGGCCTGCATCGACCCAGTCGATGGGAATGGGGATGACAAAGGGCAGGGCCCTCGCGGAGGAGGTAAATCGGCTTAACAACCCGCGCTGGAACCGACTTGATAGCGGCGTGCACATCCATCAGTATTAGCACCACAAGACAGGCGCGGATTTTTTTGGAGGCCGTTCGAAGACGGCCTCCTGCCAGCGCTATCAAACAAAAAAAGGAGGAGACCAGATGGCGAAGCCCACCGAACATGAGCCAAAAGGGGCGCACCAATCGAAGAAGGCGGCGGCGAGCGGCTGGATCGGGTCGGCGCTGGAGTACTATGACTTCTTCATTTACGCCACAGCGGCTTCCCTGGTCTTTCCGCAGATATTCTTCCCATCCGGGAACCCAACAGTCGCAATCGTGGCGTCTCTGGCGACCTATGGCGTCGGTTATGTCGCCCGGCCCATCGGCGCCTTCGTCCTCGGGCATCTTGGCGACACCCACGGGCGCAAGACGGTCCTGCTCGTGTGCATGTTCGTCATGGGCTTCTCGACGATGGCAGTCGGGCTGCTCCCGACCTATGGGCAGGTCGGGGCGCTTGCGCCCACGCTGCTCGTCGTCCTTCGGCTTATACAGGGCTTTGCAGTCGCTGGAGAAATCTCGGGCGCAAGCTCGATGATCTTAGAGCACGCTCCGTTTGGCAGGCGGGGGTTTTTCGCCAGCTTCTCCCTTCAGGGCGTGCAGGCGGGACAGATCTTGGCGGCGGCGATCTTTCTGCCGCTTGCGGCCTACATGCCCGATGAAGCATTCAACACGTGGGGCTGGCGAATTCCATTCCTCGCCAGCGTCGTCGTAATCATCGCGGGCTATATCATTCGTCGCGAAGTCGAGGAGACGCCGGCCTTTGCAGAGGAAGCCTCGGTGGGCAACGTCCCGCACGCGCCGATCATTCAGGCCTTCACGTTTTACTGGAGGGATATGCTCAGGGTGGTCTGCATGGCCTTGATGAATGTGATCGCCGTCGTCGCCGCGATTTTTGGCGCGGCCTACGCGG
>Ga0209380_10002978_pt1 | contig 10634 bp, 9 predicted proteins | sample HubBroMetageWFT6_FD_188347 | JGI IMG/M metagenome (GOLD analysis project Ga0209380, IMG submission 188347) | Warmed and freeze-thawed soil microbial communities from the Hubbard Brook experimental Forest, New Hampshire - Hubbard Brook CCASE Soil... | ecosystem: Environmental > Terrestrial > Soil...
CTGCTCCCAACCCAGCTGATCGTGCGGGAAAGCTGCGGGTGCGGTGCGCCCAACGGCGCTGCCGCAAACAGCGCTGCCGCAAACACGGGCTCCGCGGCACCCGACGCAATACGGGAACTCGCGATCCAGGCAGGTGACTGATGAGCTATATCGCCCGACGCCTCATCTTCTACGTCGTGGCGGCCTGGGTCGCGCTGACGGCGAACTTCTTCATCCCGCGGCTCGTGCCGGGCAACGCGGTCGAGGCCATCATGTCGAAGTTCCCCGAGCTGTCGCCCGCGACCTACAAGGCACTCGAGGCGATGCTCGGTGTCGGCCACCCCGCCGGCCTGTGGAGCCAGTACGTCTCCTACCTCGACGATGTCGCGCACTTCAACTTCGGCATCGACGTGTCGCAGTACCCGGCGCACGTGTCCACGCTGCTCGGCGAGACCATCCCGTGGACGCTCACACTGGTCGGCACCGCGACGGTGATCGCCTTCTTCCTCGGCACGGGCCTCGGGATCCTCGCGGGGTGGCGGCACGGCGGCTGGGCCGACCGGGCGCTGCCCGGGCTGATGTTCATCCAGGCGATCCCGTACTTCTTCCTCGCGCTGATCCTCATCGAGGTGCTCGCGGTGAAGCTGCACGTGTTCCCGATCGGCTCGGGCTATGCGGGCGGGCTGGTCCCCGGCTGGAACTGGGCCTTCATCGGCAGCGCGATCTATCACTCGCTGCTTCCGGCGTTCACGATCGTGATCACGTCGGTCGCCGGCTGGATGCTGCAGATGCGCAACGTGATGATCACGACGATCGGCGAGGACTACGTGCTCGCCGGCCAGGCCAAGGGCCTGACCAACCGCCGGGTCGTGTTCACCTACGCGGCGCGCAACGCCCTGCTGCCGCAGCTGCAGGGCTTCGGGCTGGCCCTGGGCTTCGTTGTCTCCGGAGCCATCATCATGGAGATCGTCTTCTCCTACCCCGGCATCGGCCTGCTGCTCGTGAACGCGGTCACGTCGAACGACTACCCGCTGACCGAGGCGATCTTCCTGGTGATCACGTTCGCGGTCCTGCTCGCCAACCTGATCGTCGACCTCGTCCTCGTCTTCATCGATCCGCGGGTACGGACGAGGGAGGCGACGGCATGACCGCCGTGCTGCCGGTCAGCACCAGCCCCGAGATCGTGGCCGAAGGCCGCCAGGAGATCGGTCACTGGCGGCGGCTGCCGCTCAAGGCGAAGGCCGGCATCGTCCTGCTCGGGCTCTTCGTGCTGGTGGCGATCATCGGGCCCCTGGTCACCCCGTACGACCCGTCGTACCAGAACCCCTCGCTCAACCTGTCGATGCACGCGCCCGACGCGGCCCATCTGCTCGGCACCACGTCAAGCGGTCAGGACGTCCTGTCGCAGCTGCTCGTCGGCATCCGGCTGACCATGGAGCTGGCGTTCATCGTCGGCGTCGTCGCGACGGTGCTGTCGGTCGCCGTCGGCGTGTGCGCCGCCACGTTCGGCGGTCTCTGGGATGAGCTCCTCACGCTCGTGGCCAACGTCTTCCTGGTCATCCCGGCCCTGCCGCTCCTGATCGTCCTGCTCGGCTACCTGTCGCAGCACGGGCAGTGGCCGACCATCCTCGTGCTCAGCGCCCTCGGCTGGCCGTGGGGGGCGAAGGTCATCCGGGCCCAGACGCTCGCGATCCGCAACCGCGACTTCATCGCCGCCGCGCGCGAGGCCGGCGAGAGCTCCTGGCGCATCATCGCATTCGAGATCATCCCGAACGAGTACAGCCTCATCGCGGCGAACTTCGTCAACACCGTGCTGTACGCGATCGGCACCTCCGTCGCCCTCGCGTTCATCGGCGTGGCCGACCTGTCCAGCTGGAGCCTCGGCACGATTCTCTACTGGGCGCAGAGCCAGCAGGCTCTGACGCTCGGGGCCTGGTGGTGGTTCGTCCCGCCCGGCCTCGCCGTCGCGCTTATCGGCACCTCCCTGGTCCTGCTGAACACCGGGATCGACGAACTGGTCAACCCGCGGCTGCGGGACGCCGCCCGCGCCAACCGGATCGCCGGGCGCACGCTCCGGCCGGCCGACCCGACGCCGGTGCTCGCCGACCTGCAGCCGCGGCGCTCTCCAGTCGGCGCGTTCCTGCACTCGTTCTCCCGGAGTTCTCTTGCGGACGGGAACGAGGCTTCGCGATGATTCAGCGTCCAGATCGCGAATCCGTGCCCGGAGCGAACTACACCGGGTACACCGGCACGGACCCGGTGCTCGATATCCGCGACCTGTCCGTGACCTACCAGGCCGTGGGCGGCGACGTGCGCGCCGTCGACCATGTGAGCCTGGCCCTGCACGCCGGCGAGGTCGTCGGCCTCGCGGGCGAGAGCGGCTCGGGCAAGTCGACGCTGGCCTACGGCGCCTGCCGGCTGCTCCGTGCCCCCGCGGTCATCAACAACGGGAGCGTCACCTACCGCGGCCGGCGCGTGAGCGGCCCGGTCGACCTCATGCATCTCAGCGCCGATGAGCTCCGCAAGATTCGCTGGCGCGAGATCGCGATCGTGTTCCAGAGCGCGATGAATGCGCTGAACCCGGTGCTCAACGTCCGTGACCAGCTCACCGACGTGATCCACGCGCACCTGAAGGTCTCGCGGGCGGAGGCGGTGGAGCGAGCCGCCTCGCTGCTCGACCTGGTGAGCATCCCGCGCTCGCGGCTGCGCAGCTACCCGCACGAGCTGTCGGGAGGCATGCGCCAGCGCGTGATGATCGCCATGGCGCTGGCCACCGAGCCCGAGGTCGTCATCATGGATGAGCCGACCACGGCGCTTGACGTCGTGGTCCAGCGCGACATCCTCGCGCAGATCGTCGAGCTGAAGGACCAGCTCGGTTTCTCGATCCTCTTCATCACGCACGACATCTCGCTGCTCCTCGAGCTCGCCGACCGGATCGCGGTGATGTACGCGGGCAAGCTCGTCGAGCTCGGCACGGCGGCCGAGATGCACCACGAGGCAGCTCATCCGTACACGATGGGCCTGCTCAACTCGTTCCCGTCCCTGCGCGGCGCCCGGCGCGAGCTGGCCGGAATCCCCGGCTCGCCGCCTGACCTGCGCTCCCCGCCGCCGGGCTGCCCCTTCCTCCCGCGCTGCCGCTACGGCACGCAGGCCTGCACCGAGATCGACATGAGCCTGGCGCCGGTGGCGACCTCAGAGGACCCGTGGCACGTCACCGCGTGTCCGTTCGTGCTGCCGGACGGTCTGCCCGCCAGCCAGTCCACCGGCGCCGGGGCCGCCCCAATTGGAGTTGTCGATGACCAGCGATGACCGCGAGCCGCAGCCTCCTCCGGCGGCCATGCCACCCGTGTCCGCCGCGGCCGGGCACGGCCCGCTGGCGATGGAGGCGATCGCGCTCACCAAGGACTTCAGGATCGGGCGTCGCCAGGCCGTCCACGCGGTTCGCGACGTTTCCTTCAATCTCTACCGCGGCGGCGTGGTCGCGCTGGTCGGCGAGAGCGGGTCGGGCAAGTCAACGATCGCCAGGATGCTTGCGGGCCAGGAGCGACCGACCTCGGGGTCGATCCGGCTCGACGGCGCGCCGGTCGAGATCGCCAGCCGGAGCGCGTTCCGCCAGTACAAGAGCTCGGTCCAGATGGTGTTCCAGGACCCGTTCTCCTCGCTGAACCCCGTCCACACGGTGCACTACATGCTGGAGCGTCCGGTCCGGCTGCACCAGGGCAAGTCCTCCGGCCGCGAGGTCCAGGAGGAGATCGGCTCGCTGCTGACGCAGGTACGGCTGACGCCGCCCGAGCAGTTCCTCGGCAAGTTCCCGCACGAGCTGTCCGGCGGGCAGCGCCAGCGCGTGTCGTTCGCGCGGGCGCTGGCAGCGAAGCCGGGCGTGCTGCTCGCCGACGAGCCGGTGTCCATGCTGGACGTGTCGATCCGCCTGGAGATGCTCGGTCTCCTGGACGACCTGCGCCGGAGCTTCCAGCTCGCGCTGCTGTACATCACGCACGACATCGCGTCGGCCCGGTATTTCGCCGATGAGATCATCGTCCTGTACGCCGGGGAGGTCGTCGAGCGCGGCGCCGCCGAGGACGTCACGCAGCATCCGGCGCACCCGTACACCCAGCTGCTGGTCGCGTCGGCGCCGGATCCCGATCACCTCGGCCGCGGCGCGCTGCGCGCCGGGCGAACCGCGGACGGGGCCAAGGCCATGCCCGGCCTGCAGGCCGCGGCCGTGGGCTGCCCGTTCAACCCTCGGTGCCCGTTCGCCGACGACAAGTGCCGGAGCGAGGCACCAGCCCTCCAGCTCATCGCCGCCGACCGTGCCGCGGCTTGCTGGCATCTCGACAAGGCCGCACCCGACCTTCTGGCCAGCCGACAAGGGGGTGGGGACCTTACGAGTTAGCCCACGTCAAAACCGCAAGGGAAACGAACCCTTCAACCAATAAGGAAAGGCAATTATGATCCGGTCAAAGCTGAGCTATCGACGGCTCCTGGCCCTGACGGCAGCGGGCGCGCTCGCCGCCGGAGTGGGAGCCTGCTCATCGACCCCGGCGCCGTCGAGCTCAGGCAAGGGCTCGACGCCGAGCGGGGCCACCACCCTGACCATGGAGAGCTCACCTGAGAACTCCATCACCCAGGACTTCAACCCCTTCGTGTCGACGGCCGCCCCGCAGGGCATGGGCGCCACGGGGCTTATCTACGAGCCGCTGCTTCAGTTCGACCTCGCGGCACCGCCGAAGTTCTACTACTGGCTGGCGACCGCCTATACCTGGGGCGCGGGCGGCAAGTCGCTCACCTTCACGATCCGGCAGGGTGTGAAGTGGAACAACGGCACGGCAATGACGCCGGCCGACGTCGCGTTCACCTACAACCTGGTCAAGAGCACCGCGGCCATCAACCTCGCCGGGCTCGACATCACGAGCGTGAGCACCTCTGGGGACACGGTCACGCTGACGTTCCCGACGGCGGAGTACACCAACCTGCAGCAGATCGCCGGAGTGCCGATCCTTCCGAAGTCCGTGTGGAGTACCGCCGGCACCCCGACGGCCTTCACCGACGCTACCCCGGTCGGCACCGGGCCCTACATGCTGAAGACCTTCACGCCGCAGGGCTTCACGCTGACGAAGAACCCGAACTACTGGAACGCGTCAGCGGTCAAGGTGCAGAACGTCTACTTCCCGGTCTACACCTCGAACACCGGCGCACTGTCGGCGCTGTTCTCCGGGCAGATTGACTGGACCGGCAACTTCATCCCGGGCCTGCAGAAGCAGTTCGTGAGTACCGCACCCACCTACCACCACTTCTGGGAGGCACCGGGCAGCACCAACGCCCTGATGCCGAACCTCCACCAGTGGCCGACCAACCAGCTCGCCGTGCGCAAGGCGATCAGCCTGGCCGTCAACCGCAACCTTCTCGCCTCCGAGGGCGAGGCCGGCCTTGAGAACCCGATCACCAACACGACCGGGATCACGCTGCCGACCTTCTCCGCCTGGAGCGGGCCGGTCACGAGCGACACCGTCTCGCCCACGGGCAGCGCGAGCCAGGCCGCGGCCGTGCTCACGGCCGCGGGCTACAAGAAGGACTCCGCTGGGTTCTTCGCGCTGAACGGCAAGCAGGTCACGGTCACGCTGGTCTCGCCGTCGTCCTACACGGACTACGCCGAAGTCGGCTCGATCGTTGCCGGCGAGCTGAAGGCAGCCGGGATCGACGCCAGCTTCAACGGCCTGACCGTCGACGCCTGGAACGCCGACATGGCCGACGGTGACTTCCAGCTGGCCGAGCACTGGTCGAACAACGGCCTGACCCCCTACAACCTCTACGACAACTGGCTGAACAGCGCTCTCGACGCTGGCAACAACGCCACCGGCGACTACGAGCGGCTGAACGACCCGGCTCTGGATGCTGACCTCGGCAAGCTCGCCGGCGACCAGAGCGTGACCCAGCAGACCCAGGATCTGATACCGATCGAGACCTACGTGTCACAGAACCTGCCGGTCATCCCGATCACGACCGCCTCGGAGTGGTTCGAGTACAACTCGCAGCGCTTCGTGGGCTGGCCGACCCAGCAGGACCCGTACGAGACCGGGCAGCCGTCCGGCACCAACAACTCGGCCGGATCCGGCACTGACGAGGTCGTACTCCTGCACCTCAGTCCGCGCACCTAACCGCTGACCCAAGCGGGCCCGCCCCTGGCTTGCCAGGGGCGGGCCACACCCCACCCGTACCGTAACTCACTGCTAGCGCGCCAGCTCAGGCCAGGTGCGCAATCCCAACACCAGGACACCCGGCCAGCGCCAAGGCCACCGGCGCTGGCCGGGCCCGCACCTTTGCGCCCGGCGGTACGTTGCTCATGTGCTGCACCTGCGCCGGCCGTCGGCCGTGGTCCTGGCCCGGCTCGTGGCCGCGCAATCCGGCCTCGGCCTCACCTACCCCGAGGTCGGCGCCACCGCGACCGCCATGCCCGCGCGCTACTGGCACGGACGCTGGCGGGCCGACCTCGGCGAGTACAGCGACGCCCGGCTGCACCGGGCATCGGCGGCACTGCGCGGCTGGGCGGCGCAGCTCGGAGCCGGCATGACCGTGGTCCCGGACGAGCCGGTCCGGCCGGACCTGACGTTCGCCCTGGCACTGCCGCTCCCGCTCGGCTGGGCCACCGCGGCCGGCCGCGTCGTCTACGTGACCGACGAGCCCGAGCGCTTCGGTTTCGCCTACGGGACGCTGCCCGCCCACCCGGAGCGGGGCGAAGAGGCCTTCCATGTCGCCCGCGACGGGGCCCGGCTCGTCTTCACCGTGCAGGCCTTCTCCCGGCCGCAGCATCCACTGGCCCGCCTCGGCGCGCCCGTTGCCCGCCTCATTCAGCTGCGGACGAACCAGGCCTACCTCACCGCGATGCGCGCCGCCGTGGGCTGCTAGCGGGGGACTCACCCAGGCGCTTCAGACCGTCGAGCACGCGCTCGAGCGCCTCGACGGAGACGGGAGCGAACTCGCGCCCACTCGTCCCGGCCGGCTCTTCGCCGGGGCCGGGCTCATCCGCCCTGACCGACTTTGCTCGACCCGGTCTCACCGTCTGGCCGGGCGCGGTGTCCTTCGCCACTGTGTCCTTCGTCCTGGTGTCGTCCGGCGCTGGAACTGGCTTGCGGCGGGGTATCGCCTGCCGCACGGTCTGCGACGGGTCCGCGGGCAGACGGAGCCGCCGCCCGCGGCTATCCGCCGTGGTCAGCCGAAATCACTCTTTCGCTGCGGAGTGGACTAGGGCTGAGTGACAAACCGGACGGCACGTTACTGATAGCACCCCTTCGCTGCAAGCAGCGTTGGGCGCATGTCGCGAAATCAGGATCAAGCGCAGTGAGACCGAGCTCGTCCTGTAGCCCGTCCGGGCCGCGCAGCCGACGCCCGATCGCCGGCCGCGAGCAGGCGTTCCTTTATGGCTACGGGCCGTCAAAGTGGTTAGTTTGCGTTGCACAAAAACCTACTTGACGGCCGGTTAGGAACGTGCCTAATCTGATCTTGAAGGCACGAACCCGACCTGTCGGCAGGTAAGCCGCCGGGTGGTGCCACCGAGGATCGGAGGTCCGCCGGCCATGGCCCCGCCGCAGTCGACTCCCACCGCACCCGGCCCTGGTCGCGAGGGTGTGGCGAACCTCGCCGCCACGTCCCCTCTTCTCGGCGAACCTGGTCCCGGCCTTTCGCATTCCCGCCGCATCGCTGCCTGGGTGCTGGCGGCCGGCGGCCTGCTTGCCTACAACTGGTGGGTCCTCGTGCCGCTGAAGCCCGGGCTCATGACATCGCCGGACGAGCTGTTCAGCAACCTCGAGGTCTCCGGCCAGCCCTACGCCACGGCCATGCAGCACGCCGACCTGCTCTCCGGCGTGCTGTTGTTCGCGGCGTTCGTCGTCATGGGCCGCCGCAGCGCCCCCGGCGGCGGGCGGGACTGGCTGGCAATGCTGGGCTTCGCCATCGCGGGCGCCGCCGGCGGCCTGTTCCCCGAGGTGTGCGAGGACGGGATCAACGCGGTATGCCGGCGGATGGAATGGCACTTCGAATTGCCGGCCAGCCAGTACGTCCACATCGGCGCCGGCATCGTGGAGTTCGCCGCGATCACGGTCGCTCTGTTCATCGCGGCCCGCCGGACGGCCGGCACCCCGTCGGCCGCCGGGACGGCCTACCGCCGCCTGTGGCGTGCCGCGCTTGTCGCCTATCCGCTGCTCGGCCTGGCCTACCTGACCAACCGGTTCGGCGGTGTCATGGAGGCGGTCTTCTTCATCGGCTTCACCGTGATGGTTGTCACTCAGGTCGCCGAGCGCACCTGGCGTCGGGCCGGGGTCCGGATCAACTGGGCCGTACCGTTGCCCCATGGACGAAGCTCCCCCGGCGCGTGACCTGCTCGACCGCTGGCGGTCCGACCTCGAGGCCTGGGCAATTCCCGACCACATCATCGCGTCGGTGTCCGAGTCGCCCTGGGTACTACCGCGCCAGGTCTTCGCCCGGCGAGCCGACCGGGTTTCGCTAGCGCCCGCCGGACCCTCCTACGACCGGGCCTTCGCCGCTCTTGATCCGCCCGGCACTGTGCTCGACGTCGGGTCCGGGGCCGGCGCGGCCAGCCTGCCGCTACTGCCCAGGTGTACTGGCCTGACGGCCGTCGACACCGACCCCGGGATGCTGGCCCTGCTCGGCGAGCGGGCCGCCGCGGCCGGCGTCCAGGCGCGGCTGGTGCACGGCAGCTGGCCCGGATCCGCCGCCGAGGCCGGCGAGGCCGACGTGGTGACGTGCCATCACGTGACCTACAACGCCCAGCTGATCGAGCCGTTCCTGGCCGCGCTGACGACCGCGGCGCGCCGCCTCGTCGTTGTCGAGATGACGGCGACGCACCCGCTGGTCAGCCTCAACGATCTCTGGCTCAGGTTCCACGGCCTGCAGCGGCCGACCGGGCCGACGGCCGACGACCTGCTGGCGATCCTGGCCGCGCTTGGCGTCGAGGCCCGCCACGAACGGTGGCGGCGACCGAGCGGCGGCGACTACGCGAGCTTCGCCGAGATGACCGACGTGACCAGAAGGCGGCTGTGCCTGCCGCCCGAGCGCGCCGACGATGTTGCCAGGGCGCTTGAGGACTCGGGCATTGACCCCGAGCACCCGGCGGACCTGGGCTCGTCCGGCCGCGAGGTGGTCACCATCTGGTGGGGCGGCGCGGCCCCGATGCATGCGTTCGGTGATAACAGGTAGGTAACGGCCGCAGACGGCCGGGAATAGTTAGCATGAGCTGGCGCCATTTGGCACTTTCCGTTGCAGCCGATTTGGCTGTCAGACCGTCTTGCAGGTAGAGACGATGGAGACACCGACGGCGAACGGGCGGACCGACGATGAGCGAGTTTCCAGAAGGCTGGTTCCGAGACGACAGGCAAGACGCGGCTAAGTCTGCGGGGGCAGACGACACCGTGAGCGTCTCCGCAGGTCGTGGCGCAGGCCAGGGCAGTGGTGCGGGCGGGCAGTTCGAGGTGCGGCAGTACAGCGGAGACCCTTCGGCGGGCGCGACCCAGGCCATCTCCGCTGGGGCACCCGGCGGGGCACCGCCAGGCATGTGGCCGAGTCAGCCACCGCCAAGTTCCGCGCCGGGCCGCTTCGGCCGTCCGCGCTGGTCGCGCGGCGGCGGCAAGCCCGGCGGTAAGGGCTGGCGGAACTGGACGCGGCGCAAGCGGGTCTTCGTGGTCCTCGGCGTGATCGTGGTGCTCTTCATTGCCGGTGTCGCGAGTACCTACTTCTATCTGAACTCCAAGCTCAACCGGCAGGCCGTGCTCGTCGCCTACGCGGGCAGGCCGGCGCCCGGCTCCGGCACGAACTGGCTGATCACCGGGTCCGACAGCCGCCAGGGGCTGACCGCGGCCCAGGAGCGCCAGCTCTCGACCGGATTCGACATCGGCGGCCAGCGGTCCGACACGATCCTGATCCTGCACATCCCTTCCGGTGGCGGACGGCCGCTGCTGATCAGCATTCCGCGTGACTCGTACGTCAGCATTCCGGGCCACGGCGACAACAAGATCAACGCGGCGTATGCGTTCGGCGGGCCGAAGCTCCTCGCGGAGACCATTCAGAACAACACCGGCCTGTATATCAACCACTACATGGGGATCGGCTTCGGTGGCTTCGTCAACGTCGTGAACTCGGTCGGCGGGGTCCGGATGTGCCTGACCGCGCCGCTGAAGGACGTCGCATCGGGCGTTAACCTCAAGGCCGGCTGCCAGATACTCAGCGGCGGCCAGGCGCTCGCCTACGTCCGGGACCGGCACAACTTCGCCACCCAGGACCTGCAGCGCGAAGAGGATCAGCGGATCTTCCTCAAGGCGCTCCTGTCCAAGATGACGAGCACCGGCGTGATGCTGAACCCGTTTGCCATCCTGCCGGCCGCCTCGGGCGTGGTGGACACGCTCACCGTCGACCAGAACGCGAGCCTGTTCGATCTGTACCGGGTGGCCGAGGCGATGCGCAACCCGCAGACCACTACGGTGCCGATCGCGACGTCCAACTACGTCACCTCGGCCGGCGACTCCGTGCTGTGGAACTCCTCGGAGGCAAAGGTGCTGTTCAACGACCTGGCGGCCGGGCGCCCGGTGCCAGCCTCGCTGATCACCGGCTCACAGCAAGCGCCCTAATCCGGGCAAAACTCACTGACG
>Ga0209380_10002980_pt1 | contig 10630 bp, 5 predicted proteins | sample HubBroMetageWFT6_FD_188347 | JGI IMG/M metagenome (GOLD analysis project Ga0209380, IMG submission 188347) | Warmed and freeze-thawed soil microbial communities from the Hubbard Brook experimental Forest, New Hampshire - Hubbard Brook CCASE Soil... | ecosystem: Environmental > Terrestrial > Soil...
CGAGGTCCGGGGGTGTCAGGAATGCGGGCGGGGAATTGAGGTCGAGGGCGCCGAGCGGGGAGCTGGCCGCGGCGTCCCGGTGGGTCAGCGACGGCAGGTTCCATTTCTCTTCGATCAGCTTGAGCACCGAGGTGTGGTCGAGCACATCGCTCAGCACGAAGCCGGGACGCGCGTAGGGCGAGACGATCACGGCGGGGATCCGGAACCCGTAACGGTCGTAGGTGGACGGGCCTGTGTCCGCGTTAGCCAGCTGCGCGAAGGCCTTCCGGGACAGGGCGCGCAGCCACTTCGGCAGCGACAGCTGCCAGTTGCGCGCCGGCACGTCGTCCGGCGGCACCGCCGCCGGCGGCGGGACGTGGTCGTAGTACCCGCCGTGTTCGTCGTAGATCCACAGCAGCAGGGTCGACTCCCACGCCGGGCCGTGCATCACGGCGTTGACGACCGCCGCGGAGAAGGTTTCGCCGAGGCTGATGTCCTGCGGGTTCTCTTCCGAGTACAGGCCGAAGTCCGGGTCGACGATCGACACCGCCGGCAGCGATCCCGCCGCGGCGTCGTCGAAGAACTCCTGCGTGGTCCGCAGGTGCCGGACGGCGCGCGCGAGCCCGAGTGGGTACAGATCGGCGGTGAACGACTTGTTGCCGCGCACCGCGTTGGCGACGCCCGGCAGCCACCGGCCGATCTGGCAGAGCCTGCGGAGCAGCAGCAGGCCCCTGGCACCGAGCAGCCGGGTGAACACCACCTTCGCCGGGTGCACGTTGTGGTAGTTCACCCAGGAGATGCCGTTCTTGCTCAGGGTGTCCAAGATCGTCCCGGCCTTGGGGTAGTCCACCAGGTTCCACGGCAGGTCGTCGATCAGGCCGTGGGCGGTGCCAGCGATCAGGAAGCGCCGGTTCGGGAACGTCGGGCCGAGGCAGGAGCAGAACCACCGGTCGGCCACCGGGAACGTGCCGGCGAGCCCGTGGTAGAAGGGCAGGTCGGCCTCGGTCCAGTAGCCCATCGGGAGGGCCGGGTCGCCGCCGGGAACCGTCTGCCACACGCTGGCCGCGAACCCGCTGTTGTCGCCGTCGCCGTAGCAGATATGGCTGGCGTGCCATGTCTGCGTGGGGTCACCGCCGACCTGTACGGTCGACGGCAGGTGATGGGCCGGGATCCGCTGGCCGTTAGGCAGGACGTTGACGGCGGTCGGCGTGCCGTCCGCCCCGAGTGGCAGGCCGTCGCCCCGCCCGGCCATCGTGCCCAGGTAGTTGTCGTAGGAGTGGTTTTCCATCATCAGCACGACGATGTGCTTGATCTTCGGGATCAGGTCGCTGCCTGCGGGCAGGTCCGGCCGGGGCCGTTCGCCGGGACCTGGTACCAGCTCGCGGCGCGCTATTTCCCGTTGTTCCAGCCGCTCCCACATATGGCTTCCCCCTCGGCGTCTCCCGCCGAATCATGTCATCAAGCCCGCGGCGGGCGATAGGCGAACGAGAAAGACCGCCCGGAAGGCCATCCCGACCGGGTCCGGGAGTCCGCCCTAGTCAGCGCCCTCGGCACGGGTCACAATGGTCGGCATGACCACGACGGAGCGGTCCTTGACACCCGGGGACATTGAGGCCGAACGGGCGGCGATCGAGGCCGAGATCGAAGGCAGCACGCTGCTGACGGCGTACGCGGAGACGGTGGCGGCCGCCGGCGATACCGTGGCGCACCAGTGGCTGGAAAGCCCGGCCGGCGGCGACGGACCGGGCGGCCAGTGGCGCTCGCTGACCTACCGGCAGGTCCACGAGCAGGTGCGCGACCTCGCCGTCGGGCTCGGCCTGCTCGGTTTCCGGCCCGGCGAGTTCGCGGTGATCTGGTCCCGCAACCGGTCGGAGGCGACGATCGCCGACTACGCCGTGATGCACGCCGGCGGCGTCCCCGTGTTCATCTACAACACCGTCTCCGCTGAGCAGGCGGCGTACATCGCGGGGCACTGCGAGGCCAGCGTCGCGATCGTGGAACGGGAGTTCCTGCCCAGGCTGCGGTCGGTGTGGGACCAGCTGCCGAAACTGCGCCAGATCATCCTCATCGACGGTGACGAGGACGGCGCGGTCGACTGGCCGCAGCTGCTCCGGCTCGGGCACGCCGAGGCTGTGCGCTCGCCCGGCCTGTTCGACGAGACCTGGCGGCGGGTGACGCCGGACGACCTGGCGACCCTGATCTACACCTCAGGCACTACCGGCCAGCCGAAGGCCGTCATGCTCACCCACCGCAACCTCCGCTATTACCAGCTCGCCGTCATCAGGGTGATCCCGCTGGAGGACCAGCACGACGCCGACGGGAACGCCCGGCTGATCTCCTACCTGCCGATGGCGCACGTCACCGGCCGCAGCGTGGACCACTGGGGCGCGATGGCCAATCCGCTGACGCTGGCCTACTGCCCGGACGCGCTGCGGCTCTTCGAGATCGCCCCGCAGGTCCACCCGACCGCGCTCATCGGCATTCCGCGGGTCTGGGAAAAGCTGTACGCGGCGCTGAGCACGGCGCTGCCCGACATGTCGCCGGACGCCGTCCGCGCGATGCCCGAGCAGGTCAGGCAGGCGGTACTCGCCAGGATCGGACTCGACGAGTGCCGCATCGCGACGAGCGGCGCGGCGCCGATCGACCCGGCGATCATCGAGTTCTTCCGCGCGCTCGGCGTGCCGCTCTCCGAGGGGTGGGGGATGACCGAGCTGTCCAACGCCGCGACGCTCACCTCGCCGGCCGCCGCCCGCACCGGAGCGGTCGGCCAGGCGTTTCCCGGCGTGGAGCTGCGGATCGCCGATGACGGCGAGGTGCTGGTCAGGGGCCCGCTGGTGATGGGCGGCTACTACAAGGATCCGGAGCGGACGGCGGAGGCGCTGGACGCCGAGGGCTGGATGCACACCGGCGACATCGGGCAGCTCGACGCCGACGGCTTCCTGCGGATCACCGACAGGAAGAAAGAACTGATCATCACCTCCGGCGGGAAGAACATCTCGCCCGCCCTCATCGAGTACGAGCTGCAGCGGCACCCGCTGATCGGCCAGGCCTGCGCGATCGGTGACAAGCGAAACTACGTGACCGCGCTGATCGTGCTCGACCCGGACGTGACCCCCGCGTGGGCCAGGGCGCACGGTATCGAGGCGTCCTCGCTCGCCGAGCTGGCTGCCCGCCCCGAGGTGCTCGCCGAGGTCGAGCGCGGCGTAGAAGCGGCGAACTCGCACCTGGCCCGGGTGGAGCAGGTTCGCAGGTTCCGGGTGCTGCCGAACGAGTGGACCGCCGACTCCGGCGAGCTCACCCCGTCTCTCAAGCGTCGCCGCCGGGTGATCATCGACCGCTACGCCCAGCAGATTGACGACCTCTACCAGTGACCGCCAATATCATGGGCGGGTGACCAGTGGACAGCAGCTAAGGCTCTACAACTCGCTCGGGCGGCGGATCATGGACTTCGTGCCGTCCGCGGACGTCGTGGGCATGTACAGCTGCGGGCCTACCGTCTACCACTTCGCGCACCTGGGCAACATGCGGGCGTACGTGTTCGCCGACACGCTGCGCCGCGCGCTGCGCTGGAAGGCCATCCCGGTCCGGCAGGTGGTGAACATCACGGACGTGGGGCACGCCGTCGCCGACTCCGACACCGGCGAGGACAAGATCGAGATGGCGGCCGCGCGCGAGGAGCGCAGCGTCGAGGAGATCGCGGCGTTCTACACCAAGGCGTTCTTCGACGACACGACGGCGCTCAACGTGCTGCCGGCCGACGTCTACCCGCGGGCCACCGAGTACGTGCCGGACATGATCGAGTTCGCGGCCCGCCTCGAGGAGCTCGGGTACACCTATCTGCTGCCGTCAGGGCTGTACTTCGACACTTCCAAGTCACCGGGGTACGGCACGCTGGCGCTGCTCGACCTCGAAGGCCAGCGCGAGGGCGCGCGCGTCGAGCAGATCGAGGGCCGCATTAACAAGAGCGACTTCGCCCTCTGGCGAACCGAGGAGCCCGGTGTCCGGCGCGTGATGCGCTGGAAGTCGCCGTGGGGCTGGGGCGCCCCTGGCTGGCACCTGGAATGCTCGGTGATGTCGATGGCGCTGCTCGGGCAGCATTTCGACATCCACACCGGCGGCGTCGACCACCGCGAGCTGCACCACGTCAACGAGATCGCGCAAAGCGAGGCGTACCTCGGCGACGGGCAGCCGTGGGTGCGGTTCTGGGTGCACAACGAGTTCCTGCTGATGAACAACGCGAAGATCGCCAAGTCGTCGGGGCCCGTGCCGCGGCTCGCCGACCTCGTCGAGGCCGGCTACCACCCGATGGCCTACCGGCTGTTCCTGCTCGGCGGCCACTACCGCAGCCAGCTCGACTTCACCACGAACGCGGTCGATGCCGCGCAGGCGACGCTGCGCCGGCTGGCCGGGCGCGTCGAGGCGCTCCGCCCGCTGCCTGCCGCCGAGACCTATGACGCGGCGCGGGCGCTGCTGCCGCCCGAGGACAAGGTCGCCGCCGCGTACCTGGAGCAACTCGACGCGGCGATCGCCGCCGACATGGCGACTCCGAGGATCCTCGCCGCCCTCCAGGAGTCGCTGCGCGACACCGACATCAGCGCCGAGGGGCTGCGCGTCGTGGTCGCGGCCGCCGACGCGCTGCTCGGCCTCGGCCTCGCCGGGCTCGAGGTGCGCGAGGTGGACCGCCGCCGGTCCGCTGCCGATCTCGACCCCGCGGAGGTCGAGCTGATCGAGCGCAAGATCGCCGACCGCACTCAGGCCCGCATGGACACGAACTGGGGGCGCGCCGACGAGATCAGGGCCGAACTCGAGGCCCTCGGCGTCCAGGTAACCGACACTCCTGCCGGCCCCACCTGGGAGCTCACGTAACCCCGGGTTCGGGGCATTGGCAAGGCAGCCGTCCTGAATTACCCGTACGGTTTCGCGTGTGAACACCGCAATCGTCATAGCCGTGGTGGCACTCGCCGGCTCGGTGGTAACCGCCATCGTCAGCACCTTCGGGCTCCCTGTCATTCAAGGGCGGCGTGACGCGAGGAAGGTTCTCGACACCTACCGGGTGCCGCTCGTCGCAGCGGCCTATGAATTGCAGGCGAGGCTTTACAACATTCTGGCCCTGAGCTTTGTTGACCGGTACCTGAAGAACGACACGCAGGGGAAGCATGACGCGGCGATCCATAGCACGCTGTACGTCTTCGCCCAGTTCTTCGGCTGCCGCGAGCTGATCCGCGGTGAAATCCAGTACCTGCGCTTCTCCAGGCATCAGCGGACGAGGCGCCTCGCACAGCTGCTGCGGGATATCGGCGAGGAATTCCTGGCCGACAGTTACGGCCCGCAGTTCATGCTCTGGCGGGTAGAGCAGCGGGGGCTGGGGGAGCGGATGATTACCCGCGTGAACGGGCGCATGACCTGCCTGGGATACGCGGCGTTCCTTGAGCGGTGCGACACCATGGATGAGTGGCTCAAGCCGCTGGAACATGACCTGGAGAACCTGGACGACGGCGGGCGGCGGCGGCTGACCAAGGTTCAGCACTTGCTGCTGGAACTCGTCAGGGAACTCGACGACAAGGGCAGGCAGTACCCGTTCACGATGAACGAGGCGTAGCGAGCTGGCACCTAGGCCACCAGCGACCGCTCCAGCGGGGTGCGGAAGCGCGGGGTGACCCGGGCGGGGCCGAGCCACTCCTCGAGCCGGGCCGCTTCCGCGGACACGGCCGCCGCGCCATCGGACCCGATGTCCTCGAGCAGGCGGCAGGCGACCTCACCGGTCGCGCGCTGCGCCCAGCCGCCGACGATCCTGCCTTCCCACCACACGGTAGGGCCGATGTTGCCGGTCCGGTCGAACAACGCCGGCCCGTGCGGGCCGAGGTACCAGTCTCGCGCTTGCCAGCCCATCGGCGTCGGGTCGAGGGCGGGCAGCAGCGCGGCCACCGGCGCCGGCGCCGCGGGCTCGTCCGGCGGCTCGTCGCCGGCCAGCATGACACCCGGCTGCCCGTCGAGGTCTGCCTCGCACACCGGCAGCGCGGCCAGCGCCGCCTTCGTCTGCGCGCCGGTCCAGCCGGCCCACCACTGCAGGTCGGAGACCGGCGCTGGCCCGAACGTCAGCAGCCACCGCCTGGCCAGCTCGGCGCGCGCCGTCGCCGCGTCACGGTCGGCGTCCGCAGGACCGTCCGCGCCGTCCGCGGCCGGGCCAGGGGCGGCGGCCAGCCAGGCCGCCGTGGGGAACCATTCGAACTGGCCGGACGACCAGCCGCCGCGGCGGTGGCCGCGGATCATGTGCCCCTCGGCGGCGAGCATCCCCAGCACCCGCGACGTGATGTTCGCCGCGCCGCCGTAGCTCTTGTCCGGCACGTAGACCAGCTGTGTGCGCAGCCGCGGCTCGTCCGCGGACAGCTGCGCGCCGGTCGCGCTGCCGCGCGCGGCGAGCGCGCGCAGCGCGGCGTCCCCGAGGTCCCGCAGCCACCCGGCGGCGTCACCGTCCCCGACCCCGCCGTTCGCGAGGTCCCGTTCCAGCTGCCGTCGCAGCCGCCGCGCGACGTCGTCGGTGCAGGCCCGCTGCACCACCGGGAACAGCGGCGCCGGCACCACGAACACGGTGCGTCGCATGCCGAGCATCCGCACGATCGCACGCGAGCCGTACAGCGCCTCGTCCACCGCCTCGACGGTCGCGGCCGGAACGCGGGCCCGCGCCGACAGGTACACCGTGACCGGGTCGGTGCCGTGCAGCGCCACCATCGCGTCCACCGCGCCGGCGATGGTCCCGGCCGGGACGGACAGCTGGTGCCGTGCCAGCAGCCTCGCCCGCCGGCAGGCGACGCTGACCTTGACAGTCATGGTGCTCCTGGAGAAGGCCGGGACCGTTACGAATAATTCTGCGAAACCCGTGACCACAGTAGCGCCGTACTCCGCGCAGCCACTCACCCGCGCGGTCAGCCCTCCGGCGGTGATCGCCCGCGTCATGGCCGGCGCCTGCTGGTCGCTGGTCTCCACCAGCAGCGTGCCGCCAGCGGCCAGCCAGCCGGGCGCCTCCGCCGCGACCCGGCGGAGCACGGTGAGCCCGTCGGGGCCGCCGTCGAGCGCGCCGCGCGGCTCGTAGTCGCGAGCCTCCGGGGGCAGGAACGCCACCTCCTGGCTGGGCACATACGGCGCGTTGCAGATCAGGATGCCGATGCGGCCGCGCAGCGCCCGCGGCAGCGGGCCGAACAGGTCGCCCTGGTAGACGTGGCCGCCGGCCGGCTCGACGTTGCGCCGGGCGCACGCGACCGCGGCCGGGTCGATGTCGGCGGCGTGCAACTCGGCGCCGCCGAGCGCGACGGCGACGGCCAGGCCAAGCGCGCCGGTGCCGCAGCACAGGTCGACGATCACCGGGTCCGGCCGGCGAGCCAGCGAGACCGCGGTCTCGACGAGGAACTCGCTGCGGCGCCGCGGCACGAACACCCCTGGGTCTACGAAGATCCGCAGCCCGCGGAACTCCGCCCAGCCGACCACTAGCTCGAGCGGCAGGCCATCGGCCCGCCGTTCGACGAGCAGGTCGAGCTCGGCTGGGCTGCCCGCGGCGGCCGCGAGCAGCCGGGCCTCGTCTTCGGCGAAGACGCACCCGGCGGCGCGCAGCCGCGCCACGGCGGCCGGATCGGCATCGGTAGTCATACCGATGGATTATGCCTGCGGCCGGGTGGCCGCAGCCACGCGAATTATCCGCCGGCAGGTCGTAGGCCCGCCCGGGACGGCTAAAGTTGCCCGACGTCAGTAACGTGAATAACCGCGGTGCCCGCTTCGTCTGAGGCAGCCAGGTCGACGCTGGCGGAAATGCCCCAATCGTGGTCGCCCGCCGGGTCGTCGAAGATCTGCCGGACCGTCCATTCCCGCGATCCCTCCTCGACGATGAGCATCGCCGGGCCGCGCGCATCCGCGCCGGTGCCGATGTCGTCGTACAGGTCGAAGTAGTCGTCGAGGACGTCCTCCCAGGTGCGCGCGGTCCAGCCGTCCGCCGCGTCGAGTTGGCCTAGCTCGTCGTATCTCCGCAGTGCCGCGAGCATGACTCTGCGGAAGAGCGCGTTGCGCACGATTATCCGGAACGCCCTCGTGTTCCACGTCAACGACTTCGGCGCCGCCTCGATCCCGGCCGACTCGGGATCGGGGTGGCTGAGCCGCTCCCACTCGTCGATCAGGCTGGAGTCGACCTGCCTGACCAGCTCGCCGAGCCATTCGATGAGGTCGGTGAGCTCCTCGGTCTTCGCCTCGTCGGGCACGGTCTGCCGCAGCGCCTTGTAGGCATCGGCCAGGTAGCGCAGCACCAGGCCCTCGGACCTGGACAGGCCGTAGAACTGAACGTACTCGCCGAACGTCATCGCGCGGTCGAACATGTCGCGGACCACGGACTTGGGGGAGACCGGGTAGTCGCCGACCCACGGGTGGCCGCGCCGGTAGATCTCGTAGGCGGCCTCGAGGACGTCTTCGAGCGGCTTGGGGTAGCTGACGTCGTCGAGGAGCTCCAGGCGCGTCTCGTAGTCGACGCCTTCCGCCTTCATGGCGGCCACCGCCTCGCCGCGGGCACGGAACTGCTGCGCGGACAGCACCTGGCGCGGGTCGTCGAGGGTGGACTCGATGACCGAGATGACGTCCTTCGCGTAGGTCTCGGATTCCTTGTCCAGCAGCTCGATCGCGGCCAGCGCGAACGGGGAGAGCGGCTGGTTGAGCGCGAAGTCGTACTGCAGGTCGACCGTCAGCCGGACGTACCGGCCGAGCTCGTCGGGCTCCTCGAGGCGCTCGACGACACCGCCGGCGAGCAGCGCGCGGTAGATCTCGATGGCCCGGTGGATGTGCTTGCGCTGCCTGGTCCGGTCCTCGTCGTTGTCGGTCAGCAGGTGCTTCATCGCCGCGTACGCGTTGCCCGGGCGGTCGATGACGTTCAGCACCATCGCGTGCGTGACAGTAAAGCTCGAGGTCAGCGGCTCTGGCTCGGCCGCCACTAGGCGCTCGAACGTGGGCTGGCCCCAGGAAACGAAACCCTCAGGCGGCTTCTTCCTGACGACCTTGCGGCGCGCCTTCGGGTCGTCGCCCGCCTTCTTGAGCGCGCGCTCATTCTCAACGACGTGCTCGGGCGCCTGAACGACGACGCGGCCCGCCGTGTCGAACCCGGCCCGCCCCGCGCGCCCGGCGATCTGGTGGAACTCGCGGACGTGCAGCAGTCGCGTCCGCTTGCCGTCGTACTTGCTCAGCGCGGTGAACACCACCGTGCGGATCGGCACGTTGATGCCGACGCCCAGCGTGTCGGTGCCGCAGATGACCTTGAGCAGGCCGGCCTGGGCGAGTGTCTCGACGAGGCGGCGGTACTTGGGGAGCATGCCGGCGTGGTGCACGCCGATGCCGTGCCGGACCAGCCGGGACAGGGTCTTGCCGAACCCCGCCGCGAAGCGGAAGTCGCCGATCAGCTCCGCGATCTTGTCCTTCTCCTGCCGCGTGCACATGTTCGTGCTCATCAGCGCCTGCGCCTGCTCGAGCGCCGCGGCCTGCGTGAAATGAACCACGTAAACAGGCGCCTGGTTGGTGGTGAGCAGCTCCTCGAGCGTCTCGTGCAGCGGCTGGACGAGGTAGGAGAAGATGAGCGGCACCGGGCGCTCGGCGTTCTTGATCACCGCGGTGGGCCGCTTGGTGCGCCTGATGAGGTCTTTCTCGAACCGCGCGACGTCCCCGAGGGTGGCCGACATCAGGATGAACTGGGCCCTGGGCAGTTCGATGAGCGGGACCTGCCAGGCCCAGCCGCGGTCCGGGTCGGCGTAGAAGTGGAACTCGTCCATCACGACCTGCCCCACGTCGGCATCGGCGCCGTCGCGGAGCGCGATGCTCGCGAGTACTTCGGCGGTGCAGCAGATGATGGGCGCCTTGGCGTTGACGCTCGCGTCGCCGGTCATCATCCCGACGTTGGCGGGCCCGAAGGCGGCGCACAGCGCGAAGAACTTCTCGCTGACCAGCGCCTTGATCGGCGCCGTGTAGTAGGAGCGCTGTCCGGTCGCGAGCGCGGCGAAGTGCGCGCCCATGGCGACCAGGCTCTTGCCCGACCCGGTGGGCGTGGACAGGATGACGTTCGCGCCGGTGACGATCTCGATGAGCGACTCTTCCTGGTGCGGGTACAGGTCGAGCCCCTGGCTCTTCGCCCACCCCGAGAATGCGTTGAAGACCGCGTCCGGGTCTACCGCCCCGGCCGTGGGCGGCGGGAGCAGTTCGGTAAGCGTCATGGCGGTTCTATGGTGCCTTGTCCCGGCGACTGCCTGAGCCGTGCGGAGCGCTGGCCGGCAAATCGCCTGCGAGTAGATACCCCCCAAGGGTATATGATGACGCCAAATCCCATGATCACGAAGGAAAATCTTCCTATGTGCACGATTTTCTTACACCAAACGGTCAAGGCCTCGGCGGTACGCCTCAAGGTTGAGACAGCCGAGACCAGAGGGGCACCCCACGCATAAGTGACACCGCCCGGCGCGGCCGTACGCGCTCGCGAAGGTGGTCGGTGTCACATCGACCACGCTCTTTGGTAGTGGATGTCCCATCGAGCACGTTCGCTGACGCCTCGCTTCGCCCGGTATGTCAGCCCGGCGTGATCTGGTAGCCGCCCGCCTCGTCAAGGGCAGCGGTGACGGCGTCGTCAGGCAACCGGCTC
>Ga0209380_10002981_pt1 | contig 10629 bp, 7 predicted proteins | sample HubBroMetageWFT6_FD_188347 | JGI IMG/M metagenome (GOLD analysis project Ga0209380, IMG submission 188347) | Warmed and freeze-thawed soil microbial communities from the Hubbard Brook experimental Forest, New Hampshire - Hubbard Brook CCASE Soil... | ecosystem: Environmental > Terrestrial > Soil...
TTCCATGTTTTCCAACACCCGATTCCGATTTACAATGCAACCTGCCGGGTAATATTCAGCACCGTATTCAAACCCCGGCGTATTCATAACGCTTCATCAGGGAACCGGATGGCGACGACAAAAACCGATCCCAAGCTCTCCATCGCAAGCGGCAAGAAGTCCCAGACCTACGAGGGACTGACGCGCGAGCAACTCATCGAAGCCTACCGCATCATGTACACCTCCCGGCGCATCGACGACCGGGAAATCCTGCTCAAGCGCCAGCAGAAAATCTTTTTCCAGATGTCGGGAGCAGGGCACGAAGCCATCGGCGTGGCCGCCGGCATGGCTCTGAAGCCCGGCTACGACTGGTTCTATCCTTATTATCGCGACCGCGCGCTGTGCCTCGCGCTGGGCGCCAAGCCTCTGGACATGTTTCTGCAGGCCGTGGGTGCGGCGGACGATCCCAGTTCCGGCGGACGCCAGATGCCTTCCCACTGGGGATACAAGCAGCTGAATATCGTGACCCAATCGTCGCCCACGGGATCGCAGATTCTGCAGGCCGTAGGCTGCGCCGAGGCCGGACGCTATTTCGCGCAACGCCCCAAGGCAGCCGAAATCCCACCTAAGACCACCCTGGATTATCGCCAGTTCAAAGACGTCACTTTCCAGGGTGACGAGATTTCCTACGTTTCTCTCGGCGACGGCACGACCAGCGAAGGCGAGTTCTGGGAAGCGATGAACGCGAGCGCTCTCGGCAAGCTGCCCGTGATTTTCTGCGTGCAGGATAACGGCTACGCCATCTCCGTGCCGGTCGAAATACAGACCGCCGGAGGCAGCATTTCGCGGCTGGTCTCTGGCTTCCCGAATTTCCATTTTGAAGAAGTCGACGGCACCGATCCGGTGGCGAGTTCCGCGGCGTTCCAGCGCGCCGTGAAGTATTGCCGCGAGGGCCATGGGCCGGCGTTTGTCCATGCCCATGTAATCCGTCCGTATTCGCATTCGCTCTCCGACGACGAACGCCTGTACCGTCCAGACTCCGAGCGCGAGCGCGACGCCGCCCGCGATCCAGTTTCGCGCACGCAAATGTTTCTGCTGCGCGAGGGAATCCTCGACGAGAAGGGCATCAACGAACTGGAAAAGAAAGTCGACGAAGAACTGCAGGTCGCAGTGGATTTAGCCCTCGCAGCCCTGCCACCCGCGCCTGAGAGCGTGCTGCAGTATGTGTATTCGCCCGATCTCGATCCTACGTCGGCCGCGTTCGAGGCAGAACCCGTGGTCGGTCCTGATTCTCCCGATGGCAAGAAGCCGGTGGCCAAGACCATGGCCGATCTGATCAACGTCACCCTGCGCGACGAAATGAAGCGCGACGAACGCATCCTCGTCTTCGGCGAGGACGTAGCCGATTGCAGCCGCGAAGAATACCTGAAGCGCAAGCTGGTAAAGGGCAAGGGCGGAGTCTTCAAGCTCACATTCGGTTTGCAAAACGAGTTTGGCCCGGACCGCGTCTTCAACTCGCCCCTGGCCGAGGCCGCCATCGTGGGCCGCGCCACAGGCATGGCCACGCGCGGACTTAAGCCGGTAGTGGAGATTCAGTTCTTCGACTACATCTGGCCGGCGATGATGCAGATTCGCGACGAGCTGTCGGTGATTCGCTGGCGCTCGAACAATGTCTTCTCTTGTCCCATCGTAATTCGAGCCGCGATCGGCGGATACCTCACCGGTGGCGCGATTTACCACTCGCAGTGCGGTGAAAGCATATTCACGCACATCCCGGGCCTGCGCGTGATCTTTCCATCGAACGCTCTGGATGCCGCGGGACTGCTGCGCACCGCGATTCGCTGCGATGACCCTGTCTTATTTCTCGAACACAAACGTCTGTACCGCGAGACCTACGGGCGCGCCCCGTACCCCGGACGGGACTACATGATTCCGTTCGGCAAGGCGAAGATCGTCAATCCAGGCACAGACCTGACTGTGATTACTTACGGAGCAGTCGTCCCGCGCGCGCTGCAGGCGGCGCAGAAGCTCGAGCGCGAACACGGCTTCAAAGTGGAGCTGATCGATTTGCGCAGCCTGAATCCGTTTGACTGGGAGACAATTGCGGCGTCCGTTGGGAAAACGAACCGCGCCCTCGTCGCCTATGAAGACACTTTGAGTTGGGGCTACGGTGCGGAGATCGCGGCACGCCTTGCTGACCAACTCTTCGATCATCTGGATGCGCCGGTGCGCCGCGTGGCTGCGGCCGACACTTTCGTGGCCTACCAGCCGATTCTCGAAGACGCCATCCTGCCGCAGGCGAATGACCTCTTCCGCGCGATGAAAGAGTTGGCCGAGTACTAGAGATCGCTAAATCTATTCGCTAAATAAAGCCCGGTAGATTCCTCCGCCGAGCGCGCCGCCGATGAGCGGTGCGACCCAGAACATCCACAACTGCTGCAAGGCCCAGCCCCCGGCGAAAATCGCGGGCCCGGTGCTGCGAGCGGGGTTCACCGAAGTGTTGGTGACGGGAATGCATACCAGGTGAATCAGGGTAAGGCAGAGACCGATCGCGAGCCCGGCAAAGCCTTTAGGAGCGCGGCTGTCCGTGGCTCCCATAATAACGATCAGGAAGAACGCGGTCAGCACCACTTCGGCGAGAAAGCCCGCGAGCAGCGAATAGCCGCCGGGAGAATGTGCGCCGTATCCGTTGGAGGCGAAGCCGGCGTGAACATCAAAGCCCGACTTTCCGCTGGCGATCATGAACAGCACGTCGGCCGCCGTGATCGCTCCCAACACTTGTGCGATCACGTAGGGAATAAAATCCGAAGCGGAAAAGCGTTTCCCTACAACCAGCCCCAGGCTGATGGCGGGGTTCAAGTGACAGCCGGAAATGTGCCCGATGGCATACACCATGGTCAGCACGGTGAGGCCGAAAGCCAAAGCCACGCCAATGAATCCAATGCCAAGGGTAGGAAAACCCGCGGAGACTACGGCTGCGCCGCATCCCCCGAACACGAGCCAGAAGGTTCCAAAGAATTCCGCGAAGGCACGTTTCCTGAGAGTCATAAACATCTCCTTCATCGTGGACGAAAGTGGATTGCGGTCGCCGGGCTTGCTTTAGTCGCAACGCGGCAGGTTAGCACAAATCACAGCGAATCGAAAACCAGTCCGGAACGAGGGTAGTGGCTCGTTTGAATCCGCCCTCTCTCTCGGGGCGTCATCCCGAAACCCGGCGCGGTTCAGCCGGGTGAGGGATCTCCCGCACACAGGCGCATGTGCGAGGGAGATCCTTCGTTCCGCCTGAAAAGCGGCTCCGCTCCGGATGACACCACCGAAGGAAATTCCAACTGAGCCACCACCCGAGAGAGTAGTTGGGCAATGCGAAAGCGTGACCAGGTTACGAAGGCTTTCGCCGCAAGGCGATCATGATTGCCCGTTCTCAAAGGCGATGCTAGGCTGCAAATAAGTGAACTCGGCAACCATCAGCTCTGTGAATTCCCGCCAGCCTGCAGCCGGCCGCGCCATCGCGTGGCTGCAATCGGCAACCGCGGAGGTGTGGCTAAAGTTTCTGCTCGCGCTGGTCGGATTAGGACTGGCGTTCGGAGCAGCATTGCTTTCAACCGCCTCGGGCGAAGCGGGCAATCTCTGGGCGTCCGTGATTCTTGCATCCCTTGCGCTCCTGATGGCGGCCTTCGTGGGTTTGGTTACAGTACCCTACCTGGCGCGGCGAGTTGCGATCGAACGCTTGCGTCAGACGTTCCATTACGAAGTCACGAAGGCGGGCGTGGTCTATGTGCTGGTCACGCTCGTTATCGGCATCGCAGCGCTGAACACCGGAAATAATCTCCTGTACATCGTAGTCGCGGCCATGCTGGCGGCAATCCTGGTCTCAGGAGTAGTTTCTGCGCTGGTGTTGCGCGGTCTGGAATTGCAGGTTCGCCTGCCCGAGCATGTGTTTGCCGGCCGCGCCGTCGTGGGACGAATCGCTCTGCGCAACTCGCGGCGGTTCCTGCCTTCATTTTCGATTCGTGTTGTGCCCGCGCGCAGAGAAAAAGAAAAAGGAATGAAGCCCCGCAAGCAATGGCGGTGGGAGCCGGCAACATTCGTTTTTCCGCCGAACCGTGCTCCCGAGAATCAGTGGGTGAAGTTGCGCGACTGGCGCGTGAGGCGAGTTAATGTCATTCCGCCGCCGCCCGGAATATTCGAAGGAATGATTTATTTCCCCTATCTGCCGCCGGGAGCCGATCTCACGGCTGACCTCGAGCTGTGCTTCGATCGCCGTGGCCGGTACCAGGAATCGAGTTTCGGCGTGGCCACGCGGTTTCCTTTTGCCTTTCTCACCAAGACGAGAGACGTTCCGCTGGAGCGCGAGATTCTGGTTTATCCCCCGATTGAGCCTCCCGACGAGCTGTTTGAAATCCTGCCGCTCGTGCGGGGAGAATGGGAAAGCTTTGTACAGGGCCGGGGCTCCGACCTGTACCGCATTCGCGAATACCTGCCGGAAGATTCGGCGCGGCATGTGGACTGGAAAGCGACTGCCAAGTCCGGCTCGTTGAAGGTGCGTGAATTCAGCCGTGAAGACGAGCGAAAGTTGTGCATCGTCTTCGACAATCCTGCGGGTGGGGTGATTTCCGGGCCGGCGTACGAGCAGGCCGTGAATCTGGCCGCGTCACTGGCATGGCATTTCTCTACGCAGGAAGCCGAGGTCTCGTTTGTGGTCCCGGGCCACGGCCGCCTCACCGACCTGCACGAATTCCTGGCGCAACTGGCAGTGATCGAGCCCCAGAAAGATCCTCAGGCGGCGACAGCTCCTCAAGTCGCGTCGCCGCGAGATCTCCAGCGAGCAGATCCCCTCTCGCAAATCGACCTCGGCACGACCGGCGAATACAACATCGTTCTCACCGCGCGGCCGCGCGGAAGTTTGCCCACGGCGTTGTGGAACTGCTCGTACTTCGTCTTTCTCGATAACGGGGTTAGGTCCGCTGTTGCGCCCGATTCACGAAACGGGTAGAAAGGGGCTCATGGGGCGCCTATTCTGCCCGGCCCCAGTATGGCCCGAAGGTAACGTTACTTTAGATTACCTGAGTACATTGAACACTTGGCGCAGAAGGTTTAACTTCCTCTTATTAGCAGAATCGTCTTTTACGCAGTGCCGCGAAGCTGGCTCGAGCCGCCAGTACTGTTTCGAGATTTGACGTATTCCAATGAGCGAGAAAATCAAGATTCTTTACTACGCTCTCTGGCTGGCGCATCCCGTTCTTCAAACGGTCATTGCCATAGCCATGCTTCGTCGCGGCCAGCATCGCGAATTCAAGTATTTCTTTGCTTACATAGTTACTCAGATTGCAAGCTTCGCGGTGGTTTTCAGCTCCTCCCGCTACTATCCCGCGGCCTGCTTTTATCTTTCATGGACCAGCACTGCCATCAGCGTTGCCTTGGGTTTCAAGGTGATCCACGAAGCTTTTCTAGATGTCTTCCGGCCCTTCCACACCTTGCGCGACCTGGGCACAGTGCTTTTCAAATGGGCAGGCCTGGTCATGCTCTTAGTGGCGGGGGTGGTATCGATGTCCTCCAACTCTTCGAGTGTAGAGCCCTGGGTGCAGGCCATCACCACCGCCCAGCGCTGCGTTCGCATTATTCAAGTCGGCATGGTGCTTTTCCTGTTGTTCTTTGCTCGCTACGTAGGAGTAAGCCGGCGCCAGCACAGCTTCGGAATCGCCCTGGGTTTTGGAACCTTCGCCGTGGTGGAGCTGACATTGATTGCGTCCTGGGCCGGCGAACACCTGAATAGTCTCGGAGTGAACCTGATCAATATGGGTGCTTACAACGCGGCATTGTTCATCTGGCTCGGCTACACCCTGGCGAAGAGCCCTGCCCGGGATGCGGCCTCCACGTTGCTGCGGCCTCAGCGCTGGGAGCAGAGCTTGTCAGACATTCAGCACCCGCTGCCCGCGGACTCCCTGATCCCGATGTTCGAAGGCATGGTGGACCGGGCTCTGTCACGCACTCGCGTGTCACCGTCGGAAACACCAGAAAATGCCGCTGCCGCGACTCGCGCCACAGTCGTACCCATGAATGCCCTCACCATCTCTGGGCTGGTTGACCGCGTCGGATCCAAGCGCTAAGCAGCTGACCCACCTTCGAACTCATGCCAGCGCAGCTTTCCCTACTTCTCTCGTTTCGCGCTGCCATTCCGGATTTCGTAAATAATCCGCCGCGATCCGTATCGCTTCAGCCGCCGCTTGCAAGGTAAGGGAAAAGCCTTAGATTAACTACGGATTGCCCTGTATTTACGGGTTTCTCGGAGGCGTGTAAGTTTGTGTCACGGCAGGGTGTTTTTGCTGTGCCGGGAAATTCTTGCAGAACTGCTTGACTCGTGCCTTATAATCCTTCTCCGCGTCGGAGCTGCCTGGTTTTTACAAAGCTAAGACGTCGAAGGAGTAAACCCATGAAGCGAGCAGTCAGGATTTCGATCCTGATGTTAGGACTAGTGGGCACGTATGTCGCGGCCGCCGTTCCGCAGGTTCCCGCCCCGGACGGAGGCCCGATCCTACTGTGCCCACCTGGATCACCAAAAAGCAAATGCGACCCCGGTCTACCACCGATGATGAGATAGAAGTTAATCGGATTTCCGGGCTGGTAACAAGGTCACCAAAGTAACCTGTAGGTAACTGGGCCGAACACTTGGGGCTCGCAATCTTTGGGCCGACGGGCTTCATACATAAACCGTCGGCCCTGTTTTTTTGCCTGCTCGAAGAAATCCGGGTGAGCGAGCTTTGGAAAGGCCACGACCTTTAGTCGTGCCGTTAAGTCGCCGACGATGTATCGCGCTTTGGCGCCTGAGGCAAACTCTTTCTCGAGCATGCCTTCTAGCGCTTTCCTATTCCTTCCCTGCCAGGGCAGACCCCAGCGCCCGCTTCAACTCTGTCGGATCCGTAACCGGCGGCTGGCAGGCGAAGCCGGAACACAGAACCGCAAATGGCTTTCCTGAGTTCAACTGCGGCAGGTTCGGAATGGTGGCCGCCAACGCCGGAGGAAGATTCCCGGCAACCGCCTGGTTTGTGGTCAACCGCAGCACGCTTTTGTTAAACGCGAAAGCTGCGACCGCGACCGCAATAAGGCTCTGCGCAGTTTCCCCCTGTTCGTGGTCGGCGATCACAACCACCTGCACCGGATTCTCCAACAGGTGCAGGACAGCGATCCCATAGGTCGCCGCAAAAATTCCAAATTGCTCGGCCACGCCGGCAAAAGTCTCCAGCGTTTGCTCCGCTTTCTCCCGGTACGCGCTGTCGCCGGTGTAATGGTGCAGGCGCAAAAGCGCAATCGCTGCCATTGGATTTCCCGCCGGTGTAGGCGAATCCTGAAGCGGCTTGCGCCGCGTCCCCAGCACGCCCAGGCTCTTACCGTCGGCGGCCGGCTCGGCATCGAAGAACCCTCCGGAAACCGCATCGAAGAACCCCGCAATCATCGCGTCGCCGATAGCTCTCGCGAATTTGAAATAACTGAGGTCCGCCGTAGCTTCATAGGCGTCAAGGCAAGCCAGCGTGGTAGCAGCATAGTCATCGAGCAAACCGGAAACCGCTCGATGTTCGGCCTCGGGATCGGAATAAGCGACCACATGCAAGAGCCCTCGTTGCGGCGTCCAAGCCTCTGCGAGCACCCGGTCCAACGAGCGCAAAGCGAAGTGGCGGGCAGGCTCGAGATTAAGGACCTTCGCCACTTCCAGATAGGCCGCTACGCACATGCTGTTCCATCCCACATAAACCGTCTTGTCGATGTAAGGCATAGGCCGCCCGAGCCGCGCGGCATACATTTTCTTCTTAGCGGAATCGAGCAGTGTGCGCACGCGCTCGGCACTGAGGTTCATCCTCCGAGCGATTTCTTCGATCGGCGCGCGCACGTAAAGTACGTTCTTCGCAGGATTGTGGTGCATCTCGCCGATCTCGTTGATGTCATAATGCAGCGCCGCCACCTGCGCTTCTTCTTCAGTGAGCACGGCGCGAGCCTCGTCGAGCGTCCACGTAAAGTAATCGCCATCATCGTCCATGGAAATATCGGCATCCTGCGAAGCATAAAAACCGCCCCGCTCGCGATCGCTCAGCCACTCATCCATCCATCGAATAATGTCGCGCGCCACACTCGCAAAGAATTCCGAACCCGTGGCCTGATACGCATGCACGTAGTTCTTCAGCAGCTCGGAGTTGTCGTAGCACATCTTCTCGAAGTGCGGCACCACCCAGCGTTCATCCACCGAGTAGCGATGAAATCCCCCAGCCAGCTGGTCGTAGACACCACCGCTAGCCATGTGCTCAAGAGTGGTGACAACGACGTTGCGAAGTTCGTCGTCGTTGGCAAGGCCCGTGTGGGGACGGACGCCCTCGGCCGTCCGCCGGAGCGAAGCTCCGGCTGTATTCCGCGCATACCGTTCAATCAATAAATCCAAAGCCGAGGGATGCGGAAATTTCGGCGCCTGCCCAAATCCGCCATGCTGCGGATCAAACATGCTGAACGCAGACTTCTGAATCGCCGCAATAATGCTCGCAGAAACCCGCCCGCCGCGCCCCGCAAACGACTCCGCCCGCGTAATCGCACTCTCCACCATCTTCGCCTGCTCCACCACGTCGCCATGTTTTTCCTTGTAAGCGTTGGCGATGCTGGTCAGAACGCGCTTGAAGCTAGGACGGCCATAGCCGTCGGTCGGCGGAAAATAGGTTCCTCCATAGAACGGCTTGCCGTCCGGCGTAAGAAAAGCAGTGAGCGGCCAACCGCCCTGCCCGCTCACCGCGCTGACCGCAGCCTGGTACCGGCTGTCAATGTCCGGCCGTTCGTCACGATCCACCTTCACCGCGATGAAATGTTCGTTGACGATGGCCGCAACTTCGGCGTCGTCGTAAGACTCGCGGTCCATCACATGGCACCAGTGGCACCACACCGCGCCAATATCAAGCAGCATGGGTTTGTTCTCGCGCTGCGCCGCAGCAAACGCCTCCTCACCCCACTCATGCCACTGAATGGGCTGATGCATGGCAGATCGCAGGTAAGCGGAGGAAGCGCGGGCGAGGGAGTTGAGGGTAGTGGTGGTCATGACTCTAAGTGTACTGCGCCAACGCCTCTAATCGGCTGTCGGTAGTGAAGCTGCATCACCACCCGACTGTCATGCTGAGCGAAGTGGGATCGTCCAAAGGACCATCCCACGCAGTTCCGAACCGGGCGCCAAGCCCGGTGAGGAACCTGCCGTCCCCCGATCTTCTCATCGAACCGTGCGAGAGCTATCTCCGTACTTAGTCAAACCACAGTGCACACAACGTCTCGCAAGGAAGCCCAGGTTGTACCACCACGTTCCCGAGAAACATTCTCCGCAGCGGGGACAACGCCAGGTATTCAGGCGCACGCCGTTAAACAGAAATAAGATCATCCAGAGGCCTGCAACGACAAAACCTGGAGCGAACGTGCCAAGCAGCTTCATCGAAGCGACTCCGACGGCAAAGCACACGGGCACGTAGGTTATGAACACAAGAAGGAATGTGTTCCTGATTCGTTTGTATTCTCTCCAATTCTCTTCATACCCATTCGTCATGTCGCCGGGCCGTAATCCTTTCGCATTGCCTGCCAAGGGGTACCCCTCCCAATGATTTCCATCGTCTTTCCTGGGTAATCCGTCACATCGCTCTTGTGAATTTTTAGCTACCATTGTTGACTTCAGCTTCCGCTGCTGCACTCCCGTTCTTTAACATTCGAACGCAGTACACCTGGTCAGGCTAAGTCCTTCAAATCGAATATTTTGCGGCTAAGCTATTTAGAAGCAATATTTTAGCCAGATTCCGGCGAGATATGGCTGACCTAAGCCATTGCGAGTCAACAATTTAGCAGACTCGATCCGTAAAATTTTTAATCCGGATCAAATGTTGTTCCGTACACAGCATACTGATGGGTTGCATGAAGTCTCCGGAATCCGGAGCTCTCACTCAACACATGCTCCAGCAGCGGATTGTGATAGAGCACATACACCGCCCGCGGATGCTCCCGCAGACTCTGCTCCAGGCTCGCCATCATCCGCCGCAGCCCCGACTCCGGAAACGGATTGAAAAGATAAAGCACCATTGGCTCAGCGGGAAAAGAAAACTGAGTCGCATCCGCGCAAATCGATTCCAGCGCGAAGCACTTCTGCGATTCGCTTCTGTACTTGCTTAGGTTCTCCTGAGCAGCCTGATGCAACGCGGGCAGAAGTTCCACGCCCACAATCCGGCGAAAGGGATAGTCCGAAGCCATCAGCAGCGTGCGACCCTTGCCCGACCCGAGATCGATGAAGACAAAGTCGGGAAAGTCAAAATGGCTTTGCTGCCTTAAGGCCTTAAGCATTTCTCGGAATAGATCCGGCTGCGTCGGCTGATACGGCGAATGGAAGACCCCAAGCAACCGCTCGCGCCAACCAACCGCCGCGCTGGTGGTGTTGACGTGATGATCCCAATCGTATTCAGCGTCGCCGTAACGTCGGCGGCGGCGTTCAGGAGTCGAGTCTCGAACGAACGCCAAAATCGCAGTCGCGAATTGCCGCGTGGCCGCGAGGGGGCCTTCGCGCTCGGCAACGTCAGTCCACCATTGCCACGCAGAGCGCGACAGGCTGGTTCGCGATGAAGCAGAACGCGAGTTGCCATCCATGCTCGGCCA
>Ga0209380_10002984_pt1 | contig 10621 bp, 10 predicted proteins | sample HubBroMetageWFT6_FD_188347 | JGI IMG/M metagenome (GOLD analysis project Ga0209380, IMG submission 188347) | Warmed and freeze-thawed soil microbial communities from the Hubbard Brook experimental Forest, New Hampshire - Hubbard Brook CCASE Soil... | ecosystem: Environmental > Terrestrial >...
CGCGATCACGACGCCCTCGACGGGATCGCCCTCCAGAACCTCAAGACGGCCATAGTTGACGAGGACCTTCACCTGGTGGCCTGCGAAGGTTGCTCGGATCTTGTCCCAGTAAATCTTCAGCTCCGCCTCATCGAGGGTCTTCTCGCGTGTAAATATCAAGTAAGCGCTCATTTCTCGTGTTCTCCTGAAGTCGTTTTACTTGTTGCCGCCGTTCGCGAAGATGACTTCTCCCGTGAGCCAGCCCGCATCATCCGAGGCAAGAAATACGGCCACGCGCGCGATGTCCTCAGGTTGGCCGACGCGGCCCAACGGCGTACTGGCGATTATCTGTTTCTTAAACTCCGTTTCCATGACGCCCGCCGCGTGCGCACCCTCCGTTTCAGTTCCGCCGGGACTGAGAGCGTTAACGCGGATTTTCTTGGGGCCGAGCTCTTTTGAGAGCACGCGCGTCAAGCCATCGACAGCGCTCTTTGACGCCACGTAGATCGAAAGGGTCGGGTCGGCAGCGACACTTTCCGTCGATCCGATGTTGATAATGCTGCCGCCTTCGGCACCGAAAGCCGGCAAAGCGGCTTCAATCATGAGGAACGTGCCCAGCACATTCGTGTTGAACTGACGGTGAAATTCCTGCTCACTGAACTGCTCGAAGGGCGCAAACGAGAAGACACCCGCGTTGTTCACGAGCACATCCAGGCAGCCGAAGGCTTTTTTCGCCTCCGCCACGAGGCGTTGCGCGTCAGACCTCAGCGCCACATCGCCTTGCACGGCGACGGCTCGTCCGCCTTTGCCGGTTATCTCGCGCACCACTCGCTCCGCGCCCGCTTGATCACGCGCGTAATTCACGATCACCGCCGCGCCTTCCGCGCCGAATGCTTTTGCAATGCCCGCTCCGATTCCTTTTGAAGCGCCTGTCACTATCGCAACCTTATTGTCGAGCCGTTTCATGATGGTCCCTTGTCCTTTCTGGCTTGCCAACGCCCAAGGCGGCGGCGTCTTGCCGATCGCCTTACACCTTCAATTTTGGCGCTGATTATGATAGCAGTCAATATCAAAACTATCGTAGCTAAGGTGTTTCGTACGTAAACTATTGATAGTGAACGATAAAAAGTATCTATTTCGGTATCGTTAGATATCAAACTACTTGCAATGCTTGGAGGGTCCGACCATAATCAGAGTTAGGCGCGGATGGTGAACAATGAAGACTAAGAAGGGCGAAAAAGAGAAGCTGAGGGTCAAAATTCTGGAAAAGGCGATTGCCTATTTCAAGGTTCATGGCACCGGCGGCGCCGGCATCGCCGATCTCATGAAGCACGCCGGCCAGACTACCGGCGCGCTGTACAGCCACTTCGAGTCAAAGGATGATTTGTTCGCTCAAGCCGTTTACTACGAGCTGGAGAAGCTCGAATTCCAGCTGTTTCAGATTTTCAGGCGCGAAGGTAAGCACGCGCTACAGGCCATGATCGAGCAGTATTTCGCCGAAGACACTTTTCTGGAGATCGGCGACGGATGCGTTTTCACCTCGCTCAGCACCGACATGCAGCGGGCCGCACCCCAGTACCGCAAGCGATTTGAAGACTACATCGTCCGCATCTACGAGCTCTTCTCCGACGCCATACACGAGCAGTTTCCCACGCTCTCCAAAGAGGAGTGCCACGAAAAGGCGCTGTTCCTTTATTCGGGTCTGGTTGGAACGATGTCGATGGCCCGGACGATGAAGGATGTGAACCTTGCCTATCAGGTTCTGGCGTCCGGAAGAAACGCTCTCATCGAGGGCTTCGTCGCCCCCGAGAACCGGACCCCCATCCGAGCAACCGCCCTCGTGAACGCGTAACAGCAGGCGATCAAGCGGCTGGCAGAGCCTGAGGATGTCACAGGAGCAGTTCTGTTTTTGACAAGCGATGATGCGGCTATTGTCACCGAGCAGGCGATTGTCGTCGACGGCGGTCAGTATCGGATCGGTTGAACTCTTTGAGAACAGAGGAGCTGAAGCTGGGTCAACGCTCTATATACCGCGTTTTCGAACTCGGTAACGGAAACTTCGAGAAGTTCCGCGCAGACTTCGGGCGAGAGGCCGACCAGGACTCGAAGAACAAAGCAGTTCCGAGGTAGAGGCTGCAGCATAAAGAGGCGCCGAAGTTCAGGGGGGAGGCACTCGACTTCATGGGGACCGTCCCACGATTTCGTTCGTCGCCGAACCGCAGATTTGATTGCTTCAGTCAGGAGGCGGCCGGGCGATAGGTCTTCGCAAACGCCAATGCCGTGCACCACGGCCGCTTCGGCAGTCCTCGTGTCGCCGGTGAGAAGCAAGGCCGTCCGAAAGGCCACATCAAGCGCACCTGGCATTGTATCCATCGCCATAAAAGAGATCCTTTCGGACGCTGCCGTTCAAACCCGCGCGATGCCGCTGAACGCTTCACGCTCGCACGTTCTTTCGTCACGCGAATTCTTGATTGATGTTATTAGCAAGGGTCCATTCGGTCCATTACATGTTTTTGGTATCAGCTGATCTCTTGCGAGCCGGTAAGGTCCTCTTGGCTACTACATAAACCAGCTATAGACGACCGCCCGCCACGATCGCCATACTTCGAATACGAGGCCATGTTTAAGCGTTTGTCAGGAGAGGAACTGTTGGCGTCGGATGGTTTTCGGACAGGTGGCAGGCTTAACCTGCGGGCTGGCGACAAAGAAAGGTGCGGCAATTGTCAAACTTGATCGAGTTTGTTGGCAAAGTCAGCTCTTTCGGCGCCCGAATCGTCGTCGACGGCCTGCGCATGCCGTTCGAAGGGAGCCAAATCCTAACCCAAATTGCCGAGGTCGGTTACAAGTCACTGCCGCTCGTGGCGCCTGCAGGTTTCGCGCTCGGCACGGTGATGACCTTTCATACGCGCAGCACCCTCGTGACGTTCGGCGCCAGCGCCATGATTCCAACCGTCCAGGCGCTGGCGTTTTTTGTCGAGATCGGTCCGTTGGTCGCAGGCCTCCTGCTGGCCGGACGCGTCGGCTCAGGCATCGGCGCCGTGCTTGCCAATATGCGGGCGGCTGAACAGATCGACGCTATCGAGTCGCTGTCGATCGACTCGTTCAAGCTTCTCGTGGTGCCTAGAGTGATCGCATGTGTCATAGCGTTGCCTTTGTTGACATTGTTCATGGATTTCGCGGGCCTGCTCGGCGGCTACCTGTCGGAGGTCGCGGCGTCCGGAATGTCATTGGATCTCTATATCAGCCGTGCATTCGCGGGTCTCGAGTGGGCCAATTTCATAGCGCCCACGCTAAAAACCGCGGTCTTCGGTTTCATTATTGGGACGGTCTCGTCGTACTTCGGCTATACGACCAATCAGGGGGCGGCAGGCGTGGGCAGAGCCGCCACCAATAGCGTCGTTGTGTCGTCCCTCCTGGTGATCGTGGCTGATGTGGTCCTTGTAAAATGCATCTTCTTCGCATTTCCAGAGAGTGCCCTATGAGCAGCGCGCATATGGGACCGGCTGTCGTGTTCGACCAGGTCTTCAAGGCATTCGGACCACACCATGTGCTGCGAGACGTCTCTTTCTCGGTTCCCGCCGGGAAGGTCCTGTGTATTTTGGGCCGAAGCGGTACGGGCAAGAGCGTGACGCTTAAACTCCTCATGGCTTTGTTGAAGCCCGACCGGGGAAGCATCTGGGTCGACGGCGACGACGTTACGCGCCTCAAGCCGAGTGGTCTTTCGAAGGTGCGCCGCAAGATGGGCTTTCTCTTCCAGGACGCGGCGCTCTTCGACTCCCTGACGCTGTACGAAAATCTTGCGCTTCCCCTGGCCCGGCTCACCACGAAAACCCAAGCGGAAATCGACTTCGCCATTAACGGTGTGCTTAGCGAAGTCGAACTGGCGGACGACAAGGACAAACTGCCGTCCGACTTGTCGGGCGGAATGCGAAAACGGGCTGGCCTTGCTCGTGCCCTCGTTCTCGAACCGAAAGTACTTCTGGCCGACGAGCCTAGTAGTGGCCTGGACCGAATAACCGCGTCCGAAATTGACGAGCTGCTGCTGCGTCAAAAACGCGACAAAGGAACGACGATCCTTGTGGTGACGCACGACGTACACGGCGCCCGGCGGGTCGGCGACCAGTTCGCCGTACTGGACAAGGGAGAGCTGATCGCGTACGGAACCGCGGCGGAAGTGGAGAACAGCGGACGCGACACCGCGCGAAAACTTATATCGGAGGACTACCCGGCGTGAATCGTCCCATGATAGTTGGCGTTTTTGTCACCGCAGGTCTCGCCTTGTTCACCGCGGGCCTATTCATGATCGGCAATCGGCACGAAACCTTCGCCCGTCATATCGAGCTCTACACTGAATTTTCCAATCTTTCCGGTATCGCGCAAGGCGCGAAGGTTCAGGTTGCCGGCATGGATGCAGGACAGGTGATTGGTGTGGACATCCCGGATTCGCCGCCAGCAAAATTCAAGGTCAAGGTTCGGATCAGCGAGAAGCTGCGCGGATTGGTGCGCGCTGATTCTATGGTCACCATTGGAACCGAAGGAGTTGTCGGCAACAGGTTCCTCGCGATAAGCGCGGGCACTGCGCGCGCGCCCGTCGCCGCGGCGGGAACGACCCTGGCGGGCGCCGAACCAACGGACATTTCCGCTCTGCTTGATCAGGCGAAAGGCACGATTCAAAACATCGACACTACGGTGCGCAATGCGAACCATCTTGTGACGAATGCGAACGGGTTAATCACAACCCTCGGGGGCAATCTCAATTCAACTCTGACCGAAGTGAAGACGACAGTGGCGAACGCAAACGACTTGGTTGCCGGAGTCCAGGCGGGACGCGGAACTGCCGGGATGCTGCTGCGCGACGAGACGCTCGCGGATCACGTGAGACAGGCGGTTACGAACGTCCACAATGCGACAAGCGAGTTGAAGAGCGCGGCGGCAAACGCCGGTGCGCTTGTGTCCGAGCTGCAGTCCAAAGAGTTTCCCCAAAAAGTCGATGACACGCTCAAAGAGGTAAAGGCGACAGCGTCGAACTTCAACGCGGCCTCGATGCAGGTTCGGCAGGTGATAACGGACCTCACGGGCCCGGACGAGAGCGGCGTGACAGCCGTCAGCACCATACGTGAATCCTTGTCGAACGTCAATGTAGCGACGGCGAATATGGCGGATGAGACTGAGGCCCTAAAGCACAACCTGCTGCTCCGCGGTTTCTTCCGAAAACGAGGTTATTACAGCCTGACCGCTCTTTCTCCAGACCTGTATCGCAAAGATCCCCTCTTCGCTGCACGGAGCAACGATCGGGCCTGGCTGCCTGCAGACGAACTGTTCCATCCGGATTCACAGGGCCTGGAGGAGTTGACCTCAAGCGGAAAGTCCGCTCTCAGCGCGGCGCTGGCGAACTACGGGCAAAGGATGTTCCAGAGTCCTATCGTCGTGGAGGGTTATGCCAATAGCGATAACGTCCGCGACCGGGCCGCCGTCTCCCGGCTCCGCGCGACTCTCGTGCGCAATTATCTTCAGAGCCATTTTCATCTCGATTCAGGCAAGCTTGGAGCCGTGGCCCTGGAGGATCGTCCGCCAGACGGTTCGGCTCACCCGAGTTGGAACGGCGTCGTGATCGTAGTGCTAAAGGTAAAGCAATAGTTTTAACGTGTACGCCGATCACCGAAGTGAAAGAGCCGCGAGCCCGGAACAAAGGCTGGATAAAGCAAACTCCAAGCCGGCCGAACTGGCGGCCGCGGGCAGGTTTAGCGCGCCCTGCCGTTGCCTTTGCGACGGACCAGTTCGCTAATCGCGTAAGACGCTGGAATGCCAGCGTATAAGAACAACCCTAGCCGCGGCACGAAGAATCCGGCGGCCATTCCAGCAAGGTAGAGAAGAAAAGAATATAACGAAACCCGCAGATCCCGCCGCAGCTTGGTCTCAGCTATTTCCTTCTTCATGAGACGGCCTCCGAACGAGGCGTACCAACGAAAAACCGAGGAAGACAGGCACGTAACAGCGCAGACGCCTCCGTAAAGAGCGACAGCCACGGGCTGATCCGGATGATGACCAAGCAAACCCGTTGGGAATGGCAAAAAGGCAATCCACATCAGATACAGGTTGTTCAGCCAGAGGAGCCTTGAGTCCACGCATTCCACGTCATGGATCAATTCATGGTGAGAGACCCAGGCAACCGTACAGATTAGGAAGCTGATGACATATATCGAGAAACGAGGCGCCAGAGCCAGCAGGGCCTGAATCATCCCCCGATTATCGATATTTGCTCCGGCGTCTTCCAGGTGGATGTCGAGAATGAGCAGGGTGATTGCGAAGGCGATGACACAGTCGCTGAACGATTCGATTCTGCTCTTGGGCATGGCGCGATACCTTCAAACGGCTGAACCGAAACGCAACCCACGACCGCTGCATCTCCTGGCATGGCCTGCGGATTCAAGATTAGGAGGCATTATGTTACGCGCAGCGGGTGAACTTGGCGGTGAGTCTGACCAACGTGGCAAAAGAATCCGCTTCCATCTTTCGCATAATGTGTGCGCGATGGATTTGAACGGTGTACTCGGTGATTCCCAACTCGAAACCCGCTTGCTTGTTGAGCAATCCCCGAATTAATAAAGCCAGCACCTCTCGCTCGCGGGGCGTCAAAGTCTCATACCGGGCTGCGAAGGCTTCCTGTTCAGTGGCCTCTCGACGGTTCGCGCGTTCCTGCTCAAACGCCTTTTCAACCGAGCTGAAGAGCGCGACCTCGTCGACCGGTTTGGTCAGAAAATCGATAGCGCCTCCCTGGATCGCGCGCACTGCCATCGGAATGTCGCCCCGGGCAGTAATGAAGATGATCGGCAGAGGACATTTCTCGCTCTTGAGTCGCGCTTGCAATTCGAGACCGGACATGCCGGGCATGCGTATATCCGCGATCAGGCAGGAGGCCTCGTAGCGGGCTGTGGAATCCAGGAATTGCTCGGCGGAGCCGAAGCAGCGCGCGGAGAGCCCCTCCGATTCGATCAGATCCTGGAGAGCGACCTGAACCGACTCGTCGTCGTCGAGGATCGCGAGAACGTTTGAGTTGTGTTCGATGGCCATTGGGACAAAAGTAGCGCTATCCACAAAACGGCACAATCCGTCTCGGGTCGGTATGAACTACGACTGAGGTGGTAGTCGAATAAGACTAGAAGGTGAACGAATAAACCAGAGCGCGTAAGGAGACGGGAGCAAGCGCTATTTATTCGACGAGAGTTTGAGCTTGTCGGCCATACGAACCAGCTCAATGAGCGATCCGGCCTGCATTTTCTCCATGACGTGGCCGCGATGGATTTTTACGGTGGCCTCGCTGGCGCCGATTTTGGCCGCAATGTGCTTGTTGAGCATGTCGGAGACCACGAGGGCCATCACCTCCCTCTCTCGCGCGGTCAACGCCTCATAACGCGCGTGCAACGCGCTGATCTCGGCTTGTTGTTCTCGTGCGGCGCGGTCCCGCTGGAGGGCCTGCTGGATTGCGTCCAGCAAATCCTGGTCCCGAAAAGGTTTCGTCAGAAACTCCACGGCCCCCGACTTCAACGCCCTGACAGACATCGGAATGTCTCCATGGGCCGTAATGAAGATGATAGGGATTTGCACGCCGATCTCGGTCAACTGGCGTTGAAAATCGAGGCCGCTCATCTGAGGCAGCCTTACATCGAGAACCAGGCAACCCGGGTCAGTGGTTCGTTGCCTTTTCAGAAACTCTTCGCCCGTTGAAAACGACTCGGCGCGCAGACCAACAGACTCGACGAGATCCTGGACCGCCTGACGCATGCCAGAGTCATCATCAACGATGAAAACCGTGGGAACAGCCACGGGCTTCATGCATGCGCCTCTGCTCCCGTAGGAAGCGTGAAATGGAAGGTCGCGCCCGCCCCCTGGTTGGCGGTTGCCCAGACTCTTCCTCCGTAAGATTCCACGATCGAGCGGGTGATGGTCAACCCCATACCCGTCCCCTGAGGCTTCGTTGTATGAAAAGGATCAAAAATCAAATCCGCACCCTCCGCCGGCAGCCCTACGCCGGTATCGTTGATGGAAACGGTTAGATGACCTTCGGGGTTCACGTGCGATCTGATCGTCAACTCGCCCCCGATGTCTTTCATGGCCTCGATCGCGTTTAGCATCAGGTTCATGAGGACCTGTTGAAGTTGCACCCGGTCCACCAGTATGTGAGGTGGGTCCACTTCGAACTCGGTACGTATCGTTACGGAATACCTGGCCGCCTCGGTTCTGAGCAGAGCACTCATTTCGCGTACGGTGCCTTTGACATCGACCCATTGGCGTTCAGCCGGTGTGCCCGTTTTGTAGAAGGAGCGCAAACTGTTGATGATATCGGCGGCACGGTTTCCCTCCTGCTCGATCCTGGCGGCTGCCGCGCATGCTCTTTCGACGTCTGGCGGAACATGGCCGAGCCATCGCAAACAGGCGCTGGCGCTAGTGATGGCAGCGGCGATCGGCTGCTTGATCTCGTGTGCCAACGCTGCGGCTAGTTCTCCCATCATGTTGACGCGGTTGATGTGTGCGATATCAGCCTCCAGCTGGCGCAGCCTTTCGCGTTCCTCTTCGGCACGCTTTAGCTCGGTTATATCCATGGTGACGCCGAAGTACTCCCCGCTTTCTCCAGCAGGATTGCGATGTCCGACGGTGCGCAGAAATCGGATCTGGCCGTCGTCGGCACGACAAATCCGGAACCCTTGAATATCGTAATCAACACCTTCGCGGACCGCATCTTCAATGGCTGACCTCACATCGGCCTTATCATCCGGGTGCAGGGTGTCGAAGTAGCGCTCCAGTGGAATGAGGCCTTCCTTGGGATCGAAACCATGCAGGCGAGCGGTCTCATCAGACCTGTGATGGACCTCCCCTGTCTCCAAATTGGACGCCCAGCTGCCGATGTGGGCCAGGCTTTGCGCTTCCGCCAGGTACGCTTGTTCCCGCCGCAACTCTTGAGTCAATAGCTCTTGCGCTGTGACATCTATTGTGGTGCCGCGGAATCCCTGAAAAACTCCATCTTCAACCACCGGGATGCCAACACAGCGAACGTAGCGTATCTCCCCGTCTGGTCGAACGATGCGCTTCGTGACATCGCAGCCGCAGCGCTGCTCATGCATCGTCTTTATTGCTTCGGCCATGGAGGCTCGGTCCTGGGGATGGATCGCGGCCAGAAACTGCTCAAGGCGCGGAGGCCCTTTCTCCGGAGCAAGGCCGAAAATCTTGTATACCTCGTCCGACCAATAGAGACCCAGATCCTCAGACAAAGAGATGCCCAGATCACTGGACGCCCAACTTCCTATATGAGCGAGGCGCTCGCCTTCGCTTAGGTAGAACTGGCTTCGCCGTAAGGCCTGTTCTGATAGCTTTCGCTCAGTGATGTCCTGGCACGTACCGAACATTTCGTAGGGTCGCCCCGCTGCGTCTTTCGTCAAAGCGCCGCGACTGTAAACGATACGTATCTCACCGCTGGGACGAATGAGGCGGTGTTCCGTTTCGATGGGTACCTTATCACGAACCGATCGCTCGGCGTTCTCGAACACGTATCCTCGGTCTTCAGGGTGGATCAGCTCGCGTATTGCCTCTAGATCAATGGGATCTTCCTGCTGGTTAATCCCATAGATGCGGCACGTTTCGTTCGAAAAGACCACTCGATTTGTGTCAAGATTCCATATCCAGTAGCCCAGATGGGCGACGCGCTGGGATTCTTCAAGCCTGGCGTTACTCTCTTCCAATTTGCGAGAGAGTGCCTGACGCTCTTCGTCGGCCCGTTTGCGGTCGGTCATGTCGGTAACGACGCCCATGTACTCGAGATTTCCGAAGCTGTCTCGTCCAGCATGCGCAACCGCGTGCAGGTACTTGACGGTGCCATCGGGCAGGAGAATTCGATGCTCGACATTCAAATCCATGCCGTTCTGCGCGGCACGATCTCTGAGCTGCTGCATTCCTTCCCGGTCCTCCGGGTGAATTCTGTCGAATACGAGATCGAGCGTAGGATTCGTTTCTCGTGCGAAGCCCAGAATTCTGTAGGTTTCGTCCGACCAAACCAGCTCGCCACTGCTGACCTTCCATCCGAAGGTTCCCGAATGACTTAGTCTCTGAGCCTCTGCCAAGTACTGCCAACGTCTTTGCAGCTCTGCCTGGGCTAGTTTCAATTCCTCATAGGCCTTCGCCAGTTCGTCCGTCCGCTCAGCGCCCGCAACTTGCAAGGCGCTGGGCGCTTCGGCGTCTGTGCGCTCACCTTCGGTGCCGATTTCGTTGTCGGGTCCCATAAAATGCCTCTCCTTGCCCCCCACATTGTAGGCGGAAAAGCCTCTTTCCGGCAGACCCGCCAGTGAATGCGCATGCCGCCGCGAATTGCTCTCCGACGCCTCCGATGCTGTGCTGACTGCAGACCGTGAACGGGCATTAGCTTTGCCACCCGCCCCCGAGCGCCTTGTAGAGTTGAACGACACTCAGCAACTCATTCAGCTTGATTTGCCGCAGGTCAAGCTGGGCTTGTAGCAAATCCCGATCAGCATCCAAGGCGTTGAGCTGGGTGTCGACGCCCCCCTGATATCGCATGTAGGCCAACCTTTTCCGCTCCTCAAGGACAGCAACGAGCGCCTCCTGCTTCATCCTGGCTTCATGCACTCGTTGGTGA
>Ga0209380_10002986_pt1 | contig 10615 bp, 8 predicted proteins | sample HubBroMetageWFT6_FD_188347 | JGI IMG/M metagenome (GOLD analysis project Ga0209380, IMG submission 188347) | Warmed and freeze-thawed soil microbial communities from the Hubbard Brook experimental Forest, New Hampshire - Hubbard Brook CCASE Soil... | ecosystem: Environmental > Terrestrial > Soil...
GCGCTTCGCCAGGTAATCGTTGACCGTGACCACGTGCACACCGCGTCCACTCAGCGCGTTGAGGTAAACCGGAAGAGTGGCGACCAGCGTTTTGCCTTCGCCGGTCTTCATTTCGGAGATCGTGCCCTGGTGCAGCACCATGCCGCCGATCAGCTGCACATCGAAGTGGCGCATGTTGAGCACGCGGCGTCCAGCTTCGCGGACGACCGCGAAAGCTTCCACCAGAATCTCATTCAACACTTCCTGCAGGGCGTCGTATTTCTCTTTGTCGAGCCGCTTCTGGCGGTCCACATCGGGTTCGGATTCGTCTTCATTTCCGGGGTTGGCAGCAGCTTCCGGCGTACGAGCGTCCGTGAAGCGAGCCAGCCGCTCCTGGATGCGCTGCCGGAATTCACCCGTTTTGGCGCGTAGTTCGCCGTCGGTGAGCTTCTGGATCTGCGGCTCAAGCGCGTTGATAGCCGCGACTTGCGGCATCAAGGCCTTGACGACCCGCTCGTTCTTCGTTCCGAAAACTTTGCCTAGCAGAGTGTTAATCAATCCGGGAATCCTTCAGCGGACAGCGCCGCCCAAACCATCTCAATCTAAAAGCCTAGCATATTTAGATGCGAGGACAGGCCGCGAGGAACGTGCGGGCTGTGAGCTCCATTATAATTGCCGTTGCCGGTTTAGCTGGGAGGCTCCTATGCGGACGCGTGTGTCCTGGTTACTGCTTTTCACTCTTTCGCTGGCGGCGACAGCTGGTGCAAAAGACAAATCCAAAGCGGCGTTACCGGAAATTGTGCTGCGAGCAGAGACGGCGTTCGTGGTGATCGACCCCGACGCAGGGGAACCGCTCGACCATCCTACGGCGAACGCCACCGCCCGTGACAATGTCGAAAAAGCGCTGATGCAGTGGGGCAGGCTGCGACTGGTGCCGGTTCGCCGAATGACTCCTTCGAGGTGCACTTGAGAAGCGTTGAGTCATCGGCGATATGGCGTTACGTGGCCAAGGATTGCCTGCGCGCGCCGGAGGTAACCGCGGTGGAACAGTTCCGCAAAGCCATCGCGGAGTCCGAGAAGCAGCAGAAGAAACCTTGAATTAAGGTTCTTGAAATATCGGGAACGCCCCGGTGCGGCTTGCTCTGCGGTATGAGCGAAAGCGCAGAACCGGGATACGAACTCGGGCGTGAACTGCTTTTCGTATATATTCCGCAACATCGATATCTGTTTCAAGACTACCTATACCAAGACTGCCCCATGCCATCTTTCTACGACCGTTTTGTCGAGTGTTCCGAGCGCTGGCCTGCGAATATTGCGCTGCAGATGCAGCGCCACGACCGCCTCGAGAGCTGCTCTTACACCGAACTGCGGCGGATGGCGGAGTCGGTGGGGCGATGGCTTTCCGAGAACGGATTTGCCCGCGGATCGCGTCTGGCGATTCTAGCGGATAACCATCCGCGATGGGTGGCAGCATATCTAGGGATTATCGCTTCGGGGTGCGCGGCGGTGCCGCTGGACACGGCATTGCACGCCGATCAGGTCACGAAGCTACTCAAAGACAGCGGCAGTTCCGTTCTCTTCTGCGATGCGAAGCACGTTCCGGTGGCTCGGCCTGCAGCGAACGAGATTCCTGTTGGGCTCGTGCTCATGGATCCCGAACGCATGGCGCAGGTTTCCATCCACGCAAGATGGTTGGGGAATCTTCCCGCGATCTTCGATAGCGGGCCGGGTAAGTTCAAAGCGGTCGACGCGAAGCTGGATGAGCTCGCTTCCCTGCTCTATACGTCAGGAACCACCGCCGATCCTAAGGGCGTGATGCTGACGCACGCGAATATGCTGGGTGAAGTGGAGGCGGTCTTCAACTGGGTCGAAATTTCACCCAGCGACGCGCTGCTCGGCGTGCTGCCCATGTTTCATGTGCTGGCGCAGATGGCGAATCTTCTGCTGCCGCTAGTGAAAGGAGCGCGCGTGGTGTATCTGGAAACGCTGAACATCACGGAATTGCTGCGCGCACTGCGGGAGCGCGACATCACGGTTTTCGCCGTGGTGCCTCAGTTTTTCTACCTGATTCATGAGCGCATTTTTCAGGAAGTTGCGAAACGGGGCGCGATCACACAAAAGGTGTTCCAGGGTTTGATGAGCCTCAATCGCACTTTGCGTAAGTTCGGGATGAATGCAGGGCCAGTCTTATTCAGCAAGGTGCACGAAACGCTGGGCAAGAAGATGCGCTATCTGGCGACGGGTGGATCACGCTTCGATCCGGAAATTGGAAATGATTTTCATGACTTGGGCATTGACGTTTTGCAGGCTTACGGGCTCACCGAAACCACCGCAGCTGTGTTTGCCAATTCGCCGACGAACAATGTGATCGGCTCGGTGGGCCAGGCGTTGCAAGGCGTGGAGGCAAAAATTGTCGATCCGCAGCCGCAGGAAGAGGGTCCGGCGGTGGGCGAGGTTGCATTGCGCGGCGCGGTGGTGATGAAGGGATATTGGAACCGCCCCGATGCCACGGCAGCGGTGATGCGCGACGGATGGTTTCTGACCGGCGATCTTGGCTACTTCGATGCTCACCACAATCTTTTTCTCACCGGGCGCAAGAAAGAAGTGATCGTTCTGAGCAATGGAAAGAATGTGTATCCGGAAGAGATCGAAGCGCATTATCTGAAGTCGCCGCTCATTAAAGAGATTGCCGTGATGGGGTTGGAGGGCAAGCCCGGCGAGGGCGGTGACCGGCTCTATGCCGTCATCGTGCCGAACTTCGATGTGCTGCGGCAGCGCAAAATCGTCAACGTCAAAGAGGCTATCCGCTTTGACATTGAAGGTCTGTCTCAGAAGATTGCTTCCACCAAGCGCATTGGCAGCTACGAGATCTGGCAAGAAGACCTGCCGCGCACCACCACACGCAAGATCAAGCGTTTCGAGGTAGAAAAGCGCGTCAAGGCCAATCTGGCGCGGAAGGCCAAAGAAGACGATTCCGGGCTGGCAGCGGAAAAACCTTTAACTACGGAACAAACTGCTTGGTTGGAGCAGCCAAGCGTGCAGCGCGCTCTGGAGATCGTGCGCGAAGCGGCGCGCGCCAAGCCGCCGCAAATGCGGCCCGACCTCAACCTCGATCTTGACCTTGGACTTGACTCCATGCAGCGCATCGAGTTGCTCAGCCAACTGGAAGAAGCGCTTGGCGGCGACGTCGACGAGTCGCAGCTCGCCGAAATCTATACCGTGCATGATTTGATTGAAGCCGTGTTGCAGAGCGCGGCGAGCGGCGCGGGCGGTCCCGGAACTCGCCCGGTTTTTGCCGGATGGAAAGCCATTCTCGCGGAAGAACCGAGCCTCAACGACGTGGCGGCGCTGGCCCGGCCCCAGCCCCTGAGCAATGCGTTCTGGCACCTGGTTTCGCGGCTCGTGCAGATGGTGGCTCGCGATCGTTTCAGGTTGCAGGTGCGTGGAATTGAAAAGCTTCCTAAAACCGGCCCATATATTCTCTCGTCGAATCATCAGAGCTATCTTGATGCCGCCGTCCTGGCGAGCGTGTTGCCGTCGGACGTGTTTGACAAAGTGTTTGCCGTAGGAACCAGCGACATTTTCGGACAGGGATTGATGCTGCGGCTGGCACGTTCGCTGCGGGTTGTGGTGGTAGATCCAGACGCGAATCTGATTCCCGCCATGCGCGCCGGTGCCTTTGGGTTGCGCCAGGGACGAGCTCTCATCCTGTATCCCGAGGGCGAACGCTCGATTGACGGCATTCCGCGAGTTTTCAAAAAGGGCGCGGCCATATTGTCGATTCACATGCAGGCGCCGATCGTGCCGGTGGCGATTGATGGCTTCTATCAGGTGTGGCCAAGGAACAGGCCGTTTCAGGGGTTCGCACCGCTGAGCATCGTGTTTGGCGATCCGATCATTCCGCCGCCAGAGAGTGCAGCTTCGGAGGCTGCATATGAAAAGCTAACCGCGGACCTCAGGTCCAGGGTGGTGGAGATGTGGGAGGGTCTGCGAGGGGAACACATCCGACGGTGAGGCGCTGGTTCCTTACTTCGCCCGTGGATGCGTCTGGTCGTAGACCTGTAGCACTTGCTTCATGGAAAGCTGGGTATAGCGTTGGGTGGTGGCGAGGCGCTCGTGGCCGAGCAACTCCTGGATGGCGCGCAGGTCGGCGCCTTCCTCCAGCATGTGCGTGCCGAAGGCGTGGCGTAGCGTATGCGGATGAACATCGGGAGAGAGACCTTTGGCAACGGCGATCTTCTTGATGATGCGGCCGACGCTGCGCGTAGTGAGGCGTCCGCCGCGCCGATTGATCAGCAGCGCGGAAGCGTTCTTGTGTTTCTCCGCCATAACTTGCCGGCGCACGGGGAGATAGAAAGCAAGCGCGTTCGTAGCCGAACCGCCGAACGGAACATAGCGTTCCTTCTTGCCTTTGCCGCGAATAAGGATCACTTCGGAACTCAGCCGAATATCTTCAAGATTAATTCCGATTAGCTCTGAGTTCCGAATACCGCATCCGTAAAGCAGCTCGAGCATGAGCCGGTCGCGCTCGGGGAAGGCTGCCACATCGGGCATTTCTCCGTCGAGCACCGAGTTCATCTCTTCAATCGTCGGTACGCGGGGAAGTTTCTTGGAAAGCTTCGGCGTGGCTACCAGCTTCGCTGGATTCTGTTCCACCACTCCTTCCCTCGCCAGCCAGCGATAAAGCGAGCGCAGGGCGGCCAGCGAACGCGCGACCGAAGTCTTGCCCAGGCCTTTTTCGTAGAGTTGAGACAGAAAGCCGCGGATGACGATGTGGTCGATCTCTTTCCATGGGCGCGAACCGGCGTAAGAAGCGAAATTGGCCAGGTCGCCGCTGTAGGCTTTGATGGTGTGTGGCGAAGCGTTGCTCTCGCGCAGATGGCGGAGGAAATCGGCGACGGCTTTGGCGACGATGGTCTGGTCTTTGGTCATTTCTGAAACTCGAATTGCTGATTGTTGATTTCTGATTTCTGATTGAAAAACGGCGTCGCGCCTGATTCCCCGTGTTTCTTCAAGCAACAATCAGCAATCAACAATCAGCAATTTCTTCATCTGGCCTTGGCCCTCGGATGATGTTTCCGATACACGGTTCGCAGGCGATCGAGCGCCAGATGGGTGTAGACCTGAGTCGTCGAAATATCGGAGTGGCCTAGGATGGTCTGCACCGTCCGCAGGTCCGCGCCGTTCTCCACCATGTGCGTGGCGCAGGAGTGCCGCAGCATGTGCGGCGACGCCATGCGTCCCGAAGCGGCCGAAGCAACCCGCACCATCTGCCAGACGCGCTGGCGCGTCAGCTGGTGAGCGCCCCGCGCGAGGAACAGCAGCGGCGAACCTTTCAGCAGCGCCGACACTGTGGAGCCTCGCTTCCCTCTTGCCAGCAGCGGGCGCGCTTCTGCAAGATATTCCGTCAGCGCATCCTGCGCTGATCTCCCCAGAGGCACCACGCGCTCCTTATCGCCCTTGCCGCGCACCAGCATATAACCGGCTTCCAGCTTGAGGTCTTCGAGCTTGGCATCAACGATTTCCGAAACACGCAGGGCCCCGGCATAGAGGACTTCCAGCATAGCCCGATCGCGAACCGCCAGCGCCGCGGACTCTTTCGTCTCCCGCGCTCGCGTTCCGGTATGCCTCAGTCCCGGCGCGGCGAGCGTGGATTCCATCTCGTCACGTGCCAGGGATTTGGGCAAAACCTTCCACTGCCGAGGCGATTCGATGTTCAGCGTGGGGTCGTGTTCGATTTTCTTGTCGAGCAGCAGGTAACGATACAGATGCCGCAGCGCCGAGAGCTTCCGCCCCACGCTTCGTCCCTCCACTTGATTGGCAAAAAGCTGTTGCAGAAATTCGCGGACATCGTTGCGACGCGCGGTGAGCAGCGTACGCTTGCGTTTCTCCAGAAACTCGGCGAACTGGCCGACGTCGGTGGTGTAGGCGGCGACGGAAAGCGGCGCAAGCCCTTTCTCGATTCTCAAGTAGTCGCGAAAGCTGGCAAGCACATGCGAATTGGTTTCCGCAGACATGATAGGAAGAGATTCAGTATCCGCGTTATCCGACGCTCGGAAAAGTGACGAACCGGGTGCGGGAGTCGATCCCGGTTCACCAGCCGCTGGCGAACAGCCTGTGCGCGGCACGCAGTCCGCACTTCTGATATTTGTCGTAAGCTGCGGCGGCTCGATCCCGGATTTGTTCGCCAGTCTCTCCGCCGATCCAGCCGTCCAGCGCGGCTTTCAGCGTGTAAGCTTCGGGCGCCATCAGGCCGGTCGTCCATAACAGAGGGTGAGCGCCGGACGCACGCAGAGCCTGCGCAAAAAACTGTTTGCTCGCACATGCCAGGATGATCGCGTCGCGGTGGACCTCACTCTTCTTGCGCGGAAATTCGGAGAGCTGAAAATCCATCAAGCCATCGTGCCCGATATAAGCCACAAGATTGGAACCGCCCCCCGCGCCGAGAACCCGAGAGTGCGAGGTGGGTGGCAGCGTAATTGCCTCCGCGTTGGCGCCCGCGGCCGCGTCAAAAAAATCGACGATCGCCAGGCGTATTTCTGCCCCGCGATACGCGTCGGCCACGAGATATACGTTGGCGCCACGATTCTCGAACACGCAACGCTCGAGGACTGCGGTCTTCGGCGCTTTTCCGCAGCTCGTTCGTTCCCAGTCGGAGCTACGGCCAAAAAATGTTTTCACTCCATAGGCCGAGCCCCAGTAGAGATTATGTTCCGGATCTTCCCCGTTGCCCAATTTCGCGGGCACGGGAACGATTCCCTGATGCTGGTTGTCAGCCAAAGCTACGAAAACATGGATGACACGCGGCTGGGCCTGTTGCGCACACAACCGCTCGCCCAGGGTTAGGACTAGGGCGAGCAGACTCAGAAAAGCGGCGCCCACTCCCTGCGCCTGAACGATCCTGCTCACGCCTTGCCCACTTCTCGCAGCATCCCTACCGCGTAGAGAGCCCCCTCGGGAGTTTCTTCGTGCTTGAAGTAAGCGAACACATCGCGGCCGTTCGCGATGTGCCCGTGAATGCGGTCGATCATGGAACGCCGTTCCTCACCGCTGTAGCTCGGCTTGCGGAAGCGGTAATAAACCAACGCGGCGGTCACAATCTCGGGCGTGGTCATGGTCTCGGTCTCAGCAATGCACACGGCTGCCTGATGCGAGCGCAGCAGATCCCAAGTAGAATCAGTAAACCAAGAGGCGTGCCGAAACTCGAAGGCAGCTGGAGCGGTGCGCGGCAGGATGGCGAGAAAGTCTTTCAGCAAAACAGTGTCTGCCTTCAGGTTTGGCGGGAGTTGAAATAGTATCGGGCCGAGTTTCCCGGCCGAGGCTAGCGGCGCAATCGTCGCCAGAAATCGGGCCACAAAGTCCTCTGCCCCTTTCAGCCGCTTAATGTGCGTGATTACCTGGTGCGCTTTCACAGCGAAACGAAAATGCGGCGGAGTTTCCTGAATCCACTTCTGGATGGTAGTTTCCTTCACCAACTGGCGGAAAGTGAAGTTCACTTCCACCGTATTGAGCTGCGTGGCGTAATGGCCCAGAAATTTTTTCTGCGCCAGTTTGGCAGGATAAAAGTCAGGCTTCCAGCCCGGGTAGGCCCATCCGGAGGTTCCAGCGAAGAGTTGGGGCATAGGGTACTCGATGCGAGGTACCGGCGCTGTCAAGCGGGCAAGCCTGCCTTGAGCGAAGTCGAAGGGAGTGCCCGCTCCACACAAGCACGGGATTATACCTTGCGGCGAGTCTTCCCGACCGCGGGCTTCTTCGCAACTTTCTTCGCGGCCCTTTGTACCGACGCAGATCGTTCATCTTCCGCTTGAGCGGCGAGTTCGATGGGCTGCGGCTTTTCTGCGGCCGCTGTCCCAGCCAGCTTCCTCGGATCGGGCAGTGTTTGTTTCAACTCCAGCACCGGCTCAAAAAGATCGCCCATCTTCTCGAAACGGGCCACCGCCTCTTTCGCTTCAAACACCAGTAGACCCGCATCTTTTTTCTTGTGCGCGCGTTCGACCTCGTCCCAGGTCACCGGAGTAGAAACTGTGGGATGTTCGCGCGCCCGCAGCGAATACACGCCGATGGTGGTTTTGTGTTCGTCGTTCTGGCTCCAATCCACAAACACTTTGCCGGTGCGAACCTGCTTCTTCATTTCCGAAACAACTTGCTCGCGGTGGTCATGCTCGAGAAGTTGTGCCAGGGCATGGGAGAAAAGCTTGGTTGACTCGTAGGTCACCGGAGTGTTCAGCGGCACATAGATTTGCAATCCCTTCGATCCAGAAGTCTTGGGGAAACTCTCGAGACCGAAATGTTCAAAGATCTCGCGTAGCCATAGGCCCACCTGGCAGCACTGCACAATGTTCGCGGGAGGGCCTGGGTCCAGATCGAAGACCATCTCGGTCGGGCAAGTGATGTCTCGGGCCAGCGCAAGCGAGGGATGCAGTTCGAGCGCGGCGAGATTGGCCAGCCACACCAGCGTCGCCATATCGTCGGCAAGAACATAGTGGATGGTGCGGCGGTTGCGCCCGCTCCAGATCGGGGCCGTCTTCACCCAGTCGGGTCGATGCATGGGGGCGTTTTTCTCGAAAAATGGCTCGCCCTCCACGCCGTCGGGATAGCGTTTGCGCGTGAGCGCGCGCCCGGCCAGATGCGGAATAATCGCCGGCGCAATGCGGACGTAATAGTCGATGACCTGCTTCTTGGTGAAACCGACGGCAGGGTAAAGCACCTTCTCCAGATTCGACAGCTTCAGTTGCTTACCCTGCACTTCAATGACAGAATCCATCACGCGCTCCCGCCCGCATTGTGCCTGAAAGTCTGCCAAGAGCAAAATGCAGGGTGGGTTTGACAACCTCCCTTAACCCCACGTACTTTCAAACTTCTGCCCTGCGAGTTCGTCCAAATCATGTCCGCCCATTTCATCGCGATCAATCCGGAGGTCCAAATGAAACCCCGCGCGCTTAAGAGCACTGCGATTTTCGTATTCGTTTTCCTGCTGTCAGGCATTGCCGCCGCCCAGGACGTCGCTTCCTTTGAAAAGCGCATCACGGTGAAGAAGCTGCCGAACGGTCTGACTCTGCTGATCTGTGAAAGGCCGGAGGCCCCGGTTTTTTCTTTCTACACATTGGTTGACGCGGGCTCGGCGCAGGACCCGATGGGCAAGACCGGACTGGCTCATATGTTCGAGCACATGGCGTTCAAGGGCACGGACAAGATTGGCACCACCGACTACGCCGCCGAAAAACCGGCGCTGGCAAAGGTCGAGGTCGCCTACGCGGCCTACATCGCCGAGCGCGACAAGACCGTGGGCCGCGACGAAGCCAGGCTGAAGCAACTGGAAAAGGATTGGAAAGATGATATCGCCGCCGCCGACAAATATGTCAGGTCGAACGAATTCGGCAAGATCATCGAGGAGAACGGTGGCGAGGATCTCAACGCCAACACCGATTACGACGAGACCGCGTATCACTATTCTCTTCCCGTCAACCGGCTTGAGCTGTGGGCATATCTGGAATCGGAGCGATTTCTGCATCCCGTGCTACGCGAGTTTTACAAGGAGCGCAACGTAGTCATCGAGGAGCGGCGACTGCGTACCGACAGCAATCCCACCGGCCGGTTGATTGAACAGTTCACCGCCGAGGCGTTCGAGGCCCATCCTTATCATCGGCCAACGGTGGGATGGATGTCGGATTTGAATTCGTTCTCTGCCACCGACGCGCAAGAGTTTTTCGACAAGTATTACGTGCCGTCGAATATGGTGGTCGCAGTGGCTGGCGACTTGAAGGCGGCACGGGACATGCCCATCCTCGAGAAATACTTCAACCGCTTGCCCACGCGTCCGCAGCCGGATGAAACCACCACTACCGAGCCTCCGCAGAACTCCGAGCGCAGAGTCATTCTGAAGGAGCAAGCCCAGCCCCTTTATCTCGAGGGCTATCACCGTCCCGACTATCGCACCAAGGACGACGCGGTTTACGACGCCATCACGGATCTCATGTCCGAGGGCCGCACATCGCGGCTTTATCGCGCGCTCGTGCGGGACAAGAAAATCGCGTCGTTCTCGGCGGGATTCACCGGCTTGCCCGGCATCAAGTATCCGCATCTGTTCGCGTTCTACGCATTCCCGTTGCCGGGGCACACCACGCAGGAAATGGCGGACGCCATCCACGCGGAGATTGATCGCCTGAAGAAAGAAGACATCAGCGACGACGAGTTGAAGATGATCAAGACGCGCACCAAGGCCAACCTTATCCGCAGCCTCGCGGATAACGAGGGGCTCGCCACCAACCTGGCCAGCAACCAGACGCGTTACGGCGACTGGCGCGAACTTTTCCACTCCGTCGACCGTATTGACCAGGTGACCAAGGCAGACATTCGCCGCGTGGCCAACGAAACTTTTGTGGACACGAATCGCACCGTGGGCATCATCGAAACCGCAGGCGGGGGCAAGTCGGGTGCAGGCGATTCCGGCGATCAAGGAGGTGCGCAATGAACGGGTGCAAAATGAAGCTGAAAACGAAAGCAATCGTCGTCACGGCCACTCTTGCCGCCGCAATCTTTGCTGCTTCTCTCCGCGCATCGGCCCAGGCCGGCGGGGGGTCGTGGCGGTGGAGGCGCTAGGATGGTTCTGGCGCCGGAAGGGCGGGCTTATGCGCCC
>Ga0209380_10002987_pt1 | contig 10615 bp, 9 predicted proteins | sample HubBroMetageWFT6_FD_188347 | JGI IMG/M metagenome (GOLD analysis project Ga0209380, IMG submission 188347) | Warmed and freeze-thawed soil microbial communities from the Hubbard Brook experimental Forest, New Hampshire - Hubbard Brook CCASE Soil... | ecosystem: Environmental > Terrestrial > Soil...
TGGATCGTTCTGGTCGTGCTGGCCATACTCGGCATCGTCGGGAACTCCCTGGCCATCGCGGGTATCCCGCTGTACCTGGCCGGCATCCCGCTGTACCTGGCCGGCTGGCTGCTGATCCCCGAGGAGGGGTACGACCACTCGATCGCGGCCACCATCCTCGAGTCCCTGCAAGGCCGCACGCGCTGACCTGCGGGGCCTGACCCTCGTGCAGGGTGATGTTCCGCCCTGGGCGCTGGGCGCCATCTTGGGCCGACAGGATAAATCATCAGCACACAGCACGGTGAGACCGTGGCTGGCGTATCTCCTCCGGACTCAACTTGGAGGTGTGATCATGGTGAGATACGCAAGAATCTCAGTGCGGCTGTTATCGGTTATCGCCTTATCGGCCGGGCTGGGCGCGGCCCGGCCAACAATGGCTGCTTCTGCCCATGCCGCAAAGGCCGATAGCATGCAGTCGGTGTCGGGCCGGGTGGTGAGCATGGCCGGCAAGCCGGTGGCCGGGGAGACGGTCACTATCTTCGTCCAGTCGGCGGTGGGCGGCTCCTCGCCGGTGCTGGGGCATACGTCGACGCGCGCGGACGGCCGGTGGTCATTCCCGGTGCCGGCCTACCGGGAGCTGCCGAAGGCGGCGCAGCAGGCCGCGACGTCGGACATGGGCTACCTGAATGTGGACATCATCGCGACGGCGAGCGCCAGGCTGGGCGGCCATACCTAGACCCTGGGCGCTATCGCGGTGGAGTCGGCCTGGGTCGGCACCGCCGCCAGCAAGAAGGAGCCGAGCAGCGATACCCCGCTGGCCATGCGGATGATGCTGCGGCCCGACAGCCCGGCCCCGGCCGGCCTGGCGCGCGCTGCGGTGACACCGAACGTGGTCTGCAACTGCTTCCGGTTCGGCTGCTTCGCCGATTTCCCGGTCAAGACCCTGGCCCGCACCCACTCCTACACGGTGGTGGGCGAGTACCACGCCTACTGGAACGCGTCGGGCGGCCTGACCTACACCAGGGGCGCGACGTCCTCGATCGGCAGCTACGTGTCAATCAGCGGCGGGGGGTGGAGCTTCAGCGGCTACGACAACTTCTCCACCAGCAACTCGCTGACGATGGGCTTTCCCAGCAACGGGGCGCACAACAGTCGCCAGATGCTCATCTCCATGAGCTACGTCAAGCGGCTGGGCGAGTTCCTGAACTCCAACGGCAGCGTCTGCTACAAGTGGAACCAGATCGACGAGAGCGGACTGTACGACCCCGGCGGCGGCTGGTTCCTGTTCAAGAAGGGCAAGAACGTCATCTCTGCCGACGGGCCGAAGTGGTACAACTACAACCGCCGCCATCACAAGAGTCGCATCGATGCGGTGGAGCCGGGAGGCACCTTCTCGCTGAGCCGAGGCAGCGCCCTCACCTACGGGGCTAAGGTCGGCGCTCCGTTGTCGGACTTCGCCGCGGCCGCCTTCAGCGTCGGCATCCAGGCCGAAACTACCCACAGCGATGCGACGGCGCAGCTCTATACGGCCGGGCACGATCGGAACCGGAAACACTATGTGTGGGGCAACAACGCGAACCTGACCGGGCACCCGGAGGTGGAGTACTCCTATTAACACTCCCCGCCGAGTCGGCCGCGGCCTGGGCGCCGCGGCGGCGCTCCTGCTCGCCGCCGGCTGCTCACCAGCCAGCGGCCAGCAGGACGTCTTCGCCCAGACCGGCGGCTTCACCACGGGCGGGCCCGTGCAAACCGACGAGGTCGATGACATAGGAATGCCACTCGGCTGGCTGCACAACGCCACCAGCCACCCGGTGCGGCTGACCTCGGTTCGGTTCGCTGCCCCTCCGCACAGCCTGCACATGCTGAATGTGACCGCCTACAACTACAACGAAAACCCGAACATCGGGGTTATCTCCCAACTCGGTGTCCTGCCCGCGGAGTGCCCGCGCGTGTTCAAGCCGCACCCGCTCAGCGCCGCGACGTTTCCCCCGCACTCGGACGGCAACTGGGAAGTCATCCTCGCGTTCACCATTTCCCGGCCCGGCGTCTACCACCTCAACCGGGTCCGCCTGGACTACGTGACCGACGGCCGGACCGGCTGGCAGTACCAGAACATCTACTTCACGGTCACGGTGACAAACCCACCCCGACCCGGCCCCCGCCCCCTGCCCGCCTCGGCAGTCTGCTAGCCGTCCGCTACTCGACCAGCAGTTCGCCCTCGAACTTGCCCAGGTCCTCCCGGTACAGCTCGAGGCCAACGCCGTTCGGGTCCCGGAAGTACATGCTGTTGTCCGCACCGCGGTCGGGGCCGAGGTAGTCGAGGCCGACCGCGTCGAACTTCTTCCTGGCCGCCTCGAACTGATCGGCCGTCACCGAGATCGCCAGGTGCTGCACGCCGCCGATGGTCTCCTGCCAGGCCGGGTGCTCGTAGCCGGGGAAGTCGAAGAACCCGAGCAAGTTGTGATTGCCGATGTCGAAGAAGAAGTGGTTCGAGCCCGCGTAGTCCCGGTTCTCCACGAGCTCCACCAGCGGGAAGCCAAGGAATTCCTGGTAGAACTTGATCGTCTCCTCGGCGTCCTTGCAGATCAGCGCCAGGTGGTGCACGCCGCTGACCGTGCTCGGCCCGCGCTCAGCCAGCGGGTGCAGGTACTTCTTCCGCAGGTCCTCGCGACGTGCCCTGACCCTGGCCAGTTCCTCGCCCTGTGGCTCCGGCATGGCATCTCCTCTAGGCCTCACGACTCATCAGGCTTCCAGTGTCCCCCAGCCAGTCAACGCCGAGCCGGCCGGGCAAAAGTGAGTGACACTATCTTCCGATGGCACCAGTCATCTGATAGCTTCTCTCACGTTACAGCTAGACTCAGGGAAGGATCTCCGGAATGACCCAGCCTCTGGCGGCCTCGGACAGGAAGCGCTGGTGGGCACTCGGCGCCCTCGCCCTGAGCGTGCTCGTCGTGGGTCTCGACGTTTTCGTGCTCACGCTGGCGATCCCGACCCTGTCCGTTGACCTGCACGCCTCCAGCACCGACGCGCAGTGGTTCCTGGATGCCTACAGCCTGGTCCTGGCCGCGGCATTGCTGCCGGCCGGACTGCTCGGCGACCGGTACGGGCGCAAGCGCCTGCTGCTCGGCGCGCTGGTCTTGTTCGGCCTGTCGTCCCTTGCCTGCGCATACTCGGCGACGAGCGGCCAGCTCATCGCCGCGCGTGTCTCGCTGGGCCTGGCGGCGGCCGTCATCACCCCGCTATCGCTCGCGGTGCTGCCGGTGATGTTCACTCCCGAGGAGCGGCCGCGGGCCATCGCGATCGTCGGCGGGGCCACCTTCCTCGGCTTCCCGCTCGGGCCCATTCTGGGCGGCTGGCTGCTTGACCACTACTGGTGGGGCTCGGTCTTCCTGATCAACGTCCCCATCGTGATCATCGCGCTCGCCGCCGTGGTGTTCCTGATGCCGGAGTCCCGCAGCGAGCGCCGGCCGCGCATCGACCTGATTGGCGTGCTGATCTCCAGCGCCGGGCTGACCGCGCTGACCTACGGCTTCATCGCCGCCAGCCAGGACGGGTGGGCATCGGCGGTGACCCTCGGCACGATCGTCGGCGGCCTGGTGGCCACGGCCGCATTCGTGGCCTGGGAGCAGGCCGTGACCAGGCGACCCGGCGGACAGCCGCTGATCGACCTTGTGCTGTTCCGGTCGGCGGGCTTCACCTGGGGCACGACGCTGTCGACCATGATCTCCTTTGCCCTGTTCGGCGTGTTCTTCGTGATGCCGCAGTACTTCCTGGACGTGCGCGGCCTGAACTCCCTGGGCAGCGGGGTCCGCCTGCTGTCGCTGATCGGCGGCATGATCGTCGGACTGGGACTCGGGCAGCGGCTGCAGACGCAGCGCAAGGACGGACCGGGCGGCGCTGCCCGCGGGCCGATCGCGAATGCCAAGTTCATCGGCGGGACCGGCTTCGCGATCATGGGGGTCGCCATGGTGTTCGGCGCGCGCACGACCCCGACGAGCGCGACCAGCTTCATGATGACCTGGTTCGCGGTCACCGGCTTCGGCCTGGGCCTGGCGATGCCCACGATGCTGAACGCCGCCCTCGGCGCGCTCACCCCCGAGCGCAGCGGCTCGGGCTCGGCGCTGATCAGCGCGACGCGGCAGGTCGGGGCCACGATCGGCGTCGCGGTGCTGGGCACGATCATCGCGACCGTCTACCAGAACCGGCTGCACCTGCCCGGACTCCCGGCCCCGGCCGCAGCGACGGCGCACAGCAGCATCGCCGGGGGCGTCGCGGTGGCGAAATCCGCGCCGCCTGCCGATGTCGCGCACCTCCTGGCGGCCGTCCGCCAGGCTTACACCAGCGGACTGGACGTCATGATGTGGGTCTGCGCCGGCATCGCGATCGCCGCGGCCATCCTCGCCGTGATCTTCGTGCCGAGGAACGCGCACAGTCCGGGGCCGGCCGCCATCGTCTCTGACTCTGAGCCGGCGGCACTGGCTGGCGGCGCTACGGGAGCACAATGACAGCCATGACCGAGCCGCCTGGCAGACCCGCGGGCCTGCGCGAGCGCAAGAAGGCCAGGACGCGCGCTGCCATCCAGGAGCACGCGCTCCGCCTGTTCACCGAGCAGGGCTACGCCGCCACGACCGTGGAGCAGATCGCTGAGGCCGCGGACGTATCGCCCGCGACCTTCTTCCGCTACTTCCCGACCAAGGAGGACGTGATCCTGAAGGACGGCTTCGAGCTCATCGCCATCGCCGAGATGGAAGCGCAGCCTCCCGAGGTCGGCCCGATCGCGGCGTTCAGGAACGCCACCGCAGCCGCCAGGCGGCAGCTCACGCCCGAGGAGATGGAACTCTTCGCCACGATGACGCACCTGACGTTGTCGGTGCCGGAGATCCGCGCCCGGGCGCTGGACGAGTTCATCCGCACCGCCGATGAGATCAGCGGCGCGATCGCCCGCCGCACCGGCGCCTCACCCGATGACTTCGAGGTGCGGAACCTGGCCGGGGCGGTGATCGGCGTGGTCATGGTCGCGACCATGCCCTGGGATATCGAGCAGGGCAGCGACTTCGAGGTGATGTTCGACCGGATCGACGCCGGCCTGGCCCACCTTGAGGCCGGGCTGCCACTGCCAGCGAGCCGGGAGTAACAACGTGGAGGTGCCCCGCCCCCTCGGGGAGGGCGGGGCACGATCAGGGGGTTGGGCCTACTTGGTCAGGTGCGTCGTGATGCCCTGCACCAGGCCGGCCGCCTGGGCCTCCCACTTGGCGTACGCGGTCGGGAAGCCGGACGCCTGCACGCCCTGCGCGACCTGCCACAGCGGCTGGTTCGCCCATGTCGGGTCGCTGGCCTGGTAGGTCTTCAGCGCCCCGAGGAAGGCGTCGGCCGCGTAGGCGGGGTTCAGGATCTGCTGCGCGGTGCCCCAGCCGCATGAGGGCCGCTGCTGGAACAGGCCGAGCGAGTCCGAGGTCCCGTAGTTGATGTTCATCAGCTCGGACTCCTGCATGGAGGTCGCCACCGCGATCACTGCGGAGCGCACGCCCATGTTCTTGGCCAGGGCCTGCTTGACGATGGTCGTGGCGTTCGCAACCTGAGCGGGGCTGAGCTGCATGGTCTCCTGCTGACCGAACACCGCAACCGGCCGGAGCTGATCAGCCGCCGGGAGGGACGTGCCCGCCAGCTTCGGGTCGTTCCGGTGCGCCTGAATCTCGGCCGCCTGCGCCCAGGTCACGACCTTCGGCGCGGCCGGCTTCGCGGCAACATCCCTGGCCGCAACCCGGCTGGCAGCGGGCTTCAGCGAGTGCACGCGGTGCGCGGCAACGTGGCTGGCAGGCTTGACCAGGCTGGCCGGGCCCTTCTCCAGCGCCGCGGTCAGCAGGGCAACGTCAGCAGTGCTCGCCTTGCGGAAGGCGGCAGCGGTGCTCCCCGCGGACTCAGCGGGAACGTGCGAGGCCGGGGCGACGGTCGCCGCACTCGCGGTACCGGCGCCAACCCCGAGCAGCGCAGCGGTCGAGCCCGCGAGGACCAGGCCCTTGCGATGGGCAGAGAGCGCGTCAGTGAACCGGGCAGTGCGTCGCATGAATATTTCCTTCCGTCTGTCCTCGCCGCCTGGCGGTGAAGGCAAGTGCGGGATCAGCGCGTGCGACGTGATCCCGGCGAGGGGGGGTCTCGATGCGTTACCGGGCTCTGACGCGACGTGACTGCAATCGGTTTCAAGATGAGACGCACGTCACTACTGGCGAGTAACTCAGGTCACTTCCCGTGGGCACATTCCCGACATAAGCCGTACGGGCGTGACTGGCCTGCGGCAGCGTCGTTCCGCTCCTGAGGGCTGCTGCCCAGCTAGGAGCGTCGTCGGTACGCGGTGCTGGCGTCCTGCCAGGCAGTTGAGAGCGGGAATGTTGCGCGTTCAATTACTGTTAGCGCGGGCAGACTTAAACCGAGGAGGTAGTCATGCCGGCCGTGACCGTAGGGGACATCCTGCTGCTGCCGAGGGTGAGCGAGCCCGACCAGGCGGTCGCGCGGGACCGCAAGGTGCTCTCAGTGACCACGGCGCCTGCCGGGTTCGAGGGCGAGGGGTTCCCGGTGCGGCGCGCGTTTGCCGGCGTGGACCTGTCGGCACTTGACCCGTTCATTCACATGGACCAGATGGGCGAGGTTGACTATGCGCCCGGCGAGCCGAAGGGCACGGCCTGGCATCCGCACCGCGGCTTCGAGACCGTCACCTACATCATCGACGGGACGTTCCGGCATCAGGACTCGAACGGCGGCGGCGGCCTCATCACCAACGGCGACACCCAGTGGATGACCGCCGGCGGCGGCATCCTGCACATTGAGGAGCCGCCCGAGGAACTGGTCGTGAGCGGCGGGCTGTTCCACGGATTCCAGCTCTGGGTGAACCTGCCCGCGCGGCTGAAGATGGCCCCGCCGCGCTACCAGGACATCCGGGCCGGCCAGGTCGCCCTGCTCAGCTCGGCCGACGGCGGCGCGCTGATCCGGATCATCGCGGGCGAGCTCGACGGGCACGCCGGGCCGGGCGTGACGCACACCCCGATCACGCTGGCGCACGTGACTGTGGAGCCGGGCGCGCGGTTCCGGCTGCCCTGGCGCGCCGACTTCAACGCGCTCGCCTACGTGCTGGCAGGCTCCGGTACCGTCGGCGCCGACCAGCGGCCGGTGCGCACGGGCCAGCTGGCGGTGTTCGGGCCCGGCGATGTGCTCAGCTTCGGTGCGCAGCGCCGGATGGACGGGCCGAGCGAGAAGCTCGACGTGCTCGTGCTCGGCGGCCAGCCGATCCGGGAGCCGGTCGCGGCCTACGGGCCGTTCGTGATGAACACGCGGGCTGAGCTGGTCCAGGCGTTCGAGGACTTCCAGGCCGGCCGGCTCGGGACCATCCCGGCCAGGCGCGCGCCACTGCCCGGGGATGTCCTGCCCGAGGAGCCGCATCCCGGCCACGACGTGCTGTAAGTCCGAGTCTGCTAGCTGCGCTGAGGGGCGCCCCGCTCGTGCCGGGGCGCCCCTCAGCGGCATTTTGCCTCGCTAGCTCCGCGGGCCGGTAACGCCGACCGGCACGATCTGGCCGTCGAAGTCGGTCGCGACGCAGTAGCCGGCGGTCGGGCAGGAAACCGCCGTGAGCCCGCCGCCGCGGGGGTCGACCAGTCGCGGCGGCGACCATCTCCGGCCGGTCCAGACCAGCGCGCGGCCGCTGGTGTCGACCGCGACGCAGCGCCGGGGTCCGGCACAGGACACGGCGGTCAGCGCGCCGCCGTCGCCATCGACGACCCGTGCCGACCAGGTCTTGCCGTTCCACGTCACCGCCCGCCCGCCGGTGTCCACCGCGACGCAGAAGACCTCGCTGCCGCACGACACCCCGGCTAGCGCGGCGCGGTCAGCCGCCCGCGGCGCCGACCAGCGGCTGCCATTCCACGTCAGCGCCCGCCCGTCGGCGTCGACCGCGACGCAGAACGCCCGGCTCAGGCAGGAGAGCGCGGTCAGCCCGCCGCCGTGCGGATCCACCGACACCGGCCGCGACCAGGTCGCGCCGTTCCACTGGATGACCTGCCCGTTCCCGTCCGCGGCCACGCAGAACTTCGTGGACGTGCAGGAGACCGCGGTCAGCGCTCCCCCGGTCCGGTCTTCGGGGCTGGTGGCCGCCCAGGTGGGCTGCGCCCACGTGATGCCGTTCCACGCCAGCGCGTAACCGTTGCCGTCCACCGCCATGCAGAACCAGCGGTTGACACACGACACCGAGCGCAGGATCCCCGCGATCGGGTCGATGTTCTGCGGGCGGGACCAGACGGGGTGGCGCTGGCCCCGGTCGGCGGCGGCGGTGACGACGTTGCCGTTGCCGTCGACGGCGGCGCAGAAGCCGCCCGGCACGCACGACACGGAGTCGAGCACGCCGGTCCGCGGGTCGGCGTAGCTGCCGGCCGTCGAGCAGTTGCCGGCGCTGGTCGTGCTGCTGTCCGGGCACGAGACCGCCGGCGCGGTGAAGGACGCGCCGTTCCAGTGCAGGGCGTTGCCGTCCCAGTCGACCACCATGCAGGAGGTCGTCGATCCGCAGGAGAGCGACTCGATGCCGTCGCCGGTGAGGTCAATCAGACTGGGGCTGGTCCAGGTTGCCCCGTTCCACTGCAGGTAGTTGCCGCCGTCGACGGCCATGCAGAAGGTGGCCGACCGGCAGGAGACCTCCATCAGGCCCTGCGCGCCGCCGGGGTCGAACGAGGTGTTCAGCTTCCACGTGCCGCCCTGCAGGGTGACCGAGCCGCCCCACCAGTCGACGCCCACGCAGAATGAGCTGGTCGGGCAGGACATCGAGCCGATCCCGCCGCCGCTGCTCCCGGTCACCGGGTCGACCAGCCTGGGCGCGGACCACCTGGAGCCGTTGAAGGTGATCACGTGGCCGCCCCAGTCCCCGGCCGCGCAGAAGGCCGCCGATGCGCAGGAGACCGACTGGATGCCAGTGCCCGTGCCGTCGATATGCACCGGGCCGCTCCAGTGGCGGCCGTGCCAGGTCAGCGCGTCGCCGTTGCCGTCGACCGCGACGCAGAACGAGGCTGACGGACAGGACACCGACTCAAGGCCGGCGCCGCGGGGGTCGATCTCCTTCGGTGCCGACCACCTGGCGCCGTTCCAGATGACGGACCGGCCCAGGGTGTCCACCGCCGCGCAGAACGACGGGCTGGCGCAGGAGACGCTGGTCAGCTCGACCCGGGCGCCGTCGGGATCGACGGTGACCGGCCGGGACCAGGTTGAGCCGTTCCAGTGCAGGGCGTTGTTGCCGGACTCGTCGACGGCCATGCAGAACGTGCCGGTCGGGCAGGAGACGGAGCGGAAGTTGCCACTCTGATGATCAGGCCCGGTACCGGGGCCGGCGCCCGGCGCGAGCGCGTTCCCGCCTGCGTCCGGGGTCTTGCTGGTGAACGGCTCGAGGATGTGGTCGTACTCGTACGGCGTCTGGTGCTGCTGGCTGCCGGCGGAGTTGTCGCTCTGGATGACCCAGAAGGACAGCTCGCCCAGGCCCCTGGCTGCCGCCCAGCGCTCGACCGTGTGCGCGTCCGCGAGGGTGAACGTCTCCGCCGGACCGTAGTCATCAACGCCGAGGTCCTCGGTGATGCCGATCATCCCCCACAGCTGGCTGGCCGTCTTCGACGGGTACAGCTCGTGGAGCCGGTCGTAGATCTGCTGCGCGGCGCCCTCGGTGTTGTCGGCCATCTCGTGCGGCAGGTTGTCGTAGTAGTCGAACGTCATGATGTTGACGATCGCGATCCGCGCGCCGTTGGCCACGGCATTCTGCAGTACGACCGAGCCGCCCTGGTCGATGCCGGAGGTGTTGGTCGGGATCGTGTAGACGAACTGCACCGTGCGATGGGTCCGGGCGGCCCACCGCTCGACCATCGCGATCGCCTCGTTGCGCCGGTTGATGCCGGCGTAGTTATTGAGGGAGTCCTCTTCGGTGTCGAGATCGAGCCTGGTCACGTGGTAGGTGGTGATCACCTTCTCGTACTGACCGGCGATCTTGCTGACGCTGGTACAGCTGTCGGCGAGCTCGGTGTACGAGCTGTCCGCTCCCGCGCCGCCGAAGGACGGGACGACGTTGCCGCCCGCGGCCTGAACCGCCGCGATGCCCTTCGCGTACGTCTTGCCGACCGGCATCGAGGGGTCGCCGTTCCAGTAGACGGTGCACTCGCCCGGCTTCGCGGTCTGCAGGAAGGCCAGCGTCAGGTACCTGGCGCCGGACGCCTTGGCCGTGGCGGCGAGCGTGTCCTCCGTGTTGAAGTAATACGGCGCGAACACGTGCGGCGGCAGCGTGCGGGCCACGGTCCGCGCGGCACCCGGGGTCGCCGTCGCGCCCGCAGTCGTGGCCGCGGTCGTGCCCGCGGTCGTGGCCGCGGTCGTGCCCGCGAGAGCGGGCGCACCGGCAGCGACCGTCAGGCCGGCCGCGCAGGCCAGCGCCCCGATCCCGGCAAGCATTCGCCTCCGAAGCATGTGGCCCCTCTCAACGTCCGGACTTACGTGGTAATTAGGAAAGTTTCCTAACCTGGTTACCTTTTCACGGCGAGACCGGACGTTGTCAAGAGGTTGCGGACGCAGCCTGGCGCGGCGATCGGCGATTCGTCCAGTGCGGGCGTCCGCCACGCCCATCAACCGC
>Ga0209380_10002991_pt1 | contig 10609 bp, 8 predicted proteins | sample HubBroMetageWFT6_FD_188347 | JGI IMG/M metagenome (GOLD analysis project Ga0209380, IMG submission 188347) | Warmed and freeze-thawed soil microbial communities from the Hubbard Brook experimental Forest, New Hampshire - Hubbard Brook CCASE Soil... | ecosystem: Environmental > Terrestrial > Soil...
TCACCCCGAACACGACGCCGTATCCGTAAGTTCCGCCATCGTAAGTTACCCCATACAGGTTTCCGACGGAATCGGTGATTACTCCGGCATGGGGATTGAACCCGCCTGCCCCGCCTGGAAAAGCATAGGGTACCGCAAAGATCCAGCCGCCGGTCTTGCTAGGAATGAGTTCGAAGACAACCCCCCAGTCAAAAGGGCCGCCGGAAAAGGTTGTGCCGTGCAGGTTCCCAGCCTTGTCGAAAACTAAGCCAGCCAGAGGGGCACTGCCATCCGCGCAGTATGTTGATCCGCAAAACCCGTACAGCACAATCTCCTTCCACTGCCCCCCCGATTCGCGTGTTAACTCGAATACGATCCCGTTATTAATGCCTTTGGCTTCGTAGCCGAATTGGGTTGTGCCATACAGATTTCCTGCCTTATCCAGGATCACGCCCCCATCTGGATTACTTCCGTCCATCGAACCGCCCTGAAACATATATAGTACCGTCTCCACCCACTCGCCACCCTCGCTAGGGGTCAACTCGAACACGGTGCCGTACAGGTGGATGGCAGGAGTGCCGCCAAGGTTTGTCGTACCGTAGAGGTTTCCCGATGAGTCTAGAGTCACCCCGCCAAGGGGGCCAGCCCCGTCGGCACAGTTTGCCTGGGAACAGAATTCATACAGCACCTTTTCCGTCCATTGACCGTTCGACCCGGGTGAAAGCTCAAAGACGGTGCCACAGCCACCAGGACAAACCCCCTGGTCTGTCATACCGCCGCCGTCGGTCGCCCCATACAAATTGCCTGCGTTGTCAAAAACCAACCCCGCTAAGGGGCCAGTGCCATCTGTGCCATTGCCGAAGCTGTGCAGCACCGTTTCCGTCCAGGTTCCGTCCGGATGTGGCGACAGCTCAAACGCGACGCCGTCACCAATGGCTGTCCCGCCGTTTTCGCCATAGGCCCCACCTTGAAAGGTTGTGCCGTACAGGTTCCCCGCAGCGTCGAGGACGAGGCCGGAATAGGGATTGGCCCCGTCAACACAGTGCTGATACTGGGGACAGAAACTGTAGAGCACCGTTTCGGCCCACTGCCCATTGCTGGGTGCCAGCCTAAAAACGGTGCCGTAGCCGAAAGCACCTCCTTGAACAGTTGTGCCGTACAGATTCCCAGAATCATCAAACACCAAATTAGCTGCGGGATAATTGCCGTCCGGCGCACTACCGAAGCTATACAACACTTGTCCGTTGGAGGTACAGCTGACCTGGACGTTGGTGACGTTCGCGTTGGCCGTTCCAGCGCCATTCGCCACGACGCATGTCTGATTCAGCGGCTGCGTAGCAACCGTGACGGTATAGGTCCCGCCGACGGCGATTGGTGTGATGAACGTGAAGTTTCCGTTTGCGTTGATCTGCAGGTTGTCGCTACCATTATTCTGCAACACGAGCCCCGTGCCCGAGAGACCGGAGACTGTGCCGCCAATGGTAAACGTGCTGCAGATGACCTGAACATTCGAGATAGATGTGTTGGCTGTTCCGCCGCCATTTGTCACGATGCAGGTTTGCGCCGGGCTTGAGGGTTGCGTAAGGACCGCAACGCTGTAAGGATTGCCACTGGGAACGGGCGTGGTGAAGGTAAAGGGTCCGTTCCCGCTTATCTGAAGGTTATTGCCGCCGTCATCCTGGAGCACAAGTCCCGTGCCCGACAGGCCCGAGACCGTGCCCCCTATGTTGTATGTCGCTGGAGGCGGCGTGATTGTGGTCCCGCTGTTGCCGCCGCCGCACGCGGAGAAACAAAGTAAGGTCATTACGACCAGCATGAACAGGCTGGGCTTCATACCGTCCTCCATACTGATCTCCCATTCCAATGTCGAGATGTGGAGGCGGCGATTCTAACCCAGTTCTGCTCCTGTGAAGAAAGAAACCTAACCGAAGAGAACCCATAGGTTTCTACTCGGCTTTGCGCAGAGCGAATTTGCGGGTTACTGTGCGGCCTTCGTGGTTGGCTTGCACCATGACGGAGGAGTCGGGCAAGGCGGATTCGTCTACTTCGATGGAGATGGCGGCGCTGCCGGCGGAATCGGTGACAGCCTGGGTGTAGAAAGGTGCGGCGTCGGGACGGGCGAAGCGGAAGGTGAGGCGGGCGCTGGGCACGGCGGTTCCGTCTTCTGTGACTCGCAGTTGCATGGTCAGGTTGCGGCTGGCGTGAATCGAGGTCGCGTTTTCCCATTGCACGTCCAGTTGCTTGATGGCGGCCAGGGCTTCGGTCTCGGCGTGGTCGAGGACGTTTTCGAGCTTGCCTTCGCGAATGGATTCGAGCACCATGCGATGCTGGTCGCGGAGTTGTTGCTCCTTTTGAGGATCGCCGAAACCGGCTTGCGCGGCTGAGTTCGCGTAGGAGATCGCCTTCTTACCGACGCAGCGTCCGCGGACGAAGACTTGAGTCTGCAGCAGTTTTTCGCTCTCGCGCGCTTCGCTCTGCACGTGATAGATGGTGTCGCCGTGTTTGACGTCGGTATTGAAGCCGAAAATCATAAGGAATTTGTAATTTGGTAATTTTGTAATTTAGTAAATAAACCGGTTCGTCGCGCTGTGTGTTGGGACGCCGTGAAGATTGCGCTCAGTTCACGCGCTTCTTTCAATACGTCCTCGCAGCGCCGGCTGGGAACGATGTCACAATCCGACAACATTTCCAGCCAAAAACAGTTTCATCCGCGCCTCCTCTACGACCAGCCCGATCTTGGCGATCCATTCGGCCCGCGATCTGCCTCTGCTCCGCTCGATAATTTGCTGCGACTGAAGTGCCGCAACGCAAAAGCTGCTTACCCACAACCTGCGAATCAGCCGTATGCGGCAGCGACCGGTAAAGCTTGACGATCCGGACCGCAAACGCCTTCGTGCGACCGCGCAACTCCTCCGGTCCTGAAAGCACTCTCACCGCCGATTCTCAAATTACAAAATTACCTGATTACACAATTACCAAATTGTTCCCAGTTCCCTTGACACTCTCGCGCACCTGCACCTAATCTAGAATGTTTAATCAGTGCTTGGCGCGAATTATATACAGCCTGTCCTATGCCCGACAATTACTTCGCTCGCTACCTGCCTCTTCTGATCCACATTCTGCTGGCGGGCGGGATTGCGACTGCTATTATCTCGCTTTCCTGGCTGATCGGGGAGCGGAAACCGACGCGGGCCAAGATGGAGGCCTACGAGTGCGGAATGACTCCCGTGGGCGACTCCCGCGGGCGCTTCGCGGTGAAATTCTACCTGGTGGCTATGCTGTTCATTCTGTTCGATGTAGAGGCTGTGTTTCTTTATCCCTGGGCGGTAATTCTGAGAGACCTCAAACACTTCGGTTTGTGGGAGATGCTGGTCTACATCGGAATCGTTCTGGTCGGCTTCTTTTATGTTTGGAAGAAGGGCGTGCTGGACTGGGGTCCGTCTGCTGTACGGGCAAGGAAATAGCGAAATGCCTTTATCCCCCGGCATCACCGATCTTGAGCAACTGAAAACTCATCCGGCAGTTGCGCGGCTGCTGGCGTGGAATCCCTCGGCGGTTACGGGAGTCAAGTTCGATCGCGAAGAGATGACGATCTATGTGGATCGGTCGAATCTTCGCGAGGCCTGCGCCATTCTGCGCGACGATGCGGAGTGCGCCTTCAATTTTCTTTCCGATGTTACCTGCGTGGACTGGTATCCGGCGGAGCCGCGGTTTGAAGTTGTCTACCACCTGCTTTCGATTCCCAAGAAGGAGCGGGTACGGATCAAAGTGCGGCTCGACAGCGCGAGTCCGGCGGTTGAGTCGCTGACTTCGGTTTGGCCGAGCGCGAATTATTTTGAGCGCGAAGTCTTCGATCTGTTCGGGATTCGCTTTACCGGGCATCCTTATTTGCGGCGACTGCTGATGCCTGAAGATTGGGAAGGTCATCCGCTGCGCAAGGATTATCCCGTGGAGGGCTACCGCTAGTCCGTCATGGCTCACCTCGCGCCCACTCCCGTCCTAGAGCCCAATCAGGATCGAACGATGATCCTGAACATGGGGCCGCAACATCCTTCGACGCATGGCGTGCTGCGCGTGCTGCTGGAGATCGATGGCGAAACGATCGTGCGGATCATGCCGGATATCGGCTACCTGCATACGGGAATCGAGAAGACTTGCGAGGCCAAGTTTTATCAGCAGGTAGTGCCGCTCACCGACCGCATCGATTATCTCTGCCCCATGACCAACAACCTGTGCTACGCGCTGGCGGTGGAGAAGCTGCTGGGGCTGCAGATTCCCCCGAAGGCGCAATGGTTGCGGGTGCTGATGAACGAGTTGACGCGGATCAATTCGCATCTGGTTTGGCTGGGAACGCATGCGCTCGATCTCGGCGCGATGACGGTGTTTCTCTATTGCTTCCGCGAGCGCGAAGAAGTGCTGAAGATGTTCGAGATGGTGAGCGGACAGCGCATGATGACCTCCTACTTTCGAGTGGGAGGGATTGCGCTGGAACCGCCGCTGGGATTCTTCGAGCGGGTTCGCGAATTTGCCAACCGCTTTTCTGAAAAAGTAGACGAATACGAAAACCTGCTGACGGAAAATCCGATCTTTATGATGCGCACCAAAGGCGTGGCGCGGTTGACTGCGGACGATGCGATCGCGCTGGGCGCGAGCGGGCCGACGTTGCGCGGAAGTGGAGTGGATTTCGATTTGCGGCGCGATATGCCTTATTCGGGCTATGAGAATTTCAAATTCAAAGTTCCGGTAGCGCAGGACGGCGATGTATTTGCTCGATACATGTGCCGGGTGGGGGAGCTGCGGGAATCCAATACGATCGTGAAGCAGGCACTGGATGGCATGCCGGAAGGGCCCATCAAGGCCGATGCTCCGGGAATTGTGCTGCCCGACCGGGAGAAGATGAAGACACAGATGGAAGCGCTCATCTACCATTTCAAAATTATTACCGAGGGCTTTGCGGTGCCGCCGGGCGAGGTATACCAGGCAGTCGAGTCGCCGCGCGGCGAGATGGGCTACTACGTCGTGAGCGATGGCACGGCTAAACCTTATCGAGTGCACATGCGGGCGGCGTGCCTTGCGAATCTGCAGACTTTGCCCAAGATGTGCGAGGGCGGATTGATCGCGGATGTGGTGGCGGCTATTGGATCGATTGATATTGTGTTAGGGGAAATCGATAGGTGAAATTTTCGGAAGAGTTCGAGGCGCGGTTTGCGGAGATGCTGGCGCACTATCCGACCAAGCGGTCGGCGCTTGTGCCGACTTTGCTTTATGCGCAGGATGAGGTTGGATTCTTGTCCGATGAGGTGATTTTGGAACTCGCAGCGCGGCTCGATCTTACGGAACTCGAAGTGCGCAACGTGATCAGTTACTACTCAATGCTGACCACGAAGCCGCGCGGCAAGTTCAATGTGCAGGTTTGCACGAACATCAGTTGCCTGGTGGTCGGCGGCGAAGACATCCTGCGTCACTGCGCGAAGAAGCTGGGCGTAGGTAACAAGGAAACGACGCCGGACGGTTTGTTTACGCTGGAGGAAGTGGAATGCATCGGCGCCTGCAGTTGGGCTCCAGCGGCGCAGGTGAACTACGATTTTCATGAGAACCTTACCACGGAGAAGATAGATAAGGTTCTTGATGAGTGCAGGCAGAAGGCAGCGCAGTAGGGATAATTTTGTAATTTGAAATCTCAAATGCAACCGAGTCTGGCGGCTGGGTTTCAAACTACCAAATTACCCGATTACCAAATCACAAAATGGCTTCACTAGTTTCCCATCCCGACGAGGTAAAGGTCGTGTCCCGCCGATTCGGCCTGGGTGCGACTAACCTCGACCGCTATCTCGAACTCGACGGTTACAAGGCCGTGCAGAAGGCACTGGGGATGGAGCCGGACGCCATTATTAATGAAGTGAAGAATTCTGGACTGCGCGGGCGCGGCGGGGCCGGGTTCTCGACCGGGATGAAGTGGTCGTTCGTGCCCAAGCAATCGGCGAAGCCGAAGTATGTGCTGTGCAACGGCGACGAGAGCGAGCCCGGGACCTGCAAAGACCGGCTGATCTTCGAGCATGATCCGCACTCAGTGATCGAAGGTGTGATGATCGCGGCGCTCGCCGTGGGAGCGCGCAGCGGCTACATCTACATCCGTGGCGAATATCGATATCTATCGATCATCATGCAGAAAGCGATTCGCGAGGCGTATGCCAAGGGCGTCATCGGCAAAAACATTTTCGGCAGCGGACGCGATCTTGATATTTATTGGCACGGCGGCGCGGGAGCCTATGAAGTCGGCGAGGAATCGGCGCTGATGGAATCGCTCGAGGGCAAGCGCGGGATTCCGCGCATTCGGCCTCCGTTCCCTGCGGTGGTGGGACTGTGGGGCGGTCCTACGGTAATTAATAATGCGGAGACGCTGGCCTGCGTGCCGCACATTATTCTTGGTGGCGCGGAATGGTTCGCGAAGCTTGGCACGCCGAAGAATGGCGGGACCCGGCTGTTTTGCCTGAGCGGTAATGTGGCGAAGCCCGGGGTTTACGAATTGCCGATGGGTTACAACCTGAAGAAGATGGTCTACGAGGTGGGCGGCGGCATTCCGAATGGCCGCGCATTGAAAGCCGTGGTGCCGGGCGGAGCTTCTTGTCCGTGCCTGACTGCCGATGAGGTTGACGTCGGCATGGACTTCGATTCCGTCGCGAAGGCAGGGTCAATGCTCGGATCGGGCGGCGTGGTGGTGGTCGACGATCAACAATGCATCGTGAAGTTCGCGCTGCGGACGATGAAATTCTATAAGCACGAGAGTTGCGGCTGGTGCATCCCTTGCCGTGAAGGTACGGATTGGCTGGAGAAGACGTTGACTCGCTTTCATCGCGGCGGCGGTGTGATGAAAGACATCGACAACATGCAATATTTGTCGGAAAACATGCTGGGACGGACGTTCTGTCCCCTGGGCGATGCGGCGGCGATGCCGACCATCGCGTTCGTGAAGAAGTTCCGCAAAGAGTTCGAAGATCATTTGGATGGCAGGCCGTGCCCGTATGAAAAAGAAGGCGCGGCGGAAGAATTGCCGGTGATGGCCCATTGATCATGAGTACCATTGCAGCCACAAAGACCGGCGCCGAGATCGACAAGGCCACCTTGCTGGAGGCTTTGCGCAAGGGAGAAGAAGCATTGCTTTGCAGCGTGGCCGGAGTAAGCGAAGCTGCCTGCCACCTGCGCCCCGCGGAGAACCGATGGTCTGTTCTCGAGTGCGCGGAACACGTAGCGGTAGCGGAAGAAGTCATGCTTGGTTTGGTGACGGGCGAACGGAAGGCGCGAGATCCAGAGGGAGTGAAGCGCGATGAGCGCATTCTCCGAAGTGGCACTGATCGCAGCACCCGGTTTGATGCTTCCGATCAATCACGACCGCGTGGCCGCTTTTCAACGCTGGCTGAGGCGGTAACTCATTTCCAGAAAACGCGTAGACGAACGCTTGGCGTTGTCGAACTGACTGGAGAGGATTTGCGTGCGACCGAAGTCAGGCACCCCCATCGCGCAGTCGGCGTAATCAGCACCTATGAGTGTCTGTTACTGATGGGAACCCACGCGCAAAGGCATGCGCTGCAGATTGAAGAGGTTAAACAAAGTCAGGCGTATCGCGCTGAAACCGGTAAGTAAGTAAGGATTCATGGCTGAAGCACAAAAAGAAATCACCCTGACTGTCGACGGCAAGAAGGTCACGGCTCCCGCCGGGACGCTGCTGATCGAGGCCTGCAAGAGTGCGGGCATCGAGGTGCCTTCGTTTTGCTATTATCCCAACCTCTCGCTGTGCGGCGCTTGCCGCATGTGCCTGGTAAAGATCGAGAAGATGCCCAAGCTGCAGACCGCGTGTACGACAGTGATCGGCGAGGGCATGGTCGTCACCAGCGACAGCGATGAGATTAAGCAGGCGCGCAAAGGCATGCTGGAGCTTTTGCTGGGGAACCATCCCCTGGATTGCCCGGTGTGTGACGCGGGCGGCGAGTGCGAATTGCAGGACATGACGTTCTCCTACGGCGCGGCCGAATCGAAATTCATGGAGGCGAAGAACCACAAGGACGAACAGCAATGGTCGCCGGTGGTGTTCTTCGACCGGCCGCGGTGCATTCTGTGCTACCGCTGCGTGCGGGTTTGCGGCGAGGGCATGGACGTTTGGGCCTTGGGCGTGCAGCACCGCGCGGTGAGTTCGATCATCGCGCCGAACAAGGAAGATCACCTGGAGTGCGAAGAGTGCGGGATGTGCATCGACATCTGCCCGGTGGGCGCGCTGACGTCCGGCGCGTATCGCTACAAGACACGGCCGTGGGAGATGAAGCATGTGGGCACGATCTGCACGCACTGCGGTGACGGCTGCAAGACGACGCTGGGCGTGCGCCGCGCGGATACGGGTATGGAAATTGTCCGCGGCGACAATCGCGACAAGAGCGGGACGAACGGTGACTTCCTTTGCATCAAGGGACGCTATGGTTTTGATTTCGCCAATCATGAAGATCGGCTCACGCGGCCGCTGATTCGCAAAGAGGGCAAGCTGGCTCCGGCTACATGGGAAGAAGCGTTTGCTCTGATCGGTAAAAGGTTTGCTGAGGTTCGCGATCACGACGGCGGGACGGCGATCGGGGTAATTGGCTCGACTCGCACTACGAACGAGGAAGCTTATCTGCTTTCGAAGTTTGCGCGGGTCGTGTTGAAGACGAACAATGTGGATCACCACCGCACTGCCGACTTCCCTGCCCTGGCCGCGGCGCTTCGCGGCAAGACTGATGCTACGGCGAGCATGGCAGACGTTTACACAGCGCCGGCGATTCTGCTGATCGGCAACGATCCGACCGAGCAGCATCCGTTGCTGGCATGGCAGATTCGCAACAACGTCCGGCTGCATCAGGCGCGGCTCTACGTGATCAATTCCACCCCGATCAAATTGCGGCGGCAGGCAACGAACTTTTTACAGATTCCGGCTGGAACGGAAGGGCAAGTTGCGGATTTCTTCGCGGGCAACGGGGCGGCTGCGGATGCGCTCGTCAGCTCAGCCATTAATAAAGACGCATGGGTAGCGCTGCGCGACAAGCTGAGCGGCGAGCAGAATCTCATAATTATTTTCGGCTCCGAAGTTAGCGGAGACGACCTTGCGAGCCTGGTGAAATTTGGTTCCGGCATACCCAGCGCCAAGTTTATTTGCCTGGCGGATTACGCCAATTCGCGCGGAGCGGCTGACATGGGTTTGTATCCTGATTTGCTGCCGGGATATCACCCCACCACTAGCAACAGCCAGTTCCATGAGGAGTGGGGGGATGTTCCGCAGGCCGCCGGCCTTGATCAGGCCGGGATGGTCGATGCCGGCAGAACGGGAAAATTGAAAGCGCTTTATGTCGTCGGCTCGAATCCGGTTGACCGTTTGAACATCGATCCATTCGCGTTCGCGAAGAGTTTCGTCGTGGTGCAGGACATGTTTCTGACTGAGACCGCGGTGATGGCCGACGTAGTTCTGCCGGCTGCAAATGCTTACGAAAAGACGGGCACGTTCACCAATACTTGCGGCGACCTGCAGTTGGTAAAGAAGGCGGGTGAAGTTACTGGTACGAAGGCCGATTTCGAGATGATCGTGCGTATCGCAGACGCCATGGGTTTTGATGTGCGCAAGCTCGTGCCCTTCGGCGGCGGAACCTATGCTGACATGGGGCAGTCGCGCGGGGCACAGTCGGGCGAGGCCGATCGCCATGCTGTGTGGCTGGAGGCACACGGGCTTGAGCCGAAGTTGAGCCCCTTCGATCCGACGGCGATTCTCGATGAAATTCAGCGGCTGGTTCCCGGCTATGATGTTTCCCGCATGAATCTGCTGGCGGGCAATAGCCAGCATACGTCGCTCGAGAAAGCCGGGCCGGGGGTGGCTCACCGGCCAGAATCCATTGCCCCCGCAAACGATACTCTTTTCAGTTCTGGAACCCTTGGACGTTATTCGCGCACCTTGAAGTCGGTGATCGAGAGTCATGAGATCAAGCCGGCCGAGGTTGCGGCAGACTAATCACGATTCAGTTTACGCATCGAGCCTGCTGATTCGAGCTGTGGAGAGGAAGCGAAAGTCTTGCCACTTGGCATTTTCATACTCGTGTCGGTGATCAAATCGCTGATCGTTCTAGTCGCGCTGCTCACTGCGGTCGCGTACACGGTGTGGCTGGAGCGCAAGGTGGTGGGTCACATGCAGAATCGCTGGGGGCCTACGCGCGTGGGGCCGTTTGGATTGTTGCAGCCTGCCGCCGATGGGCTTAAGTTTTTGTTTAAGGAAGACCTAACGCCGCCGCACGTCTACAAGCCCCTGTTTCTGGCGGCGCCGATGATGGCACTGATCTTTGCCCTGACCTCGATTTCGGTAATTCCTTTCGGCAACTCGATTACTCTTTTCGGCTACAGCATTCCCTTCGAAATCACCGACCTAAACATTGGACTGCTGCTGATTCTGGGCGTTACTTCGCTGGGCGTCTACGGCGTCGCGCTGGCGGGGTGGTCCTCGAACAACAAATATTCTCTGCTCGGCGGATTGCGATCCAGCGCGCAGATGGTGAGCTACGAGATTGCGCTGGGGTTGTCACTGGTGGGAGTGCTGATCCAGTCTGGCAGTTTTAGCTTGCGGACG
>Ga0209380_10002993_pt1 | contig 10607 bp, 5 predicted proteins | sample HubBroMetageWFT6_FD_188347 | JGI IMG/M metagenome (GOLD analysis project Ga0209380, IMG submission 188347) | Warmed and freeze-thawed soil microbial communities from the Hubbard Brook experimental Forest, New Hampshire - Hubbard Brook CCASE Soil... | ecosystem: Environmental > Terrestrial > Soil...
GGACGCGCAGCCCGAGGTTCACCGCGTAAGAGACGCCGAGGAGCACCGGGCGCATGCCGAAGATGCGCGATCTGCGGGCATAGGCGATTTTCCGGTGCTTGCTCGGGGCGTGCGCGCTCAGCGAGATCTCGCGAACGCGATAGCTGATCAGGAACTCGTCCATGATCCCGCGGCGCCCCTTTTCCTTGAGCACTTCCCAGAAAATGGCGTCCTCGTCGATAGCCGCGGAATCGTCGAACGGGTACGTCAGGAAGAAATCGGTTCGGCCCAGCCAGGTACTGGGCATCGGCAGCTCTTTAGCAAAACCAAAGAAGTACGGCGTGCCCTCGTCTCGTATTAGCACGTGCTTGGTGCCGATCACGTCGAGTTCGGGGTGCCGGGCCATGAAGTCGAGCTGCTTCGCGATCTTTGCCGGCTTCCACACGTCGTCGCCATCGAGGAAAGCGACGAACTCGGTTCGCGATCGTTCGATCGCGCGGTTCCTGACCGCCCCGGCCCAGGCGCGCTCAAGGCGGAGAAGCTCGACACCCGGCTCGAGGGAAGCGAGGATATCGTCGATCCATTCGTTGTCCTCCGCCACGCACACGATTATGTGGGTGGGGACGGTCTGCCGCTGAGCCGAGCGGATAGCATCCGCGACAAACGGCCGTTCCGCCTCGGTCATGCACGTTATGATCGTTGTCACGCCCGTCATGCTGGCTGCCTCGCTCGTGAACCGGAGTGGTCTCTTATGAGAGAGCCCGGTCACCGTGATTGATACGACTGGGCGTCCTGATGGGGCAACCAGGGTACCCCGCTTGCCGAACCGCAGAGAGGGAACCGATCGTGCTCGCAGCGCTAACCCGCAGTGTTCGGATCAGGCCGGGATCGCGGCGCCACTTGATATCCCTCCTTGTCATCGGGCCGGCACTCGCGGTGGCCGGCTGTACCGGCGGCGGCACCGCGTCGAGCTGGAACGGCACCGTGCCCGGTGTCAGCGGCTCAACCAGCCAGAACCCCGCGGCCGCCGGTGGCGCGCCGCAGTCGGGCACGCCAATTTGCGCGCAGAAGATTCTCATCTCGCCGTACTCCTATGACGGCGCGCCTGGGACTTTCACCACGAGCGGCGCGAACCCCGGGTTGCCGACTTTCGGCTCGCACGGAACCGACTTCCCTGACGCGCAAAAGATTATCGTTGTCCCCGCGGGCGACAATTCTGGCGCCGCGTCGGCGGGAGACTATCAGGTCGCCCGTACGATCGTATATTTCGAGCCGGGTGTCCATGAGCTTGCCAACAGTATGTATACGGGTAACCACTCCTATTACATCGGCGGCTACAGCAAGCAGGCCGGAAAAGCCGTCATAAACGGCGTGAACGGCGGTAGCGGATCTTTCGCGAGCAAGCCGAGTTCAGGCAACGCCGTATACAACACCTGGGAATACCTCACCATCGAGAACTTCGCGTCGACGGTGAACAACGCCGTGCTCGGCAACATTAACTCGAATTACGGGAACGGGCAAGACGACGGAGACGTTTACCGCTACGACACGATCGGCCCGAATGAGTACGGTTACAATGGCGGAAACGCGCCACGGACAGGCGAGAGCAATGGCGGCGGATACGCTATTAACGTCGGCAATGACACTACCATCGCGTACAACTGCCTAACGCAGGACGCGCAGGGCGCTTTCAACGGCAGCAGCGTCGTCAACGTCAGCATCGTGCACAACGAGATAAGCCGGAACGGGCTTGGTGAGTACCCCGATTCTGAGGGGCCGGGAGGAAGCCAGTTCGGATGCGGCTGCTCCGGCGGCGGCAAGCTGTTCTATTCCGTGAACGCCACCGTGGATTACAACTATGTGCACGACAACTACAACGTCGGAATCTGGTTCGACTTCCTGAACTCCGGCGCGGATATCTCGTACAACTACATATCCTCGAACTGGAGCGCGGGCATCCAGTACGAGGCCAGCTACAACGCGCGGATCACGGACAACACGCTGGTGGGCAACAGCTGGCCCTCGGACGGCCCGTGGCCCGCCGGCGTCAAGGGCGGCGACTGCAACACCGTCACCTGCACCCAGGGCGGCGGCATAATCGCGGGGTCCTACGGTAATCCGCAGGCCGCGATATATGTCGCCAACTCGGGCGGCAACGCGAGCTTCGGGCCCATTAAGGTGCCCAACGGGGTCACCGTGCCGGGATGTGCGTCAGATTGCAAGGTCGCCTCACGTTACAGCGGTCACCTATGGATAACGGGCAACCAGCTGATCAACAACTTCGGCGGTGTTTCCGTCTATACGGACACCAATCGCTACCCGGGTGACATCGACCACGACGCGAGCTGCGCGACGCCGCTCGGCGCCCTCCAGGAAACCAACGACACCCTCTACTACCAGCAGGGCACCTTCCTGCAGGATTCCAACAACGACGCCACCATTTCCGGTGACCAGGTAACGACTCACAGCGGCCTGATGGCCTTGTGCGATGACTACGGCAAGCCGCCGCAGAGCGGTCCGGCGAACGACGTCGACGCGGTCAAGGCGCCGGTCGTCGGGATGGCCGTGTTCAACCTGTCGACAGGCGACTTCCTCGGCACGGTCACCTCGGTGGCCAGCCCGCACTCCTTCACGCTGAGCAAATCGCCGGGGGACGCGTCAGGCGCGGGCCTGCTGCTGTCCGCCTACGGGGGGTGCGGACCCGCTGACTACGTCGGCGGCGGGCCCGGCATCAAGTCGGGCAAGCCGGCGGCCTACTACTGGGACAACTGCATGCTCGGGTCGCGAAACGTGACCGTTTCCCATAACACGTTCTCGATCAACGCCAACGTGGTCAAGGGCTGCACCGCGGCCAACGACTGCGGCTTCCAGCAGCTGATCGCGTTCAACGCGGGCGTGCCCACGCTGATGCAGTTCTTCGACTCCTACGCGAACCTGATCGGCAAGTCGGCCCAGGGCCTGGGCAACGCCTGGATGGACAACACCTACACCTGGACCGGCCCTGGCCAGTGGTCCTTCGAAGCCGGATTGCAGGGAACCCACGTGTCGCAGTCGCAGTGGCGCGGTGCTCCCTACGACCAGGACGCGAACAGCGCCTTCTCTTAGCAAGTTCTTAGTATCCGTGCACCCAGAATGGCGCCGGTGGTGAGTACCAGGGCCGAGGGAAGGTAGTCGTAGGCACTATGGCGGCTAACGGTGACGGCGGTGCCCCGGAGGCGACCGGGGCAGCTGAGGCAGCCGGGTCAGCTGGTGCGGGATCGGCCTGTGACCCGCGGCCAGTCATCATCTCGACTACCTTCCGCGAAACCGGTACCACCGGCGTCCACACGCATTTCCAGCAGGTCGCGCAGTTCTTGCGGGAGCACGGCACTCCGGTAAAGATCGTCACGCCGTTCTCCTGGGCCCGGCCGCTCACCTACCCGGTGTTCGCCCCCCGGCTCGTGCTGCAGCGCGTCCACGGGACGGCGAGCGTGCTGTGGTACCGGCACTGGCACGAGGTGTTCCTGCGCAACGCCCTCGAGCGCGAACTCGCCGCGGCCGGCGACTGCGTGATCTACGCGCAGGGACCGCTCGACGCGCGTGCCGCGCTCGCCGCCCGCACGGGCCCGCGGCAGCGGGTCGTGATGGCCGTCCACTTCCGCACGTCCCAGGCCGACGAGCACGCGGAACCAGGCCGCGAGCTCAAGCGCGACGGCCGCGTGTTCCGGGCGATCCGCGAGACAGAGCGAGAGGTCATCCAACAGCTTGACGGCCTGGTGTACGTGACCAAGTGGGCGCGGGACGCGCTGCTCACCTGGCTGCCGGAAGCAGTCTGGGTGCCGTCCACGGTCATCAGCAACTTCGTCGCCCCGCTGCCGGCCGGCGAGGCCGCCGAGGTCGGCGGGGTCGCCGAGGCCGCCGAGGCCGGCCAGGCCGGCGAGTACCTCGCGGACCTCGTCACCGCCGGCCGCCTCGACGACAGGAAGAACCACCGGTTCCTGCTGGAAGCCCTCGCGGCGGCCCGCAAGGCCGGTCACCGCCTGACGCTCGACGTGTACGGGGACGGGCCGCTGAAGCGCGACCTCGAGCAGCGCATCGCCGCGCTCGGGCTGGAAACGCAGGTGCGGCTCTGCGGCTTCCGCACGGACGTCCGCGCCTTGCTGCCGCGGTACCGCGCGTACGCCCATGCCGCGTACGCCGAGACGTCCTCACTGGCCATCATCGAGGCGATGGCGGCAGGGCTGCCGATCATCGCCGGGGGCATCGGGCCGATCGCCGAACTCGCCGACGACGGGGTCGAAGCCCGCTTCTGGCCGCTCGACAACCCGGAGCAAGCCGCGGTCATCGCCGTTGAACTGCTCGGATCGGAGGAAGCCAGGGCGAAGGCGGGGACCGCGGCCCTCGAGCGTTTCCGGCGCGACTACTCCGCCGCCGTCCTAGGCCCGCAGATCAGGTCATTCCTGCTGGATCCTGTCGGCGTAACCTGAACGCGCGCGCTGTATCAGCGACCAGCGCCTGGCGCTCATATTTTGTGTGCAGACCCGGATCCTGATCATCGTGCAGAACCTGCCGGTGCCCTTCGACCGGCGGGTGTGGCTCGAGTGCCAGGCCCTCACTTCGGCGGGCTACCGGGTCGCTGTCGTGTGTCCCAAGGGCAAGGGCGACCCCGGCTACGAGGTCATCGACGGCGTGGAGATCCACAGGTACCGGCCCTACGCGCCCGGCGGCAGCAAGCTGAGCTTCGTCGCCGAGTACGTGTACTCGTTCCTCGCGACGGCCTGGCACACGCTCAAAGCGCGCCGCAAAGGACGGTTCGCGGTCATCCAGGCGTGCAATCCGCCGGATATCTTCTGGCCGATCGCGCTCGCCTTCCGGCTGGAGCGGACCAAGTTCGTGTTCGACCACCACGACCTGTGCCCCGAGCTGTTCCTGTCCCGTTTCGAGAACCCGCCGGCCCTGCCGTTCAAGGGCCTGCTGTGGCTGGAGCGCAGGACGTTCCGCACCGCGAGGCACGTGATCTCGACGAACGAGTCCTACCGGCAGATCGCCATCGAGCGCGGCGGCAAGTCGCCGGGCGACGTCACGGTCGTCCGCACCGGGCCGAACCCTGACCGGCTGAAGCGCGGCCCGGCTGAGGAGGAGCTCAAGCGCGGGCGCAAGCACCTGGTCGCGTACATCGGCGTGATGGGGCCGCAAGACGGCGTGGACATCGCGGTGCGCGCCGCCGACATCATCGTCCGCGAATTCGGGCGCGACGACATCGCGTTCACCCTCATCGGCTCCGGCGACTCCTACGACGAGCTCGTCGCGCTGCGCGACGAGCTCAACCTCCAGGGGCACGTCGAGTTCACCGGGCGCGCGCCCGATGAGCTGGTGATCAAGATCATGTCCACGGCCGACGCCGGTCTTTCGCCGGATCCCAAGAATCCGCTGAACGACGTGTCTACGATGAACAAGACGATGGAGTACATGGCGTTCGAATTGCCGGTTGTCGCCTTTGATCTTCGTGAGACCCGGGTTTCGGCACAGGACGCCGCGGTGTACGCCACGCCCAATGACGTCCACGAGTACGCCAAGGTTCTCGTCGGGCTGCTTGACGACGAGGCCGTGCGCGCCCAACTGGGCAAGCTCGGCAGGGCACGCGTCGAAGACGACCTGGCCTGGAGCCACCAGGAGCGTGCCTACCTGGGGGTCTACCAGCGCCTGACCGCGAAGAACTGACCACGCGGGCTAGCACTGAGCACTCACAGAGCGACCCGGTCAGCGGGACCGGGCACTGGCGAAGGACCCGATGAAACAGATAGCCCAGAACTACAAGTCCGGCGAGCTGACCGTGCTCGACGTGCCGGCCCCGGTGTGCCGTCCAGGCGGCGTGCTCGTGCGGTCGCTGTACTCGCTGATCTCGACCGGCACCGAGATGATGAAGGTCACCGAGGCCAGCATGTCGATGGTCGGCATGGCGCGGGCGCGGCCGGACCAGGTGAAGAAGGTCATCGACCAGGTGCAGCAGCAGGGTCTCGTCACCACCTACAAGAAGGTGATGAACAAGCTCGACTCCTACACCCCGCTCGGCTACTCCCTGTGCGGCGTGGTCACCGAGGTGGGCAAGGGCGCCGAGGAGTTCAAGGTCGGCCAGCTCGTCGCCTGCGCCGGCAACGACCAGGCGCTGCACGCCGAGTACAACTGGGTGCCTGTCAACCTCTGCGCGAAGGTCCCCGACGGCGTGGCGCCAGAACACGCCGCGTTCGCCACCGTGGCAGCCATCTCCATGCACGGCGTGCGCCGGGCCGAGGTCCAGCTCGGCGAGACGGCCGCCGTCATCGGCCTCGGGCTGATCGGCCAGCTCGTGATCCGGCTGCTCGTCGCGGCCGGCGTGCAGGCGATCGGCATCGACCCGGTGCCCGACCGGTGCCGGCTCGCGGAGAAGGCAGGCGCCGTAGCCGCCGGGGCGCCCGACGACCTGGACACGGTGCTCGCTGAGCTAGCCAAGATCACCAGCGGCCGCGGCGCCGACCACGTGTTCCTGTCCGCCGGCGGGAACAGCAACGGCCCGGTCGAGGCGGCCGTGAAGCTGGCCAGGGACCGCGCGCGGATCGTCGACATCGGCAAGATGAAGCTCGACCTGCCGTGGAACGCCTACTACGAGAAGGAACTCGACGTCAGGTTCTCCCGGTCCTATGGTCCTGGCCGGTATGACACCCGCTACGAGCTCGAGGGCATCGACTACCCGGCCGGGTACGTCCGGTGGACAGAGAAGCGGAACCTCGAGTCGTTCCTCGACCTTGTCGCCCGCAACGAACTCGACGTCGCGACGCTGATCGACGGCGTCTTCCCGTTCGACGAGGCGGCCAAGGTCTACGGCGACCTCAAGGACGGCACGCTCAAGGCGATCGGCGTCCTGCTCGAGTACCCGGTGCCGGCCGAGGACGCGCCGCCCCCGGCGACGAAGACGGTGCTGCCAGGGGCGAAGACACCGTACGTTCGGACCAATGAAAAGGGCAGGCAGCGGATAGCGGTCGGCTTCGTGGGAGCGGGCAACTACGCGAGTTCCATGCTGCTGCCGCACCTCGCCAAGCTGCCCGCGGCGGACCTCGCGCACGTCGCCACCACCAAGTCCCTGTCTGCCGTCAACGCGCAGAAGAAGTTCGGCTTCACCACGGCGTCCACCGACGCCGACTCGGTGTTCGAGGACGAGTCGCTCGACGCGATCTTCATCGTGACCAGGCACGCGACGCACGCCAAGCTGGTGTGCCGCGCCCTGGCGACCGGCAAGGCCGTCTTCGTCGAGAAGCCGCTCGCGCTCACCCGCGAGGAGACCGACCAGATCGCCGAGGCGATCGCGACGACCGGCAACGACCGGCTGATGGTCGGCTTCAACCGGCGGTTCGCGCCGCTGCTCGGTTCGATGCGCAAGGGCTTCGGCGCGGCCGCGGCCACCGCCTCGACCCGCTACCTGGTCAATGCGGGCCCGCTCGCCAAGGACAGCTGGTACCTCAACGAAGAGGCCGAAGGCTCCCGGTTCACCGGCGAGGGCGGCCACTTCATCGATACCCTCAGCTGGTGGGCGGACAGCCCGGTCGAGGAGGTCTACGCGGTGCGCGGGCCGGAGAAGGGCGACGTGCAGGCCACCTTCCTGTTCGCCAACGGCGCGTCGGGCACGATCGCCTACCTCACCGGCGGCAACGCGCGGTTCCCTAAGGAGACGATGGACGCGACCGGCGGCGGGCGCAGCGCCAGGCTCGACAACTTCCGCAGCGCGTCGGTCTGGAGCGGGCGCGGCAAGTCCGCCACGAAGGCGCGCGGCGGCCAGGACAAGGGCCAGCGGTCGGAGATGGAGGCGTTCGTCGAGGCGGTGCGGACCGGCGGCCCGATGCCGATCAGCGCCGACTCGCTGCTCGCCACCACGCGGGCCACGATCGCGGTCGGCGAGAGCCTGCTGAGCGGGCGGCCGGAGCGGGTGTGACCGGAGGCGGCACGTCCAGGCTCGCCTGGTATGCCCGGCGCCTCGGCAGGATGTCACCTGCCGAGATCGCCTGGCGTGCCCGCGAGCAGGCGCTGCGCCGCGCCTGGCGGTCGCGTCAGGTGCTGCCGGGGCAGACCGCCGCGCTGCTGCCGCTCACCGCGGCGGAAGCGCTGCCCCGGCGTCGGTTCACTGCCGTCTTGCCGCCCGAGCTCGCCGCCCGGGTGCCGGAGACGGCGCGGGCCGCGATCGTCGCGGACGCGGACCGGTTGCTCAAGGGCCAGTGGGAGATGCTCGGCGCGGTGCGGACCGACATGGTCCAGCCGGACTGGTTCTGGGACCCGGTCACGGGCCGGCGGTCGTCACCAGACGCGTGCGCGTTCTCGGTGAACCAGCGCGACGAGGCGGCGGTCGGCAACATAAAGCAGGTCTGGGAGGTCAACAGGCTCCAGCACCTGACGCTGCTCGCGACCGCCTGGTTCCTCACCGCCGAGGAGGCGTACGCACAGCGCGTCGCGGACCAGCTTCGCTCGTGGCTGCGGGAGAACCCGTTCCTGTCCGGGGTGAACTGGACGAGCGGCATCGAGCTCGGCGTCCGGCTGATCAACCTCGCCTGGATCCGGCGGCTGCTCGACAGCTGGCCCGGGGTCGCCGCCCTGTTCGAGGGTTCGGAAACGACGGTGCGGCAGATCCGCTGGCACCAGGAGTACCTCGCCGCGTTCGAGAGCCGCGGATCCTCGGCGAACAACCACCTGATCGCCGAGGCGGCCGGGCAGCTGGCGGCGAGCTGCGCTTTCCCGTGGTTCCCCGAGAGCGAGCGGTGGCGGCGCGAGGCCGCGTCGTTGCTGGCTCGCTCGCTCGCGGACAACACGTTCCCCTCCGGGATCAACCGTGAGCTGGCGTCGGACTACCACGGGTTCGTCTTCGAGCTCGGGGTGTTCGCCGCGGCCGAGGCTGCTGCCGCGGGCACTCCTGTTCCTGATGGCACGTGGCGGCTGCTGTGCTCGATGGCGGACGCGATGGCTGCACTGGTCGATTGCCTGGGCCAGCCGCCCCGCCAGGGCGACTCGGACGAGGGCCGCGTGGTGCTGCTCGACGCTCCCGCACGAGGCCGCTGGCCGGCGCTGCTGGCGCTCGGCGACGGGGTGTTCGGCCGGCTGGGGTGGTGGCCGGCTGTGCCGCCGGACGCCGGCAGCGTGCTGCTCAGGTCGCTGGCAGGTGATGTCGAGGAGGTCAGTGGCCGCCCGGCTGCGCGCCCTGACCGGTTCCGTGATGCTGGCATAAGCATCCTCAGAACGGCCGCGGCTGACTCGCCGGAGCTATGGTGCCGCTGCGATGGCGGGCCGCACGGGTTCCTGAGCATCGCCGCGCATGCGCACGCCGACGCCTTGTCGGTGGAGGTCAGGTACGGCGGCGTCGACGTGCTCGCCGACCCGGGGACGTACTGCTACCACGGTGAGCCCGCGTGGCGGTCCTACTTCCAGTCGACGATCGGGCACAACACCGTCGAGGTCGGCGGCCGGTGGCAGTCGGTGCGCGGCGGCGCGTTCCTGTGGCTCCGGCACGCGGCGGGCCGGGAGATTTCGTTCGCTTCCGACGGGGCCGTGGCCTCGTGGACCGGTGAGCATGACGGCTACCGGCCCGCGGTGCACCGGCGCTCGGCGCGGCTCGACCGGGGCGCCCGTGTCGTGGAGATCACCGACGAGATCTCCGGCGGGCCGCACGACGTGCGGGTCGCCTTCCACCTCGGGCCCGACGTCGCGGCGTCGCTGGCCGGCTCGGTGGCCTCGCTGGCGTGGCCGGACGCGATGACCCCCGGTGCCGCGGAGCTGACGCTCCCGGCCGGCCTCGAGTGGAGTCTGCACCGCGGCGAGACCGAGCCGATCCTTGGCTGGTACTCCGCGGGTCTTGGCCACCGCGTGCCCGCGGTCACGCTGCTCGGACAGGGGCGCTCCCAGCCAGGCGAGAGCCTGGTGACACGTCTGACGTTTGCCGAATCGGAGGCTCCATGACTCAGCAGCAACCGAACTTGCGCCGGTCGATGCGGATAGTGCGCCGGTACAAGGGCATCGTCGGCGGCTTCGCGTTCCTGGGTCTCGTGGCCGGCGTCGGGTACGCCTACCTGAATCCGCCGCAGCAGACCAGCTCGGCGCTCGTCATCCTGCCGACGCCGAAGCCGAACATCCAGACCGACACGCTCATCGCGGAAAGCGCCCCCGTGCTGACCGCGGCCCTGCCCAAGATCGGCCACGGGATGACCCTGACCGCCCTGCACCAGGGGATCACCGCCACCGATGCGACGGGCAACGTGATCTCGGTCAATGCGACGGACAAGACAGCCTCCGAGGCCGAGGACGACGCCAACGCGGTCGCGGCCAGCTTCCTTTCCTTCATCGGATCCGCCAACAGCCCGGTCGGTGCGGTAGCCGGACGGGTCTTCGTGCCAGCCAGCACGGCCACCAGCGGCGGGGCGGTCAAGCAGTTCATCCTGTACGGCCCCATCGGCCTAGTGGCGGGGTTGCTCATCGGGTTCATCGTGGCGCTCAGGAAGGACCGGGGCGACCGGCGGCTGCGCACCCGTGACGAGATCGCGAACTCAATCGGTGTCCCGGTGCTGGCCGCGGTGGAGGCGGACCAGCCGGGCGACGCCCAGGCCTGGCTCCGGCTGCTCGCGGAATACCAGCCGGAC
>Ga0209380_10002997_pt1 | contig 10603 bp, 3 predicted proteins | sample HubBroMetageWFT6_FD_188347 | JGI IMG/M metagenome (GOLD analysis project Ga0209380, IMG submission 188347) | Warmed and freeze-thawed soil microbial communities from the Hubbard Brook experimental Forest, New Hampshire - Hubbard Brook CCASE Soil... | ecosystem: Environmental > Terrestrial > Soil...
GACATTCTTCTATGTGCGGTCGCGAACAAACGACTGTGGACAATCTTCACCACTGATCCTGATTTTTCAAACTACGCAAAAGTGCTTCCCCTTCGTATTCACGCACCCCGAAGATAGTTAGTTTTCTGCTGAACTCGCTCTAAATTAGAAACGGGACTTCTCGGGTGCTGCGAACCGACACGAAAAGGTCGGGGCAATTTAGGATCCTGTAAGGCTAACAAAAGGCGATTGGTCTGTGTGAACAGAAAGCACCTTGTTGTGGAGGTTCCCGAGGTGCGACCGCTTCGTTTTTTTCCGAGCACAGGATTAATCCGAGCGGCGGATTCTCATCGGGCAGCGTCCAATGCTCCCGGGCGTAGTTCAGACGGCAAAATCAAGCTACTTCGAGCATGCGTCCAACGTGGGTCCAACATCGCGATTATTTCAGGCTCCCTGCCGAAATGCTCATTTTGGCCTGCTGATTCGCTGGAATTTAAGCCCCCAGTTCCTCATAGATTCGCAAGAGCATTCGGTGCAAAGACCGAATACTCTTACTCTTTCGGTCTATCATTCGCCCTTGTGTTTCGTTTTCGTTTCTTCGTGACAGTGACCCACACATGATATAAGCAATCACAATGTCGTTCCCTACCCGCAAGGGTTCACGGATGGTCATGGAGGAAGCGATGACGTCTTGTCACAAGGGCCAAATCAGCGTAGCGCTTTTGATTTTCTCGGCGGCCATAGTGTTTTGCAGCATCCCTCTGAGCTTACACGCTCAGGAACGCGGACCATTGGTCTTCAGCTTCGATGGTCCCGTCCGCGGCACGGTGAGCGTCGCAGGCATTGGTGAATTCCTGGGAATTCCGTCCGGCGCTAGAACGCAAATTTCAGGGCCAATTGTCCAACGCGCGGATTGACAGATGTGCTGCTGATGACACCGAAGGTCGGTGATGTAAAGTTGGTGTCGGGATTCGCAAACTGCGGATGGTTTAGGGCGTTGAAGAACTCGGCACGAAATTCAAGGCTACTTCTTCCATGGGGCCATTCGAACACCACCGTTTTCGAAATTGCAAAATCCAAGTTTGCTTGTCCAGGACCGTCTAAGATACCTGTCCCGCTGTCTCCGAACGCTGTCCCAATCCCATCGGCGCCGATTACCGGCGGAGTCGTAAAACACGAAGTGTTGAAATAGCCGTTCAGTTTCGATGCGATGGACCCTCCCTTTACCAACTGGCCTCTCGTGCATGTGCCGGTGAGTTGTGCCCGGTCCTCACTAATTCCAAAGATATTCGTAGAATTTGTATCGGCGATCGTGAGAGCGCTGCCAGACTGAATGGTTGCCACTGCGGCCAAAGCCCAGCCCCCCAAAAAAGTTCGTCTTACGCCGTAGCGTGGACTTGGGAGTGTCCATGTTGTGCTGAAAACGAATCGATGAGTGCGATCGAAACTCGCCCGTCCCCATCGCTGTCCGGGCGAGTTCTGGTCTCCCAAGGTAAGCGCGACTCCTGCTGATGTTGCATTAATATCGGCGCCATCTGTGTCCAGCGTCTTCGAGAACGTGTAAGAAGAAAGAAACTGAAGGCCGCGGCTTAATCGCTTTGTCAGGCTCACCTCGAGCCCGTTGTACCAGGAGCTTCCCTCGGATTCCACCAGGTCGAGCGAGTCAGCAGGTATCCCGACAATGGGAACTCGTAGCCCAATATTTGCTAACGTATCCGAGGTCACGCCCCTGATTGGATTGTTGACAGTCGCCTGCAACGCCTGATTCAGCGAACGCACACGTTGCAAGTGTGTCCCCCGGCTGCCCACGTATCCGACTTCTAACAACCAACCCTCATGGAGTTCCCCTTGAACATTCAACGAATACTCCTGAACGACTGCTGAACGAAAACCCGGTGCAACGGTGTAGATAGTTGTTGAGGTGCTGGGAGAGTATGACGGGAACAAAGGAAAGGATTCTGGAGTGGGAAAGGGCTGCGGGAAAGGCGCTTGAAACGTTGCGTCCCTGTTCGCCTGTCCGACATTGATTCGAGTTAGGGCGTACGGAGCGCTCTCTACGTTTTGAAAGAAGGCCTGACCGGTTGCAGGGGAGTAATACAAGCCGAACCCCCCTCTGAGCGCCAACCTGTTCGTATTGGGCAGAATACTCCACGCAAATCCGACTCGCGGCGCTATGGTGTTTTGTCCCGCGCCGTCATTGCCAAACGTGTTGTCCGCCCTGATTACACCGGGAGGAACAGTACCAGGAAAATTAGAAGCAACAATGTAACCGGCTACACTGCCGCTTGGCGGAGGATTGGGGTCGGCCTCCCGGATATCGAAACTTGAATTTCTACCCAATCTGTCTCCGAATTGCCCCAGCCGCTCGTACCGCAGTCCTATATTCAGTGTAAGCGATTTAACGACCTTATAATCGTCCTGAGCAAACGCTGAGCCCTCCCACACCCTATACTCGCGACTGAACAGGCCGAAATCGTCCGCCGACGCATATACGTTGCTGAAAGTTCCTGTGCCATTGCCAGCCGCACTCAGGCCCAATAGGAAATCTGGCCAACTTAGGAACTGCACAAAGGACCCATCGCCTACATCACTGAAGTTATCCTGCAACCTCGTCAGTGACCCTCCGAATTGCACGGAATGAGCTCCATGGATGAAACTAACAGCGTCACTAAATACGAAGCTGTTTTGGGCGAAATTGAGAGGGAAGGCGGAGGCCAAACGGACGGAACCAAGGATATTTAAGTTGGGCATCCCGTTGTCGTTATTCATTTCCCCTTCGGCAACTCCAACATCCGACCAGTCGAAAGGAGCCCTGCTCTCCGTAGTGCTCCTGGCTCGGACATACCCAATACGAGCGTCATTGAGCAGGCCACTGCTCAGCGTGTAGGTGTCGGCGATAGAGAAAACTCTGAAGCCCAAATTGTTGGGACTCGAGAATCCAGGAATATTAGCCACCGGATTGAAAAAATTGCCCGGGAAGGTAACCGTCTTACCATCATCTGCAAAGAAAAAACGGGCTGTGATTTTGCTCTTCTGCGAAACCAGGTAGTCAAGATTGGCTAAAAACTGATCTTCGCTAAAGTGACAAGGCAGGGAAAAGTCTGAGAAACCCTGACTGGCAAACGGTCTAGAGGCATCTACCGTTTGAGGTGTTGGAATCAGGAATGCCCCATTGGGCAATTTGAAATTCAGCAGGGCGAGCGCAGAGGGATTGATATTCGATCCGTCTGGATTGATCGCTACACCCCCAAGGGCGCCGGACATTCCGCCAAAGAGCTTCCCGAGTCCAGCGGGTGACCTGTCATTTGTGAGCGGCGGGGAACTCAGCGTGGCCGTACACGCGATCCTTGATTGGCCAGCAGCCAGGCCGTTTATCTGGCGCGTCCCTTGATACGAAACGAAGTAAAACAATTGCTCCTTCTTGATCGGTCCACCAAGCACAAATCCAAACTGGTTCTGCTTGAGGGCCGCGCGTTGCTGACCGGTTGCGTTCAAGAAGAAGTCATTTGCGTTCAAAACATCATTGCGTAAAAACTCGAAAATCGTGCCGTGGTAGGCATTGCCGCCGGTCTTTGTGACCACGCTGACGTTGGCACCGGCATAGCGTCCATAAGCAGCATCGTAAAGTCCGGTCTGGACCTTGAACTCTTGGATGGTGTCCGGATTCGGGATCGGGATGCCGCCGCTTCCAGAGCCACTACCTTGCCGATCACTCACACTAATCCCGTCCAACTGCCAGTTGTTGTCATAGGAACGCGCTCCATGTACGTAAATGCCATCATTGGACTCGCTTATCTGCGACAACGCAGTTCCACCGAGGCCGAGTTCTCCGGCGTTGTAGACTCCGGCAACCACGCCTGACGAGAGGCTAGCTATTTGCGCAAAATTCCTGGTGACCAGCGGGAGATTGCTGACAGCTGTCTCATTGACCACTCGCCCAAGAGCTGAACTGCCGCTCTGAACCATGGGCGCCTGAGCAGTCACCTCTGCCTGTTGCACGATGGTGGCGAGCTGCAGCCGAAGCTCGAGGCGGCGCGTCTCGGTGACAATGATGTCTATACCGGAAACACGCAGAAGACCGAAGTCCTTCTTGCTGGCGCGCAGCTCATAGCTGCCCGGTGAGAGCAGAGGGAAACTGAACCCTCCCTCTTCGTCCGAATTGGTGGACAGCGCTTCATTGGTTTTCAGGTTGACGAGATGGAGGTCCACGCCAGGGACGACCCTACCGGAAGGGTCCAGCGTCACGCCAGTCAGCGCGCCAGTCGAAGGGGTTTGGCCATAGACCGCGCTTGTAAGCACGACCATGATCGCAACGGTGAGAATCCCACGGCCGCGACGTTCTGAATAGCAGCTGTTGTTTGGGGTTTGGCACATTTGCCTGAAAAAAAATCCGTTGTCGTGTCGCAGGGCGTGTCGGCAGGGCAGGTGCCGTGGCTCGGACGGTTGTTTCTATTGCTTTCTTCTCGCGATGAAGCGTGTGCCGCAACAGTTGAACGGGCATATACCGATGCCGAGCAGTTATATCCCTTAACTTTCCCGATGTAAATAACTGTCAATTGCGAGGCGGCATGTGCTGACGATGACAAAAAGATGTGGGTACTGCGCTGTGGGTACTGCGCTTGGCCGTAGCTCCATTCTCTGCTATTTTATCGGTACTACAGGCTACTAAAGTTGTTGCTACGCTTATTGCCACGGTGGAGTCGTTCGTTCTTCGACTCCGGCGGTTTTGAGGTTTTTGATTGCGCCATCACCCCAATCACCGAACTGCCGCGGTCAAGTCTAAACGAATGAGACAGTATCCCTGCGAACAAAATAGGCAAAGCCCATGCAGAAAGTGGCGACTGAGGAATGGCATCTTCATTCTCTTTGTATGCTGTCTCCTATCGCAGCCAGCCACCGCGTCGCCGACCAAAGAGATCCGGCGCGTCCTTTTTTTTCACGAAGTGAGTCCCTCGTTTCCCGGTGTAGGTCTCATCGATCGGGAGATAGACGCCGCTCTATCAGAATCGGACTATCAGATTGAGCTCTATAACGAGTCGCTGGAAATAACTCTGTTTCCAGATGACGCACACCAGCGGAACTTCCGTGAATGGTATATCCGCAAGTATCAAGATCGCAAGCCAGACCTGATCATCGCTGAGGGGGCCTCCTCCATCGAGTTCATGGCCGAGGCGCACGAGAAGTTCTTCCCGAACACCCCGGTTGTCTTTTGTGGAAGCAGCCAGGAACAGGTCGACAAACTGAAGCTCGACTCTCATTTTACGGGTACGTGGATGACTCTTGACCCGGAGAAAACGTTTCGCGCAGCGCTTCAACTGCAACCCAACACCAGGCGCGTGGTGGTAGTCGGCGGAGCGGGACCGTGGGACAGACCCATCGAGGCTCTCGTCAGGGACAGCCTGCGCAAGTACGAACCCAGGTTCGAGTTCACCTATCTCACTGACCTGGCAATGCCCACGCTTCTCCAACGACTGTCGCGGCTGCCGAATCGTACGATCATCTTCTATACGTCACTCACGCAGGATGCCGAGGGGACGCACTTCGTTGATCCAACGCAGGCACTTCCGAGGGTTGTCGGCGTCGCGAATGCACCAGTCTTTGCCGCGGCCGATGTTTTTGTTGGCCAGGGAACGGTGGGCGGCTATGCGACTAGTTATGTTATGCAAGGTCAGGTTGCTGGCGCGATCGCCGTGAGGATTCTTAAGGGGGCGCGGCCGCAGGACATCCCTGTCGTAAAAGGAACCAGCGTCTACATGTTCGATTGGCGAGCATTGCGGCGCTGGGGGTTCAGAGAAGGCGCCCTTCCGCCCGGGAGCGTTGTGCTTAATCGGCCGCCCTGGCAGTTGTACAGGCGATACATTATAGGCGCTGTTTTTGTGTTCTTGGCGGAATCCCTGCTGATTTTGGCGCTGCTGTGGCAACGGGCGAGAAGGAGAAAAGTGGAAGACGAGCTGCTTGTTACTAACGACCGGCTTCGTTCGGCAATGGAATCCGGCAGAGCTGTGGGATGGGAGTGGAACCTTAAGACCGGGCGGGATTCTTGGTTCGGCGACCTGAAAACGATGTTTGGAACTCCACCCGACCCACATGTTTGGCGTACAGAAGACTTCTATGGACGGGTACACCCCGAGGATCGTCAGCACGTGTCGGAGACTGTAGCTAATGCCAAGACAAACCATAAGCCGTATGCGGCGGAGTTCCGTGTCCTTCGGCCGGACGGGGCTCTGCGCTGGGTCGCAGCGACAGGAAAATTCTCCTATTCGCCAAACGGCGAGCCAGAGCGCATGTTAGGCGTAGCGCAGGATATCACCGACCGCAAGCGAGCCGAAGAGACTCTGCGCGAGAGCGAAGAGCGATTACGCCTGGCGGTCCAAGCGGGAAAGATGTATGCGTTCGAGTGGGACATCGCAAGCGATGCAATAATGCGAACCGGACAGTGCACAGATGTCCTCAATTGGATGGCCGACCCAACATGTGATACGGGTCGGCAATTTGTCGCCAGAGTTCACCCCGATGACCGCGAGGCGTATGCGGCCACGGTGACCGGACTAAGTGCTGAAAATTTTACCTATCAAACCAGCTATCGGATGTTACGGCCCGGCGGTAGTGTCATTTGGTTGGAGGAGAGCGGGCATGCCTTCTTCGACGGTCAAGGTAGGATGCTGCGGACGATCGGCATAGTGTCGGATGTCACGGAGCGCAGGCTTGCGGATGAGGCCCTCTCGAGCGTGAACCGCAGGTTGATTGAGGCGCAGGAGAAGGAACGTACCCGGATCGCCAGAGAGCTTCACGATGATATCTGTCAACGTCTTGCCCTGTTGACAAACGGATTGGAACAACTCCGACACGACTCTCCTGACTTGCCTGCCGAAGTCCAAAATCGGGTTGGCGTCCTGCGGGACCAAGCGTCGGGCGTAGCGACCGATATCCAGTCCCTGTCGCACGAGTTACATTCGTCAAAGCTTGAGCATCTAGGCATAGTAACGGCCATGCGGGGATTCTGCAGAGATCTCTCTGCGCAGCAGAAACTTGTAGTCAACTTTGCAGACTATAACATCCCATCCACCGTGCCACAGGAGATTTCACTTTGCCTTTTCCGCATCTTACAGGAAGCCTTGCGAAATGCGGTCAAGCACAGCGGCGGGCGGCATTTCGACGTGGAGCTGTGCTACGCCTCGCATGCGATCCACCTCACCGTGAGCGATTCGGGATCCGGTTTTGACGTTCAAGAAGCAATGAAAACTCCCGGGCTCGGCCTTACCAGCATGGCGGAGCGTCTGAAGCTGGTGGATGGGCAGCTTTCCGTCGATTCAGAACCCAAGCATGGCACGACGGTCCACGCCTGCGTTCCCCTCAGTTCGGGAAGCCATTCCCTGCGTGCAGCCGGGTAATTGGACCGAGATGGCCCTGTCCTTCGTGCAGGACGTCCTGGGTTCTGTGCGGAGCGTGTGGGAGATGGGTTGCCTGCCAAGAAGCAGAGAGGTTTCTGACGACTGGACTCGCTGATGTTTTGAAGCCCGGATACGAAATGTTCGAGCGTCCGCGATTCGAATGCGGGATTTGTTGCGAATTGCTAGACTGCCAGAAATTCGTTTAACCGACGACCAATTAAAAGAACGGCTGGCGAAGCACGGCACCTTCGTGGGATTCAGTGCATCCTTGATAGCGTGTCTGGTGAAGTGTGCGCCAGCGTCTTATTTCTACGCGTTCGTACGGCTTCGAGTGTTTTCTCGATTTTGGTTACACGCGCTTCAGAGGCAGCCAAGAGCTGACGCACATCCTGAGCGCTGGCGGATGTGAACGTCCCCGCACACTTTGAGGCAGCTTGGAGCAATCGCGGGTGGAGACTGCCGCCGGCTTCCTGTCAAAGAGCCTGTTCGCACACATGGGAAGTCACTTGATTGCCTCTAGCGCGCGCTTCGCTACTTTCTCATTTCGGTTTACTTTCTTCGCAAGACATCCTTCGCAGCGCGTCTGAGCGTTTTTTCGACTGGCCCCAGATTGGGAAAGAACGGCTTGTTAGTGGGCATGGGAAACCTGAGACTAATCGAGCCGCCGAGTGGTTTGCAAGAATGAGAATTCGCCATGACTACCACCCAAGATCGCGCGAACATTACGCGTCGAAGACGCAGTCGGTGCTAATCAGAGCCGGCCGCAAATGTGCGATGGCCGGCTTTGGACCTCGCTCGTTTTGGTGAGAAGAATGAAAATTGGCCAGTCGTTGTTCTCCTTGCCAACAGGCGCGTTCGGGTCGAAGTAAATGTCGAAGATGCATCGGCGTCTGCGGTTCGAAGTTGATATTAAATTTTATTCCACAGGATTCCAAGTGTCGTCGGGATGGAATTCGGTTATGGACTTGGCGAGTTCGGAGGTCTTTTCACCGAGATCCTTTTGGAACAGGAGACCATCCTGATTGATGATCAACGTCATCACACCGGAATTACGATACTCGGCGGGATAGGCAAGGATGGCGAAACCCAGGGTCATGTTTCCATTTACGATATAATTTTTCGCCCCACCATGGGCGTGGTCACCTTGTTTTGTGAGAATCCGATAGAAATATCCGTGGAATGGCTGCGGTGTTTGTTGGTTCCCGCCATAGCCGTCGGCACTCGCGTTCGCTGCAAGCGGTCCCAGAGGGCTTTCCGGTTGATCCTCTGCGGCCTTCCAGTACAGACCATTCTGTTTGCCTTCGTCACTCATGAACTTCTGAGCATATTGATGAACCTTGCTGCCGTCGTGAGTCTGGCTGAAGTATTCAGACTGGGCATCCGCCATAGCATTGAGGACATCGATGGTCCCTAGCTCGTTGTCCCCGATTCGACGAACCAGGATCTCTTCCTTTGCTTCGCGGCTGTCGAAATACCACTGTCCCGATGAGTTCCTTAGAAGCGGGAAAGGAAAGGGATAGTTTTCTGCACCTATGTTGAGGACCATGCCACCGTTCTTCAGCTTTCCCCAGCGATGCATCTGATCATAGCTGGCTGCGAATTTGTCGCGAGCTGTTTTGTCCTGAACAGGATCACCGGAGACGATCAGTTCCGTCGCGCCGGGGCCGAGAATTGCCAACAAAGCATTGCTGTCTCCAGCTTTTGCGGCGTCATAGAGTGCGTCCGCGGCAACGTTAGGGGAAGCGAACGCTTTCGGTTCGCTCGGAGCTTGCTCCGATTTTTGGCAACCTCCCGAGTACGCAATAGTCGCGGCGACGGCAACAAGAACGATGCACCGCAGATAGGTCTTCATATCGGACAGCCTGGGGCGTGTCATCCCAACTCCTCCATCGAGCCAATTCATTCCTTTGAAATCTTTGTTTTCTGATCTCACGAGAATTCGCGTCGAACGCGGCTAGCGACGAGGCGCGCCTCCCCGATTTCCGCCCCCACCCAGACTTTGGCTGCCGCGCGCACTCTGAGCGCGCCCCCCGCCCGACCCAGACAGTGCGTTCGGGCGTGCTGGCTGAGCAGCAGGAGGATTCGATGTCTGAGGGCGTTGATAACCGCGAGCTTCGTTGGTACTGGGTCGAGTACTCGGTGTTGTTGCCGGCCGCTGAGTGGGGGTTCCACTAGGACGATTACCAGGTGTAACTGGCTGCGTGCTCGGATTCCCAGCGTTGGGGCGATTGCCTGGGCGCGCAGGGAGGGTGCTCGGATTCCCTGGGTTGGGGCGATTGCCTGGTGCCGGCAGAGTTGTTGCCGGAGGACGATTGGATGGATAGGACGGGCGACCGTATCCGGGATAGCCCCCCGGTGGACGATATCCAGGACTGCCGGGCCGGTAACCTGGGTAACTCGGGGGGCGATAGCCGGGGTAGCCAGGCGGGCGATAGCCACCTCCATAGTAGCCACCCCGCCAGTAGCTGTTTCCGACGTAGATGTTGCGGTTGTAAATAATCGTGTGGCTGTGCCAGCTTGTTCCCCAATACCCCCAGCCCCACCCACAGCAACCACCACTTATCATCGCGCCGACGGCGATGCCGGCACCGAATGAAATAATAGCTGCAGCCGCTACATCGGTAGAGCTGTATTGGGGGACCACAACCGGAGCACCATAGATCACAGTCGGGTTGTACGCGGGCACGTACACGATCTGAGGGTTCGCCGGTTGAATGATGATCGTTTGCGGACTCTCCTGGACCACCTTGATCTCAGAACTCGACTTCAGATTACCCGCCGCGTAGGCCTTTGCGCGCATTCGCTGGATGGCTTCCATCACATCCTGTTGTTGCGTCGCGGAAGCTTCGCCAAGTGACGAAGTCCAGGCGAGATTCTTGGCCAGATTGTCGAGTACCGTTGGGAACTGCGTAAGTGCTTTCACCGCCGGATCCCATGACTGCTGATCAACGGCCTTCATAAGGGACTCGCCAGTAAGCGAGGAGTTTTGCTTAAGCCAGACAACTGCATCCACGATTTCGTACGGGAATGTGGCAGCGCCCAGAACTTGCGCCACTAGAGCATCGGGATACAGAGCAATTGGAGCGACGAGTCCATCGAGTTCCTCTGGAGTAAGGAGTGCATATTCCTCCCCCTGGGACGTGGGCGGAGACGCGGTCTGCGGGTTTGTCTGTACGTTTGCGTCAACTGGAATCGCCATCACGACGAGAAGAAAACTCATCAACACGGCTACT
>Ga0209380_10002998_pt1 | contig 10601 bp, 10 predicted proteins | sample HubBroMetageWFT6_FD_188347 | JGI IMG/M metagenome (GOLD analysis project Ga0209380, IMG submission 188347) | Warmed and freeze-thawed soil microbial communities from the Hubbard Brook experimental Forest, New Hampshire - Hubbard Brook CCASE Soil... | ecosystem: Environmental > Terrestrial >...
CTGATAGTTATTCCGGCCGTGTTCCTTGGCTTCGTACATGGCGTTGTCCGCTCGATTCATCAAACCTTCCGCGTCTTGCCCGTCACTGGGGTAGGTGCTCACCCCGATACTCGCGTTGATATCAAGACTTTTATTGTCGATAATATGCGGCGCCGTTAACGCCCTGAGGACCTTTCGCGCACTGAAGGCTGCGTCTTCGGCATGCTCGACTTGCGAGAGAAGGATCACGAATTCGTCCCCGCCTAGCCGACTTACCGTATCTGACCGTCTCACACAGGCCATCAATCGCCCGGCTACGGACTTCAGCAGTTTGTCGCCAACATCGTGCCCGAGTGAGTCGTTGATCTTTTTGAAGTGATCCAAATCGACAAACATCAACGCCAGTTGCTTGCCCTGGCGCTCTGCCAGGGCAATGGCCTGCGTCAGTCTGTCGTTGAACAGTACGCGGTTTGGCAAATCGGTCAGGGCATCGTGTTGCGCCAAGTGCGACATTTGGCGCGATTTGGCCTGGGCTGCGGTCACGTCGTGGAAAGCCACAACGGTCCCTGTTACCATCCCATCCTGGTCCTGGATGGGAGTCACTTTACGCTCGATTCCGCATTCGAACCCGTCCCGTCTAACCAGAATGCAGTTTGTGAAGTCGGCCGTTTCCTTCCTGGCCTGGTCTTCTTCTGTTGCCATTCCTCCGGCACTCCCTACCGCCGGGTCGCCAACGCTTTCGATGAGCCGCAGCACGTCCGCCATGGGACGCCCGCGCGCCTCCTCCCGGCGCCACCCGGTCATCTCCTCCGCTTTTCGATTTAGATAGCTGACTTTGCCCTGTGCGTCCGTGCGCAGTACCGCCTCTCCGATCGAATCAAGCGTCACGTTGGCGACTTCATTTTCCAAAACCATTGCTGCCGTTGCGCGCCTATCCATCATCGTGCGCACCGTCCGCCTAAGCGGAATCCGTAGGCTTGATTCTTGATCTGGCACTCTGGGGTCCCGTCGAGGATCAAAATCGGGAGGCCAGCAGCGGCTTGAAAAAGTCTGTCGAACACCTCGGGCGCAACTCCGCCGCTCGGAAACCGCACGATCCGGCTCGGAAGTTCGGCAAACCCTTCGTCGCTCTCTAGGGCGTTCGTCTGTGTCGCGGTGCTCATCTCTAGGATTGGCATATGGATTATTCGACGAAAAACATTACCTGCCCTTGACCGCCACCGCCTTGGCAGCATCCGCCGCCATGAAGCGCAGCATCTGCTCCTTCAATTGCGCATCCACCTCGTCCGCGATGGTCACAACATCGGGAAGCAGCAAGCTGAATTCCAAATTCTTCACGTTTTTGTGCAGCGTTGAAAAAATGGTGACCTGCAGTAGACGGGACTCCTCCACCGCCATAGCTACCGTGTAGCCTTGTTTACGCCGCAAATCCCCGTGTTCGGCCGCAGCTTTTGAAATCGGAGCTTTCGTCCCGGCGTCCAGGCGCAAGCGCCGAATCACATCATGCAGAAGATGAGGAAGGTGGCCCGTGCGCTCTTCAAAGTTCAGCGGGATACACTTCAGGTCCGGCTCCTGCTCAACTCGAGCAAGCCAATCCACAATCACAGATTGAAGTTCGCGCTCCAGAATGTCCGCCACGCTCTCGGTCGTGGCCGTATCGCGGCCCGCTCTAGGGCCGGTCACAAACTCTACAGATTTGCTCATTCGATCCTCCCGTGGTCACTGCTTTGGTTCTCTGATCTTGCTGACCGGTATCGCTGACACTCTCGGGCCACAGCCTTTCTTCGATAGTGTCGTGGTCAATCCCACTCACCATAGTTCATTAAAGCGGCCTAGAAAGCTGTGCTAAAGGAGTCGTTCCGCGATGCATTAGAGTTCTCTGATGTGCCAAGAGTAACGGGGCAGGCCGGCAAGCGTAGCCGAGAGCGGTGCTCTCGGAGTCCTACTTCCCTTTGCGCCCCAAGTGCACCCTCAAAAATCGTCTTTGACTCGGGTTACATTTAAATGGCGCGACGTTATCTCTTTTGCTTACATTTTAGATGGCTCGATGGCTCGAGACGCCCGCTTGTGCCCAGGGCCGGCCCGGCACTAGAATATGAAACAGCAGCCGAGGGCAGTTTTCCGAAGTCCGCACTCATTCCGCTGCCACATACATTCGCTTCAAGTTTCGTTTGATTTTATTCGAAAGGACTCATAGCCACCGAGAGCCCCATGACGAACCTTGCTGAATTTATAGAAGGTCATCGCGACAAGCATTTGGCAGAGCTGTGCGAATTCTTGCGAATCCCCAGTGTCAGCGCCAAGAGCGAGCACAAGCCGGACATCGAACGCGCGGCGCGCTGGGTGGCCGACAATCTTCGCGCCGCCGGTTTCCAGAAAATTGAAATTGTTCCGACAAATCTCCATCCGCTCGTTTATGCCGAATCTCTCGAAGCCCCCGGCAAGCCCACGGTCCTCTTCTACGGCCACTATGATGTGCAGCCCGCGGAACCGCTCGATCTTTGGACCTCCCCCGCCTTCGAACCCACCGTGCGCAACGGCAATCTTTTCGGCCGCGGCACCGCCGATGACAAAGGCCAGGTGCACATTCATCTGAAAGCGCTCGAATCCATCCAGAAGGTCGACGGACGGCTGCCTATCAATGTAAAAGTTCTGATCGAAGGCGAAGAGGAAGTAGGAAGCGTCAGCCTCTGGGACTATGTGCAAAAGAACAAGGAAAAGCTCAAGGCCGACGCGCTCGTTGTTTCCGATACCTCGATGCTCGCGAAGGGCGTCCCTTCGATAACCTATGGATTGCGTGGATTGAATTATTACCAGATCGAACTCACCGGTCCCGCGCGCGATCTCCATTCCGGCGTATATGGCGGCGCGGTCCCGAATCCGTTGACGATTCTCAGTGAACTGTTCGCCAAGCTTCACGACAAAAACTTCCGCGTCGCCGTCCCGGGCTTCTACGACAAGGTTCGGAAAATCTCCGCGCCCGAACGCAAATCCTTGAATGCTCTTCCCTGGAAGAAAAAAGCATTCAAAGAAGCCGTTGGCGCGCCAGGCTACGCCGGCGAAAAAGGTTCTTCCATCGTCGAACAGCTCTGGACGCGCCCAACTCTCGAACTGAACGGCATGTGGGGGGGCTATCAAGGCGAGGGTGCAAAGACGGTCATCCCTTCGAAAGCCTTCGCGAAATTTTCCACTCGCCTGGTTCCCAATCAGGATCCGCACGCCACCGCGAAGCTCGTCGAACGGCACGTTCAGAAACTCTTGCCGAAGACCGTGAAATGCAAATTCGAAGTGCTCAGCACCGGCAAACCGTGGGTAGCGCCTTTCCATGCGCCCATCTTTAAGATCGCCCAGGGCGCGCTCGAAAAAGGCTTCGGGAAAAAAGCCGTCTTTATTCGCGAAGGCGGCTCCATCCCTTTCGTCACGCAGATGCATGACACCTTTAAAGTTCCCTGCGTGCTTATCGGCTTCGGCCTGCCTGACGAAAATGCGCACGCTCCCGACGAGCATCTCGCGCTGGAAAACTATTTCGGCGGCATCAAAGCTGTCGCTCATTTGTACAGCGATCTCGCCGCCCTTTAGCAGCGTGCGGTACAAGTTTCGCCGTTGGCTGGAGTTTCAAAGGCTCTCGTTTCGCCGTCGGAACGCTCCAGTTTCGCCATGCGAAATGGGGCGAATTCGAAGCCCCCAGAGTTCCTCCCTGTGTTCGAGCAGCATAGACAAGCGTGTTACACGCGTTTTTAACGGTCATTCTGGCCTCACTGGCAAAAAATCTGCATTTTTCCAGCCTTTTTTGCGATTTTTCCTTGCGTTCTACTTTCAGCTTGGCTATAGTGCCGAACGGCCCGAGTTTTTCCGCAGCAAAACAGGGGTTTTTCGCTCGCGGCCTGCCCCGATCGTTTCGGGGTGGAAAGAAAATACAGGAGGATAAGCAGACTAGATGGCAGCCAAGCCAATGAGCAAGAGCAAGATCGTGTCGCATATCGCCGAGAAGTGCGGCACACCCAAGAAAACCGCAGTGCTCTTTTTCGAAGAGCTCTTTAAGCTCGCGGTGAAGGAATGCAAGGGCGGTGCGGGCAAGTTCGTTATTCCGAACATCGGCCGCGCCGTGAAAGCGCACCGCAAGGCGCGCATGGGCCGTAACCCTCAGACGGGCGAAGCCATCAAGATCAAGGCCAAGACCGTAGTTCGCCTGCGCCCGGCCAAGGCGTTCAAGGACGCCGTACTGAAGTAGATTCCCTGCTTCGCAGGCAACAGGCCCGGACACAGCGCACCAGAATCGGCTGTAGACAATGTTTCGGCATCGCCGCCTCGGACCGCGCTGCGTGCCTGGGTGGGTGTCCCGGTTGAGTTTGCCCCCGATGGCTTGAGCAATCAGGCGGTCGGGGGCTTTTTCTTTTCCCTTTCGTTTCTCCTACAGGGTCTTTACGTAGGCGATGACGTCCTTGATCTGTTCATCGTCCAGAACATCTTTGAATGGAGGCATCAGCGAATCGCCATTTTCGATCCAGGTTTTCAGCGATTCGTCAGTGAACTTGTTGTTGTTCACCGTAAACGTGCCGCGCTTGGAAATTCCTTTTAGTCCCGGGCCGATTTTTTTCGCGTCGCTATCCGCAAAATGGCAGATGCCGCATTTCTGATCGAACACTTCCTTGCCTTTGGTTGGCGATCCTGACTTTCCCGCCGCGGTCTTTTTTGGCGCCGTCTTGGCCGGCGGATCCTGCGCCAAAACCGCTACGGACATTCCCAATAAGGCGATCCCAAGAACCACATAATTTCGCTTCACGTCTCCCCCTTGTTGTTCAAGTGCAAGCGCTTCTCGGTACAGGTCTTTCGGTCGAAACGTCTATGCGCGCAAAGTGCGCACCCATCTTCTCTTTTTATGGCCTTAATTTCCACTCCCCCAACCCGGCACAAAGGACAGGTTCACCCTGCGCACCGATGGGACTCTCGTACTTTTGACGCCCTCGAAACCGTGTGTTTACAATTTACACCATGAGCCAGGAAACCCTCACGCGGGCGTGGGAAATCCTCCAAGACGCTTATCAGGCGCAGATGGAGGGCGACTACGACCGGGCCGTGGAGCTCTATCAATCCTCGCTCGAACTGCATCCGACCGCCGAGGCCTACACGTTTCTCGGCTGGACCTACCATTTTCAGGGCCGCATCGAAGACGCCATCGCGGAGTGCAGGCGCGCGATCGAAGTCGACCCGGAGTTTGGCAATCCTTACAACGACATCGGCGCCTATCTGATCGAACTGGAACGCTTCGATGAAGCGATTCCGTGGCTCGAGCGCGCCATTGAAGCGCGCCGTTACGAACCGCGCCATTTTCCTCACTACAATCTGGGCCGCGCCTATCTTGGCAAGGAGATGTACGCGCGCGCCACGAAGTGTTTTCAAGAGGCGCTCGAAGTTGAGCCGCGGTATTCGCTGGCGCGGCAGGCGCTCGCTTCGCTCCGTCGCATGGTCAATTGAAGCCGTTGACCGTCCACCGCCCGAAAGCCAAGGGTCCAGATCCAGCGAAAGACTTTGGAAATAAAAACGAACTCGGCGGCGTCAGGGTGACCGTTCCTCTCGGGCGGGTTTGACGGCGCGATCGTAAATCCAGAGGAGCACAGCGGTGGTGAAGCCGACGGCGCTGATGGCCCACCAGGCGCGCTCGGGATGGTGCGCGACTTCGCCGAAGTGGTGCATCATCGTCCCGCCGAACCAACCTCCTAGCAGCGAGCCGATGCCGATGGGAAGGAACGCAAAACCCATGTACGTGCCTTGCTGGCCGGGAGGCGCGAGGCGCGAGATGTAGGCGTAATAGGGCGGCTGCTGAATAATTTCGCCGATGGCTAGAACAGCAATCGAGGCCACCGCCCCGGCGACTGTCGGCCAGAACGCCAGGACCAGCCACGACATGGAAGAAATGACCGTGCCAAGAATGACGGCATGGAAGGGCTGTATTTTTCGGGCTAGGTAATTGACCAGAAATGTGAAGCAGACAACGATGGCGGCATCGGTGATTAAGATGAGCTCGACATGGGCGTGGGCGTCCACATAGGTGTGGATGAACCCCGGCAGGCTGGTGTATTGCTGCCAGAAAACGATCCAGTAGCCAGTAAAGATGAGAAGGAAAATGAGAAACCGCGGCGGCCAGATTACCGCGCGAAAGTTGCGCACTACCTCGACGAGACTCGGCGCGGGCTCGTCGCCCGGTTTCAGCGGATCGCGGAAGAAAAAAAGGATAACGAAAAACATCGCGAAAACGCTGAGAGCGGAGATGCGAAAAACCCTTTCGAGTCCAAAGCGGGTGTGCGCCCAATCGGCGACGAAGGGCCCGGCAGTGCCGCCGATATTGACCATGGTGTAGTAGATGGAGTAACCGAGGGTGCGGACCCCTTCCTTCGAAGCGCGGGCGGTAGTGCCGACAACGCAAGGTTTTACGAGCGCGATGCCGAGCGCGGGAAGAATCAGGATGACTCCCACAAATAGACTGAGCGGGACCGCGCCGCGAACGGGCGCGAGCCACGATGCGCCGATCGAACCGATCAGGAAGTATGCCGCGGCCAGAATGAGATAGGCCATCGAAAGGGCGCGGCGAAAGCCGAGTTTGTCCGCGACTGCGCCACCGAAAATCGCGAGGAACCAAACCATGCCGCCGAAAATGCCGGTGAGCGTGCCGGTCTGCTCGGTCGAGAAGTTCAGTTTTTCCTGGAGATAGACGGCTAGCGAGGAGAACGCTCCGTAGTAGGAGAGGCGCTCGAAGATTTCGCTCACGTTGGCGACCCAGAAGGGGCGCTCGAAGCCGTCGCGGATTTCCTCCAGCCGTTCGGTGAGGCTCATCGATCCTCTAAAAGACAGCTCCCCGCCATAAACCAAAGTCAGAGTAAAAGAGACACGTCAGTAGCGCCAGCTGGTTGTGTCGGCGCCTTGGGGGGCGGTTTTTAGCATCCAGGCTTCGGAGGACTTTAGGACGCGTTGCGTGAACGTTAGGCCGCCTTCGCGGGTGGTGGAGCCTGGGGGGCCCGTGTAGCAATGGGGTTGGTCGACGCCGTAGTCGAAGTCGGGAACGTAGTGGGGGTTGGCGGAGGATTCCATCGAGGCCTGCATGAGGTGGACGGCGTGGTCTAGGAAGAAGGTGTCGGCGGTGCCGACCATTACGTGGAGTTTACCTTCCAGTTTGGGGCCGAGGGTTTTCCAGTCGCGTTCGAGGATGGCGGTGAGGTCGTAGTGTTCGCGCCAGTAGGCGGCGACTTGGTGATTGATAACCCCGGTGCGTTGATTCCAGATTTCGGCGGGGTAGCCATCGGGGCCTGCAGGGCTAAAGACCGCTTGCCAGATGTCCCATTGTTCGCCGGAGCGGCCGCGGGTGCCGAGGACTAATTCCCAGCGATTGGTGCCTTCGGTGGTGGCGAGGATCAGGCCGGGCGGAGTGCGCATTTCGGGTTGAGCTATGCGGCCGAAGGGGCCGATGGTCCAGTAGGCGTTTTGGTCGTCGTAGATGTCGACGGATTGATAGGCGTGAAAATCGACTGGGTCAGGGCAGGCGCCCCAGGCGCCGTTAAAGTCATCGGGATAGAAGATTTGCGTGGCCAGAGTTTCCCAGCCGCCGGTGGAGCCTCCGTAGATGGCGCGGGCCCAGCCTTGGCCGATGCCGCGGAACTGTTTTTCGATTTGGGGGATGAGTTCGCGATTGATGGCTTCGCCGTAGGGGCCGACGTTGGCGGAATCTACCGCGTAGGAATCGTCGTAGTAAGGATTCGCGTGTTGGACTAGCAGGAGCAGCATGCGCGGGAGCTTGCCGGTGGTCCAGTCCTGGTAGAACTTGTATTGCGTCTGGGCGCGCTCTAGCGCGTAGCCGGTCATGGCCGGTTCGGGAGGCGTGGTGCGGAAACCGTTGAAGTCGTGGGGGAAGTGGCCGTGATTTACGAGCAGCGGATAGTGGGCGCTCGGATGAGAAGCCCACCCTTCGGGCAGGACAACAATTGCGCCTAGATACATGGGATGGCCCCAGAATTTCGTGAGCGCCTGGCTTTGGATTTTGATGTGCTTGACCCATTCGGTGTCTTTCGGGGGATCGATCGGCGGGACCACTGTCTTGAGATGGATTTGGATTGTGTTTCTGGAAGCGGGATCGATGTGCACGCGTTCGGGAGTGCTGTAGAAATTGCCGGGCTTGGTGTTCCAGTGCTGGCCTTCGCCTTCGTCCATGGGGAGCTTCACGGTGTGGCCGTCGGATCGGTGGAAGGTGGTGTACTTGTTGAGGACGCCTTGGACCCAATAGTCTCCGGCAGGGAGGTCGTGAAAACTGGCGGTCGGGTAACCGAGAGCGTCGTCAGCGATGACGGCGTTTTGTCCGGGGGCCAGGGCCTCGACGTCTGCGCCGAAAATTTGCTGGGACTGGGCTTCTTCTTCTAGGATTTGCGTGCGAGGCTCGGGTTCTTGTTTTGTGGAGATGACCACGTAAACCCGGCCATCGAGAGGAGTGGGGCTGAGATTCGAATCGAAGGAGATGGCGAAGCGAGCTTGCGCGGAACTTGCGCCATTTCCTTGTGGCCCTTCTGAAGCGGCCCAGAGGATGACGGAAGACGCTCGGAATGCGGCAATGCTTAGGAGAACGCAGCCAACCAATCTGCAGGTGGCCACGCGCGGCGCGCGGTTCAGGGTTTGTGACACGACGGACATGGGAGTTTTCCCTCGCGAAATGTGGAGCACGTTTTCCTAGCCGCGCCATTGTAGCCGAGTGCCCGGCGAAAGTCTGCGGTGAGGTCAGAAGCCGAGAAGCAGCCAGAGGTGAACGAACCAAGCGAACAGTGATTTCGTCGCTCACAGAAAATGTGCGCGCGGGTCGGGAGTCGGCTCGACCGGGCGCTTCGCTTCCGTAGGAGCGAAGCGCGAAAAAGAAAACGCCGTCCTGCTTCGTTGGAAGCGACAGAAGACGCGAGTGGGAAATGAATGCCCGAAAGCCCAACCGGGATTAAGCAGCGGCCGCTGCGGTTTTCTTGGTGGGTTTGCGAGATTTCTGGAGAAGCTCGCGTTCGGCGCGGACCCAGTCCTCTAGCGGGTCGCCGGGGGCGCCATTGCGCTCGAGATAGATTTCATAGGCGCGCTGTGCGATCCTTTGTTGCGGGGAAAGCTTTTTCGCAGAGAGGGGTTTGCTTTTCGTCGATGAACCATTTCCGTTTGTTCTTGCCATAAGCTCCTCGTTGAGGCCGTGACCCGCGGCCTTTCTTCCAACCTTTCGAGAAATCCCGGCCGCTTGCGGCCAGATCGCTGATTTAAGATCGGCTCGAAGCGGGCTGAAGAGCTTCGAGAGTGTGCGCATGTATTATGAGAGCGAATGGCTACCGAAAGGTAAATGAAATTTGAATGGAACGTATCGAATTCCGCAATAGTCGAGGGCGCATCGAGTCTGGCGATGATTCATTCTAGATGATCTTGCTCAATGGCTCTCGGGACACGGCGATTCCCCGGGCGGAATGCTGCTTGTCGGGCGGATGGGGCGGGGGTATGCTTCCCAGCGATCACTTGCGGGGAGAGGAGCGCTTTATGCGGAGGGAAATGACAATGAAGCAAATCGGATTGGTGATGGCGGGGTTGCTGGTGGGCGGGGCGGCTAGTGTGGCTCAGGATGTGGCCCCGGGGCCGGTGGCGAATCCGGTGACGACCACCGTGAAGGGGCAATTGACGCGGTATGAGAAGAATATGGTGGCGGCGGCGGATCTGATGCCGGCGGAGAAATACGGTTTCAAGCCTACCGCGGAGATGAACGCGTTCGGGCACGTGGTGATGCACATCGCGCAGTCGAATTATTTCTTGTGCTCGAAGATTTCGGGATCGGCGGCTCCGGACGTGAAACTGACGGAGGCGGATGGGAAGGACAAGCTAGTGGCGGAGCTGAAGGCTTCGTTTGAGTTTTGCTCGACGGCACTGGCGGGGGTGGACGACTCGAAGCTGGGCGATCCGCTGACTCTTGGGAACCGCCAGACGTCGCGGGCGGGGGCGCTTATTACCTTGAGCGACGATTGGTATGACCACTATGGGGCGCAGGCGGTGTATTTGCGATTGAATGGGATTCTGCCGCCTACAGCGCAGCCCGCACCGGCAAAGTAATGGGCTGCTCCGAGCACTGTTTTCTCTCTCTCTAGACTTGCCAAGACGCCGTGCCTGGGTGACTCTCCCCGAGGGAGCGATCACCGGGATCTTCTCAATATGAATCAATATGAAACAGGGTGTTGAGAAGAGCGTGAGAAAGTGTGGTTGTGTGTTCCCGCTTCGCGCTCGAGAAGCCCGCCGAGGCGAATCACCACAAAATTAATAAGTCTATTTATTTAAACAACTTACAATCATCTGGCGGGAGTGCAATGCGCCCGTGGAACGTGTTTCTGAAAAACGCAGAAAGTTGGTAGGAAGACTGCAGCGTTAGTGAGGCAAAGGAACAGGCATGGTGTGCGTGGTAGGAAAGCCTAGTCCCATTCCTCTGCCGGAAGGCCGCACGATGACAAAACCCGGACGCAGAAACCGATACGCCGTGATGTGCGGTTGGCTAGCTTTGACGCTGGTGTGCCTGACGCCGATCCGCGGGCAGGAGACGGACCGCAAGATACTGAAAAAGGTGGAAGCACAGTATCCGC
>Ga0209380_10003000_pt1 | contig 10595 bp, 7 predicted proteins | sample HubBroMetageWFT6_FD_188347 | JGI IMG/M metagenome (GOLD analysis project Ga0209380, IMG submission 188347) | Warmed and freeze-thawed soil microbial communities from the Hubbard Brook experimental Forest, New Hampshire - Hubbard Brook CCASE Soil... | ecosystem: Environmental > Terrestrial > Soil...
CCGTCCAGAAACTCCATGGAGATGAAAGACTGCCCATCGTGTTTGCCGATTTCGTAGATGGTGCAGATATTGGCATGATTGAGAGCAGACGCCGCTCGCGCTTCCCGGCGGAACCGTTCCAAAGCTTCTGGATCGCGGGACAGGTCCTCAGGCAAAAATTTCAACGCAACAAAGCGGCCAAGTTCTGTGTCTTCGGCCTTGTACACTACGCCCATTCCGCCACTACCCAGCTTTCCCACGATGCGATAATGGGAGACGGTGCGGCCACTCAGGAAATCGTCGCCCTCTTGTGCCTGCTTGCTCTGCTGCTGTGCCAGGGCAAGAGCGGCTGCTTCGATGGCGGGACTCTCCAGAAAACTTCCAGCCTGCTGCTGCGCCCGCAGTAGGGAACGGACTTCGTTTTCCAGGGCTTGATCATCCGCGCATGCGTGCCGGAGAAATGTATCGCGCTCCTCAGGCGGACGCTCCAGCACCGACTGCAGCAGGCTGTCGACTTGTTGCCAGCGGTCAGAGTCCATCGTTCGAACCGCCAGTCAGTTCGCGATAGAGCCAAGCCTTGGCAGTGCTCCAGTCGCGCATCACGGTGATGGGCGAGATCTTGAGCACTTCCGCCGTCTCTTCCACGCTGAGCCCTCCGAAGAAACGCATTTCGACGACCTGCACCTTGCGGTGATCAATACGCGACAGCGCAACCATCGCGTCATCGAGCGCGACTAGATCCGCAGCTCGATCGCCGCCCATGATGGCCGTCTCTTCCAGAGAAACGTGCTGCACCCCGCCTCCGCGTTTCAGATTGTGACGCCGCGCATGATCAACCAGAATGCGCCTCATTAACTGCGACGAAACCGCGAAGAAATGGGCTCGATTCTGCCACTGCATGCTCTTGTAGTCGATCAGTCGAATGTAGGCCTCGTTCACCAAGGCCGTGGTTTGCAGGCTGTGGCCTGGGCGCTCGCCTCGCATGTAGCGTCTCGCGAGGCGCCGGAGTTCGTCATAAACGATGGGGGTCAGCCGGTCGAGCGCGCCTCGATCTCCGTCGCTCCAAGCCCTGAGCAACCCACTCACTTCCCCATTATCAGGAGCCGGCGCCGCGTTCACCGGCAGCTCTGAGTTCCCCATAGCCCTCCGCACCGGGAATCATACCTTGCCAAGACAGCCCTTCAAAGATAAAGAGGCTTCGGGATGATAGTTCCGCGCCACAGATTGCGCCTACTTAGACAAGAGCGAAACGAGCTCACAGATCAACCGCATACAACGCGGACAAAACTTAGGAGGCCATATGAAGTCCCAATCTCTGCTGTCGCTTTCGGCGTGGTTACTCGCGGTGCTGACAGTTCCACTGACCATCGCCGCGCAGGACGCTCAGCAACCTACCCACCCAGCCGCCCAGTACACCGTGACCGATCTCGGCACTTTGCCTGGCGGCAATTTCAGCCAGCCATTCTTTATGAACCGGTATGGTCTGGTGAGTGGCTCGTCAAGCCTACCGGACGGCAATCAGCACGCAACCCTTTGGCTGGAAGGGCTGAAGGGCGACATCGGCGCGCCCGGACTCGGAGGGCCGAACAGCATCGCGTTTGGCGACAATGAACGATTCCAGGCCGCCGGTGAAGCGGAAACCTCTGCTTCGGATCCTAACGGTGAAGATTTCTGCGGATTCGGCACCCACCTCACCTGTCTACCTTTCCTGTGGCGGGACGGGGAAATGGTTCAACTCCCGACCCTTGGTGGCAACAACGGGGTCGCTATGACGATCAGCAATCGAGGAGAGGTGGCCGGATTTGCGGAGACCTTGACGCCGGACCCAGGCTGCCCAGCTCCCCAAGTTCTCCACTTTAAGCCCGTCGTCTGGGAAAGTGCAGGGATACACCAACTGCCTACGATTGGGGGCGACCCAGATGGCGTCGCCGAGGAGATGAACGACGACGGACAGGTCGTGGGCGGGTCGGGCACTTGTGCAACTTTCAACACCAATCTCCTCTACAACCTCGTGCCGGTTCATGCCTTGCTCTGGGAAAAAGGCCACGCGACTGATCTCGGCAATCTCGGCGGTCAAACGGGACAGGCGGGCGGAAACATCGCCTTGGACATTAATCACCAAGGCCAGGTGGTCGGTAACTCGGACCTGCCGGGCGACACAACTTTTCACGCTTTTCTCTGGACCAAGAGAACTGGGATGCGGGATTTGGGCACACTCTCCGGGGACGTCGCGAGCCTCAGCATCAGCATTAACGATGCCGGCTCGGTGATTGGAGCGTCCCTGGACGCGAACTTCAACCCGCGGGCGTTTCTGTGGGAGAAAGGCGTGATGACCGACCTCAACACTCTGATTGCAGGTGATTCTCCTCTGTATCTGCTAACAGGTTGCTCCATCAATTCCCACGGGGAGATCACTGGCTTGGGTCTCACCAGCGCCGGCGAAATTCACACCTATCTCGCGACCCCTGCACAAGGTGGTGCGAGCGCTGAGAGGATGTCACAAGGCGTGATCAGCCGGAGGATTCTGAGCGAGGATGCCCGCAAAGTGGTTCAGCAGCAACTGCGCTTCGGCCGATCCGGAGCCCGGTTGTCGAGGCTGCAATAGTGATGTTGGTTTCCCGCCACTGTCTGACCGTCGAGAAGTGATGGAAAGGTGCCGTGGTTGAGAGGGCAGGATAACTCCTGCTCTCTCTTCTAGCTCCGCGCCGAGATCCCAACCGGATTGCGGGAGGCGACCGACGAGGGTCCGCCCCAGGGTCGGCCTGGTTCAGCCCCAAAACGGAATCGCCACAACAACTTTCGATGGGGATGGAGAATTCACCCAAGAGGCGTGGATCGACCTGAAACGCATCATGTCCAGCAAGGCTCTGAGTTCTACACCGTGGTATCATGCCCGACTCAAGTCCGAGCGAAAGGCCTCGAGCAGGTTGCGAAAGTTGGACTTGCGCTATTCAACTGATCAGCGAGAGGATTAGCCGGAAAGTGGGAAAAGGGTCGCAACGTTTCATGGGGCGGCTACATGGCTGACGCATCTGTGCGATCGACGCTGAGCCCCTGGCGGCCGCTGCGCGCCCCCATATTTCGCAATCTTCTTATCGCCGATGTTGTCTCTGATGTTGGTACGTTCATGCAGAGCGTGGGCGCGGCCTGGCTGATGCTCTCTCTCAACGCTGGACCGATCTACGTAGCTCTGATCCAGACAGCATCCGCATTGCCCTTTTTCATCTTCGCGCTTCCGGCCGGCGCGATTGGTGACATCGTCGATCGCCGCAGGCTCATCCTCAGCACCGAAACCTGGATGCTTGCGGTCGCGATCGCCGTTGCTGTCCTGACGATCATGGGTTGGATCTCTCCGTTATTACTCCTCATTCTGACCTTTGCGCTCTCCGCCGGAGATGCTTTCGAGACCCCTGCTTGGCGTGCCGTCTTGCCCGAAGTCGTGCCAAAGGAAGATCTTCCGGCCGCCTCGGCATTGAACGGGATCGAATTCAACCTTGCGCGCGCCGTGGGACCGGGACTTGCCGGTTTCATCGTCGCGGTGGCAGGCGTTGGTGCCGCCTTTCTGCTTAACGCGGCCTCGTTCCTCGGAGTCATCGCCGTGATCGCGCGATGGAAACGATTGGCACCCAGGCGGACAGCACCTCCTGAGACTGTCTGGGGCGGCACCATCGCGGGACTGCGATACGTTCGTTATTCGCCGGCCATTCGCCGCCTGCTACTTCGAATGGGATTGGTCATATTCTTCGCAACCGCGCTTACCGCCTTGCTGCCTCTCATCGCTCGCGATGTGAAGAACAGTCCAATTACCTTTGGAATCCTGCTCGGTTGTTTCGGTTTCGGTGCGGTGGTCGGCGCTGTGCTCATGCAGCGGGCCCGTGCGCGCTGGTCGGCCGAGATCGTGGTCTCGGTGGGTGTTGCCATCTATGGCCTCGCCACTCTCGCGGTGAGCAGCGTCCGAGTACTGCCCACGTTGTGCGTAACCATCTTTGTCGGCGGCTCAGCTTGGATCTTGTTCGTTTCTATTGTTAACGTGCTGATTCTAAATTACTCCCCTGACTGGGTGCGCGCGCGGGTCTTGTCTATCTCTACGCTCGTGGTACAAGGCTCGGTGGCCGCCGGAAGCGCAGCCTGGGGCGCGGTCGCGGCACATTTCGGGCTGCACACCGCACTCTTGTGGGCAGGTGCCGGAACAAGTGCGACAACCGCACTGGCTTTCTTTCTGCGACTGCCGGACGCGACTGTGGACGTCACGGCTTGGAACCATTGGCCCTTGCCGGACCTCGATCGTGACGCGCTTCCAGCAGGCTACGATTCTGGCCCCGTATTGGTCGCCGTAGAATACGAAGTACCTTCCGAGAATGTCCACGAATTCCTGAAGGCAATTCGTCGCTACGGTCGTATCCGGCGCCGCGATGGTGCGTCGCGGTGGGGCATTTTCCACGATTTGGAACACGCCGGTCGATATGTTGAGACGTTTATCGTGAGTTCGTGGGCCGAGCACCTGAGACAACATGAACGCATCACGCGCGCTGATCGCGAACTGGAGGATCAGTTGCAAAGATACAGCCACGGCAGCCCCAGGGTCCGGCACCTGATATCGGTCGCGACGGACGAGTGAGGATCTGCTGCCCTCATTCAGAAAAACAGCCCACTAGGGTAGGGCTTTTGTGTCCACGATCAGTCCGTCTCCTGAACCGCTGACTTCTCGTGTACTTGAAACAATCTAGATAAAAAGAATCCTCAACTAGGGCAATCACCTCTTTTCTTCTTGTCTGTCCCAACTTGACGGTCTCCCAACCGGGCAGCAAGCCGGCGATGGGGGGAAGTTCTATGTTCCCTAAACTGATGGCAACAGATAACGACGCTGCCAATAGCTATTCTTCGAGGGCGGGCGAGAATTACTGTTTAAAACTGCAGCGAGAAATGGATTCATAGGGGCCTTCCAATTCGGAGGTCCCGCGAATATCAGGAGTCACAAAAATGCAGATCGGTGTCGACAGCTTCGGAGCAGTCATCTCGGAACCGACTACAGGGGTTACTCTCAGCCCTGTCCAGCGCATTCAGAATCTAGTGGAAGAGATTGTGCTCGCCGATCAGGTCGGTCTGGACGTTTTCGGTGTCGGCGAACATCACCGTGGGGAGTTCGTTGACTCCGCCCCAGTCGTCATTCTTGCGGCAGCGGCTGCGCGCACCAAGAATATTCGCCTTACCAGTGCCGTGACCGTTCTCAGCGCGGCGGACCCGGTCCGAATCTTTCAGGAATTTGCCACTCTGGACCTGATCTCCCATGGGCGTGCTGAGATCGTTGCGGGACGAGGTTCGTCCATCGAGGCTTTTCCGCTCTTTGGTTTCGACTTAGACGACTACGACTCGCTGTTCTCAGAGAAACTGGATCTTCTGCTCAAGATTCGCGAGAACACCCATGTTCACTGGACTGGTAAGCACCGGGCGCCCCTGACGGGACAGGCGGTCTATCCGCGACCGCTGCAAAATCCCCTACCCGTTTGGGTCGGCGTCGGGGGAACTCCTGAATCATTCGTTCGGGCCGGCACGCTCGGACTTCCACTGATGGTCGCCATCATTGGCGGGGAACCCAAGCGATTTCGGCCCCTGGTCGACCTTTACCGCGAAGCCGGACGCCGTGCTGGACACTCCGCGGAGAAACTCATTGTGGGCCTTCACGCCATCGGCTTTCTGGGGGACACAACCCAGCAGGCTGCGGAGGATTTCTATCCAGGATATGCCCACACGTTCACTGAGATAGGTAAAGAACGCGGCTGGCCCCCAGCTACGCGCGCACAATTTGACGCTCTGCGAGGCCCCACGGGTGCGCTGCTTATCGGCGATGCCGAAACCATCGCACAGAAGATACTGTATGTGAATGAAGTCCTCGGAGGCCTTGCCCGTATTACTTTCCAGATGGGCGTGTCGGCGCTCCCGCACCCGAAGATGTTAAGGTCGATCGAGCTTCTGGGAACCAGGGTCGATCCTATCGTCCGTAAAAAGCTCGCCGCTGTCACTTCGCTGTCCTGATCGAAAACTCTGCTCCATTTCGAAGAGTGGGGACCTCGTCCGCAGCTCCAGCTTCTTCGGACGACGCGTCTCTCTAGCGTAGGCTTAGAAGCATCCCCGCCAAGAGGCAGCCACCGGGTCGCCTTCATGGCGTTCCCGAATCTTCGCCGTCTTACTCGCTAAGTCCGTGGCAACATAGACTGAGCAGATTCCAGCGAGGTATGAGGGAGCGGCCCCAAAGGGCCAGCCGCCGCACTTCTCAGAATAATGCGACCTTTAGCGGAGTGGGATCATCAACTTTCGAGTAGCGTCGGCCCGCAAACCCACACCAAGTTGGTGCATTGGAAAAGGCCATGAACAACACAGCACCTGTCATCGAGCGGGAAACGAGCAGCCATCGCTACGAGGCTGTGGTTCGCATCAGCGAAGCGATCGCGGCTTGCCATGATCCGGAAGAACTGGCCAGTACGCTCGCGGATGAAATTGGCGACTTTCTCCACTTCGATCATCTCTTCCTCACTGTATTCAAGGAAGACTCCAAGGAAATCGAATATCTCGTTTGGGGTAAGGGCGTTTTGCCTTTCCCGGACCTGCCTATCGAAGATTCGCCATTGTGGCGGGTTATGGCGAGCGGGGATCCACAGCATACTGCCGATTGGGATACCGAGGAGCGATTTCCGCAATTCAAGGAGTGGGCCAAGAAAATGGGGCTCGGCTCGGGGGTCCGGGTACCGTTGACGACGCCGCATCGACGGCTGGGGGTTTTCGGAATCAGCCGCGACACCGTGAATCCATTCAGTGAGGAAGACATAGGCTTCCTCCGGCTGGTCGGGCGTGTCGTCGCCTTCGCGCTTGATGATGGTTTGAATCTGAGGCGCGCGCAGAGTGTGCATGCGTGCCTGCAAAGTCAAAACGAGCGCCTCCAATTGCTTCTGAACCTGACCAATCGAATTACCTCGAACCTTAAGCTTCGGGAACTGTTACGTGCCGTCGCAGCTAACATTCGCGAGGTCATGCAATGCGACGCCGTTGCGGTTTCGCTCGTAGATTCGGCTTCCGGCACCTCCAGGTTATATGTCCTTGATTTTCCTCAGGGCAAAGGCCTCATTAAGGAGGAGCGAGTCGTCACCATAGCCGGCGCCGCCAAGCGCGCTCTGGAGACATTGAAACCGGTAGTGGTTGGCAAGGCCGACCCTTCCGAAGTCCCCCTTGAGATCTACAATGAAATGGTCGCCGAAGGCCTGGAGAGCAGCTGTCTGTTTCCCCTGATTAATCGGGGTCGAGCCCTCGGAATCCTGAGCATTGCACGGACTACCCAAGTTCCTTTCGCCCCATACGACGTTGAATTTCTGACACAAGCTGCGGGACAGATCGCAATCGCGATCGAAAATGCATTGGCATACCACGAGATTTCGCAACTCAAAGACAAGCTCGCGCAGGAAAAGTTGTACCTCGAGGAAGAGATTCGCGGCGAGATGAACTTTGAGAACATCGTTGGCAACAGCCCGACATTAAAGCACGTTCTGGAACTGGTTGAGACCGTCGCCCCCAACGACTCTACGGTCCTGCTGCTTGGCGAGACCGGTACGGGCAAGGAATTGATCGCTCGCGCCATCCACGATCGCAGCCGGCGCAAGGATCGCACGTTTGTGAAGATGAACTGTGCTGCCATTCCCACGGGGCTATTGGAAAGCGAACTATTCGGGCACGAAAAAGGAGCGTTCACCGGTGCCATCGCGCAGAAAGTCGGGCGGCTGGACTTAGCCGATCAGGGAACCCTCTTCCTGGATGAAGTGGGGGACATCCCGATCGAGATTCAACCAAAATTGCTACGCGCTCTGCAGGAACGAGAGTTCGAGCGTCTGGGCAGCACACATACGCGCAAAGTGAACGTACGACTGGTGGCGGCGACCAATTGCGATCTGGAAGAGATGATTGCCAAAAAGGAATTCCGCAGTGATTTGTACTATCGCCTCAACGTATTTCCGATCCGCATACCGCCCTTGCGGGAACGCAAGGAAGATATTCCTCTGCTGGTGAGCTACTTTGTACAAAGGTTTGCGAAGCAAATGCAGAGGAAAATCGAAGGTATTTCACCGGCCGTTATGAAAGGGCTGACCGCATGGGAATGGCCCGGTAACATCCGTGAGCTCGAAAACTTCATTGAGCGTTCGGTGATCCTTACCCGCGGTAAATCGCTGGAAGCGCCGCTGGCAGAGCTTCGCAGATCCAACACTCGGGAGCCCGCTGTTTTGGTGCAGGGTTCCGGCAAGGAAGACATTGTACGAATCGTGAAAGAGACCCTCCACGTTCTCCATGGGAACAAGACTGCCAAGGATGAATGGGATCAGAAGCAACGCGACGAAATTATGCGCGCACTCGGCGAAAGCAAAGGTCGCGTCGGCGGTGCCGAGGGAGCTGCTGCACGCATGGGTATCAATCGCACCACGCTTCTGTCACGCATGAAGAAATTCGGCATCGAACCCGGTCAGTACGCTTAACGGGGTTCCTCATTTTACCGAGCGCCGCTCGCTTGCCCGTTGCTCGTCGCCCGGCGAACTGTTACCTGGAGTGCAGGCGTCAGCCTTGTCTTGACATCCTCGACAGTTGATCGACAGCTCCGTCATGCACTCGCCGCTGCCCGCTTATTTCAAACGACTTAATCGAGAGCTGCCACTGGCATGAGACTTGCATCTATTGGAGCATGGCTGCGCCCTAAGTTATGCGTCGAAGCGGCAAGCGAAAGCTTCTTGAGTGAGAAGAAAGGCAGTTGAAAATGAAAAACCAGCTGGTCGTCGTCATAGCCCTATGCATCGCTATTCCATCTGTCGCGCTGTCTGCTACCGAGGACGCGAAGGCGAATGATCAAATCAGGGTTTCTCGGTCGCTTATTTCTGACTCTGAGAACCCGAGTTCGACGATCCACTTAACTAGTCCGGATGTTCGGATGAGCGAGCAGCAGGAAAAACCCGAAGACTACGAGGGGGCGATGATCGCCATCACCCAGAGGTTCTCCGCCACACTCGCAGCAATTGCCGAGGCCGTGCAACAAGGAAAAATCAGCAGCGAACAAGGCAGGGAAATGAGCGTCGAGCAGTATCAGTTGACACACATGCAGGTTGAACTGCTGAGCCTGTGGCGTGAAATCGCGCAGGAAGACGTGGCGCGAATCCCCGATGCTCCGGCAGAACCCGCTCCGACACAGGACAGCGAAATCGTGATGGTGGCTCTCCCATTCTCGTCTCTTCAGCTGAATCCTTCCCTCTCTGATTATCTGAGCCTGACGCCCTCACAGGTTGCAGCCATCCAGCAGGTGATGGTGCTCGAACGGCAGAGTCTACAGCCCCTGACAACACAGCTGCGCATCACCAGGGAGAAGCTACTTGCGACCAGCGGCGATCGCATGAGTGAAAAGGAGGTCAAAAGCCTGGCCCAGGCCGAGGCGGCTCTACTGGCGAAGCTGATCGTAGCCAACGCTCGCATGCAGTCCAAAATCGATAAAATTCTCAGTCCGGACCAGCAAAAGAAGCTCAGCGATCTCGAACGAACCCAGGGATCATCAGCCGCAAAAGAAAGTCAGTAGCGAGCGTATTAGTCAGATCGACGCAGACCGAGTGCCAACATGCCTTGAGCGCCCAAGAATACAGAGGAAGTCTGAGCCAGCGATGATTTCAAGGGAAAGGCTAACAACCTTGCCCTGTATTCAGATGAATTGGGCACCCAATAGCCGGCGTCCCGGCAGTCTTTCACCATACGTTCACGCATCGTGCCCTTCGGCAGTCTGCCACTCTCCGTTTCGTCCCCCGTCGACATCCTGATATTCGTATTCGGGTCCGGAATCGAAAGCCACTGTTGTGACGGGATGTCAACGACCTTCGACACTTTCCACCCGTCAACACAAAGCGCCCCGCCCATCGATCCGGACGGCCCTGTGTTTCCAGCAGATTACGGGTCCACGGCCTTTAACTCCGTTTTGGCATGTTAGTTGCTTTAGGGTGATTCGTTGGAGGCACGGAACAAATGGCTCCACAAATCAGCCAAGCGGCAGACAAAAATATCGAGTCCGAACTCGATCGGCTTGCGTGTTCCGCCTATCTGTTGACAGTTGACCCCGAAGTGGCCGTTTCCGTGGTGATGGCGGCGATTGATGGATCTCTCGAGGAAATCACTGGGCCAGATTCGCTCGAACGAACGGTCGAACTCGCGTTAGAACAGCTACGCTGCGAATCCAGTGCGGAAGGGGATGGTGAGTCATCGGTCTTCGATGCTGCGCTCTACGGACAGTCCGCGGCGATCAACTCACCCACATTTCAATCGCTCAAGGACCTGAGCGGCAACCCCATTCTGCTGCTCGATTCCAGTTCCCGCGTAGCCTTCGTTCTGCACCATGTGCTCGGGTACAAGCTCGGGGAAGCGGCTGCGAAGGCGCAGATGGACGAGACAGAATATCGCGCGCAGTTGCGGAAAGCCTACCTGCGATTGGCATCGGTTCACTCTGAGGAGCGGAGCTCAGGCGACAAATTTCTCGAGGAGCCTGCGCTGGCCTAGGAGAAACATCATGAGTTGGCTGAGTTGGATTTTGGCTTACTTGTTTGATTGCGTCC
>Ga0209380_10003005_pt1 | contig 10585 bp, 8 predicted proteins | sample HubBroMetageWFT6_FD_188347 | JGI IMG/M metagenome (GOLD analysis project Ga0209380, IMG submission 188347) | Warmed and freeze-thawed soil microbial communities from the Hubbard Brook experimental Forest, New Hampshire - Hubbard Brook CCASE Soil... | ecosystem: Environmental > Terrestrial > Soil...
AAGAGGATTTCCAAGTGCGTCGATAGCGGCTCCGCCAAAGGACAGCTCGTGGAATTCGAATTTGTGTTCAAACGTGGCGGCGCAGTCGCTCAGTAGCTGCACTGCCGCTTGAGTTACTTCCGGGCCGATGCCATCACCGGGTAGGACCGCGATCGTCTTTCGTACGTTACTCATGGCCTCGATTCTCCCGATTGTCGCGGCTCACAAAATTCTAGGACGCTGCCGCAATACTATTGTTCTGATTCACCACACTAATCTCACGACCCCGACGGATTTTGTGAATGATCGAAAGCAAATCGCGATCGGTCACTTGTTTGGCGGAATCAGCAAGAGTGATAGCCTCTCTGTAGCACTCCGCTAGTTCGGTGTCGGTGGTTTGATATCCCAACTCCACCAGCCGGGCGCGCAGCGCATTTCGGCCCGAATGCTTCCCCAGCACAAACTTCCTTGTAGGAACGCCCACTTTTTCCGGAACGATAATTTCGTAGGTCATCGGATTCTTGAGCATGCCATCCTGATGAATTCCCGCCTCATGTGCAAACGCATTCGCTCCCACGACTGCTTTATTCGGCGGAACACTCACGCCCGTAATGGAAGTAAGCAAACGGCTGGTGGAATATATTTTTTCGAGCGAAATGTTCGTCGCAGCACCGTAACGTCCTTGCCGTACGTGCAGCGCCACTGCGATTTCCTCAAGCGACGCGTTTCCCGCGCGTTCGCCAATCCCGTTGATTGTGCACTCCACCTGCCGCGCTCCGGCCGTGATAGCTGCCAAGGAATTAGCCACCGCCAGACCCAGGTCATTGTGGCAATGCGCGCTAAAAACTACATTTGGGTAAGCCGCAAGCCGTTTGCGTGCTGCCTGAAACATCGCCCCGTACTCTTCCGGCGTCGAATATCCCACCGTATCGGGAAGATTGATAATGGTAGCGCCGGCGCTGGCCGCGGCCTCGATTACGTCGAGAAGATAATCCGGGTCGCTTCGGCTAGCGTCTTCCGCCGAAAATTCTACTTCATCGCAGCGCATTCGCCCGTACAAAACCATCTTTCCCACTTGCTCAAGCGCGTGTTGGCGCGTAATGCGCAGCTTGTGTTCCAAATGCAGGTCCGAGGTGGCCAAGAAAATATGCAACCGGGGTTTGGCGGCAGGCTCCAGGGCGCGCAAGGCGGCGTTGACGTCCTCCTGACGCGCCCGAGCCAGAGCGGCGACGCGGCAGCCCAGGATCTCAGCCGCGACCGTTCGTACAGCCTCCAGATCGCCAGGTGAGGCGATCGGGAACCCAGCTTCGATCACATCCACTCCGAGTTGTTCAAGCTGTCGCGCGAGAAGCAGTTTCTCGCCGGAGTTCATTGAAAACCCCGGCGACTGTTCGCCGTCCCGCAAAGTGGTATCGAAGATATGCACAGTTTCCATCAAGACTCCTCGCAGCTATCGAGTGAACCGTACTTGACAAAATATGTCCAATTTATAGTTCTTGCGTGTAACATAAGTTATCCTTATATGCAGAAAGACCGTTTGAGGGTGTCACAGTGGACCTAGCAGTACTACAAGTTTTTCAAACCGTGGCGAGTGAGCGCAGCTACTCCAGGGCCGCGGAAAAGCTCTATCGTACGCAACCCGCCATCAGTATCGCTATGCGCAAACTGGAAGAATGGGTCGGCCAGCCGCTTTTCGTGAAAGGCTCGGGAGCGCGGGCGCTCACCGATGCGGGCGTACTTCTACTCGAGTACGCTGAGCGCATGCTCAACCTTCGCGAGGAAGCCCGCAAAGGCCTGACCGAGTTGCGCGGAATGGAGCGCGGGCAAGTTTCTCTGGGCGTAAACGAAAGTTCGATTCACGCGCTTCTTCCGTCCTTGGAAAAGTTTCGAACGCGGTTTCCCGGAATTCGTGTTCGAGTTCATCGTGTGTTCTCGCGTATGATCCCGCGCGAGCTGCTGAATCATCAGCTCGATATCGGGGTAATTTCCTACTTGCCGGAAGAACGCGAGCTAGTCGCTGTGAAGTTTTATCGCGACTCGCTCGCGCTTGTAGTGTGGCCTACCCATAAGCTCGCAAAGCGCCAGGAGGTGGACATTTCCATCCTCGGCAACGAAAGTTTTGTGGCGCACATTGTCGAATCGCCTTACAGACAGCGGGTGATCCAAATGTTCGCACGCCACCGCGTCGCGCTGAACATGGATTTGGAGCTCCCCACCATTGAAAGCATTAAGCGATTCGTGGAGATGAAACGGGGGATCGCCATCATCCCGCGAATGTGTGTGGAAGGAGAACTCGCGCGCGGCGATTTGCGCGAACTGCGAATCCGCCAAATGCGCATTCAGCGCCATCTATATTTGGTTTATCGGCAGGATCGTCCGCTTAGCGCCGCGGCCCGAGGTTTGCTAGAAACGATACTCGCGCGGAAGAAGTCGCGGTCTGCATCGTCGCGCCGCGAGCAGCATTCAAAAACTAAAGCTGCTTCATAAACCAGAGCGAGCGCGAGGTACGGCGAATACTAATGTCGAGCTGCCAGTTCATCGAGCGCAGCCTCGACGCGTGAAAGCCCTTCGCGGATCTTTTCCGTTTCGCCGCCAACGCCGATACGAAAGTGCTCAGGAGAATCGAAAAAGCGTCCGGGAACAACGCTGGTCTCATATTTGTCGAGCAAGAATTGGCAAAAAGCGTCAGCATGCCCGCTCGCGAGCTGCGGAAACGCAATGGAACCAGCTTCCGGACGAATCGTCAGCAAATCTTTTCGAGAGCCAAGAAAAGTTTTCAGAAGCTCGCGATTCGTCTCCAGCAGTTTCTTCGATCGCGCCGCAATCTTCGGCAAATTATCCAACGCTATCACGCTCAACATTTCGGCAGGATGCGCCGCCATCACGCCAAACAGATCGTTCAAGCGCCACATTCGCTCAGCAAGCGGCTTCGCCGCGTAAATCCAACCACAGCGAAGCCCCGAGAGACCGTAAGCTTTTGTCAAACTGCCGGTAGCCACAAAGTTTTGCCCCAATAGAAACGAAGTCTGCCACGGAGAATCGAAGCAAGCTTCCAAATACACTTCATCCACCAGAACGTGCGCTCCGAGGCTTCGAGCAATTTCTCCAACAATCCGAATCGCGGCATCCGGGGCGCGCACACCGCTCGGATTGTGAAGGTTGGTAACAACGATCAGCCGCGTCCGTGGCGTAACGCAGCGCTCCACTTCCCGCGGGTCCAATTGGAAGCCCGATTCGAACTTGCGTGGAAAGCGCCGCACTTTTGCCCCCAGATATTCGGAGGTGGAAATAATCGCCTGATAAGATGGCTCCTCGATCAGCACTTCGTCGCCCGGTTCGATTAGCGCAGCCATCGCCAAGTGATTCGCCATCGAAGTACCTTGCGCCTGAACAATATTTTCCACCGGAACGTTGGCCTTGGCAGATAGACGTTCGAGCAGCGGCTGATAGCCATAACCGCTGGACCCGGTGATTTGCAGATCTTCGATCCGTACCGGAAGTTCATTCAGCGGAAAGTGAAGGACGTCGCTTGCCGCAAGATTGTAGCGCGCACCCGAACGCAGCTTCGCCCACTCGATATACGCGGAACGAATCTCTCTCCGTTGCGGGCTCATCTTGAACTCACTCAGAACCCCCCGTACGCGTTGCGCGTCGGCGGAGCAAATAATAGACAGGGACCCCGGCTAGCAGAATACATACGGCAGCGCCCGCATTGCGAGGATATTTGTAAATAGTGTTTAAGACTATCAACCAGGCCACCAGTACGAATAATCCGGTAGTCCACGGATGTCCCGGAACGCGAAAGCCGGCCTCGACATTGCTAGATTCTTGCGCAAGTCCTTCGCGGCGTCGAAGAACAAAAATGCAACTCGCCGTTAGCCCAAAGAATAGCCAATCCATCACCACCACATAACTCAGCAATTGCTCAAAGGTACCCAGCAACACCGCAGCGCTCGTGATTACGCCTTGTAGAATGATCGAGGGCACCGGCACATGACTCCGTGATCCCAGCCGCGCAAATGTATGAGGTAGCAGTCCATCTTGAGCCATGGCAAAAGCCACGCGCGGATTCGTGAGCATCGCTTGGCTCAAAAATCCCACTGTTGAGATAGCAATAGCCGCGGCTATTAGCGTGGCGCCGAAGCTGCCAAGCGTTGCGTACATCACGGCGGAAGCCGGAATCGTGGTCGCTGCCAATCCCGCGGGAGAAAGAACTTCGATATAAATAATATTTATCGAGACATACAGCGCTATAACTCCCGCAACTCCCAGCAGGAGCGCCTTCGGAAGATTTTTGCGAGGCTTACGAATTTCGCTGGCAATGTAGTTCGACGTTTGCCATCCCCCATACGCAAAAATAACAGGTATCAACGCCGCGCCGAAAACCGTCAACAAGTCGAAAGAAGCCGGCCGGTCCAGTAACGGATGCCAGCTTGGGTGAGGCGCAGGAGATCGAAAAAGAAACCATGCGCCACAACAAACGATCATCATGATGGCCAGAATGCGCAACACCATGAAAAAACTCTGGACCCCGCTGCCGGCACGCACTCCCACGCAGTTGATTGCGGTCAGTGCAACCACCATGGAAACCGCTGCCACATTCTCCGCCACGGCACCACGAGAAAATTCCCGAAAGTATTTTCCGAATGTAACCGCAACGGCCGCTGTCCCACCCGCGTTTATAACCAATATACTCACCCACCCGTAGAGAAATCCAAGCAGTGGGTCATAGGCCTCGCGAATGTAAGCGTACTGCCCTCCCACTTTCGGCATACGATTCGCTAACTCGGCGTAAACGAATGCTCCAATCAGGGCAAGCGCGCCGCCCGCTAACCAAGCTCCAAGAATCATGGCGGGCGTGTGGAGCAGTTTCGAAACGACGTAGGAGTTGATGAATATTCCGGACCCGATAATGCCGCCCATCACCACCATGGTGGCGTCGAAAATCCCCAGACGAGCGGTCAGACCGGAAGGTACCTCTGCGGACTCCGGATTGCCAGAGGAAGTATGGCGGTCTTGGAAGCTTGGCGGCACAGGACGTGAGCGGCGGACACTCCATAAGGGAGTGCAAGCAGCCAGCGCGAATCTATCATCGCACGAGTTCAACGCCAAAAGTTCAGCGCCAAGCCATCGCTTGCGTCTTCTTCTTATCGGCGAGCATTGCGAACCTTCTCAGTTGCTTTTGAAGGCGCAGAATAGTAATCACATGGGGCTATCATTTGATTGGATCTAATGATTGGAGCTACTTCAATGACCGTTCCTATCGACAATCGATTTGGTGTTTTCTTGGAAACACAAAGCAAAAGGTTGTGGTGCGCAGCACTTTTGGTCGCAGCGGTGGCGATGATCAGTCCGTTCTTCACCGCCGCTCAAACTAAATCTCCAGCGCACCCAGTCCAATCAAGCGCGCCACCTACGTCCACAACGTCCGCTCAGCCGCCGACTCAGGATTATCTGGTTTATGTCGTCTGCGAATCCGCTGACAAAGTTGTGCTCGTACGCTTCGGTCCAAAAGGCCTTCAAGTCGAGCACGAAACGCGCATAGGCCTAATGCCAATGGACATCAACGGCCCGCACGGCATCGCCGTATCGCCCGACAAACAATATTTATACGTTTCGGTAGGCCACGGCCGGCCAGATGGTTCGGTATGGAAGTTGAAAACTGGAACGGACGAAGTGATTCGCTTCGCTCCGCTGGGCCTTTTCCCCGCTACCACCGATATTTCGCGCGACGGCGCCTTTGTCTACGTAGCGAACGCGAATTTCCACGGTGACATGGTTCCGTCTTCGATTTCCGTGGTAGCCACCGACGAAATGGTTGAAGTAAAGCGCATCACCACGTGCACCATGCCGCACGGCTCACGTCTGAATCCGCAAGGAACCAAACATTATTCCGCCTGCATGATGGACGACATGCTTGCCGAAATCGACACGCGAACATTCGAAGTCTCGCGGTATTTCATGCTCAGCGCCGGAAAAGAAATGGGCATGGCGGGCGCGCCAGACAAGCAAATGAAAATGAGCGATCTAACCTGCGTGCCCACCTGGGCTCAGCCGTCCAACGATGGCTCGGAAATTTACGTGGCCTGTAACAAAGCAAACGACATCGTCGCGGTGGACGCAACCTCTTGGAAATTGTCGCGCCGCTTTACAGCTGGCACCGGTGTGTACAATCTCGCCATGACCAAGGATGGCCGCCTGATTGCCACCAACAAGCGCGGACAATGTGTCTCCGTATTTGATCCCAAGACCGGCAAAGAGCTAGCCCGCATCCCAACCAAGCGAAAAATAGTTCACGGCGCGGTAGTAACTCCAGACAACCGCTACGCTTTCATCTCCGTCGAAGGAATCGGCTCAGATCCTGGCACAGTGGAAGTAATCGATCTAAACTCGCTCACGAATGTGGGCACCCTGGACGTTCCGCAACAAGCCGCCGGTATCGATTTCTGGAAAACAGAATCGCCCAAGCCTTAACCCCCGCGGTATATCCCCGATTCTGTCGAATCGCAAACGTTGCCGTCGCAACTTTCCAGCTATTGCAGAATCCACTCGAGGGGCTTTTCGAGAAACTCGAAGTCGCATCTTTGGGCAACAGTCCCTGGCCAATCTACTTTTGTGACTCGTGCTTTGCCGATGAACGGCGTTCTGTCAATCGCCATGGAAACTTCCAGGATTGAATTCAACCCTACGAGCGCCGAACAACCACACAGAAAACCGCTCGCGCTTACATTTTCAGTAGCTGTGACGATCTCAAATTCCGTATCCGTCGAATCTACTCCTCGAAGCTTGAGCATCACCCTTAAACGAACACGCGGCTTAGCCTGGACTTCCTCCTGTCCGGGGACTATTAAGCTCGCTAGTTTCTTCTGTAACGCGTCAATGTCGACTGGCTTTTGAAAAAAACCCTTGGCTCCGATGCTATCGCATAACTCCTTGTATCGCTCGCTGGATTCGCCTGAAACGATCAGAATCGGAATGTGTGATGTGAAGCTTAGTGAAGAAAGAGTTTGGCAAACTTCCAACCCAGAATACTTTGGCATCATCAGGTCAAGCAGGATGGCTGCAGGCTTGTGCTGCAACGCCAGTGCAAGCGCTTCTTCCGGTGAGCCGCTATCGATGACGTTGTAGGATTCTCTAAGCCGAAATCTCATTACTTTTCTAAGCGATTCGTCATCGTCTATGATCAGCAGTGTCGGTGTGGCTCTTTCCTGTTTCTTAACTGCGTCCGCGTCATTCCTTTCTTTCAGCGTGTTCTGCATTTTCTGGAATTTCTCCTTTACCGGGATTTTCGCCTAGCATCTCTCCGACATTCTGCTGCAATTGCGCTCGCGAGAAAGGTTTTCGAAGTATCACAACGCCCGATTCAAGCACTCCGTGCGTAGCAACCGCTCCGTCGGTGTATCCCGACGTATAGAGCACCTTCATTTTGGGACGTCGAGACGAGAGCTTCTCTGCCAATTCGTGGCCGCTCATGCCTGGCATCACTACGTCAGTGAGCAGCAGATGAATTTCGCCGGAATATTGGTTTGCCATCTCAATGGCATCTAGTCCGTCTTTTGCTTCTATCACTTTGTAGCCGCTTTGTTTCAGCGTGTTGCAGGTCAGCTTTCGCAAAGACGCTTCATCTTCTGCCACCAGAATTGTCGCGGGTCCATGCGTTTCAAAGGACGGCTGGCTTCGGGCGGCTTCAGGTTCCACACCTTCAACGCGCGGAAGGTAAACCTGAAATCGGGAGCCTTTTCCCAGCTCGCTTTCGAGCCAGATATATCCCCCGCTTTGCTTCACGACCCCGTATACCGTCGCCAGACCGAGCCCGGTTCCTTTTCCTTGCTCCTTGGTTGTAAAAAAAGGCTCAAATATGTGCGACTGTACCTCCGCGCTCATGCCCGTACCTGTATCACTTACTTGCAGCATCACATAGTGTCCGGGTATCACGTACCTCAGCCGTCGGGCGTCGTTCTCGTCCAAATCAGCATTCATTGTCTCTATTTTCAGTTTCCCGCCGTGTGGCATCGCGTCCCGCGCATTCACGGCCAGGTTCAGAATCACTTGCTCGATCTGCCCGCGGTCTGCTTTCACCCTTCCCAGCGTTGAAGCCGGAACAATTTCCAGCTCGAGGTCCTCGCCAATCAATCGTCGCAACATTTTCTCAACGTCGGCCACAATCGAGTTAAGGTCCAGAACTTTCGGCTCTAGGACCTGCTTGCGGCTGAAGGCCAGGAGCTGTTGCGTCAGCGCGGCCGCGCGTCGCCCGGCTTTTTCAATCTCATCCACAGCTTCCCTCATCGGATCGTCCGCAGGCATCATCTGCTGTAATGCCTCGCTATAGCCGATAATCACGCCGAGAATGTTATTGAAATCGTGGGCCACTCCTCCCGATAATTTCCCCACTGCCTCCAGCCGTTGCGACAAAAGCAGTTGTTGCTCCAGATGCTTCCGTTCCGTGATGTCGCGATTCACGATGATCAGCTTTTCCACCGCACCTTCGGAGTTGCGTACCGCGCTGGCTGTAGATTCCATCACCCGCCACTCGCCGCTCTTGTGCCGAATGCGATATTCGACCCGGCGCCCGATCCCGGATGTTTTCGCTTCTTCCGCGGCCAGCTTCACTGCCGGTTGGTCGTCGGGATGGATTTGCTCGTACGCGGAAGTTTTTTCCAATTCTTCGGGAGTATAGCCGAGCAATTTCTGATAAGAAGGGCTGTTATAGAGTCGCTCCCCGCGGACCGTTACAACAGCGATCATGTCCGCCGCATTTTCCCCGATCAAACCGAAGAGTTCTTCTTGCGCCATAACGCGCAGACGAAAACGATAAATTTGTACTTGCTGATACACAACGTAAACAATGAAGAGAAAAACCATCCCCACCAATCCACGCATCGCTAGATGAATATTGAGCGCGTCCCACAGCGGGCGCTGAAGGATATACATCGTAAGGGAAAGAGAAATGATTCCTGCGGTAAGTAGGAGTGTGACCAGCACGCCGGAAAACGAAAGCCACCATTGCTTCTGCTCCACCCGCCGTAACCCGGCTGACAGCGACTGCGTGCCTCGCGGGTTGGTTTTTGATCGACTTTTTTTTCGACGCAGCATGAGTGTGATCTTAGAATTCGACCGACACGAGCGTTATGTCATCGTTCAGGGTGTGCTGTCCATCGCGACAACTTATCCGGTAGGTTCACCGTTTAAGATTTGGTTGCATTCCAGATGCGAGAGCCCAGAACAGTCTAGGAGAAGATTTCGTCAGCCAAGTATGCGAAGTGAAGGATCAGTCTCGTTTAGGAAGGTCCCGGGCCGCTGTCCAAGCGTCACGGCAAATACTAACATTCTCTGTGATCGTAACTTTAGTATATTCAAGGTATGGTTATAAAAGGTAAACATCGAAGATAGTCGCGGACGCCGAGTCATCGATTGTATGAGCCTTGTATCGAGTTCATGATCTTGGTTCGGCTTATTCTCATTCCCAAAATGGGAATAATTGCGCCGCAGCACCGCGGTCCACCGTCTGCAACCCTTGAATTCAGCCAAATCACATGCTACCGTCGCTCGTGGTTGAAATAAAACAGCATTGGGGGCTTCAACAAAACGGGGCGAATCTTCGCGACCAAGAATCTTCCCTCCTAATCCAGTTTCTTTCTGAACGCAATTTCCGAACGCCAAACCGCCAAGTCTTAGATTCCTTATCAGAACGGGTATCGGCTGGCTGCGACTCTCAAAATACGAGCCGCCCCACACAGAAAAACGAGGCGCTTTGGCAAAGGTGGTCGCCCACTTCTAACCGGTTCTGGGTCAAAAACAGAAGTTATAGAAAACAAACCATTAAACCCCTTCTAACCGGTTCTAGAATTGTATTTAACGATTTCACAAAATTGCAGCATTTCCGCTCCCGAAAACCGGCCCGGATTTCCGCGCGGCATGCTAAAATAACCAAGCATTCGTTGCTTCTGTCTCCCCGCAATTTTATCGGGTTGCAAGATCGCGATTGCCGTTCTGTCCGTCTAACCGTATCGGCACAAAAATGACCAAGAATATTCGAAACATCGCTATCATCGCGCACGTTGACCACGGTAAGACTACCCTCGTCGACGCCATGCTCCGCCAAAGCGGAATCTTCAGCCAGCATGCCCATCTCGTCGAACGCGTGATGGACTCCAACGACCTCGAGCGCGAACGCGGCATCACCATCCTGGCGAAAAATACCGCCGTCACCTATCACGACACAAAAATTAATATCGTGGACACGCCTGGCCACAGCGATTTCGGCGGCGAAGTCGAACGCGCCCTCCGCATGGTGGACGGTGTCCTGCTCCTGGTTGACGCCAGCGAAGGCCCGCTCCCCCAAACGCGCTACGTTTTGCAAAAAGCGCTAGCCGCCAAGCTCCCTCCCATCATCGTGTTGAATAAAATTGACCGCGCCGACGCGCGCCCCGCCGAGGTCCTCGACGAAATTTACGATCTCTTCATCGATCTCGACGCCACCGAAGACCAACTCGATTTTCCCGTTCTTTACACCAACGCCCGCACTGGAGTGGCGCATCGCGCCGTCGGCGACGCATCCACAAATCTTCAGCCGCTGTTTGAAACCATCGTCGCTTCCACTCCGCCG
>Ga0209380_10003006_pt1 | contig 10585 bp, 11 predicted proteins | sample HubBroMetageWFT6_FD_188347 | JGI IMG/M metagenome (GOLD analysis project Ga0209380, IMG submission 188347) | Warmed and freeze-thawed soil microbial communities from the Hubbard Brook experimental Forest, New Hampshire - Hubbard Brook CCASE Soil... | ecosystem: Environmental > Terrestrial >...
TCAGCGAGATTAAGGATTCCCTCCGTCGGCGGACTCAGGCAGACGGAGAAGGAACGGACGCCCACGCTGACGAAGGTCGACCTCGTCCGCACGACCGACGGTCCGCGGCGCCTCAGCAACAAGATCACGATCTACGGCTGGAGTACTAGGGGGCAGGTTAACCGCCAGGCCCCGGCTGCGGCACCTTTCCGGTATTGCCGACCCTGGCCGCGGAGCTGTCATACAGCAGCAGCCAGGCCACGTTGAACCCGAGGAATACCAGGATAGTCAGTAGTATGGCCTCCTCCCGCAGCAACGAGCGAGGGATTATCGCCAGCACCCCGATGGACACGTAGAGGATGACGGCCACAACGACCATGGCGATTTCCCGGCGGCGCAGACGTGGCTGGCCGCTCTCGTTGGACTTCGTGTTGGGTTTCAGGAAATTTGGCAGAAACCTGGCCCGTGCCCAAAAGGGAGCCTGGAGGGCAATCATAACCACAGCGCCACCGAGGGCGATGACGGCGAAGGACACCCGCCAGAACCTGGGATCCGTCGGGTCAACCAAGGCAAGCAAACTCATGGTGCCGGGCAACGCGAAATACAGGGCGACCCCGTAACCACGCCAATGATGGGCCTGGTCTCCTTTCACCCATACGTCGTTCAGTTGAACGATGACCAGCCACAGGCTGAGCAATGCGAAGCAGGCCGGCGAGAATGCGATATAGAAATCCGTCAGCACGACATTCTCCGTCCTCCTCGTCCCCTGGGAGCGGGCCTTCAGCCAACGCCCTCTCAACCATTGTCGGGCCGTGATGCCGGATAAGCCAGCTTTCCGAGTCCACTGAGCTTTTCTCGGCAAGGGTGAATCCGGCATTCGCGGCATAACGACCATGTAGGCAGATACGCGGACAGAGGCGGATTTCCCGGGGAAGACACGGAGCCCTCCTACGCCCGGGGATCAAGTTACCAATACGGCCGTCAACCCGCTCCTGGGTTGTAGGGCGAGGCCGACCTGCGGAACTCCAGAACCGGAGGATATGTGCTACTGGCAAGCTGCTTACTCGGCATCGACAAGGAGAAAATTTTCGGCAGGATTTCCTGTCGATCCGATGGAGATACCGCACGGCGATCGCTGACCAGGCGGAGATTGCTGGCAAGTATTCCGGTTCGGGTATAGGTATGCGTGCGGGCGGAGTGCTCATTTCGGCAGAGTCGGATGCCGGGACTGACGGGCGTGGCCCGGGTTACGGTTCAGGCGGCGTGGGGGGCTATATCCACGATGAGCTCGGCGTCGAGGGCCATGCTGATCCGTTCCAGCAGCGGGATGGTGGGCACGACGCCGCCTGCTTCTAGCCGGGAGAGCGCGGGCTGGGTCATGCCGGCGCGGGTGGCCAGTTCGGTCTGGGATAGGCCCAGGGCCAGACGGCGCTCGCGGACGGCCTGGCCGATCAGGAAGGCCCGGCGGGCCTCGGCGTATCCCTGGCGGTATTCCTCGCTGCCGCGGCGCTCGCGGGCGAGTTCTTCATAGGCGGTGTGCTCGTCCGTCATGTCAGTCCACCTCCCGGTCGAATACGTCGTGGGCCCGTCTGTGCTGGGTTTCGCAGATCATCTGGGCGCGCAGGGCGCGGGTGACCTCGGCGGTCTCCGCGCTGCGGGACTTGCGGAAGACTGTCAGTAATATCACCCGCCGGCCCGGTGCCAGCCAGTAGGTGACCCTGGTCTGCTGGCGCAGCAGGTGGAACCGCAGTTCCCTGACCTTCCCGCCGAGGTGTCGGGTGTAGGGCTCGCCGAGGTCCTGGGCGTGCTCGGCGAGCAGGCCGACGAGGAAGTCGACCCGGCCGAAGTCGCGGTCGGACAGGCCGGCCAGCCAGGACCGGACTTCAGGCTCGATCTCGACCTCATACAGCCCTGTCATGCATCTGATGCTATATGCATCTGATGCTATAGCCAAGGCGGCGCGATATCACGTGCCGGAGGCCTTGTAAGCGGCGCGGATGTAGTTCGGGTGGCGCCGCATCCGTTCGGCCTGGGCGGCTCGAGGGCTTCTTGCACCACTTCATCGTGACGATCCGAACGGGAATTCGCTGGGGCTTGGGTCTGGCCAAAGGCCCAGAGCTTGGCGCGGCACGGGGAGCCGATGGGGAGCAAAACGGGGAGCAAGCGAGCGGCGATATCAAGCCATGCCCGGCGATGTACAGCGACTAACGCTGCTGGCTGAGCCACATACGGCTACATTGCGAGACGATAAAGATTTATCTGGCATGCAGAAGGTCAGGGGTTCGAATCCTCTTAGTTCCACAAGATTTTTCGAACACTTGCCTAGCGCCGAAGTGCGCAAGTAACGGGCCTGTACGTTCTGGCCGCGGCTGATCCAGGCCGGCAACCTCACGCCGAACGGGATTATCTGCGCGAGCCCGCAGCGCGACGCCGGCGGCGGCGATGGCAGCCCGTCCGCGGGCATGCTGAGGCGGACTGGGCGCGGCGGGCTACCCTGTCCGCCGCTGGGGCCTTCGCCCGCCGCGCCGCTCGCTAGTCCGCGGCTACCAGGCCACCGGCTGCCCGTCTGGATTCAGCGGGAGCTGGCGGAAGTGTCCCGCGTCGATCCAGCCGACGGCATACCGCGTGTCGCCGGGCCTGAGGCTCACATCCGTGTGCGTGAGCATCAGGTAGCGTCCGCTGCTGTCGGCGGTCAGCGTCGACCACACCGACACGGGGTCAACTCCCTGGAAGAAGGTGGCGGTCACGGTTCCGGTGCCCACCGAGATCCGCACGACGGACAGGCGCTCCGGCGCGTTGGGACCGAGCCCTGTGCCGGGAGGCACCGGACCCGACAGCAGGATCGCGGTCAGGCTCGTACCGTCCGGGCTGATCAGCGCCCGAGCGATGTAGGGATAACGCGCCGACTGTGCGAGCAGCAAGCGGGCGCTGCTCAGCGAGCCGCCTGCCGAGGTCGTGTCGAGCTCGCGTACCTGGGCGGAGCGAGTCGCCCCGCCGCAGACATCGCTGCCGGTGTTGCTGAAGGCACGCTGTGGAGGCGAGCACCACTGGGCAAGGAACGCCAGCGACCTGCCGTCCGAGGTCCAGGACAGGCCGAGAATCGCGAACGCGGCGTTGGGCCGGTCCAGGCCCCCGCGCCAGACCGCGTGCGACCCGGTGCGGGTATCGATGACGAGTATCTCATCTGAGGTCGTCGAGGACGATGATGCCTTCAGGGCCAGGGCGATCTTGCCGTTGTCCGGCGACACCGCGAAGCCCCCGATGCGAGGATTCACCCAGGAGCCCCCGGCACGAGTTGTGCCCTGCCCGGACAGCTGCCCGCCGTTGACCTGGATAAGCGGGCTCGGCTGGCCCGCGTTGGAGAGACGGAAGCTTTCGATCACCAGGTCGCCGTAGCCCGTCACCGTCTGGATTCCGTAGACGACATAGAACGTGCGGTCGTCGGTGGTCGCGATGTCCAGCGGCTGCATGAGGCTGGCGTTGGGATTGGGGGTAGCCGTGCTGCTGGGCGGCGCGGCGGTGCCGGTTCCCCGGGGAAGCGGCGAGACCGGGTCCGGGACCCGGGTCACCACGGCGCCGGTGGCGGTCGCGCGGACGACGACCTCCTCCAGGTCGGTGTGGTTGTTTCCCTCCAGCGTCGCGTAATACCTGGGCGGACCCGCCACGGGGCTCGTCGGGGCGGGAGCGTTGTTGCGGTGCTGCAGGTAGCCGGCCACGGCCACGACGGCGATGGCGATGAGCGCTACGCTCGCCGCTGCGGCCAGTGGCGGTAGCCAGGTGCGCCGCCGGGAGGCCGCGCGCGGGGCATGTTCAGGTATCCGGCGTTCGGGTGCGGCAAGCGGCCGCAGGGCGTCGTCTTGAACCCGGCTGGCCGCGGTCAGCAGGGCGTCGCGGAGCCGCTCTTCGGTCCTGGTCATGACTGTTCTCCCAGAGCTCGGGCGAGCGCGGCAAGACCCCGCGCGGCAGTGGACTTGACCGTGCCCGGGCTGATGCCGAGGATTTCGGCTATCTCCGCCTCGGACAGGTCGAGGTAATAGCGCAGGACAAGCACCTCCCGGCGCCGGCAGGGCAGCAGCGCCAGCGCCTGGAGCACCCGGCGGCGATCCTCGCAGAGCATCGCCTCGTGTTCGGCCGAGGCGAGCGTCTCCTCCGCTGCCCTGAAGCTGAGGCTGACCCGGCTGGCCACGCCGCGGCGGCGCAGTACCGACCGGCAGCGGTTGAGCACGGCGGCCCGCACGTAGGAAAGGCCGGAATCGCGTGCGGGCAGCTTTGTCCATCGCGCGTGCACGCTGGCATAGACATCCTGGACGACGTCCTCGGCGGTCGGCTGGTCGCCGACCAACAGCACCGCCAGCCGGACGAGGTCCCCGTGGTGCTGGCGGAACAACGCCGAGATCATGCTGGCGGAAACATCCGCGCCGTCGCTGACCGGTCCCATACCTATTGCACGCGCCAGGCCGGGTTCGGTTGCCCGGCCGCCGCGCGGAGCAGGCAAACCGTAGCACGGTGACGATCCAGCCGGAAACCCGCCCGAACGACCAGCCACAGGCGCGGGTCAGTTCCGCCCGCACCAGCCCGAGCATCCTCCAGGCCCTCACCCAGACCGGCATGACCACAACGGTCACGCCCGGCCCCGCCACGCGATCAGCACCCCGGCGCCCAGCGGCCCGCCGCAGGCGATACCCGCCGGCGGCCGGACAGCGGCCAGAGCCGGCCGCACACCAGCGCAATCACCCACTATGACGCAGCCGACCAGCGCGAAGAGCCGGGGCGGCGAGCTCTCGGCGGGCGCATCCTCACGAGCCTGTCGCTGCCACAGCCAAGCACGCACAGCACGGCCTCGACCGCGTTCAAGATAGCTGGCGCCAGACGTTCATGACGAGTGCCGCATAACACCTGGTCAGCTAGACGAAGATGGCCGTCGTCGGGAAGAACGACTCTGTCAGCGGCATGCATGAGGTTGCGTTGCGGAAGATATCGACGCAAAGTATGCGCCTCCAGACGGGAGCCAGGAAGGCCCTGAGGAGGCAGGGCCGGGCGAAGCTAGGATGCGCCCGGCGACCGCCAGTCTCGTATACTAGTCATCAGATGTATCGTGGGGGCTGGCCGGATAAGGGACCGCGGTCGAGTGCAGTGCGTCCCGCCGGGGACACGTACAGAGTTTCGGCCGCCGGTCAAGTCGAGAGGGCAAGGTGCACGTGTGAGCGTCACCGATGAAGCGATAGAGAAAATCAAGGCGATGATTGTCTCCGGGGATTTGCGTCCCGGAGAACGCCTGCCTGTCGAGGATAAGCTCGCGGCGAAGCTGGGCATATCCCGCAGCTCGTTGCGTGAGGCAGTACGGGCACTGGCGCTGGTGCACATCCTTGACGTCCGTCAGGGAGACGGCACCTACGTGACAAGCCTGCAACCTGAGTTGCTACTCGACGCGGTCAGCTTCGTGATCGATTTTCATCGCGACGATTCAGTGCTGCATTTCCTCGAGGTTCGCCGCATCGTCGAGCCTGCGGCCACCGCGTCTGCGGCGACGCTCGCCAAAGCGGAAGACATCGAGCGGCTGGAGAATGTTCTCTCGAAGGTTTCGACGGAAAGCAATGCGCAGCACTTCATTGAGCTCGACCGCGAGTTCCACCAGGAAGTGGTTGCCATATGCCATAATCCGGTGCTTGTGTCCCTGCTTGACTCTATCTCAGGACCGACCCATCGGGCACGAGTCTGGCGGGGGGTCACGGACTCGAATGCGCTCGAGCGCACGCTGGGAGAACACCGCGGAATCCTGGACGCTATCGCCCGGCATCAGCCGGATGTCGCCGCCGCCCGGGCGATAGCGCATATCGCAGGACTCGAGGATTGGATACGCCTAGCGGGCGACTATATATCGCCCGACGGCAGAAGGGTGGCGCCGCAGGCTCATCGCCGGATTCCCAGCCCCGAGGCGGTATAGACGTCGTCAATCGCGGCCATGTTGGCGATAGCGTCGGCCCCGCCGGTGAGGGGCTGCCCCTCGCCCGACAAGGCGCGGCAGAACGCGCGCAGCTGATAGTCGTAGCTCGTTTCAGCAGCCTCGATGACCTCGTCGACCGTGGTTCCGTCCGCCAGTTCGGCCTGGATGCGATGCCCCCACTGCGGGGCCATCGGGTTGAGGACCTTGAGCTGGCCGGCGCGGCCCCTGGCTTGCACGGACATCGACTCCGGCCAGGATGTCTCGCCGACCATCGAGCAGCTAACCACGGCGTCGAGGCTGTCCCCGAACTTGAGGTTGGCTTCCATAGACAGGTCGATGCCCTTCGGGCCTTCCACGGCCGTAGCGCTGACCACGTGCGGATTGCCGCCGGCGATGGTCCGGGCTACGTGCATGCAGTAGCAGCCGAGGTCCATGAACGATCCGCCGGCCAGGGCGAGGTCGTACCTGATGTTCTCCGGCGGGATCGAGATGCTGAACCTGGCCTCGAGCTCCTCGAGCGGGCCGATGGCGCGGGCGAGCTCGAGCATCCGGTCAGCGACGGGGTGGTAGCGCCAGTGATAGGCCTCCACGAGTACCCGTCCCGTGCGTTCCGCCGTCGCTACCATCTCGGCCGCCTGGGCGGCATTGGACGCGAAAGGCTTCTCGCACAGCACATGATGGCCCGCTTCGAGCGCCGCTATGGTCCATTGTGCGTGAAGCGAGTTGGCCAGGGGAACGTAGATCGCGTCCAGCGAATCATCCGCGAGGAGTTCGTCGTAGCTCCGGTGAACGACCGGAATCTCATGCTCCTTGGCGAACTTCGCCGCACGTTCTGGATCGCGGGCGGCTACCGCGGCCACTTCGACCTCGTCGACCTTGCGGGCGGGCTCGATCAACGCCCTCCCCGCGATCCCAGCTGCTCCGATTACGCCTATCCGCATGATGCTGCCTTCCACCAGAGGTGAATAATTGCTATGCTATCCGCGACCGCTAGCGGGGCGGATGTGACTGGAAGACTCATTCGCGCAGTTTATCGTGCCGAATGGGCCTCAGGATCGGGACCCATGCGCTGCTGCGGCAGCCCCGAGATCTGCTTCATCTCCGACTCATCAAGCGCGAAGTCGAAGACGGCGAGATTCTCCGCCATCCGCTGCGGGCTCGACGACTTCGGAATCACGATATTGCCGAGCTGTACGTGCCACCGCAATACAGTCTGCGCCGGGCTGCGGCCCTTATCGGCCGCGATCCGGCGTATAAGCGGATTGCCGAGCAGGCTCCCGCCCTGGCCGAGAGGTGCCCAGGCCTGCGTCAGAATTCCGTGCTCGGCATGGAACTCTCGCAGGCTCTCCTGGTGATAGGACGGATGGAGCTCCACCTGGTTCACCGCGGGTGCCACGTCGGTCTCCTTGAGCAGTCGGCACAGATGCGGCACCGTGAAGTTGGAAACCCCGATTGATCGGACAAGTCCGCTTGACTGGAGTTCCTCCAGGACACGCCAGGTAGCGATGTACTCATCGAACATGGGCATGGGCCAGTGGATGAGGAGCAGGTCAAGCACGCCGGCTCCGAGCGCGCTCCTGCTCTCGTCGAACGAGGCCATCGCCCTGGTCCGTCCCTGGTTGCGGTTCGCGATCTTGGTCGTGATGAACAGCTGATCGCGGGTCACCGCGCCGGCAGCCAGCGCTTGACCCACGCCGGCCTCATTGCCATAGGTCTGAGCGGTGTCGACGAGGCGGTAGCCCAGGCCGACCGCGGCCGACAGTACCTGGCCGAGCTCGCCGGGCGGGATGAGCCTGAGGCCAAGGCCGATCTGCGGAATCTGACGGCCATCGTTCATCATGAAAATCGGTGCGTTCGCCATGACGACCTCGCCTCCTCGGGTCTTGGGCAACAGTAGCCAGCCATGCCGCGCGGCAACCGCGGCAGGAAAGGGTGCGCCGCGTTCTTCCAAAACAAGGGCGGCTTCTTACAAGAGCAGGTCATCTGGCCGCAGGTAGCGTGAAGACCCTCCTAGCCTGGCTATCCGCGGAGGTCCGATCTTGCTCGCTGCACGCACACTGGCCCGGCCGTGAAGGCCTGCGTGCTGGCGCCCGGTGGCGCGGTCGCGGTCGTCGACCGTCCCGAGCCCCGTGCGGCGGGGAACATCGTGAAGGTCCAGGTCACGATCACGCCGATGTGCACCGAGTTCAAGGACCGGCGTGTCGGTGCCCCGAGCGATGTCCTCGGGCACGAGGCCGCGGGGGTCGTCGCGGACCCCGCTGGCTCGCAGCGGGTCCGCGAGGGTGACCGCGTTGTCGTCATGCCGGGCAGCGGATGCGGCCAGTGCCGCCTCTGCACGATGGGAGAACACATCTACTGCCACCGCCCGCGTGACGTCCTTGCCGAGACCGGCTCCCAGTACGGCACGGCGACCTACGCCGAGTACCTCATCAAGCCGGACTGGCTATTGCTGCCGGTTCCCGCTGACATCAGCCTGAAGCATGCCGCACTCGCGTGCTGCGGGCTGGGACCGGGCCTGAACGCGGTGCGGCGGCTGGAGGTGACCGAGCGCGATACCGTCTTGGTATCCGGCTGCGGCCCGGTGGGACTTGGCGCGACCGTGCACGCGGTGGCACGAGGTGCGCGGGTCATCGCGGTCGAGCCCAACGAGTACCGGGCGCGCCTCGCGATGCGGATGGGCGCGGTCAGCACCGTCGACCCCGGCGATCCCGGTTTCCCCCAGATCATCCGTGAGCTGACGGACGGCTGCGGCGCAAGCTGTGCCATCGAGACGAGCGGTGCGCTCTCGGCGCCGTCGCAGCTTCTTTCAGTGTTGTGGCCACTCGGCCGGATGGCCTTGCTCGCCTGGGATGCTCAGGTGCGACTGCCTCCCTTGGTCCCGCATGGCGTTGCCATATACGGGTGCTGGCACTGGAATCACGTCCGCGATTCGGCCGTCATGTGGACGGTAATCCGCGAACACGGGCAAGCGCTCGACGCGATGATCACGCATGAGTTCATGCTCGACAGCGCAGCGCAAGCCATGGACCTGCAAGATACCGGCCGCTGCGGCAAGGTGCTGCTTTACCACTGAGGAGTGATCATGGAATACCGGCCGCTGGGCAATTCCGGGCTCGTCGTTTCCGTACTGGCGCTAGGCTGCAACAACTTCGGCGGGCGAATGGATCTCGAATCGTCCCGGCGCGTGGTGGACGCGGCGATCGACGCGGGCATCACGCTATTCGACACCGCCGACATCTACGGGAACCTCTTCGGCAATATCGGCGGCTCGGAGATCGCGCTCGGTGACATGCTCAAGGGCAGGCGCGACAAGATCCTGCTGGCCACCAAGTTCGGCTACACCGACCGCGACATGGGATATGGAGCGGTCGCCGGCGCCAAGGGCGGGCGGGCTTACATCCGCCGCGCGATCGAGGCCAGCCTGCGACGCCTGCGCACCGACTACATCGACCTCTACCAACTGCACGCGCCGGATCACACGACGCCGATGGTCGAGACGCTGGCCGCGCTGCACGAGCTAGTCCGGGAAGGAAAAGTCCGGTACATAGGCCACTCCAATCTCAACGGATGGCAGCTCGCCGAGGCCGACCACGTGGCACGGGAAAACCATCTCACGCCCTTTATCTCCGCGCAGAACCGCTGGTCCCTGCTGGACCGGGAGTGGGAGGCCGCCGTGGTCTCTGCGGCAATCCACTACAGAATCGGCATGCTGCCCTATATGCCGCTCACGCAGGGACTGCTGACCGGGAAGGTACGGCGGGGCGAGCCGCTGCCGAGCGGCACGAAGATCGCGGGCTCCCCGGCGACGGTCACGGACACGAGGCTAGACCAGGTGGAACGGCTGTCCAAATGGGGTGCGGAGAACGGGCACTCGCTGCTGGAGATCGCCCTCGGCGGGCTGGCCGGCCGGGCCTGCGTCGGATCGGTTGTCGCAGGTGCGAGCTCACCTGATCAGGTGCGAGCCAACGCGGAGGCGGTGCTGTGGCAGCCGTCTCAGGAAGCACTCGACGCGATCGACGCGCTCGTGCCACCGCCCGCCCCGCCTACATACTGACAAAGGAAGGCAAGGTCATGAATTACTCGAATTACAACGATGCGCTGTACCAAAACAGGACGCTCGCGGTCCGCACCACGAAAATTCCGGGCATGCTCGCCGTGGAGCAGGTGATCAATGCCGATGGCCGCGGCTGGATGAAAGAGAACTTCCAGCTCAACGCGCTCCTTCCGCTGGGCTTTCCGGATGATTTCACGCCGGTCGGCAATCAGGTCGCCTCGATCCAGCGCCGCGGCTTCACCCGGGGCATCCATGCGGACACCGTCAATAAATTCATCAGCGTGACCAGGGGGGAAGCGTTCGCGGCCATAGTCGACCTGCGGGAAGGCGACACCTTCGGCGCGGTCGAGACCGTCACCCTGACCCCGTCGATAGCCATCTACGTGCCGAAAGGCTGCGGGAACTCTTATCAGACCCTTGTCGACGACGTCCAGTACACCTATCTCGAGGATCAGCGGACTTCCCCGGATCCGTCGACCAACGTGAGCCTCGGGGACCCGGACCTCGCCGTCGCATGGCCCATTCCGCTCGATGAGGCGACGATGCTCGCCGACGATCATGTCCGGCCCGCGCTGCCCGATGTGGTACCGGTAAAGCGCTGATGCGGC
>Ga0209380_10003007_pt1 | contig 10584 bp, 10 predicted proteins | sample HubBroMetageWFT6_FD_188347 | JGI IMG/M metagenome (GOLD analysis project Ga0209380, IMG submission 188347) | Warmed and freeze-thawed soil microbial communities from the Hubbard Brook experimental Forest, New Hampshire - Hubbard Brook CCASE Soil... | ecosystem: Environmental > Terrestrial >...
TGCGGGTGATGGACGCCTCGGCGATGTCGCTGGCGCGCGAGAACCACATTCCTATTCTGGTGTTCTCGATCTTCGAAAATGGCGGGTTCGCAGAGGTTCTAAGGGGGCGCGGACGGTACACGATCATCAACGGACACAGCTGAACACGGGACAAGGGCATGCCGGAGGACACTTTTCTGAAGGATCTCCGACGCCGGATGGACGGCGCCGTTGAGGTTTTGCGCAAGGAATTTGGTGGATTGCGGACCGGGCGGGCTTCGGCGAGCCTGCTGGAGCCGGTCACCGTCAGTGCCTATGGCGGAACCGTGCCGCTCAACCAGCTGGCCAATGTCAGCGTACCGGAGCCGCGGATGATCACGGTCCAAGTATGGGACCGCGTCATGGTCAAGGCCGTAGACAAGGCGATCCGGGAAGCAGGGCTCGGGCTCAATCCGCAAACCGAGGGGCAAGTAATCCGGGTTCCGATTCCGGATTTGAACGAGGAGCGGCGGCGCGAGCTGACACGGGTGACGGCGAAATACGCCGAGCAGGCGCGCGTGTCGGTCCGCAATATCCGCCGCGACGGTGTCGAACTGCTCAGGCGGCGCGAAAAGGACGCCGATATCTCGCAAGACGAGCAACGCAAGCTGCAGCAGGGGGTGCAGCATCTGACCGACGAATACGTCAAGCGCATCGACGAGGCCCTGGCGCAGAAGGATAGAGAGATCCTTCAGGTCTGATGAGCGCCGTCGCCGCGCCGCGGCCCGTGCCGCGGCATATCGCGATAATCATGGACGGCAACGGGCGCTGGGCGAAGGCGCACGGCCTGCCGAGGATCGTCGGCCATCGGCGGGGCGCCGAGGCTGCGCGTCGTACCGTCGTTGCCGCAGCCGAGCTTGGGGTTCCCTACCTCACGTTGTTTGGCTTTTCCTCGGAAAATTGGAAGCGGCCGTCATCGGAAATCCAGGATCTGATGGGTTTGCTGCGCCATTACCTGCGCGGCCAGATTGCCGAATTGCACGGCAACGGAGTTCGCTTGAAGGTGATTGGTGATCTCGGCACGCTCGACCCCGACATCATCAGCATGATCGGGGATGCCGAAGCGATGACCCGCGACAACAGCCGGATCATCTTGACGATTGCATTGTCCTATGGCGGACGCGCCGAGATTGTCACCGCGGTTCGAGCGATTGCGCGCCAGGTGATGTCCGGGAGTCTTGCGGCCGACGGTGTCGACGAGGATTGTTTCGCCCGTCACCTGTTTACTGCGGAGCTTCCGGATCCGGATCTGCTGATCCGGACCAGCGGCGAGCAGCGAATCAGCAATTTTCTGCTTTGGCAGAGCGCCTATTCCGAACTCGTCTTTACCAAGACCCTGTGGCCTGATTTTTCAAAAAGCGATCTGCAGCAGGCGATCGATGAATTCTGCGGTCGCGAACGCCGCTACGGTGCCTCCGTTGGATCACGCTGACCCGCCAGTGCGGGGCGCGCGCGAGCCCGTAACGGCGAATCGAGTTTTTTCCGCAAGGTCCAAACCGAATCGGCTTGGGCTCCGGATCGTTTCGGCGCTGGTCCTGGCGCCTCTTCCGGTCGCCGCGATATGGTTCGGCTGGCCCTGGCTGCCGCTCCTGACCGGCCTGGCCGCCGCGGTAATGGCATGGGAGTGGGGGCGGCTATGCCGCGGGGGTCACTTTGGCCAGACCGGAATCATGCTGGTTGCGGTCGTTCTGGCGGCCGTCGCGGCCGCCGCGCTCGCCTCTACCGGGCTGGCCCTCGGTACCACCCTGCTGGGTGCGGGTCTGGTGCTGTGGGCGGCCCGCTACACGCGGGATGTCGAGCCGCATTGGACGGCTTTCGGCGTGCTCTGGGTGGCGCTGCCTTGCATCTGTCTCTTATGGCTGGCGAGCGATGGTGCGACCGGCCGGGCCACATTGCTATGGCTTCTGGCCGTCGTCTGGGCGACCGATATCGGCGCCTACGCCGTAGGCCGGACCTTTGGCGGGCCACGATTGGCACCCCGCTGGAGCCCGCGAAAGACCTGGGCCGGACTGGCTGGGGGCACGGTCTGTGCCGCCTTGACCGGCTGGGCCACGGCAGTATGGCTCGGAATCTCCCCAGGGTTGCCGCTGGCCGTAGTCAGCGCGGGCCTTGCGATTGTCGGGCAGTTCGGCGATCTTGCCGAGTCCGTGGCAAAGCGCAGGTTTGGCGTGAAGGACTCGAGCGGCCTAATACCCGGGCATGGCGGGCTCCTCGACAGGCTCGATGGACTTCTCGCGGTGGTCCCCGTGGCGGCCCTGCTGACGGTGATCGGCGGCCGCAGCTTGCTGGAGTGGCAATGAACTCGCCCGCCCCCCTCGGCTACCGTAGCGGCGGGATCCGACGAGTGACGGTTCTCGGGTCGACCGGCTCCATCGGTCAAAGCACGGTCGATCTGCTGTCGCGTAATCCGGATGGCTTCGAAGTCGAGGCGCTCACCGCGAACCGGAACCCGGAGCGTCTCGCCGAGCAGGCGCGACTTTTGCGGGCGCGTTTCGCCGCGATCGCCGACCCCGACCACTACTCGGTTTTGAAGGAGGCGCTCGCCGGAACCGGAATCGAGGCGGCCTGCGGTGCCGAATCGCTTACCGAAGCGGCTCTGCGTCCTGCCGAATGGGTAATGGCGGGCATCGTCGGGGCGGTCGGGCTGGCGCCGACCTTGGCCGCGATCCGGCGCGGGGCCATCGTCGCCTTCGCAAACAAGGAGGTGCTCGTTTGCGCCGGCAGGCTCGTCATGCAGGAGGTCACCCGATGCGGCGCCACCTTGCTGCCGGTGGACAGTGAACATAATGCCATATGGCAATGTTTCGACCTCGCTCGTGCCGATACGATCGAACGGATCATTCTGACCGCGAGCGGCGGGCCGTTCCGCGAGCGGGCTTTCGAGGAGATGCGCGCTGTCACGCCACAGGAGGCGGTCGCCCACCCGAATTGGAACATGGGGGCCAAGATCTCGGTGGATTCGGCAACGATGATGAACAAAGGACTGGAGCTGATCGAGGCTCATCATCTCTTTCAGCTGCCGCTGGAGCGGGTCGACATCGTCGTTCATCCCCAATCAATCGTCCACGGCGCCGTCGTCTACCGTGACGGCTCGGTGCTGGCCCAACTTGGTTCGCCCGATATGAGGACACCGATCGCTTACGCGCTGGCCTGGCCCGACCGCATTGAAACTCCGGCCAAGCGGCTCGATTTGGCGGCGATTGGGCGCCTCACTTTCGAGCCCCCCGACGAGGACCGTTTCCCGGCGTTGCGTGTCGCCCGCGAGGCGCTTCTCCGCGGCGGCGGTTGCCCGACCGTGCTGAACGCGGCCAACGAGACGGCGGTCCACGCCTTCCTCGAAGGTCGCATCGGTTTTCTCGATATAGTCGAGACCGTTGAGCGCACCCTGGAGGCAATTCCGGAAGGCGCGCTTGAATCGCTCGATGACGTCTACAATTTCGACAAGACGGCGCGCGAGATCGCTGGCAGGTTTTCCAGCCTGCGTAATTCTACGCCGGCAACCGCACGAACGGATTTGTCATGATCGAATTTCTCAAAGGCTTAACCCAACTCCACAATTTGTTCTATTCCGTCCTGTGCTTCGTGCTGATCCTCACGGTGCTCGTGTTTGTCCACGAGTTCGGCCATTATATAATCGCGCGCTGGAATCGGGTGCGGATCGAAGTATTTTCGATCGGTTTCGGACCTGAGCTGTTTGGCTGGTGGGATCGCGCGGGAACGCGCTGGAAATTTAGCGCGATTCCACTCGGCGGCTATGTAAAGATGTTCGGCGATAGCGACGCCACCTCGGGCCTGCCCGCCCCTGGACTTTCGCGCCTCAGCGAGGTCGAGAGAGGCGTCTCTTTCCACTACAAGCGACTGGGCCAGCGCGCTGCCATCGTCGCCGCAGGGCCGGCGGCGAACTTCATCTTTGCCATCGTAGTCTTGGCAGTTTTGTTCATGACTTACGGCCAGCCTTTCACGCCGGCCGAAGTTGGGCAGGTTCAGCCGGGGAGCGCAGCTGAGCAGGGGGGGATTCACCCGGGCGACGTCATTGTCCAGATCGATGGTCGGGCCGTTCATCGTTTCGAGGACGTGCAACAGACGGTACGACTCAATCCGAATGTGCCGATGACGATTGTCGTGCGGCGCGACGGCCAGGAGCAGACCCTACATGTGACGCCGAACCGGACGGAGCTTACCGACCGCTTCGGCAATCACTATGAGATCGGCCTGCTGGGCATCGCGCGAAGCGGGATGGAGTATGTCAAGCGCGATCCCGCAACCGCGATCGGGCAGGCCGGGGCAGAGACCTGGAACCTGACGGCCGGCACCCTACAGGCGATGTGGCAGATCATCATAGGGACGCGCGCGACTGACGAACTCGGGGGGCCGCTACGCATTGCGCAAATGTCGGGAGAGGTTGCTCAAGGCGGTGTTGTCGCGGTGCTGTGGTTTATGGCGGTTCTGTCGGTAAATCTAGGGTTGATCAATCTGTTTCCCGTCCCGATCCTTGACGGGGGGCATCTGCTGTTCTACGCCGCGGAGGCGCTTCGGGGAAAGCCGCTGGGCCAGCGGGCTCAGGAATACGGCTTTCGGATCGGCTTGGCTCTCGTGCTGACATTAATGGTGTTCGCCACTTGGAACGATCTCGTCCATCTCGGCATCGGAAATCTGTTCAAGGCCTTGTGATGTAAGGCCTTGTGATGTAACGCGATCAGCGATCAGGGGATAGATCTCGAGCGCGGTGGGGGTGAGTTGCGTCGCATTGGTTGGGCTGCCGTGTCGGCGGCGGTATTCGCTGCTGCTCTCGCGGCTACAGGGGCTTTGCTCGCGCCGGCTATTGCCCAGCCGGTTCGCGGCCCATCGCCCGCTCAGATGGGCGGCATTGTTACAGACATTCGGATCGAAGGTGCGCAGCGGATCGAGCCGGAAACGATCCGGTCCTATTTGCTGATCCAGCCGGGCGAAGCCTGGGACGACGAGTTGGTGGACAGATCGCTGAAGGCGCTATTCGCGACCGGTCTTTTCGCCGATGTAAATCTGAGCCGAGTGGGCAATACCCTGGTCGTCAAGGTGGTGGAAAACCCGATCATCAACCGCATCGCGTTCGAGGGAAACAGCAAGATCGACGAGAAGGATCTAAACGCCGAGATCCAGCTGCGCCCTCGCGTCGTCTACACCCGCACTCGTGTGCAGAACGATGTGAAGCGGATCCTCGATCTATATCGTCGGCACGGCCGGTTTGGTGCAACTGTCGAGCCGAAGCTCATCCAGCTCTCGGAAAACCGGGTCGATCTCGTCTTCGAGATCAACGAGGGCGAATTCACCGGGGTGCGCAGCATCAATTTCGTCGGCAACCACCAATATACCGACGGCAAGCTGCGCGGCATCCTTCAGACGAAGGAAAGCCGATGGTATCGTTTCCTGAGCAGCGACGATACCTATGACCCGGATAGATTGACGTACGACCGAGAGTTGCTGCGCAGGTTTTACCTGACCGAGGGATATGCCGATTTCCGAGTGGTCTCGGCGGTTGCCGAACTGACACCCGACCGCAACGGCTTCATCGTTACTTTTACCCTCGACGAAGGCGAGCGGTACCGCTTTGGCAAAATCGACGTCAACATCAAGATCAAGGACCTGCCCGCCGAAGCGGTGCTGCCGCTTTTGACTGTTCACACCGGCGACTGGTACGATGCCGAAGCTGTCGAAAAATCGATTTCTGTGCTGACTGATGCCCTCGGCAACCGCGGTTATGCCTTTGTCGAAATCAAGCCGAACGTCACCCGGAACAGGGAAGAGCATACTGTCGACATTACCTTCGATGTCCAGGAGGGCCCGCAGGTTTACGTCGAGCGGGTCGAGATCGTCGGCAACGTTCGCACCCTCGACAAGGTGATCCGTCGCGAATTTCAGCTGGTCGAGGGTGACGCATTCAACAGCACCAAGATGACGCGCTCGCAACAGCGGCTAAAAAATCTCGGCTTCTTCAAGAAGGTGGAGGTCACCAACAGCCCGGGATCGGCGCCTGATAAAACCGTGGTGACCGCCGAGGTCGAGGAGCAGTCGACGGGCGAGCTGTCTTTAGGCATCGGGTTCTCGACCACCGACGGTCCGCTGGCCGACGTCAATATCCGCGAGAGGAATTTTCTTGGGCGGGGTCAGGATCTGCGGATCGGCACCGTGGTTTCACTGCGCTCGCAACAGGTCGATCTGAGCTTCACCGAACCCTACTTCCTCGACCGCAACATCGCCGCGGGCTTCGACCTTTTCGAAATCAAAACTAGCCCGACGGCGAATTTCTTTAGCGGGGTTACCCCTCCGTACCAGCAATTCTCGTATGGTGGTGCCCTCCGCACCGGTTATCAGATCAGCGAGAATTTGAGACAGACGTTGAAATACACCGCGCGATCTGACAACATTACCGACCTTCAGCCAAACACGTCGCTGTTCATTGTGCTTCAAGCAGGGCAGCATACCACCTCTGAAATCGGCCAGGTTCTGCTTTACGACCGTCGGGACGACCGGCTGGACCCCAGCGGCGGCTATTACGCCTCTCTGGGCAATGACTTTGCAGGAGTTGGTTTCGGGGTAGATTACGTGCGCAACAAAGTGACTGCCGGCTATTATTATTCGGTATTCCCAGAGTGGGTACTGAGCGTCACCGGTGAGGCCGGCTATATCTTTGGTTGGAATGGACAGAACGTACTAATTCAAGACCGATTCTTCGTTGGTGGTGACAATCTGCGCGGCTTCCAGAGTGCCGGTATCGGGCCTCGCGATTCAGTGAGCGGCGATGCTCTTGGCGGCCAAAAGTACTATCTCGGTTCGGTGACCTTGGGGGTACCGCTCGGCCTACCGAAAGAATTTGGGGTAAGCGGACGCGTCTTTACCGATTTTGGGACGCTTTACCACATCCAGCCGACGAATATCGTGCTCACTCCCGCCCAATTGGCTTCAACGGGCGGAATCCAGCCGATGGTGGAGCAGTCGCCGGCGATCCGCGCCAGCGCCGGCGTCGGCGTATCGTGGAAATCCCCGGTCGGTCCGATCCGGCTCGATATCGCCTATCCGATAAAGAAGGAACCGTTCGACAAGACCCAGCTGTTTCGGGTCAGCTTCGGCACGAGGTTTTGATGTTGGTTTGGCGTCTCAGGCTTCTAACATTTCCGCTGGCATTCCTGTGGGGCCTTGCCGGCAGCGCATTTGCGCAAGCTCCGCCGGCACCCCCCGCTCCCGCCCCGCCTGCTCCCGCCCCGCCTGCGCCTGCAGCGACCTCGCCGAATCTGACGGTCCTGGTGGTCGATGTGCAGGCGCTATTGCAGAATTCCAAGGCGGCAAAGATGGTGCGCGGTCAGATCGAGCAGAAGCGCAACGAATACACCAAGGAAATCTCTCACCAGGAGGAGACGCTGCGCGCCGAACGTGATTCATTGCAGCGGCAGCAGGCATCGATGTCGGCGGACGCGCTCAACCAAAAAGGGCGTGAATTCCAACAGAAGGTAAACGACCTCGAACGCAATGTTCAGGGGAAGCGTCAGGCTCTGGAGAAGTCCAATGGCGAAGCGCTCTCCAAGATACAAGAGCAGATGCTGAAAATTATTGCGGACATCGCGAAGGATCGCAAGGCAAACTTGGTGTTTCAGAGAGCGGACCTGGTGCTTTTCGACCAGAGCTTCGATGTTACCGACGAGGTGCTACAGAAGCTGGACGAATTGATGCCGACGCTGACGGTCGATTTCGCCGTCCCCACTCCTCCTCCCGTCGCCCCGGGTCCTGCTGCAACCGCTGCGCCGCCGGCGGCGAATGCGCCGGCCAAGCCGAAGAAGAAATAAGGTGCGCTCGATCCCCGGATCGAACCGAGATGGCGGACCGACGGTTTTTTGATCGAACCGGACCTTTTACGCTCGACGTGCTGAGTGCGTTGAGTGGAGCGAGACTGCTGCGCGCGGCAGACGGCCCCCGCCGCTTCAGCGATGTGGCGCCCCTCGAAACTGCGGGACCGTCAGACGTCAGCTTTCTTGAAAATAGGAGGTACATCGAAGCATTTGTGCGCTCTCATGCCGGTGCAGCCTTTATCGATGAAAAGGCCGTCGAACGAGCGCCGCCGGACATGGCCCTCCTCGTCAGCAAGGAGCCCTACAAGGCCTATGCGCTTGCCGCCCAGGCTTTCTATCCTGCAGCCGATGTGGTCGCCCGCCGGGCGCCATCCGCGATCATCGATTCGACGGCCGCCGTGCCGGATGATTGCGACATCGGCCCGAATGTCGTCATCGAGCGTGGCGTGCGGCTCGGCCAACGCTGCCGTATCGGCGCAAATACGGTGATCGCCGCCGGGGTCGAGATCGGTGACGATTGCCGGATCGCCGCCAATGTGACGCTCAGCCACTGCCTGATAGGCTCGCACGTCGTGCTGCACCCCGGAGTGCGGATCGGCCAGGACGGGTTCGGATTTGCACCCGACCCGAAAGCGCCGATCAAAGTTCCCCAGCTCGGGCGAGTCCTCATAGGAGACGATGTCGATGTCGGCGCCAATACCACGATCGATCGGGGATCCGGACATGATACCGTGATCGGCTCGGGGTCGATGATTGATAATCTCGTGCAGATCGGGCACAACGTGGTACTCGGTCGCTGCTGTATCCTCGCGGGCCAGGTCGGGATTTCGGGGAGCACGAGGCTCGGTGATTTTGTGGTGGTCGGAGGGCAGGGTGGGCTCGCCGGCCATTTGCATATCGGGAGCGGAGCCCGGATCGCCGCCAAGAGCGGCCTCATGCGCGACGTGCCCGCCGGGGAGACGGTATGCGGCAGTCCGGCAGTCCCGCTGAGCGAGTTTATGAGGCAGACCGCGGTATTGCAACGCCTTGCGAAGAAAAAAGGCGGATCATGATCGATCCGGCCGGCGCGGCGGAGCAGCCTATGGAGATCGGCATTCAGCGGATCATGGAAATGATCCCGCACCGCCATCCTTTCCTGATGATCGACAAGGTTGTCGACGTCGTCGCGAACCAGCGGGCCACCGGCATCAAGAGCCTGTCAAAGAACGAGTATTATTTTCAAGGCCATTTTCCCGCGCGGCCAGTGATGCCGGGTGTGCTGATCATCGAAGCGATGGCGCAGACCGCTGCCGTTCTCGTTGTCCATACGTTGGGACCGGAATCGGAGGGCAAGCTCGTCTATTTCATGAGCGTCGACAACGCCCGCTTTCGGCGGCCGGTTTTCCCTCCGACCAAACTCGAGATTCATGTCACTAAACAGCGCAACCGCGGGAACGTCTGGAAGTTCGAGGGTCGGGCCAAAGTCGGCGAGGACGTAATGGCCGAGGCCGTGTTCGCCGCCATGATCCTGGACGATTAGACGAGCCGTCGATGCCGCAGGTTCACCCTACGGCCATTGTTGCGCCGGGGGCGATGCTCGCCGAAACCGCCGTAATCGGCCCCTATTGCATCGTCGGCGAGGATGTCTCGCTCGGCCCGCGGGTCACGCTCCGCTCCCACGTCGTGGTCGACGGCCGGACGTCGATCGGTGAGGGTACGCGGCTGTTTCCATTCGCCTCGATCGGGCTCGAGCCGCAGGACCTCAAGTACCGCGGTGAAAGATCGGAGCTCGTCATTGGGCGCAACAACACGATCCGCGAATACGTGACAATCAATCCCGGAACCGAAGGCGGCGGCATGGTCACCCGGATCGGCGACGGCAGCCTTTTTATGGTTGGCGCGCATGTCGCCCACGATTGCCAGATCGGCGACCATGTCGTTATGGCCAATAACGCGACTCTAGGGGGGCACGTCGTCATCGAGGATTATGCCGTTCTTGGGGGGCTCTGCGCCGTACACCAATACGTCCGGATCGGCAGGCACGCGATGATCGGCGGGATGTCGGGCGTCGAACGCGATGTCATCCCCTATGGCCAGGTAATGGGAGACCGGGCTCGGCTGTGTGGGCTCAACATTATCGGGATGCAGCGCCGTGGCTTCAGCCGGGAGGATATTCAGGGGCTGCGCAACGCGTACCAGTTCCTGTTCGCCTCGGATGGGACGTTGAGCGACCGGGCAAACGAGACCGCGGAGCGTTTCGGCGGTATTCGGCCGGTCGACGACGTAATTGAATTCATCCGCGCCGATTCGAGCCGGGCCATCTGTCAGCCGAAGGCGGCGGATGGCGGATAGGCTCGGGATCGTGGCCGGAGGCGGCGCCCTGCCGCGCCAGCTAGTCGAATGCTGCCGCGCCGCCGGACGCGATTTTTTTGTCCTTGCTCTCGAAGGCGCAACCGAGCCGGCGACGGTAGAGGGCGTCCCGCATGCCTGGTGCCCGCTCGGTGCCGCGTCGACTGGGCTTGCCGTGTTGCGCGAACATCATGTGACCGAGCTGGTGCTGGCCGGCGGCATTCGGCGGCCGTCGCTGGCTGCATTGCGGCCGGACTGGCGCGCGGCCAAGCTGTTTGCGCGGGTCGGCTATCGCGCGCTGGGCGATGACGGTCTCTTGTCGGCGGTGGTCAAGGAGCTCGAACAGGAGGGTTTTCGGGTGCTGGGCGCCGATCAACTGCTCGACCGGGCGCTCGTGCCGGAAGGACCGCTCGGCTGG
>Ga0209380_10003010_pt1 | contig 10582 bp, 10 predicted proteins | sample HubBroMetageWFT6_FD_188347 | JGI IMG/M metagenome (GOLD analysis project Ga0209380, IMG submission 188347) | Warmed and freeze-thawed soil microbial communities from the Hubbard Brook experimental Forest, New Hampshire - Hubbard Brook CCASE Soil... | ecosystem: Environmental > Terrestrial >...
CCTCGGCTGCTCAGCATGGTCGCGATGAGTTCGCGCGTGTTGACGTGGTCGTCAGCCACCACTATCCGCGGAGGCTGGGCGCCTCGGCCGGTGATAGACACTGTTTCCGTGGCCGTCTCTCCTGACGCCGGCCACGCCACCCTCTGCAAGTCGCACGTCGCCGGAGTGGGAGCATGGGCCGACGCTACGGGCAGCGTCGGTCCGCGAGCGTACGAAGCGTCCGACTTCTATCGCGCGTGCGAGTGAGCGGCAAGGCGCGCTGTTCTGCGCACTAACACTTGCGGCAACGACGTCACCGGAACAACCGGCCGCGTCGCTTGCCCACGCCGGCGAGACGGAGGACTGCAAGCAGGATCACCGCACCGAGAAACGCGATGATGATTTCCACGAAAATCGACTTGCTCGTGGTCGCCGTGGTCACGCCCAGATAGCGAGCCAGGAACCCGCCGGCGATTGCGCCGACAATCCCGACCACGATGTCGCCGATCAGGCCCATGCCATGCCCGGTCATCACTCTGCTTGCCAGGAAACCGGCGATCAAGCCGATCAGGGCCCAGATGAACAACGACTCGGGGTCGAGCGTTATCGAAACCAGTGCAAGCATGTCCTGTTCTCCTCGTGCTGAGCGTGCGTGCCCGCCACGCGATCACAGCCTGTGTCGGACCCCGCAACAATTGCAGTAACAGGACACCGAGCCACCCCTCGGGTCAACTCGACTTCGCATCCCTCCCCGGCTGATCGATCGGCCACGAGTTGTTCGACGCGGTTGACGACGTCTTCACCACTCGAGACGGGGTTGGCGGCGCACTGAACGGCAATTCCGAATCGTTGACGTATTGAGCCGACTGCCGCTCCATGAGTTGCTGTCGTGTCGATTGCGTCTGCTTGCGCATCACGCTCTCGGATGGCCGCCTCGGGCGGCGATCAGACCGCCGCTGGTGTCAGCGCCGGCATGACGCCCAGCTGGGTGAGCACATCGACCTGGTCGAAGCAGATCCGCGCTTCCAGCGCGAGGTCGCTCTCGAAGCGCGTGATCAGGACAGCCTTGATGGCAATCCGCTTCCCCGTCGCAGGTACGAGGCCGACCACCGCGCTGGCCAGAGGACCCCGATGTGTCCCTTCAAACGTCACTTCCTCGACGACCCATGGACCGCTGATCAGTTGGTTGCGGACCGTCAGCTTGCCGTCAGGGCAGGCTGTCAGCCACTGCATCGCGTAGCCGGTCGCCTCGACTCCGCGCAGGTGAACATCTCCCGGTGCGCTGAACGTGGCGTTGGGATGGGTGAGCCCGCGCATCGCGTCCTCGTCGTGGGCGTTGAACGCCTTCATGAAACGGGCGGCGGTCTCGCGTACCTCTGTCATTCCTCTTCCTCCTCACGGGATGAGTGCGAATGCCAAGGCCAAGAGAGGGCTTGAAGGAGCCGAACGGCAGGCCCGATAACCTGCCCCGACCTGCGCCTAGGAGGCTCTCGCCTCAGTCCTGGAACCATCACAACATACCAGGTTTCGCGATAAATTGTTGCGCCGCCGTGCTAGTATGGTGAGGCGATTACAAGCTCCCATCCACTCTCTGTCGTCGAGGCGGCCTCCAGGCTGAACGCCTCGCCCGCATACGTCCGTCGCCTGCTCGCCAGCCGGCGGCTCTTCGGCATCAAGGTCGGACCGGTCTGGGGCGTCTACCTCGAGGACGTCGAAACCTTCATTCGGGGACGCCGTCCGCCCGGCCGCCCACGCAAAGCTGCGGCGCGCCCCATCGGTGAAGACGACACGCGAAACCGCATCAGCGATGAGCGGGCCGCGGCGGGGACGGACGAGGCGCTCCTCAAGCCAAAGGCGGACGCGTAGCCCGAAGCGTCAGCGGAGGCTGAGTGGACCGGCGACACCAAGCGCCCTTCGCCCGCGGAGCGATATCACCGCGCCGCGATCATCTTCGCGTTTGTGAGCAGACGCACTCGGGTTGATTGGTAGGTTGGGTGCGCCGAAGTAGCACTGTCCGCACGTCACACACTTGGCGCTGGGGCGAAGCACCTGTTCAATCCGGTTCGCCAGTCGGAGTCGCGGGAAGGTCAGCGGTATGAACCGCTCGCCACCGCACCCCACGCATCGCAGAGCAGGAATAGCAGGTAGGTGTGTGGTCATCGCGTCCGCCCTTGTTGTGAATCCCTGTCCCCGACCGAAGCCTGCGCCGATGGATCGTTGCCGTCTGTCCGATGGCGGACCGTCGCGGCATGCCGGCTCGAGGTCGCAGCCGGGTGGGGAGCCCAGTCCCCCGACGTTGACGGCGTGGTCGCACTCGTGGACACAGGGAGTCAGGGTGCGTAGCATCTATGACGCGAGGCGAAGGGTAGCGGTCGGCCCGTCAACATGGCTTGGCAGCGTTCGCGACCGGGGTAACCCAGGGTGGACAGCGGCAGAGTTGTCTCAGGAGAGACTAACCGCCTGCTCGACTCTCTTCCGGCTGCGCAACGTCACCGCCTTACCGCGGCTAGCAGCCGCGTGCGGCTGGAACCGAAGACCGTACTCTTCGAGCCCCGTCAACAAATCGATGTCGTCGACTTCCCGCGCACCTGCGTGGTCTCACTGGTCACCCCTTTCCACAACGGCGCCTCCGTCGAGGTCGCCGCAGTTGGGAGCGAAGGCATCGTGGGGGTACCGCTGGCGCTTGGGGGCGCGCTTTCGGTTCAGGCGATATGTTCCGTCGGTGGCTGGAGCGACCGCATGGACGTAACCACCTTCACGCACGAAGTCGAGAGCGACGGCTACCTCCACAAAGTCGTGGACGACTACATCCGCGCCGTGTTCAACCAACTCTGCCAGGCGGTGGCCTGCAACCGGCTGCATTCCACGACAGAGCGTCTCGCGCGCTGGCTGCTGGCGAGCTGTGATCGCATCGGCGCCGACGAGTTCGCCATCAGCAATCAGCTCCTCAGCCAGTTGCTCGGTTCCAGCGAGGCCACCGTACGCCGCTGCTCATTGACCCTTCACGCGGCCGGCCTGATCAACTCGCACGATGGGCGGATGACCATCATCGATCGCCCCGGACTCGAGGTGATGGCATGCGAGTGCTACGTCATTATCAAGATGGAACTGGACGCGGTCATCCGCAGAGCAGCGAGTAGGTTCCGCGGCGCACGCGCGCCTGCGGTCCGCGAGTAGTCAACGCGGATCGCCGGCGACGGTGGCGTCGGGTCGCCTTCGACGACACCCTTTGTGTTTCCACTCCCAGTCATACTCGCCCGACATGAGTGCGTCGGATCCAGCCGTGAAGTCATCCCCGTGGGCTGCGCCGTCCAGTGGCTCCGCCGCCGGTCACGAGCAGGAGTGGGTTCGAGAGTTCGACGACCCGGCACGCGAGTGGCGCCGGCTCTTCTCCGAGGTACTCGGGACCTTCCTCCTTGTCCTCGTTGCGGTTGGAGCCGGAGTCACCGAATCCGTGACCGGCGTTGCGATTTCCCGCGCTGCCGCCGTCACAGCGCCCGGCCTCGCGGTCATGGCGGTGATCCTCTTCATGGGCAAGGTCGGTGGCGCACACCTGAACCCCGTCGTCAGCCTGGCCTTCGCCCTACGTTCAGAGTTCCCCTGGCGAAGAGTGCCCGGCTACGTGCTCGCCCAAATCGTTGGCGGCGTTCTCGCATGCCTCTTCTTATGGGCCGTGGTTGGCCGCCCCACCACGCTCGGGGCAACCGTCCCGGCTCAAGGTCTTGGCGATGTCCGAGCGATGCTGGTCGAGGTGGTGCTCACCATGGGTCTCGTGAGTGTCATTCTCGGCACCGCATCAAGTGCGCAGAACGTGGGAGGGTTGTCTGCGGTTGCGGTGGGCGCCTACATCGCGCTGGCAGGATTGTGGGCGAGCCCGCTCAGCGGAGCATCGATGAATCCGGTGCGGTCATTCGCCCCTGACCTCATCCGAGGCGACCTCACGCATACCTGGGTCTATGTAGTTGGCCCCGTGATCGGCGCAGTCATCGGGGCCTTCTTTGCGTTCCTGCTGCGAGGTCGAGGTGGAGATCCCACAGCGAAGCGTGCAGCGGAAGGAGAACCCCCAACCACCTAACCTTGGGGCATCCGCACCCAGCGCGCGTTCGCCCACGAGTGGAGGCCGAGCGCGACGAAGCCCAAGGCGACCACTGCAAGCAGGACGTGGCCAAGCGGTTCGCGTGCGAGGGCTGAGAATGCGGGCCCAAAGCTGTGCGCATCGTTCGCCTCATGGTGAAGTCCGGCGATCAGGATGAATATCCCGACCACGCTGAAGATGACGCCCCGCGCGACCATGCCGAAGCGCCCCAGCCCGTCGACAGTGATGCGCTGCGCACGAGTCATCTGGTTGCGTTTGAGATCCCCGCGGAATCCGGCTTTGTAGGCGTCCGCGAATTGACCGAGTCCGCCGAGAATGCCGATGACGCCGGCGACGGTGACGATCACTCCCCCAGCGGGCAGCTGGAGTGCCCACCCCACGATCTGTTGCACCCCGTCGCCGCTGCCACGTTTGGTTCCACCGAAAAGGAGCCCGGTCGCAAACACCGCGAGTGCCGCGTAGTTGAGCCCGCTCCAGGCGAAGCCGATGCGTGATGCGATGCCCAGTGGATCGTCACCGCGGTGGAGCGGATCGTAGATGGCACGGATCAGGCCCCATCCGGCGTATGCGAGCAGCGAGACAACGACGACGAACAGGAAGAGCCGTCCCACCGGGTTCTCACCCAGAGGCGCGAGCGTCCCGCGTTGATCGGTGCTGCCCGAATCGAGGCCAACCGCCAACCCCAGCGCAAGGACGCCCATGGTGCCGTAGATGATTCCGCGCACAACATAGCCGAGACGGGCTGCGCGCTCCGCCCACGGACTGGTGATGACCTTCTTGGCGCGACGCTGCACCGCGCGGGCAGCGGGATGTGCGGCGGTCTTGCGCCGGCGACCGCGACGGCGGGCGGGGACCACGGCCTTGTCGGTCATGCGGGCACGATCACGCGAAGCGCACCAGGAACAGACTCGACGATCACTGGTGTCCGACCGATGCGCTCGTTGTCGGCAACGACCGCGGTCCTCGGCTTGGTGGTGATCGTCAGAGAGTTGAATTGAAAGCTGGCGCCGTCTCCGTCGGCATGCTTGCCCACCGCAGATGCGACAAGCCGGCTTACGAGGTCGGATCGTGAGGCTCCGACGCTGATGCTGAGCTCGAGAAATGGGTCCATCGGATCGGTGTTGCCGACCGGCAACCGCGAGCCGGTGGCAGGCGTGTTCGTGAACACCAGCGACCGACTGCGCCCGTGTGCGATGAATGCGCCTCGCGTTGCGAAGGCGAAAGAGTCTGCCCTGACGACGGCATCAAGATCCTGGGAAAGCTCAGCGAATGCTCGGTCTTTGGCTTTTTCACCGAGAACGATCGCGTGGCCAAAGAAGCCGATCGCCGCGGTCTCCAGGAAATAGCGGCCGTTGATACGTCCCAGTGTCACCGGGCGGGTCGCGCCCGCTCGGATCACCGCGATCGCCCGATCGAGGCGCGCGGGGATCGCCAGGCTGTGCGCAAAGTTGTTGAAGGTACCGAGCGGGATGATGCCCAGCCGGCGCCTGCTCCCCGCCATGGCGCGCGCCACGAAGCCGACGGTGCCATCGCCACCGGCGACCACGACGGTCGCGCGGCCGCTCAGGGAGCTGCGGAAGTCATGACGGGGATCGAATGCGATCTGCTCGTAGCGGGGAAACGCGGCATCGAGCTTGTGCTGCACCGCACGCGTTACGCGCTTCGCATCGCGGCTGACGATGAGCAGACGTGTCACTGTCCCATCGGCGCGGGTCATGCGTGCGACCGCCGCGACGCCGACCGCCTGGCGGGAAACCAGCGGCGGCTCGGCGTCGGCAGCCAGCGCTCGGGCAGCCAGAGAATGAAGGCCGACCAGGCCACACCAAGAAGGAATCCTGCGATGACATCGGTGGGCCAGTGCGCGCCGGCCCAGATGCGCCCGATGCAGGCGAACAGGATCACGAGACCTGCGACGATCCAGGTGATCACCCGCCAGCGCGGACCGACATGCGGTGATATCGCGATAGCGAGCATGAAGGCCAGCCAGGTGAAGAACAGGGCGTGGCCACTGGGGTAGCTGTATCCACTCGACGGGTTGAGGATCGTGACCACGTCGGCGGTCGGTCGATGACGGGCGACCGAGACCTTGACGATCTGAGCGAGCAGACTGCCGATCGCTCCGAGCGCCATCAACCAGCCTGCTCGCCGATCCCAGAGAAAGAGCGCTACCACGACAGCGACGCCGACGAGGTCCTGGATCAGTCCACCGGTGACGTTGGTGAGGGTCATCCAGTAGGTGAGTGGGCCCCAGGGCACGTGCTGCACAGCGCGCTCGACCGGGAGATCAAACCCCGAGCGGGTGACCCCGGTCACGACCAGGATCGTCACGACGACGAACAGCAGGAACGAGATCAGGGACAACGGTCCAAGCCACCGACGAGCCGAAGGTCCAGGTTCACCGGCCAGGATCTCGCCGGCCGCCCGGGATCCATCTTCGAGAGTGGATTCGACAGGTCCTGTAGTCACGCTCGGCACGTCATTGTGCTCAACATGATACCAACGGTATAATGTTTGGTGATGGCTCGTGACCTTACCGTCTCGCGTGTCACGCCCTCGGCGAGGTCATCCACCTGGTTGCACCGGCTGACGGGTGACATCAACGGCACCCTCATGACGGTTGCAATCGTCGCGGCGCTCCTCTTCGTCCTGCTCTCCGTGCTGGTGGTGATGCATCCTGCGCCCTTCTTCTTCGACCGACCGATTGAGGTGGCCGTGCAATCCGTCAATGCAGGACCCTTCGACTGGTTCAACGCCTTTGTCTCCGCGTTTTCCGGGTTCGTCGGCATCGGTGTTGGCGCTGGGGTCATCGCGATCACGTTCCTCTTCCGGCGCCGCGCCACGCTGCTCGTCGCGTTCTCGGCAATCTACGCCGCGATCTACAACATCGTGAACATCATCGTGAGCCGGCCCCGACCCACAGGTGTTGCACACACGACCTCAAAGCTCATCGGTTACAGCTATCCCAGTGGGCACGTCGGCTTCTTTGTGTGGTTGAGCGTGCTCGCCATGGTCCTGCTGGCTCGCAGGCTCCCCCGACCGCTCTACGTCGCGTGTTGGTGCCTCGCGGTGGTGCTGGTCGCAGCAGCGGCGCTCAGTCGCATCTATGTCGGCGCGCACTGGCCGAGCGATGTCGTCGGCGGCCTTCTTGTCGGGGTTGCGTGGACCTGTTCGAGCCTGTCACTTGGCCGGCTCACCCGACCGGCATTCGCCCGCGCGCGACCGGAAGCCACGTGATCGCCGAGGGGCTTGCTCGTGCCGACGGACGGCTCGGCGAGGCGATCGAGCACGCCAACCGCCGCCACCACGTCCGTCGTTTGACGCGGCTGGGGTGGGCCCGAGCATTTCACGGCAACGCCCTGGGCTGGGGCAGTGGAACCGTCCCACGCGAGGGTAATCAGGTCGAGATGCACGTCGATGGCACCTCGGCACTCCCGGCCATGGTCGCCGCGGTGCGCAGCGCTCGTTCGTTCGTGCACGTGGCGGGATGGACGGTGAACCCGGACTTTGTGATGGAACGGACTCCGCAGCTTGTGACGCTGCGAGCGCTCCTGTCCGAAACTGCCCGTCGCATCGATGTGCGCGTGCTCGTGTGGGCGGGCGCGCCCGTTCCGGTCATGCACCCGACGCGTGCGGAGGCGAAGCAGCTCATCGACGGATTGGTGCGAGGCACGCGCATACGCGGTGCCCTGGACAAGCGCAACCGTCCCATGCACTGCCATCACGAGAAGCTGATCATCATCGACGGAATTCAGGCGTTCGTTGGGGGCATCGATCTGACCGATCTCGCGGGTGACAGGTTCGACGGGCCGCCCCACTCCAAGACCACGCAGCTGGGATGGCACGACGCCGCTGTATCGCTCACCGGCCCGGCGGTTGCAGACGTCGCAGAGCACTTCTCGATGCGGTGGCGGGCAACCACGGGCGAGTCATTGCCAACGCCCATCGTGCCGGCTTCGACGGGTTCAAGCCGTGTGCAGGTGGTTCGGACGGTCCCGGAGAAGACGTACGCGGATCTTCCTCAAGGCGACTTCAGCATTCTCGAGGCCTACATGGGCGCCATCCGGCGCGCGAAGCGGCTGATCTATCTGGAAAATCAGTTCCTCTGGAGCGCCGAGGTTGTGGCGTTGCTGCGCGAGAAATTGCTGCGGCCACCAACCGATCAGTTCCGGCTCATGCTCGTGCTGCCACGCCGGCCGAACAACGGCAACGACGACACGCGCGGTCAGCTCGGAGTTCTCGAAGTGGCGGACCGCCACCACCGACTGCTGTTTGGCACGATCGGGACTCCGGGTCGCGAACGACCCGGCGTTTACGTCCATGCAAAGGTGGCGATCGTTGACGATGAGTGGCTCACCGTTGGGTCCGCGAATCTCAATGAGCATTCGCTCTTCAACGACACCGAGGTCAACCTCGTCACCGACGATTCAGCGCTCGCTCGACGCGTCCGCGAACAGTTGTGGAGTGAGCATCTGGCACTCGACTGCAGCGGCCGGGATCCACTCGAGGTCATCGAGTCGGACTGGCGCCGCGTCCTGAGCGCGCCGCCGCCGCATCGCCAACCGCTGCGACCCCTCCCCGCTGTCTCACGGCGATCGGCGCGGTTGCTCGGACCCTTGAAGGGGCTGGCCGTCGACGGGTAGCGGACTCAGGTGTCCGACGACCGTTGCTTGAGCTTTCGCCAGCCACCGGCACGGTTGTTGGCGACGATGTGCTTGAACATGGCAGCCAGCGCCGGCGTGTTGAGGCTCTCGCCGTCCCGGACCGCCACGGTGCGAGCGGTCTTGTTGTCATGGCCGGCGGTGATGATCCCCTGCGGATCGGGGACGATGCCGCCGTCGTAGAGAAAGATGTTGACGTGATCCTTGGCTGCCAGGAGCGCGCAGATGTTGCCCTGCAGGACAAAGTACGGTTGCGTGCCGCGTTTGATGGTCTCGGTGACGTCTGCGTCGACGGAATGAACGAGATCGCGCACGTCGCGGCAGATCCTCCGCTGCCATGGCGGGAGCTTGTTGATGTAGGCATCGACGCGAGGATCTTTGCGGTACGTCATGGATCGCCATCCTAACGGTGTCATCGAGCATCCGCTCAAACGGAAACGAGGTCGCTGGTTAGGACGCTCGTGCCGAGTGGAGTTGCCCGTTCTCAGATTCTGGGAGAGCCGCAAACTGCGGATCCGGCAGCGCAAGGTCTCTGGCCGACATCGGCTCACTGATGAAATATCCCTGGGCCATGTCGCAGCCAATGGCGGTGAGGAGGTCGAGCGCGACCAGATCCTCGATCCCCTCCGCCACAACGCGCATGTTCAATTTGTGGCCCAGCGCGATGGTCGCTCGAACCAGGGCGAGATTGCGCTCGGTGTCCCCGGTGGCCAGGCGGGTCAGGAAGCTGCGGTCAAGCTTCAGTTCGCTGACGGCGAGACTGCCGAGGTACGCCAGCGACGTGACCCCGGCACCGAAGTCGTCGATGGACACGCCCAGCCCGAGATTCCGCAGCTGCGTGATCACCAGCTTGCAACGCTCGAACTCCCTGATGATGGTCGTCTCGGTGATCTCGAGGATCAGCGCAGAGGGGCTCAGGTTGTGGCGCTCAAGCGCGCCCATCACGGACTTGCTGAATCCGGGATCGAGGAGGTTCGTCGCCGAGACATTGACCGAGACGGTCAAGCGTCGACCCTCCGCGTGCCAGGCGGCACATTGCGTCACCGCTCGCTCAAGGACGAGTGCGGTCAGCGGGCGCATCAGTCCGGCCTCCTCGGCAAGGGGAACGAAGTCCAGCGGTGGGATCAGCCCGAGTCGCGGATGAGTCCAGCGCAACAGCGCTTCCATCGCCGTGATTTCGCCGGTGGCGAGATCGACCTGGGGTTGGTAGTGGACTTCGAGGCGACCCTCGGCAATGGCATCACGCAGTTCGTCGACGAGTCGCAGCCGGTTGCCGTCGTCGTCGATGTCGTGCCGGTAGGTCTCGCACGGCGATGGGCCAACCTTGGCGCGATACATGGCGAGGTCCGCGCAGCGCAGGAGGCCGATGCCGTCGGTTGCGTCGACCGGCGCGCTGGCGATGCCGATGCTGGCGCCCACACGCACGGTCACCGCGTCGAGCACAAATGGCTCTTCGAGCTCGGCGATGAGGCGGTCGGCGACCGCAACCGCGTACTCCGAGGTGGCGTCCATGATGAGGACGGCGAGTTCATCACCGCCCACCCGGACGAGGACATCGGTGTCGCGCAGGCGACGCGTGAGGCGTGGACCCAACTGTCTCAGGACCTCGTCGCCGGCGGAGTGGCCGAACGAATCGTTGATCTCCTTGAAGTGGTCGAGGTCCACGTACAGGAGCGACAGGTGGCGTTCGACGGTTTCGGGATCGGCGTTGTCGGCAAAGAACGCGTCCAGGAGATTGAAGAGCTGTCTGCGGTTGCCCAGTCCCGTCAGGTCGTCGGTGATTGCTTGACGGTGCCGCAACTCGGTCAGGAAGCGCAGCCCCCGAACCGACAGCGCCAGCCGAACACCA
>Ga0209380_10003013_pt1 | contig 10574 bp, 13 predicted proteins | sample HubBroMetageWFT6_FD_188347 | JGI IMG/M metagenome (GOLD analysis project Ga0209380, IMG submission 188347) | Warmed and freeze-thawed soil microbial communities from the Hubbard Brook experimental Forest, New Hampshire - Hubbard Brook CCASE Soil... | ecosystem: Environmental > Terrestrial >...
GATAGTCCCAGGCTTGTAAGGGAGCGACGATTTGGAAAGGCGACTTGAGCGAGCAGAAGACAACGATCTAGCTCTCCGTAAAAACCCAGTTTGATCTGACTTAGCAACAAATCGGCGGTCGGAACTGACCGAGCAATTGTTCCCGCCGTGAAATGGACGGGGTACGTGACGTACGGAAAATACGCGGGGCAGGTGGCTCGAAAGAGCGCATTTAATAAGGATGCTAGGTACTCGTGGCTTACAATTGGACCACAAAATTGACAACCATTTTCGGAGGTTGCCGCTTCCCAGCGCATGCGACTTATATAGGTACCCATTTGCCACCATATATACATGAAACTCTGCGATGAGCATCTCAGGGGATTGAAAGGCTTATTCCGCCGGGTTCCCCAAGATCGAAGGCCTTTTCGTTCCCATCGGAAGTAGGCCGCTGACGAGCCTCAGCTCTCGAGGGCATCCCTCAGCGCTCTGAAGCAGATGACGTCGGAAGCGGACAAGTCGGAGATGCTCATTTCGTTGTCCAGCGTCCGTGGGAAAATCTCCCAGTTCAGCCGTAAGTTACATTTCGTTACAAAACTCTTGCCACAGAAGTGTTTTTGCCTGCGTCTGCTCACCCGCATCTGCATCAAATAAAGTGAAGAAGGTGGCATGATCGCATTAAGGCTGGTACGACTGATTGAACATCATTCCGACGAACTCGCGGCCGAGTTGGTCGCGAAACTCGAAACTTCCTCCCGCACCACAGAGCTTCGCAAAGTCCCGGTCGAGGAATTGCGCCGACATATCCAGGAAATCTTGCAGCACTTTGGCGAATGGCTGCTCACCAAGACGAACGACGACATCGAGCAGCGTTATTTTGAGATCGGTGAGCGCCGTGCCTCCCAGGGGGTCGCACTTTCCGACTTCTCGTGGGCAATTGTCCTGACCAAGGAACATCTATGGGAGTTCCTGCAGCGCCAGGGGTCGATGCGCGGCCCGGTCGAAATTTACGGTGAGATGGAATTGTTGCGCCTTCTGGACCAGTTTTTCGATCGCGGATTGTGCTTTGCGACCGAGGGCTATGAGCGACACCTCCAATTGCAGAACATCCCTGAAACCCTTCAGCGAAGCGCTGAAAGCACCCGGTAGCATGGGTGCATTGCGCAAGGATGAGCCGGCGCAGCGACTGCACTGAACGCTATTACAAAATATTCGCGCGGCTAACCTCATCACGAAGATGTCGCTTTCGATTCACTTTAATTCTGGCGCCGTAATTTTATGAGGAGCGTGGCGCACGTCGGATTGCCCGTCGGCTAAAGAGTTGCTACATTCTGCGGTATGCGTGCTTTTGTTGTGGGGCTTGGTTTGCTGGCTCTAAGTCATATGTCTCTTGCTGTCGACAATGACAGACCGGATCTAAAGTCCCTTTACGATGCCCATCGATGGTTTGCACTTCGCGACGCCGTGCGTAAGACGGATGCTCCCCTTTTTTATCGTGGCGCTGTCGCGTGTGTCTTCAACGATGTACGCCAATGTGAGAAAAAGTCCAAGGCGGTCGAAAGGTCCCAACCGCATTCCGAGCAGGCCCGCGCAGCCCATAGCCTGCTAGCCGCGGTTTACTTGCGGTACGGACAATATGGAAAGGCCCTTTCACAGGTCGATGAGATGCTCGTTCTTGAGCCAGGCGATTCCGACGCGAAGAGTGTCCGTCCGTTGCTGGCCGCCCTCAGCAGCTCTCCTGATCAGTCTATCGGCAGACGGCACTCCACCCAGTTGAGCTTGCATCATGAGGGGGCTGACTTGGGAGTACCCGTCTCCATAAATGGGACGCCCGCGACATATACGTTTGATACCGGGGCAAACTTGTCGCTGTTGAGTTTGTCGGAAGCGAAGCGGTTGGGGCTCGCCGTCCGGGATGTGGAATCGAGAATGGAGGTCATGACCGGAGCCCGGGTGTCCCTCCGCATTGCCGTTGCCAGCGAGCTTCGAGTCGGCGCTTTTCGCTTGAAGCATGTGGCATTTCTGGTGTTTCCGGACGACCAGCCTCCATTTAACGACTTGCCGTTGGGAGAGCGTGGAATTATTGGGATCCCAGTGCTTTTGGCGTTTCAAAGTTTTAGTTGGGGATCGGATGGGAGTTTTGAAATCCCCTCCCCAACCCGACGGCTCGCTCGCTCAAACCTTTGTTTCGATGGGCAGATTCCTGTGGCGGAAGTTCAGTTTGAGGATACCAACCTCAGATTTTCGTTAGATACAGGAGCTGAGGTGACCTATCTCTATCCGCCCTTTGCAGCTGCGTTTCCGGATCTTGTGAAAGAGCAAGGAAAGAAGGAATCCCAGAAAGTGACTGGGGTGGGCAGCAGCACCCAGGTGGAATCCGGTATTCTGCCCAAGTTGCGACTGGAGATCGGTGGATTTACAACGATTCTTCGGCCCGCGCAAGTCCTGTTAGCGAAAACAACTGCCGGAAGCAAATTGTTTGAGGGCAACCTAGGCATGGACCTTCTCACCCAGGCGCAAAGAACGACCGTCGATTTTAGGTCGATGACGCTTACGCTTCAGTAGGCTACGAAGCTGACCAGCTGAGCTACAATGACTCGGCCTGCTGAAACAGAGGCAGGCTCTGCAGGGATGCAATCACGCTGAGGGATAACCTGGGGGGCTCATCAAGACCATCAAGACGATGATCGGCAGCGCGAGGAACACTCTTTCTCGCGCCCCTCTTAATCCATCGGATTGATAGACTCCAATGCCTTGAAACCTTGAAAATCCCCGCCCCGAAGGGGCGGAACCTACACTGGCGGAGAACGCCGCTTCTCCATTTCAGGCTGAGCCAGCACAACAAGAGCTTCTGCGCCAAGGAGGGATTGAACTTCAAGCTGCTAGCAGATTCGAGCCACGCCGTCGTGCAAGAATACGGCTCGATCATGGAACACAACGGCATAACAGTTGCCGCGCGCAACACCTTCTTGATTGATTCCGCTGGCGTGATCCGAAAGGTTTATCTCAACGTGAGTCCGCAGGGTCACAGCGGGCAAGTGTTGACAGATCTACACCCGTTGCAAGCTGGCAAAGGAGGACTCTTAGCGTCCGTGCCCAGCCGGCCACCGACTCGAGCCTAGGGTCTCAACTTGATGACGTGCGCGGATTCATTAATGCGCGGCCCGCGACCACGTCGGTGGGGTTTGTCCCCACTCGCGAAGCTGCTTTGGGCCCGGATCACGACACTCAACGCAACGTCATCCGCATAGAAGATCTTCTCGAAGAGGTGAGCCAGGTTCGGAAGGCCGGCTATTCCATCCTAATTTATCGCCAGCGATGTCGAGCCGTAATTACATGTCTCTTAATCAAGCCCAGGCGTCTCTATGGTATGATGGTGCCATCATGATGACACGAACGCAAGTTACACTTGAAGGGGAGATGCAGCGACGTGCGCGTCAGCGTGCGAGTGACCTTGGGGTGTCTCTCGCGGAGTATTTTCGCCGCCTCGTGGCACGTGATCTTGGCAGTTCTGGAGGAGGTAGCGACGTACGTCGTATTTTTGACCTTGGGGACTCCGGTGCCTCCGATATTGCTAAAGATAAAGACGTCATGATTGCTGAGTCGGTTCATTCCTCACGCAGAAAACGTCGTTGAGTCCCTCTTTAACATGAGCCTATTTGTTGATACGTCGATCTGGTACGCTGCGGCGGACTCTTCGGACCGTAGCAACTCTCGCGCCAAAGTCATTCTCAAATCTGGTGAAGCCTTGGTTACGTCAGATCACATCCTAGTCGAGACATGGACCTTGCTTCACCACAGACTTCAACGCAAAGCGGCAGAGCGATTTTGGGATGGCTTACGAAGTGGGATAGCGATCATTGAGACGGTTGGTCAGGCCGACTTGGAGGTTGCCTGGGACATTGGCCGTTCCTGGCACGACCAGGATTTTTCTATCGTCGATCGCACCAGTTTTGCAGTGATGCGCCGTCTTGGCATTGACCGCGTGGCCTCTCTGGACGAACACTTTGCTGTTTTTCGCTTCGGCCCAACACAGCGCCAGTCTTTTAGCATAGTTCGATAGATCATCTCCTACGACTTGATCGGCCACCTTCCACCAGCCAACCGCATAGCTACATCGACCATGAGCTGGTTCCATTAGCGGCCATGTTTCCGAGAGCAGAGCGAGGCCCATGTTTCGCAAGGAGCTCGTGGGACAGATCGAGAAAGGATTCGCGCCCTACAACACCACGAACGAAAACACATGGGCACAAATCGCGGGGAAGTCCTTGTCGTTTATTGGTCGCCACTCTCCGAGGGCTGGTGCTACGACATGGCCGGGCCGGAGCGCAAGGGCGCATGTCAATGTGAGGAACCTAAATTGTTGTAGCCGTGCACTGGAATGTGCATACGCTTCGCGCCGATGCCGGCCAATACGGGGTTGTGCCCGTGATCCTCCCAAAAGTCCGGTCAGGGTTTGCCGATTTTCGGCGGACGCCAGATTGGGGGCCCCCCAAGGAAGTGGGCTCGCCTTGGCCACAGCGGCAGTTCGGCCTACCACACGTGCGAAAACATTCGGAAAGGGTGCCCCGAAGAAACCACTGGCTGGAAGCTAGCTGAGCGATGCGCGAACGGAACCGTCGTTCAGAAGACGGTAGTCCGGAGCGCTGCAAACCGGGATCTATCCGGGCTGGTCAAACGCGCCAGCGCCAGCCAACTGCCCACATCCAGAACTGTAGTCTGCGTTTTTACTACATGTTACGATTCCCGCTGGTTAAAGGGGGCATCCATGGCGTTACCCGATATCAGCGCTCAGTTTCAGTTCCGCTCGTGGACGCAAGGCAACTACTCCTATAAAGAGGCTACCGGCGAACTGGGTGTGCCCGGCAGAGTTGCCACCCATCGCATTGTGTCAGCGCAGCGCGTCATGTCGAGCGGTACCGGTGAGCACGCGGGACATATGATTGGCATTCAGTTTGGAGCGCCCGGCGATGTGCGCAATCTCGGCCTCCAGAATCCCAACATGAATACATTCGCGCCCAAGGCGTTACAAGCGGCATTTCGCGGACCGGGAGGCAGTTACCACGACCTGGAGTCACGCTGGGGCGACTCACTCAAGGCGGGAAACAAGATCAGAGTTACCGTGCGCGACAAATATCGCAAGGACGAGAATCGACCGTTTTCGCGATGGGTGCAATGGACCGAAACCAAGCCGGGAGCATCTCAGGGCTCTACCCTGGATCTGGAATTTGGAAATTTCGGTTCTCCCCAGCAGCAGGCGGCGAATCAATGAAACACGGCAAAGCTGGTTACTGAACGCTGGGTGCTGAACAAAATTTGGGAATCCAGCGTGGCACCGAGCTGCGATATTGCTCGTACGATTCGCCGAACTGGCGGCGGAGCGTGGGCTCTTCGTAGTAAACGACGAACAACTCGACGGGCACACAGAAAAAGGCTGCATAGGCCAGAAGCAGCGGCGCACGAAACAGCCCAGCCTCGCCCAGCAGCACGAGAAATACGCCGATATACATCGGGTTGCGCACGTATCGGTGCAGGGCGGTGGTGACCAGAAACTTGGTGGGAGCGATGGGCGCCGGGGTGCCGAGCCCGCGCACGGCGAACTCCCATGCGCATCGGAAGTAAATCGATGCCCCCAAGAGGATGATCAGACCGCCGAGCCACGTCAAAGGACCGGCCGCTGGTCGCGCGAAGCCGCCCAGAAGCCTTTGCGGAATAAGAACCAGCACTGATCCCGGCACGAGGATTGTGAACAGAATCGTCTTCAGGATTGGACCAACAGCGCGTGTCATACTCGGGCCAGGGGATGTGGGCAAGACAGCCGGCTCAACCTTACTGTAAAATCAATCACGGCGGAAGAGAAGTCGGGCGGCAGCTTCAGCGTTATTCAGCGGGGATCGCAGTTCCGGGCTGTGATTTCGAAAACACCCCTTCCCCAAGCGTCCGCGGCGGCTAACAGCGGATCGCGCTCGGTAAACATTTGCCACACTGAGGAGAGATCAAACCATGGCAGTAGGCCCCAAGATCGCGAAAACAGCGGATCGTAAGAAAGTGATGGATACCACCAAGAGCACGGATTGCCCGAAATGCGGCAAGGCCACGCGCATCGTCAAACGAGTCAAGGATCGTGAACGAGGCGTCCCGGGCGGGGTCTACATTTCATGCTCGGCGTGTGAGTTTTTCGAGAAACTCTAGCAGCAGTTTCGAGTTTCAAGTTTAAAAGTTGCGGGAGCCGGAGGGAATTCCTCCTGGCTCCGTTTCTTTTTTGGGGACAAAAAAGATGACGAGGCTCGGATTTGTCGATCATCGATCATCGATCATCGGTTGGCGAGAGTCGAGATGTCTCCGAGCCCCAACAGGTTTTGGTCGGCGGTGACCAACGTCAGATGCAAGGTCTGGGCGGTAGCTGCCAGGAAGCGGTCGGCGGGATCGTTGTGGGGCAAGGGCAACTGCCTCGCGGCTAGCGCGATCTCGTGCGTCAACGGCGCTTCTCGCAGAGGAGCCGTTGCTTGTGCGACCCACTGTGACAGATCGGCTGGAAGGCGAATCTTCCCCTTTGCATTTAACATCAGTGCCTCCCAAGTGCTGATGGGAGAGAGCCAGAGTTCATTTTCAGGATTGCTGAGTTCTTCTAGAACTCTCTTCCCTAAACGCGACGGATCGTGCAGGCTCCACAGCCAGATGTGAGTATCCAGAAGGAACCTCAATCCCGCAGCGCCTCCCAATCAGTTTCGTCGCTGGCCGGGGAGACGATATCACCAACGATCTGTATCGAATCCTTCATGGAGCCGATCCAGTTGGCCGGGGCCGGGGGCAAGGAAGGAACAACTTCCGCGACTGGCTTCCCGAAGCGGGTTATGCGAATCGGTTGTTTCGTCTTCTGAACCTGTTCCAGCAGAGCCAGGCATTTCGCTTTGAATTCCGAAATGGCGACCTCTTTCATGTGGTGATTAGACCATAGTCAGAACAGATGGTCAAACAGGAATTGGGCGTTGTGGCATGAGAGCTTCGAAGGTTTGCTCGGAACAAGCGGGAGGCGGGGAAAGCGAAAAGGAAACATGCAGGAGACGATCATTACGCACCGATCTGGCTCAGAATCGCTCGCGCCTCGGCCGCCGGATCGGCGGCTTCCGTGATCGGCCGCCCGACTACGATGTGGCTAGCTCCCGAGGCGATTGCCTGGGCAGGGGTAACGACACGGACCTGGTCGGCAACGTTTCCGCCAGCGGGGCGTACTCCAGGAGTGACGATGGCGAAAGCCTCTCCGAGTTCTGAGCGCAATCGAAGCGCCTCGTGAGCGGAGGCGACCACACCCTTGCAGCCGTTCTCTAGTGCAATGGACGCTAGGCGCAAGACACTGTCCTGAATCGTGCCCCGCATGCCGATTTTGTCCAAGTCACTCTCGTCCATGCTGGTGAGCACAGTAACCGCCAGGACCATCAACTCGGGCCGCGTGCTGGTTGCTTCGACCGCCGCCTTCAGCATTTTGCCGCTTCCGGAGGCGTGCACGGTGAGCATGCTGACCCCTAATCTCGTGGCTTCGCTCGCCGCCGCTCCAACGGTATTCGGAATGTCGTGGTACTTCAGATCGAGAAAGACGCGCTTTCCCGAAGCCACGAGGTCCCGCACTATGCTGGGGCCTTCGGCGGTGTACAGTTGCATGCCCACTTTGTAGGTGGAGGCCGACTCCCCGACCGCCGCCACGATCTTTTGGGCGGCGGCGGCGGTGGAGACATCAAGGGCGACAATGAGCCGCTGGCGCGGATCAAGGTTCCGGTAGGTCAAGCCACCGTCTCGGATGCGAGGTAGTGCTGCGGGCATCCCAGCCAGTGTAGATTTTTTACGGGAGTTTCGCCAGTGGGGGATGGTTGTAGGCAACCGTCTCGTAGGCCGGCTTAAGGTCGCGGGGGTTGACCAGGTCCAGACGTACGCGTTGAAGGCCGCGCTGCTTAAATTGCAACGCTTGAGCGGCCCCGTAGGAAAGGTCGATAATCCGGCCTGGAACGATCGGACCACGATCGTTCACCCGAACGACGACTGCCCGACCATTGCGCAAGTTCGTGACCCGCACATAGCTTCCCATGGGAAGCTTCAGGTGAGCCGCCGTCATATCGTACATATCATAGGGCTCGCCGCTAGCGGTGGGCTTGCCGTCGAAAATCTGACCATACCAAGACGCTGTCCCAACTTGATAGGGCTTCGTCTTGATTACCGGTGGGCGGACTACGGGATTCCTATTTGCTGAACTTGGAGCCGCTGTCGCCTCCGAGATGTTCGGTCCCTGAGCCGCTCCCAAGCCGACGATCAAAAAAGCAATCGCCAGTCCATGAGCTATATATCGTCGCATTCAGTTCTCCTCGCATTCTCAAAAGTGCCTTTGGCCTTAAGGCTGTCGTAGCTGCAGTTTGTAGATGCTAGCGGCGTGCCAAACTCGTGTCAATACGAAATGGGGGAGGGAATGATGACCGCATAGTAATAGATCTATTACGTAACCTGTTGCTAATTTAGGTAGATGCGGGTAACGACCTTTATTTGGCGCAGCTTAACTATTTACTTAAAAGTAAATAACCGGTAACGCGGCGCAAGGTAGAATTTACAACCCAAATGGAATCAATGGCTTACCCGTTAGCGTCCAGTAAGATGCGTGTAATCATATGTTTACGACGACGACGCGACCGATCGGTCTGAAACTTTTTTTCCCAAGTCGATTCCAAAGGTAACTTTCAGGGGCTGCCGACATGAGATGTTCAGGCTCGAATTGGATTACTATCGGACTCAATAGAACCGAAGGCCATGGCCGAAAAACCGCCCATCATCCTCACCATCGCGGGCTTCGATCCCTCGTCGGGAGCCGGTGTAACCGCCGATATCAAGACGATTGCTGCCCACGCTTGCTACGGGGTGGCTTGCATCACAGCCCTGACGGTGCAGTCCACCTCTGGAGTAAGGCGCGTTGAGGTGCTCGACCCTGCCCTTGTTTCCGAAACCCTCGAAGAACTAGCGGCAGACGTCGAAATTGCGGCCGTCCACATCGGCATGCTCGGGTCGGCCAAGGTAGTCAGGGCGGTTGCGGACTTCCTTTCCGGAGCGCCGGCTCGCCCAGGGACGGGTCGTTCTGGACGCCAAAACGGCAGGCCAAGGCTACCCAATATCGTGCTCGATCCGATCCTGAAGTCCTCTTCTGGCGCAGAACTGCTGGATACCGCCGGAACCAGACTGCTGGTCGAGCGACTGATTCCCTTGGCCGACGTGGTGACGCCAAACATCGACGAAGCAGCCGTGATCACCGGAATCGAGGTCAACGACCTGAACGAAATGAAAGCTGCGGCGGCAAAACTGCACGAGATGGGAGCTTCCGCCATGGTCATCACCGGCGGTCACCTCGAGAAGGCCATCGATCTGCTGAGTTTCAAGACCAAGCGTGGGGTGGAACAGGAGATTTTCAAGGCGGAACGGCAACGCTCGAATTCGACCCACGGTACCGGATGTGCCTTCGCGACCGCCATGGCGTGCCACTTGGCTCTCAACCGGGGATTGGCGGAAGCCGCGCTACTCGCGAAAACCTACGTTACCGCCGCGATTACCTATGGACACCCAGTTGGCCGTGGAACAGGGCCCATCCACCATCTTTATCGCATGAGTCAGCAGAGGCGCGCCGCAGGTTCAGGGAATGAGACTTAGGACTAGCACTAGCACTAGCCTAGTCGCGGTCCTCATTGGATGGTTTCTTTAACAGAATTGCCGCCACAAACGAGGCGGTCGCGCCGAGCAGCCATTCCGCACGGTAGAACTGAATAGCCTGCCAGTCGACGAAGTTTCTTGCGGTTAGCAGTCCGACCAGCAGTGCGCCCGCTACACAGCCTATTCCGATCACGAACGCGATCAGAGATGCGGTCGAGAGCCCGACCCAGTTCTTGATCTCATGGAAGTGAAGATAGTGCAGCCAGGAAGGAAACTGGAACCCGCTCCCCGCCTCCGCGACACCGGAATAAAGTGAACGCGCGTGGGCTATCCCTTGTTCCCACAGTCCTGCCAACGCGACCTTATTATTCCCGGCAGCGGTATGGGCAGCTGGGCGGCGCCGGACGCCGCAGGCGTGGCAAAACTGCGAGCCCAGCAAGAACTCAGTGCCACAACGTGAGCACGCTTCAGCCATCGTAGGAATGCTCTCCCGGATGACGATCCCCTCCGCCGTGGCCGGGGTGGGTGGCTGCCAAAACTCCTGATGCGTCTCTTGAATCACTTCCGACATAAGTGAACCTTACAGCTGAAGCTCCAGCCAGTACCCATCGCATTCCAACCGCCAAATCAGAGCCGGGCCTAAATACTTTCGGCGTAAATACTTGCGATCCTGTCACCGAGGACTGAACGCGACATTCAAGCAATAATTACGCGCGTTAGCGGGTAAAGATGTGTCGATTACGAAAGCCTTGTGCCTCGCGAACAATACTTCAAAGGTTCGAAACTGGCATCGAGTCCCTGCGCCGCAAGGGCTGGCTGGTTGATCCCATTCGCGCCCACGAACCAGATCTCTTCACTCGCAAACGCAGCGCTGGAAGGGGTCCTTTGGTTTTTGACTTTGGGCGGGAGCACACGGC
>Ga0209380_10003014_pt1 | contig 10573 bp, 10 predicted proteins | sample HubBroMetageWFT6_FD_188347 | JGI IMG/M metagenome (GOLD analysis project Ga0209380, IMG submission 188347) | Warmed and freeze-thawed soil microbial communities from the Hubbard Brook experimental Forest, New Hampshire - Hubbard Brook CCASE Soil... | ecosystem: Environmental > Terrestrial >...
CGCATTCCGCCCCACAATCCCGCTCAGCAATCGAATATCGCTCTCCACATCCACCAGCGACCTCGGATTCATCGCCAAAAAATTCACCGGCTCTGCCGAAATCTTCGCCACCGTCTTCCCGCATCCCACCCTCTCGGAAATGATGCACGAGAGCGTGATGGACGCCTACGGTCGGGCGATTCACAAGTAACTGAAGACGTGTAAACGAGACTCGGGCCCGCGGGCGCCCCAACCAATCCCGCGCGCCGGCGTCAACGGGCGGCCGGCCACCGCCGAGACAAATGGAGCGCTCCGCGCCGGAAGGTGGCGCTGAAGCGCTTCTCGTCCGCTTGCACGGGCGCAGCCCTCGCCGTTTGGGACGACGAGGGCTGTCTCGGTTAGACCAGGATCATGCCGCCGTCGGACATGATCACCTGGCCGGTGATGTAGTCGGAGTCGGCCGAAGCGAGGAAAGAAGCGATGCCCGCAAGGTCTTTGGGCTTCGACGGAAACCCGAGCAGGATGCTAGCCGAGAAGCTCTCGATGAACTCGCCCTTCTTCTTGATCACGCCCTTGTCGATCATGTCCTGCTCGAGGCCGTCCCACAGCGGCGTAACCACAACGCCAGGCGCGAAAGCGTTGACGGTGATCTTGTGTTTGGCAAATTCGCGGGCGCCGGCCTGGGTCAGCGAAATCACCGACGCCTTGCTGCAGCAGTAGGGTGCAAATTCCGCGTAGCCCTGACGACCGGCGATCGAGGCGGTGTTGATGATCTTGCCGCCGTCTCCCTGGGCGATCATCTGCTTGGCGCCTTCCTGGGTCCCGACCATCACGCCCCATGCATTGACGCGCATGATGCTGTTAAAATTGTTCTCGTCGACGTCGAGGAAGGGCAGCGGCTTGTTGAAGCCGGCGTTATTGAACAACACGTCGAGCCGGCCGAAACTGTCCACGACCTTCTTGATCGCCGCCTGCACCTGCCCGCGGTCAGCCACGTCCACCTGCACGCCGATCGCCTTGGCGCCCTCGGCCTTGAGGCTTTCCGCAACCTCTTTCGCCTGGTCGATCTTGAGATCGGCGATGGCGACCGAGGCGCCGTCAGCCGCAAGGCGCCGGGCGATGCCTTCGCCGATGCCCTGAGCACCGCCCGTTATCATGATCGACTTCCCTGCGAGCTTGCTCATGATCCTTTTTCTCCTCCTGATTTGTGGTTTCAAAGGGCTGCCTCTGCAAACGATTGCAGGAAGCCGGCTGAAGGGCAAGCCCTTCGCTCATTTGGTCGGGGCCGCGCGCTTGTGTGCGCCCGCTCTACTTGTCATAGGCGCTATCCATCGTCATGTAGTTCATGTCGACGTCCTTCTCCAGAAGGTCCATCCGGCGGTTGAAAAAAGCCGTCAAGAGGGGCGTCTTGAGGTGAACGTCAAGGTCTGGTTTCGACCGCCAGTTCTCATAAAAAAAGAACTTGTTCGGATCGTCGTCGCTGACGTGAAGGTGGTACTCGATGCAGCCCTCTTCCGCGCGCGTCGGCTTCACGAATTCGCGCAGCGTGGCGAGAAGATCCTCGCGCTTCTCTGGCTTGCCGTGCAGAATGGCGATCAGAGTCAGTCCCGGATTCATTCAGATTTCCTCCCTATGCCGTCTTGAGAGCCGGAGCGGAGAGCGTACGGCGCTCGGCTCCTTTGGTTTGCATGCAAGAAGCGCGCGCATTAGGCCGCTTTGTTGTGAAGCGTGATCTTGATGCACTTGTCCGCCTGCTTGCCGAGTTCGAAAGCCTCGACCGCGTCCGTCAGGGGGAAGTGGTGCGTCTGGATCGGTGTGAGGTCGACCCCGGCCCGCTCCAGGAAACGGATCGCCGCCGGCCAGACGCCGGGCGAACCGATGCTGCCCTTCAGCGTGAGATTGCGCATCTGGATGTTGCCGAGCTTCGCCGGAATCATGCGGCCGATGTTGATTCCGATCATTGCCACGCGTCCGTTCTCCTTCGGAAGGTCGAACACGACCCCAAGCGACGCGTCATGGCCGGACGCCTCGACGACAAGGTCGGCGCCGCCGTCCGTCAAATCCATGACGCGCGCGGCCGTATCCTCCGAGCTCGGATCGATGGTCGCCGCCGCGCCCAGCTTCATCGCCGCGGTCCGGCGCCCTTCGATCGGGTCGATCACGATGACTTTAGCGCGCATCCCGATCGCCACGGCCGCCGAGACGAGTCCGATCGTGCCGCCGCCGGAGACGACGACGGTTTGGCTCGCGTCGGTCCCGCCGATGTTGTGGATCGCATAATAGCCGCAGGTGAACGGCTCGATCATCGAGCCGATGGCGTCGGTCATCGACTCTGGCAGTTTGTGGATCCATTCCGGGCGAACCTTGAAGTACTCGCGGAACGCGCCATCCATCGAGAAACCGAAGTGGTGGATGCGGTCGGGCAGTTTCACCACACATTCGCCAACGACACGGTCGCCGGGCTTGAAGCCCTTGACGCCTTTGCCGACCTCAACCACCTCGCCGATCCACTCGTGTCCCGGGGTTACAGGATAACTGATCGGAATGATGTAGCGGCCGTACAGCAGTTCGTAATCGGAGTGACAGATTCCGACCTGCCGCATCCGAACGAGCACTTCCGTGGCTTCGAGCTTGGGCTCGGCGATATCCTTGACGATCGGCTGGTTGGGTTCTTGGAAAATCAGCGCCTTCATAGTTCTCTCCCTATGCTACGCTCTCAACGCGTCCGGACGACGCGCTTCGAACGATCGATTCCAGAAGCGAAATGTTCTGGACAAGTTGGTCGCCGGTAATCGGATAGGCCGACTTGCCTTCGACGGCTTTCGCGAAAGCCTCAAGATTATCAAGCACGGGCTCGGCCGGGCCGATCTCTTCGGTCGTGATCCGTGCGCCCTTGCTCCCTTTGATGACGACCCATCCCTCGGGCGCCTCGACATGCGCCTTGTCGCGCACCTCGACCCAGCCATGCGTCCCATAGACCGCGAAGCGCGATACGAAAGGCATCGCAAGACTCGCGGAAATATAAGAAGTGCCGCCGCCAGCGAAGCGGACATAGGCGCTGAGCGTATCGCCGCCTGGCAACTTCGATCCGCGTTGCTCGCAAGTGGCGAGCACCTCCTGTGCCGGCCCCATGAGCGCGACCGAGAGATCGGTCAGGTGGATGCCGGTCGCCGTCATGCCCGCGGCCGGGGCGTGACCGGCTTGCAGCCGCCAGTTCGACGGATCGAGCGATAGGAACTTGTCGTGGCTGAAGTTGGCCTCGATCTGGAGGAGCGTCCCGAGTCGGCCCGCGGCGGAGTCGGCGAGGATTCCGGCGATCGGAGGCTCAAAGCGCCGCTCGTGGCCCATACCGAGCATGAGGCCGGCCGACTTGCAGAGGTCGACCGAAGCGACCGCTTCCTTGCGAGTGAGAGCAAGCGGTTTCTCGCAGAAGACGTGCTTGCGCGCCACAACCGTCTGCCGGATCTGCTCGCTGTGGAGGGCGTGCGGGGTTGCGAGGATGACCGCGTCGACCTTCGGATCGTCGAGCGCCGTCTTCAAGTCGGCGGTGATCGGAATCCCGAGTTCGTCGCCGACCTCCTTGGCGGCGGCGGCGTTCGGCTCCACCGCGCGAACGAGTTCGATTTCGCGCGACTGTCTTTTTATCAGGGCGCCCATCTTGCGACCCCACCAGCCCAATCCAACCAACGCAACACCAACCATTCCGTCATCTCCTATCTTGCACAATCTGCTCGCCGCGTTCTCACGCGGGCGGGTACGGCATGACGACCAACGTCGTCGCGACATGGTTCTGATGGTTGACGATCTCGCGCACTTCGTTCGGCGCGACTGTCCAGGAATCCATCGGATTAAGGACGAACTCGACGCCGTCGACAACGACGTTCACACTGCCCACCAGGCAGACATAAACTTTCTCGAAGGGTGAAGAATCGGGGCCCGCGCCGCCGCCGGGAAGGAAATGCGAGATTCCAACCCACTGGTTCTTGGGGCCATCTGGCTCGAAACCCTGTAGGCGCAAGCCCATGAAACCGCGGTGATTCGGCGCGTCGTAGCGCGTCGCTTCGCTGAACCGTTTGACCTTCATCGTTGACCCTCCTGATGTGACATCACCATGGGAACTAGGCCGGTTCGCCGCTCAGCTCGCGGACCCGATTCGCAAGCACGCGGATATTCCCAGGGTCCGGCTTCAGCCTCCCGTTTTCGATCTCGAGCGCCATTTCAACGATCGCCGCGTTCACCGGCGCCTTGCGACCGAGCCGCTGGGCCTCGGTGACTACGGTTCCGTTGAGGTCGTTCACCTCGCTGTGGCGGCCCTTCATCCAGTCCTGCAGGACGGTGGTCTTGGTCGAGGGCAGCGTGAAGCCCTTGAGCAGGGTCTCGAGCAGCAGGTCGACGAGGCGGTTCGAATGCGCGACATCCGTATCGGTCAGGCCGAAGATCGGCAAGACGGGATGCCCGACCGCAAGACCGACGTCGAGCGCCTCCTGCCCGGAGCGCAGCATCAGATCGCGCGCCTCGGGGTTTGCTGCGCCATCGTGGATGGAGACGCCAAACAGCGCGGTCGAGACGAGCGTCGTCGCGTTGCTGACGAGCTTCATCCATTTGGTCGCCTGCACATTGTCGACGACCGAAACCTTGCCCGCATGGCGCAGAAGCCCGGCGACCTCCTCCGCGCGCGCCTTCGACTCGTTCTCGTTCGGCCCGACCGCGAACCATGAGCGCTCGTGGTTCGAGTCGCGCACACTGATTCCGGGGACCATCATCGAGGAGGAAATCTCGATCACGCAACCGAGCGTGCGCTCGCGCCCGACCACGTCGGCAATGACTTTCGTCGTCATGCCGTTCTGGACGCCGACCAGCAGGCCGTCGCTCTTGAGGTATGGTTCGATCAGCTGGGCCGCCCAGCGGGAGTCATAGGCTTTGACGAGCATCAGCACGATGTCGAAGCGGTCGGTGAAGGTGCAGACGTCGCAGAGGTTGAACGCCCGCACCGGTACAGTCAGAACCTCGCCAGGCAATTCGATGCGCACGCCGCGCTCGCGCAGAGCCGCGACATTTTCCGGCCACTGGTCGATAAGGACGACGTCGAGACCCGCGCGGGTCAGATCCGCGCCGATCGCGGCGCCGTTGGCGCCCGCTCCGAGAACGGCGATCTTCTTTGCCATGTCGTTCCTTCGTTTTCTCCTGTGCCGCGCCGTTTCTCCTGTACCGCGCCGTCGTCGCGCGCCGCCATCCGCCCGTCAGGTCCGCTCCCAGCTTCCCGACAAGTAGAACGCGGAAGCAGCGATCACGATCACGCCCTTCAGGATCAGCTGCACCTGCACGGGAAGTCCGAGCAAAATTACCGCGTTGAACATTACGACCAGGACGACAACCCCGAGTAGCGCGCCGAAGACATTTCCGCGGCCGCCTGTGATCGCGACCCCGCCCATGACGGCGGCGACGATCGAGTCCAGCTCGTAGCCCTTGCCGGTCCACTGATCGACCTGGCCGACATACCCAACTAGAAAAAGGCCAGCGATCGCCGCAATGACCGAGCAGAGTGCGTAGCAGCCGATGATGATCCGGTCGGTCGGCAGACCGACCAGTATAGCGCCGCGCACGTTGTTGCCGACGAGATAGATCTTCCGGCCGTACTTGGAGACCAGAAGGACGAAGCCGAAGATGGCGGCAAGCACGACAAGGGCGATGAGGTTCACGGGGACACCGATAAATCGCCCTGCCCCCATCAGCGCGAAGGCGGAGGGTAGCGTGCTTCCGGTCGAGCCCTGCGTATAGAGGAAGCGCAGGCCTTGCAGGACGATGGTCGTCGCGAGCGTCGCAAGGAACGGCGAGACGTTGCGCTTGGCGACCAGGAAGCCGTTCACCAGCCCGACGACGAGCCCAAGCCCGATCGCCGCCGCGAATATTACTGGGACCATCCTATTGTCGGTAGCCGCGAAGCCGGTTGCGATGACGGCTGAGGTCGCCATCACCGAGGCGACCGACAGGTCGACGCCGCCGACCAGAAGCACGAAGGTCTGCCCGAGCACGACGATGCCGAGGGGCGCCGCCTGGGTGAGAACATTGGCGATGTTCTCCGGCTTCAGGAATGCCGGCGAAAGGACGGACACAACGAGGGCGTTGGCAACCAGAAAGCCGAGCAACCCATATTTGCTCAGGAGCTGGCCGGTAGGGAACGAGCTAGCCGCGCGGTCCGTTGGCAGCTCGCCGGAGACTGGCTCGCTCACGCCCGCCTCCCCTTCTCGACGTGAATCGCGACCGCCGTGATGATGATGAGGCCCTGAACGATCCACTGATAGAAGGTCGAGACGTCCATGAAATTCAGAATGTTGTTGAGCAGCGATATCAGATAGACGCCGAGCAGCGTCCCGAGCGGTCCGCCACGGCCGCCCGAAAGCGCTGTGCCGCCGACGACCACAGGCGTGATCGAAGCGAGGTCGAATCCATCGCCGCGCCAAGGATCGCCGCTGCCCATGCGACTCACGAGATAGACGGCGGTCAGTGCGGCGCAGGCGCCCGACATGGCGTAGGCGAGCATCATGGTCCATGCGACCGATATGCCAAGGAGGCGCGCGCCACGGGCATCGCCACCCACGACATAGATCGCATTGCCCGTTCGCGTCCGATGTAGGAAGACCCCGACCAGCGCGAACAGCGCCAGCATCGCGAGGCCGCCGTAGGACAGGCCGAAAATCCGCCCATAGGCGAAAGCCTCGAAGTCGTCGGTGACCTTGCCGACCGGGGCCAGCGAATAGAGCAGCGTGCATCCTTGAAGAATCGCCGCCATGCCTAGCGTCACAATCAGCGGATGGACTCTGAGATAGTGCGAGAGCGCTCCGTTCACACAGCCGATCGCGGCGCCGAGAGCGATGACGCCGACGACCACCGGAACGACCATGTTCGGATCGCCGTCGATCCAGCCCGAGGTGAAATTCGACGTCAACGAGATCATGGCTCCGACGGAAAGGTCGATGCCGCCCGTCAGCACGACGATTGTCTGGCCCAGGCTCACGAACCCGAGCGCGGCCGACTGCTGGAAGATATTGCGGAAGTTGTTCAGGCTCGCAAAGCGCGGACTTGCGATCACACCGATAGCCAGGAGGAGCACAATGAGTCCGAGGACCACCAGCAGGGACACCGGCATCTGACGTATCGCCTGCCGCGCCGCGGTCCGTGGCGGATCGCTCGTCACTGCGCTCACGCGCTCCTCCCTGCACTCATCGCGTCCCGCCCGGCGACGGCCAATTGAAGCACTGCATTCTCGGTAACCTCCTGGCCAGCCAGTTCGCCTGTCTTTCGTCCCTCACAAAGAACCACGACTCGATCGCACAGACCGACGATCTCCGGCAGCTCCGAGCTTATCACGATGATCGCAAGGCCCCGCCGCGCAAGCTGGCGAATGATCCGGTAGATCTCGACCTTCGCCCCGACGTCGACCCCACGGGTCGGCTCGTCGAGGATGAGGGCGGTCCGCGAGGAAATGACCCAGCGGCCGAGAAGGACCTTCTGCTGGTTCCCTCCGGAAAGATTGGCGACCGACGCTTGCGGCCCTGTCGCCGCGATGGCGTAGTCGCGGATCTGTTTCTGGGCGATGTCCTTCTCGGCGCCTCGGTCGAGCCAGATCGACTCGCCGACCGTTTCGAGGACCGGGGCCGTCACGTTGGCGGCGAGATCGAGGAGCATGAAGAGCCCCTCGCCCTTGCGATCCTCAGTAAGAAACCCTAACCCCGCCGCGATGGACCGGGTGGGCGACGGCTTGGGCACAGCTTGTCCCACGAGGCGGATGGAGCCGCAGTCCAGGGGCAGGCTGCCGAAGACTGCATGGGCCAGCTCCGTCCTTCCCGCGCCGACCATGCCGGCCACACCGAGGACTTCGCCCTTACGGGCCTCGAAGCTCACCCCCTTGACGCGCGCGCCGACGACGATGTCCTTCGCGTCGACGACGACTTCACCGACCTCGCCTTCTTGAGCCTTCGGCGGATAGATGTCGGCGAGATTGCGCCCGATCATCATGGCAACGAGCTTGTTGCGATCGACCGCGGCGATCGGCACGGAGCCAACCAACTTGCCGTCTTTCAGCACCGTGGCGCTGTCGGCGATCTCGAAGATCTCGTCGAGCCGATGCGAGATGAACACGATCGCCACGCCACGCTGCTTGAGCCCGCGGATGATGGCGAAGAGCAGCTCGACCTCATGCCCGCCGAGCACTGCCGTCGGCTCGTCGAACACGATCAGCTTGGCGTCGGAATCGAGCGCGCGGGCGATCTCAACCATCTGGCGGTTCGCCACCGACAGCCGCTTGATTTTTTCGTTCACGTCGATAAGCGCGCCGAGATCGCCGAGCAGCGCTTTTGCGCGCGTCTTCATCGCACGATAGTCGATCATGCGAAGGCTGTTGCGCGGTTGCCTGTTGACGAAGATGTTCTGCGCAACCGTCATTTCCGGGAACAGCACGAGTTCCTGATAGATCACGTGGATGCCTGCCGCCTGCGCCTCGTGCGGCGACGACCACTTCACATTCCCGCCATCGAAATGAAGCTCACCCTCGTCGGGCACGTATGCGCCCGAAATGATCTTGATGAGCGTCGACTTCCCAGCGCCGTTCTCTCCGACGAGCGCGCGCACTTCGCCGGCGGATACGGAAAAGTCGACCCGGTCGAGCGATCGCACGCCCGGAAAGGATTTGGAAATGGCCTTAGCCTCGACGATCATCAAGAGGGTTCTGGGAGCCTCAGGGCGTTAAGCAGACCGCCGGGCTCGCTCTTCACGAGCGGCGCCCACCGGCCTGCGACCGTTATTTCGGATAGTCGGCCGAGAAGGTCTTGGGATCGTAGTCCGGCCCGAGACCTGACGAGAGGATCAGATCCATCGGCTTGTCGAGGCGGACATAATCCTCGGCCCACATGTCGGCCCGGATTGAGGGCGTTTCGTCGCCCTTGGAGACGACAATGTTCGAGTTGACGAAGTAGAGCCTGGGCACCGACGCGCCGGCGAGCACCTGAAGCGCGAGCTCGACCGCGGCTCCGCCCATCGCCGGCGGATAGTCGAAGTTGAGAACGGGCACCTTGTGCTCGATCGCCATCCGGAGACAGCCGTTGAGGTCCGCGCAGGTCGCCGGCGGGATCGTTCCAGGCTTGTAGCCGGCGGCGACGAAGGCCTCGATCGAGCCGCCGCCCTGAACGCCCGAGTCGTTCCAGACGCCGTTGATCTTGTCGCCGAACTTCTGGATCATCGCGGAGACAATCGACTTGGCCTTTGCCGGATTCCAGTCGGTGTACTGCATGTCCAGGATCTTGATGTCCGGATACTGGGCGAAGATCGACTTCGCAGCCGAGATGCGGATTTCCGCGGGGCTCGCCCCCGCCTGCCCGGGCAGCATGATGATATTGCCCTTGCCGTGAAGCTTCTCGACCAGCCACTGGGCGAACAGCCGGCCGGTCACCTGGTCAGAGGCGGTGACGAAGCTCACGAAATTGTCAGACGTCACGCGCCGGTCGACCATGATCACCGGAACGCCGCTCTTCATCGCCCGCGTCACGACCGGATCAAGCGCGTCAGCCTTCGAGGCGCTGACCAGCAGGATATCGACGCCGCGCTGAAGGAGGTCCTCGACGTCGGAGACCTGCTTCGACGGATTGTTGTTCGCGTCGGTGACGATCAGCTGCTTGATGACATCTTTGTGCTTGGCCGCCGCGGCCTCAATCGAATGAAGCTGCGCCAGTCTCCAGGTGTTGTCGACCGAGGCGTTCGAGAAGCCGACGACGTAAGGCGGCGCCTTCTTGTACTTGGACGTATCCGTATATTGCAGCGGCACGGGCGACCACAGCTCCGTGCGCGGCGCGCCGTGATAGCCGTCTCGCTTGTCCGCGTCCTGAGCCGCGACCGCCCCAATGAACGACGTCGTAAACGCGATGTAGGCTGCCGCGATCTTCCAGTTCCATAGCCTCATGTCATACCTCCCTGGGTGACCCTCTATGTCAGAGGGCAAGCCTCGCTTATTTCTTCCCGCAGTCCGTCAGCCCGGTCGGCCTGGCGCCCACGCCGACTATTGGGCGGTGTAGCCGCCGTCCATGATGAGACTGGTGCCCGTGACGAAACGGGCTTCGTCTGAAGCGAGGAAGAGGACGCAGTTCGCCACATCCACAGGCTCGCCGAGCCGCAGCGGATGCTTCTCCTTCATCATGTCGAGATAGGCCTGACGCCCCCGAGGATAGGTCTCCGCCGCCTTCAGGAACAGCTCCGTCATGGTCGAGCCGGGATGGACCGCGTTCACACGAATGCCATTCCGCGCGTAGCATATCGCGTCCGTCCGGGTCATAGAGAGGACCGCCCCCTTTGTCGCGTGATAGGCCGGGATGTCGTCGTTGCCGACCAACGCGTAGATGGAGGAGAAATTGACGATGGCGCCGTCGTTCTGCTTCATCATTGGCGCGACAGCGTATTTCGTGCAGAGGAAGCTGCCCTTCACGTTCACAGCGAAGACGCGATCCCACTCCTCGACCGACATTTCATGTGCGAACTTGTTCGCGCCGGGAATGGCGGCGTTGTTGACCAGAATGTCGAGCTTGCTCCATTTCGACAGGATGGCGCT
>Ga0209380_10003016_pt1 | contig 10571 bp, 14 predicted proteins | sample HubBroMetageWFT6_FD_188347 | JGI IMG/M metagenome (GOLD analysis project Ga0209380, IMG submission 188347) | Warmed and freeze-thawed soil microbial communities from the Hubbard Brook experimental Forest, New Hampshire - Hubbard Brook CCASE Soil... | ecosystem: Environmental > Terrestrial >...
AAGCGTTCCAGGTTATCGAAGCGATGCCATATCGATGACGAAGCGATAGTTTACGTCGCTTTTCAACAGCCGTTCGTAAACATTAGTCCTGTGAAACGCGCTAGGGTCTAGGAATGTCATTGGGCGCATTTGGCACGGGCAATCCACTTAAGCGAATTGTCACCGTCTCCGGCAAGTGACCCAGAAACAGGGCTTCCGAGCCTAGGTAGTGAACGATAAAGGACGCTATCGCCAACTTCACGGGCGATCGCAATCTCCCGAACTTTTCCAGCCACAACCGCTTCCAGAATGTCTGTAGTCTTGGAAGCTCTGCGCGAATGAGCCGCGTCGGCACGGACTTCGATCCCCCTTAAGAAGGGGCTTGGGATTGTTGATGTGAACGTCCTTTATCGTCCGTCACCTGGATTGGCAAGCCCGCAACAGGTTTCTGGGTCACTTGCCGGAGATGGCGATCATTCGCTCAAGTAGATGGCCGCTGCGAAATGCACCCAATGGCATTCCTGGCTAGACCCTGGTGGGTTTCCCGACAGTTAACAGAAATAGACTAGGGAGCGATGACCAATGGCTACAGCGCGGCCATCGAGGTGGCAGTTGCAATACCAAGTGGAAACATGTAGTCACTTGCGGACGGAAGATGCCGAATCAAACATCAATTCTCACTGAGCCACGCAATCCCATCCCGCATCAGCAATCCGATATTGACCCACGTGGCGAAGTCGGTCAAATTACGAGTCGATCCCTGAGCATCGATATGCTTGCCATCTCCAAACAGGCCATACATGGGCATGAAGATCGATTGGCCCGCCTGCGTATATCCTTTCAATCGGCCCGGATGCATCATGGCCGCCAGTCGCTTCTCTTCTGCCAGCACCTCATAGCCACCGAAATAATCCGACGCTATCGCCATTACCACATCGCCCGCATTTCTCGGCACTGTGTCGATCTCCCGGCACGACCGGCTCACGGCGAGCGGATCCAGCTGGCGGCTCCGCAAAATCTCCACCGGAGACATCTTTGCCAGAACGCCGATGCTGCCTTTCACCTCTTCCAGGTCTCGCAGCAAATCCGACATCACTCCGCCCGGCTCGTCGTACTGCAGCGCAATCGAGCAGAGCTTCGGCCCCAGCGCCACCGCCGCTTCCGCTCCAAACACATTCACCATATGGTCCAGAATGTGCCGATACATCGAGCCCGCTTTGTAGAACTGCCGCGCGGCATACACCACCTTCTCCGCCGACGGAGTCGGCATTGCGCCCCACAATCCCTCAATCACGGCCTGCGTCTCCAGCACCTCCAAAGCGTTGTAGCCGCTCACCATCTTCGACAACCTTGCATTCAAAGTCTGGAATTCGTGTTTCGCTTTCGCCTCCCATCCCGCGTACGGCAGCTTGCCGGTCGACTCATACCTCGCCGCCCAAGTCGCACTTCGTGTCAGGTCGTGTACGAACTCAAAGAACCATCGCGATGTGATCATCTGTGCCAGATGAATGCTCTCGTGTGCCAGCGCATAGAGACCAAAAAGTTCCTCATCGTTCTGTGGCGCGCCATCCCGCAAGACCTCCAGAAAGCGTTCATATCCCACCTCGATCGCCACGCCAGCGATTGGAGGAAAAAACGCGCCGCCCCTAATCCCTTGCAGGATCGCCTCCCGCAGTTCAGCCGCCTGCCCCTTCAGTTCGTCGGCGTCGTTCGGCATCGCGCGTTTCATTGCTTCTTCTCGTGATGCGGTGGAAGCAGCTTCACATGCACTTTGTCCGGCTGTCCATTCGCTGCCATAAAGTCTGTTATCCCCTTCACCAGTTCGGGAGAATCCGGCGAACAAGGAAACTGCGAATGCATCATTGTCTGGCCGCGGGTCAGCGTCACGTCGCACTGCGCCTGCTGCGTCCGTGGAGCAGGCGCTGTGGGATGGGTCCCGGACGTGTGTGCCAACGCAAAGGTTACCAGCGTCGCTATCTGCGCGGCCGTCGCCAGCCCTGTCTTCAGCCGCACCGTCCACTTTTCGGAGTCGGCGCCCAAAATTCCCGCCATCGACTTCACGATCTCAATCGTGGTCCCCTCCGGTATCGAGGAAGCTGATGTAGTTTGATTGAAAAGTACCGCCAGTTCCTTTGCTTAGGCTTCTGTCACTTGCAGATCAATCTGCATACGCTTCCTCCTTGGATTTTCCGATGGAACACGCGCATCGAGACTATATATTCAGGGGACTCCGAAAACTCAGACCGCAATCACCAGCCCTGCACTTCAGCCCAAGCAAGAGTCTACGCCTTCAACGCCGCGGCGATCTTCGGTTTTTGCGAAAACGTCTTCCTGTAGTATGCGTTCCAAACGCGATCTGCCGGCGCGCCGATCGTTAGCCAGACCCACCAGGGCGCGCCGCTAGCCTGGTACTTAAAGTGTTTCCGCAGAGTAATCGTCGCAGTCGTTATCGAAATCTGCGCAGAGACGCGTGAGCAGCCTGCCGTTTTCAAGGTGAGAGTCTGACCTTTATGTGACCGGTAAGTCGCGCTGAAGGGCCCCGATCATTCGCTTCTACGACTACGACGTGTACCGCTTGGACCTTCAAACCGGCGCAGTCGAAAAGCTTACCAAACGGAACGGCTAGGCGACCGACTTGAGGGTTTTTGCCGACGGAGAGACCGCCGCGTTTCTCAAGTGGCACTCAGACCGTCACGCCACCCCTGTCGAGAGTGACCTCTATTTGCTCGACCTTCAAAGCCACAACGTCACTCCCATGAAGGTCAACGGTCTAAACTGACGCCAAGTGATGCCCGGTAAGTCGCAATCGGACAACTGGTTTTGATCAATTTCAGTTGATGTCCGGTAACGGCTGCCATGTGGATTACCTTCGGACAGACAGCTAGAATTAGCTGGGAGCATTGAGAGATGGCGGAAAGTGTTGAAATTAGAGCTCTGAATGACAGTGATCCTGAGATCATCTCTGCCGCATTCAGCGGCATTGGAGCGGGTAAGCCTGTGGAGCAATATCGGCGGTATTTGGCTGAGCAGTGCGCCGGTACCCGCACATGCCTCGTCGCCACTCTTGATAGGCAATTCGCGGGTTACGTGACGGTGAGCTGGGTGCCCAAATACACCGCGTTCGTAGAGCAGCAGATTCCAGAGATCCAAGATTTGAATGTGCTGCCTGGATTCCGACGGAGGGGGCTTGCTACGCGGCTGCTGGATCGGGCGGAAGAAGAAATCTCGCTGCGTTCCAGCGTCGCCGGGATTGGCGTTGGCTTACACCCCGGCTACAACCAAGCGCAAAGCCTGTACGTAAAGCGGGGCTACATTCCAGACGGTCGAGGAGTTACATACCGCAACCGCTATGTGGAAGAAGGCGCATCGGTAATGCTTGATGACGATCTGGTTTTGCACCTCACCAAGCGTCTCACACAGCGGCCGGTCCGTGACGAGGCGTCGAGCGGACTGCGCGCTCACTCTTGAGTAGCCGAGTAACCGGGCAGTGGAACCGTGGGATCGGCACTGGTCCCGTTCTCAGGGCCTATCCTCGCGTTGCCAGCAGTTTGATCTGGCGATGAAAATACATTGTGTCGAGCTCACGCGGCAGGGCCGCAGCGAGACACCGGACGAACTATTCCAATGCTATCGGGAGTTGGCCGCAACTGGCCACCGCCACGTCCCAGGAGGGCGCACTTCCAGATATGCGGAGACCAGTCCCCAGACGTACAGGCCGAATAGGACCACAAAGCAGACCTTGGCCAGCAGAAGGTAGCGATCAATCAGCTGTGCGACGTTCCATCCATACATTTGCGTGAGCAGGCTGGGGTCAGAAAGGTTCACTCCCTCGATCTCCCCGAACGGAATGTCTTCAAACGGCCCTGACCACAAACGGTAAACGTACATGAAGGTCAGCGCTCCGATCACCAACAATCCCCAACGGAGGCCCCAATTCTGATAGAGCGCGCTCTCGCGGGGTGCGTAAAACGTCGCCATCAGGATCGTGGCCAGGACCATTGCGCCGCCATCCCCACCAAAAACGATCAGGGCTCCGTCAATGTGCGCGCTGAGAATGGTGATTTGCAGGATAAGCAGCGCACTGGCGGCACAAACCCATCCCCAATGCTCCGTCTTCCACGCCAGAAATCCACCGAAGATGATCGCGGCCGTCAGACACAGAACGATCGACCAGGACCGCTCTTCGCCGTGCATCGTGACCCACAGCATGGGCACTGCCCAGCGACCCGTCAGCCAGGCAGTGATGGCGTGCCCGCTCTCGTGCAGCACCATCGCGAGCATGCCTGCCGCGACGCGCAGGCTCGTGCCCGCCACGAGACGCGCCACAAGCAATGCCAGCGGCAGCGCGAGCAGCCGGTACCTGAATTCCGTGGCAGCCTCTTTTCGGGTCGCAGCGGGCGATTTATCTGCGTCCGGGGACAGAGCCCTATCCAGAGATGCAACAAAGGACGAGACTACCGCCGCGGGCATTCTCTCGTCAGCCGGTTTTGCGGGCACCGCCGCGTCGGGCTGTTTCGCCACCGCTCCAGAAAGCCCGGGAATCCCCGAAACATCGACCGGTGGCTTGTACTTCGAGAACACAATTCCGCACTTCAGACACTCGGTCGTCTGCAACGGATGATCGAATTGGCATTTTGGGCAGCGCATCCTGGATGGAACCGCGGCTCCCGCTCTGAGGGCGGGAAACTCAGGAATTCTGGAATATAGGCTGTACTAACAAACACGATTATCTACAAAGAACTATTACAAGTGGCAGATTCCTCTCGGCATGCGAGCTTATCGGTAAATGCCGTGATCGGTGGCCTCCATGCCATCGATCAATGATTAGAGTGGTTTCGTAGCGGCTGAGATCCGGTTTGCCCGTGATACGGGAACAATCCAGAATTGCATTCCCTTCAGTCGCGAAAAGTCGCTTCCGAACACAGTTCCCCGACTGTTGCACTTCCCAGGCAGCGGCCACGTAAACTAATTCGTCGCCGCTTTAATCTCGTCGATTTGTTTTGCGTTCGGATAAGGATGAACTGCTATCAGCCAGCAGAATCTCGTAGCAGTTAACGATGCCGATGATAGGATGCGACGTCAATCCGGCGCGAAGATCGTCCGTGCAATTTTCAACGAATCGAATTGTTCGCTCTCTACTTTCCAGAAAATGTCGCAACGCGTCGGACAGGGTTGCGAATCGCCCCGTTGGTATTCCGACTTCAGGTGACTGCACCATTCTGGTTCGATCCAATCCGCGGGCCACAATCAAAGCCTCGCGCTGTCTATTGAGCATGGATACGTCAGAATGTTGTGACACGTTCTGAAACGGCCAGGTGCTCGACGCATTCGAGGACCGACCACTTTCCAGGCGCTGGAATTCGCGCAGCAAAATCTTCGGTCATGTCAGATAAAACAGCCAGAAGCGTCGTCCGGCCACTTCGCAGATCCCCGAGGATTTTTTCTTTCTCCTGCGCTTCCATACAGGCGGAATGGTACACCGGTTCGCTACTACAAACATCAAGGCTCGGAGCGCGGAACTCGCGCTACGCGGAATGGGCCGACAAGCTCGCCTGAATTGTGCGGAAAAACAACTCGCGGTCGGGGCGGGCAGCGGCGATCGGCCAGCCTGCACTGATGCCTCCATCCACGACCAGGTTGTGTCCTGTCACGAAACGGGACGCATCACTGGCCAGGAACAGTGCTGCTTGCGCGATATCATCCACGCGGCCGACATACTGCAGCGGTTGCCATCTTGTCACAACAGAACCAATGGCGGCCTCGGCATATTCCGGGTGGTCATCGGCCTCGTCGGATTGCATGCCCGCGTACTTGGCGAAAGCTCCGGTAGCAATCATCCCTGGCGAGAGGCTGTTCACGCGAATTCCTTTTTCACCCAACTCCATTGCTGCGCAACGCGTTAGGTGAATCGAGGCTGCCTTCGCGGCTGAATAGTAGTGTCCTCCCAATCCGGCGCGGAATCCATTGACACTCGCAACGTTGATGATGCTGCCCGTCCCGTGTACGGCCATCACGCGTGCCGCATGTTTCATCCCCGTAAGGACGGCACGCAGATGCACGGCTATCACCGCATCGAACTGCTCTAGATCAACGTCAGCAATGGCGGCATATTGCGAACTCCTCCCGGCGTTGTTCATGAGGCAATCGAGTTGCCCAAAGCGGTTCACGGCATGGTCAATCATCGCCTGGACGTCGGCTTCGATGGAGACATCTGTTCGTATGAAGCTCGCAGCATCGCCGAGTTTCCGCGCGAGCTTCTCTCCTCTGTCTTGGCGACGGCCAGCAATTACAACCTTGGCTCCATTGGCGACAAAAACCTCGGCGGTGCAGGCGCCGATCCCGCTCGTCCCGCCGGTTATAACCGCAACCTTTCCTTCGAGTGGCAGCATCGCGATAGCCCCCTGTGCTAGGCAGCCAATACTGTGGTTGCCTGTCTTTAAGTCCGCTCCGGGATCAGTATCCCAAGGGAGGAAGAACGCCGTCCATGACCTCCGAGGTCATGAAGACACATGGCTGAGTAGTGCGTTCCGATACTAAAAACGCGTCTTAATGCACAACACCCGTGGCTTCATCTGCTGGGAAGAAACTCTCAATACGCAGTTCCTGCAGGGCAATGTCCAGCGCAGTGCCGAACGTAGTAAGCGCAGAAAATAAGCGAAGCGTGGATTCATTCCACCTGTAGTTGATGGTTAAGAAACCTGGAGGAGCGCCATCCAAATCGAGCATGTGCCAGCGGCTTGGGACGCCCGGACGGCTGAGCAACTCCTCCAGGAAACTCTTCATCGTTTCCTCCCATGGCTTGGCGGCGGCTTCGCGATGCACCCGCTGAATGATGGGTGCAGCCACACTCTCCGAGTTTTCGATAAAAGGACGCAGCCCCTGAGGATGGAATACAAGGCGGACTCCGTTGTGAGGCTTACTTGTACTCTGTCTCTAGGTCAGCTTGAAATGGCGCGTTCCCACGGGCATCGTTTGCGGTTCCCTGAAGTGCGGCGACCACAAACTCAAGGCGATGATCTCTTGCGGTGTCGGACTACTCGGAAGAGCGAGTAGGTAGCAAGGACGATAAATACGCAGATCAGACCGATGACCCAGGGATTGCTGAATCTCGACTCATCTGTGGGGAATGCGGTCCATCCATATTGTTTGGCGAGAGCGGGGATAATCTCCAGCATCAGCGCTTTGCTGTACTGCTGATTGCTCATCAAGACCAGGCCATCGCCCTTCTCATATGCGAAGAGAACGCATAGGAATCCGAGATTCGCCCCAGGGTGCCAAAAATACCGATTGGGGCCGTTTCCTGCGATAGCAAAGCCGAGTCCATAGTCTCCTAGAACGGGCTGTAACATTTCATGAGCCGTAGAGGGCGACACCATCGCTCCGGCTTTACCAGCCAGGGCATTCTGGATCGCCAAAGCAAACAGCGCTAGATCGGAAGGGCTGGTCCACAGACCTCCTACGGCCATCACGGGGGAGGTGCGCGGGCCGCCCTCGATCGCATTTCCATCTTTATCGTAGGGCGTTGCTACCAGTGGCTGCCGATTCTCAGGAATGGGTTGTTGAAACGTGCTGTGCACCATATGCAGCGGCTGCAGTACCAGTTCCTGCATCAAGTCGGGGAATGACTCGCCGGTCACATCTATCAATATCTGCTGAATGATCGCGTAATTGCCGCCAGCGTATCGAAACTGTGACCCAGGCACAAAGTCAATAGTCACCGGTGCAGAGTTTGCTGGGCTTTCGCCATTAAGCACCTGGACAAGGGTAGGTACCTGTTTTCCAGCAGCATAATCCTCAAAGCCGTGGACGGTTGCGCCTGCCGTGTGGCTGAGTAATTCACGGAGCGTCACCTTCTTCTGTTCCGTAAATCTGTTCGTGGGTAGCTTCCAGCTCCTCAGATATTGGCCAACATCAGCGTCGAGATTCAGTTTTCCCTGCTCCACAAGTCGCAGCACCGCCACTGCTGTCACCGGCATGCCGATGGAACTAGCCTGAAACAAGGTCTCAGACGTTAGCGGCTCACCACCGACTCCGGCAACGCCGAAAGCCTGAGTCCACTCTACGATGCCATTGTGAATACAGGCCAGGCTTAAACCTGGAACATGGTAATAAGCCATGCGATCTGGGATAAAATGCAACGACTGTTGGATATCCTGCACAGATGGCGAGGCCACGCGCTCGGGGGCAGTGCCTGACAGCGGAATCGTCTGGCTGATCAACGCGATCGCGGTAAACAGTGTCGATAATCTCATCGCAAGCTCACAACTCACAATCACTGCAAGTGAGATTCGAATCGTCTTTCACCAGCCGAGCCAGGGAACTATTCGCCGTTACACACATGCGTCATTGCGTGAAATACCGCCGTAAACAAGGTAAACGACGAAAGCAACGCCAGTGAGATCGCAACCACAATTGAGCCTTGCAGTTGAAGTGGAACAGCGACAGAAAATACTTCCCCCAGTACGGACCGCCACACTCGCACGACTCCCGGCAGACCGTTGTGTTCCCATTCGGCGCAGATCAGATCAGAAAACGTGGTTACCATCTCACTCCCGAAGCGCAAACGAAAATCGCTCGGATACGCGAACAACAGCATCTTGTAGAGGCCACAGCTCGCTCGAACAGCGCTAGTCATAGCGTCACTCCGATGTTTTCGGCACTAGCTTCCTGTCGCGTGCCAAGCGCACCACAGATTCCATCCGGCTGAGGTCGGCGGCGAGGACAGCCTTTCCCGTGCGGGTCAGCTTGTAGTACCTCCTCCGGTTTTCGTGGTCGGATCGACCGCCGGCGCTTTCCGTTTCTTCAATCAAGCCTAGATCCACTAGCCTCTGGATTGTCGTATAGAGCGTGCCAGGGCCCATGCGGAATTGGTGGTCAGAAATTCGCGAGACAGTCTGCATAATGGCGTAGCCGTGCTTCTCTCCCTCGGCCAACGCGAACAGAATAAAAAAGACCGCAGGAGTCAGGGGGAGCAGGTACTGCAGATCGTCTGGAACGCGATTGCCAGTAGGCATGAGTATGTCCACGACCGATATATCAATAGCAGATATACTGTGTCAAGAATTTTTTCGCGACCGGCGTTCACTAGCGCAAATAACAAGTGCTAACCGAAATGCTGGCGTGAAGTAGTCGCGTCCGGAAACGAACTGCAGCAATCCAACAAGTTGTACCTGTGTGGGTGCGGGTTCTGGATTCCACGGCTTGGGCGTCGTCGCCGCGTCCTGAGCGGGTTCCTGTGTTTCTTGGCCACCAACTATTTCCTCAACGGGCGAAGTAGCCATATCGATTCGGATTGCCTTGACCTATTTCAGGTATACATTTTTCGGCGTTTCTGGTTTGTGCATAACTTCACGAATTCAGGTGTGCATACCTGAGCAAGCGAAATCCTGAATCAATTCAATACGGGAAGGGACGCCCGTCCTCGACCAAGGCTCCGTTCACGCCGCCTTTAGCGACAACGCAACGCCTTGCTCCCGTTCATGGAGCATGCGATTGCCGATTTCCTCGAACTCCTGGCGGTCTTTGATGTAGGCGCGAAGTTCCTGGCGGTGTCCACAATCGCTCCGTTGATGCGTTCGAGTATCTCCCGGACGCGGGCAGGGGCGGCTCCCATGCGCGTCTCACTAAGGGCTTTGTCTCTCTCGTAGCAATCTCAAATGCAAAAAACCATCCCACCTGAACAATCCGTAGTTTAATAAATGCAGCCTAAGCCAATGGGTGTGGTATGGGGATCGCTCGCCTATTTACTTCCGCGCTTGTCTGTCTCAGCATTCTTCTATCCCTCGCAACTCGCGCCGCGGACCTGGCCGCTTGCACCGGTCTTGTACTGGACGAAAACGGCATTCCCGTCGCCGCCGCCCAACTGAAACTCGAAGACAGTTCCGCCCACGTCTACCGCACCGAAACCGACGGCGCCGGTCGCTTCACTCTCCGAAATCTCCCTACTGGCGATTTCAAATTGGAAGTCCGCAAGCAAGGCTTCTTCGTGATCGCCGCTCGCGCGGTCACTTTTCTACCAGGCGCCAACGAACTCAATCTCACACTAAATCACGCGGAAGAACTCCACGAGCACGTCCAAGTCACCTCCCCCGCCAATCAAATCGACCCGCAAGACACCGCTCAGCGCGACACCCTAACTGCCCGCGCCATCCGCGACATTCCTGTACCCAGCCCCCATGTCCTCGCGCAGAGCCTCGCCGCGCTGCCCGAAATCACGCAAGACAATCTCAACAACCTTCACATTGCCGGTTCCCGCTCCGGAGAAACCCAGTACCTCCTCGACGGTTTCGAAATCGGCGATCCCGTAAATGGCCAGCTCACCTCTCGCTTCAACGTCGACGCCACGCGCGCCGCCGAAGTCCAGACCAGCCGCTTCGGCGCAGCCTACGCTCATTCCGGGGCAAACATCCTCAGCCTGGAAACCCCCGATGGCGACGACCGCTGGCGTTTTGGCACTACCAATCCCGCCCCCGGCATCAATGTTTACGAGGGTATTCATCTAGGCGATTGGTATCCACGGTTCACTTTCTCCGGCCCCATCGAGCGCGGCCGCTTGTGGTTCTCCGATTCGATCAGCCTCCAACACACATTCG
>Ga0209380_10003017_pt1 | contig 10571 bp, 12 predicted proteins | sample HubBroMetageWFT6_FD_188347 | JGI IMG/M metagenome (GOLD analysis project Ga0209380, IMG submission 188347) | Warmed and freeze-thawed soil microbial communities from the Hubbard Brook experimental Forest, New Hampshire - Hubbard Brook CCASE Soil... | ecosystem: Environmental > Terrestrial >...
CGCGCTTATCTATATTCCCTTCGTGCGCTCCTCTCTCGAGAATCTTCCAAGCCTGCTGCTGAACATCAGTCTGCCCCGCCGCTGGCGTGAAGCACAGGAACAGGGCGAGAACTGCCACGAAGATACGCATTGTAACGGGACCTGCCTTTCCGGCGGCCATGCGCGTCAGCAACCAATGCTCTGCCAAGGAAAGGAGGAGCGGCCGTGTTGGCCGCACCTCCTTCTGGTGACGCGCTCTGTGCCGGTTCGACGTGAATGCCGGCACAATTCCTTTTTTTGTTTCACGGCCCGGCGCTCATCGTGCGCACAGGGGTTCCAAGTTGCGAAGTGCGTGGCCATTTATCTCCGATGGACGATAGGATGCACTTCGACGCGCGGTCCCGGACGCACGACCCACGGATGCGCGTACGGGTGAACGTAATAGGCGCGATTCACCCAAACGCGGCTCCACGGCGTGCGATCGAAATAGATTGCGTGCGCGCCCCACACAAAATAGGGATACGCCCATCCGAACGAGAAAAATCCCCCGGTGATAATTACGGCCGGCCCCCAACGGATCGCTGCACCTATAAAAAATCCCGGTCCGGGAGGACCAAACACCACCAACGGGTCGTAATAGGGGACGTAGATGTACGCTGGAAAACGACAGGAGACAGTCGGCACTTCATAAAGTTTATTTCGTCCGACTGCGAGCTGCTGATTCGCGCCCCCAGCGACCGCAAATCCTTGTTCTCCGTGCGCGACGCATAGGCCCTTCGGTCTCCGAATGGAACCGGCTCCGCAGGCAGCGAAATCAGGGAAGGTTATTTTCGATGAGCTGGAACGACGACGAAATTCCGATATGCCCCGCATCCGATTTTGGGTCCGGCCATCATTCTTCTCTCCCGCTCAGCTCCCTCCCATGTGATTTTTTGGTCTCTGTGTTAGATCGGAAATCAGCTTTCGAGCCCAAGTCTCGCGGCACGTATGGCTGCCGATGAGCACTATTTCTCTTGTCTCGGAATCAAAGGATCTCAACTGCTTGTCCACAGCTCCGAGCTAAGACGGACGCGCATCAGCTCTGCACCTGGCTCGCGCGAGCGCAACTCAGCCGCTTGCCAAGTACCGATGCACGAACATTACTGCCATGGATCCTTCGCCGACCGCCGACGCCAATCGCTTCACAGAACCATGCCGCACGTCACCCGCCGCAAACACGCCAGGAACGTTCGTTTCGAGATAGTACGGATTGCGATCGAGAGGCCAGCCATCGGGAGACTTTCCGCCATGAAGTAAATCGGGTCCGGTGATGAGGTAGCCGGCCTCGTCGCGCACAACACCAGTCTCTTTGGCCCATTCGGTGTGTGGGCCGCCGCCAATACACACGAAGAGCCACCGCGTATTGCAGGTGTGGGTCGTCCCCGTCCGGCGATTCGTGAACGTGATGGCCTGTAGAACGCCGTTACCTTGCAAGGCCGTCACCTCGGTATTGGTGAGCACCTCGATGTTTTTCGCGGAATTTATCCGATCCAACAAGTAAGACGAGAGCGTGCTTTTAAACGAATCGTCGCGCACCACGATGGTCACCTTTCGCGCGAATTTCGCAAAGTGCAGTGCCGCTTGGCCCGCCGAATTTCCACCGCCGACGACAAAAACGTGTTCGTTACCGCAAAGCGATGCTTCGCTCGCGCCCGCGCCGTAATAGACGCCCGCCCCGTGGAAGCGATCCTCCCCGGGCAGGCCTAGGCGACGATAATCAATGCCGGTGGCGCAGATTGCGGAGCGCGCAATGATCCTCGATCCGTCGGCGAGGTAACCCACTCGTTTGCCGGCGGAGAATTCTCCGCGAACTCCCTCGCGGGCGAGCAAAATCTCGGCTCCGAACCGGCAGGCTTGTTCGCGGGCGCGTTCCGCCAGGTCGGCGCCGCTGATACCGGAGGGGAAGCCCAGGTAGTTTTCGATTTTCGGGCTGCTGCCCGCCTGCCCGCCGATGGCGCTGCGTTCGACCAACACCGTCGCGAGGCCCTCGGAGGCAGCATAAACCGCAGCACTCAAACCCGCGGGCCCAGCGCCGTAGATAGCCACGTCGTACTCGGACCGCGACGGATCGCGGAACCATCCGAGCTTTTCAGTGATCTGGCGGATCGTGGGATTCTGCATTCGCGCGCCATCTGCAAAAACGCAGACTGGCAGCCGGGAATCGTTGATGCTGTCCACGCCGATTGCGTGAGCCTCTTCATCTGTTTTTAACTCGGCCCACTCGAAAGGTACATCGCAGCGATGGAGGAAATCACGGATGGCGTAGGCAGCGGCACACCCAGCCCGTCCGAAGACCTGCACCCGCGACTGAACACTTTGCGCGTCATTCCCGTCCTTCATGATTTTTCACCTGCAGCACGCTCACGTGAACCGGTGCCGGCGAATTCGTCAGAGCATCTTTACTGCGGCAATTCGCGGGGCGCGAACGAATCTACGTACCACCAGATCCAGCGTTCTCCCGGCTCGATCGAACGTATCAGCGGATATCCAATTCGGTGGAAGTGCTTTCTCGCGTGCTTATTCTTGGACGAGTCGCAGCAACCGACGTGTCCGCAAGAGAGACACATTCGTAAGTGGAGCCAGCTGTCGCCGACCTTGATGCAGTCCTCACAGACGTGCTCATCGGTGTTGGTGATCTTAATCTCGGTCAAATGCGTGCACGCCGCTTTTGACATAACTGCTCCTCGCCCTTAACTCGCCGCAACCTCGCTTCTCACACGTGCTCAAGTCAATTCAGTAACTGCGCGCCGCGCCGCGAGAGAGAGCATCAAGCGGGCCACGCCGCTAAACAACATGCTGATGCCCGCGAGCGTGCCAATCGCCCATGCGGAACTCAATGGCCACGTCGCGAAGATGATGACGGCGAGGATCGCGGTAATGATTCCATCGAACAGCAGCCATCCGGACCCAGGCATTGGCCGGAGCCGGAAGGACAAAATAAATTCCAGCACCGCTTCCACGACGAAGTAGGCGGCGAGGGCGAGAGTGAGGGAAACCATCCCCAGAACCGGATTTATCAGCATGTAGCCGCCAACCAGAAGGTAGAGGATACCTACCAACACCTCCCAGATCGCCCCGCGCGTAGCGCGCGCGTGCCAGGCGAATACGAAATGCGCGCCGGCGCTGAAAACAAGCAACCACCCGACAAACACGGTCACTACGATTCCGGCGATCGGGGGCACGATGATGGCGAGTATGCCGGCCACAATCATCAGAACGCTCACGACGATTGACCACGTTAAGGACTTTTTTAACACTGTAGGAACAGAAGCTGATGCAACACTCATGACGTTTCCTCCTGCGACCCTTTCAGGGTCTGAATGATTGATTTCCAAGAAAGCGAATGCCGCACTCCACTCGCATCGCGAGCGTTGTGAAGTCACCTTGGTGGAAAGTCTTTGAACAACTTCTCGACGGCCTTGTTGAGCTTTTTCGTGTCCTTGTCCGGTTTCTCGGACAAGGTCTCCGTAGCCAGTCCGCGCCAAATCAGCTGTTTGGTGTGCGAATCAAACAAATCCACCACCAGCGTTCCGACCTCGTAGGGGTGGTCCGTCGTATAGGCTTCGCCGAAACCAACGCCCCAATGGTGCCAGCCCCAGCCTCCGCCAAATCCGTCATAGAACGTTTCCAGAGTGTGCCGTTCCCGCGTGGCTACGTGCGCAACAAGGCCTACGTCAGCGCCTTCTGTCACCAGTTGCCATCCTTTTGCCGTGAGCGCCGCATTGATGGCCTCCATCAGGCGCGGCTCCATGAGCGGGTCCATCTCGATCTTTGGAGGCCTGATCCACATAAAGGTTTTGTACTGGCCAAAACGTGCCCTGGGGTCGAAGTCAGTGGTTATTTTTTGCGCCATGGCTTCGCTGGCCAGCAATATAAAAAGAAACAACCCAACGATGATCTTCGTAAGTCGCATTTGGTCCTCCTACGCTTTGTCTTGATCGATGTGCACTCATTCTTCTTGCGTCATGATCAAAAGTTAGTTCGATCAATGATTTCTTGCTTCCAATCGCCGCCCGCCTGCGAATCTCCCAACGCATAGTTGTGTCAATCACCTGTCGCGTTCTTGGGCGTGTAGCTCGCTTGTAGATAGACTTTTGCTGCGACCACTTTGCCGCTGGCGTCATGGATTTTCAGCGGTCCACCGGTGGCGGGGTCAATAAGTTCAACGCGGATATTCCTCGGCGGCCCGATCGTTGCCGTGTTGGACGACACATACTTGATCACGTACCGGACCCGCAGGTTTTCCATGAGGTCGTCGTAAATCGCCGGAACTTCCAAATCGGAATCCGGCACGTAGGCGCGGCCTCCTGATACTTTCGCCAGATCTTCCAGTTGCTGTTCCGCGCTGTTCCAATCAATGCGCGCGAAGGGCGCGGCGGTTCCGTAAACAGAAGCTTCCCTCTGTATCAGTCGCATCAGACCAATCGTGTAGACCGTGGTCTCGGACTCTTGCGCTGCCTGCAGCACTTGTTGGTGGCTCGCCTTGCTGAACGTGTCGAGACCACTCGAGATTGCGATGACTGCTTTCCGTCCACTGATATTCCGCATTCGCTCTATCGTTCCCAGAAGCGCATCGTAAAAATTCAATTCGGATTCAGGCGGCGTTCCGAGTACATCGAGGGCCTTCTCAACCGCGTCCCGGCCTTGATTGAAGTCGGCCAGCGTCTGCAATTTGTCGCCATATGCAAAGATGCCGACTTTGTCGTCGTTGCGTAGCCGGTCCATAAATAGCCGAGCAATTTCCGCCACCTCGCGACCGGTGGACTGGTTCAATTCGTGATATCGGCCTCCGTATTCCAGCAGTAATGCAACCGTCACCGGCGCGTGTTCCACGTCCACTGTCAGGTTCTTTTGCCGCACCTCGTCCTCATAGACTGCAAAGTTGTCCCGCCGGATGTTCGGTAGAAAATATCCGTTGGGGTCCTCCACCTGAAATTTGATCGTTACGGTGCGGGTTAACGGAACGAACGTGACCTCCGATTTTTGGGGGCCTTGTTCTCCTTTGTAGAGCGAGCTGGCGGACCTGTTCGGAACCGTGACCTGGGATTCCTGGCCGGATTGCTGACCTGCATTCTGCGATTCCTGCGCGCCCAGAACCCGGCTGCCGTCTGCAAGCGCGAGGAAGAAAACCAGAAGCCCAGCAACGCTGACTAACTTGGTCATCTTCACAGCCCCTTCCTCCTTTCGCCCTGAGGATTTCGCGTGGCCTGGTTCCTGTTGGTGACCGCGTCTGGAATTCCTTGCGGGTCCGAGCTAGCGTCGGGATATTTGCGCTTCAAGTTCATCAGTGCCGGCCGAATGACGGAATAGTCTTCCGCGTCTGCCTTCATCACTGCCTCCGCGAGCGCACACAGAAAATGTCCCGATCGTTCCCCACCGAGCGCCATCACCCATTCGCTCAATTCTCTGTCGTCAAGTGCGGTCAGCCTGGCCATACCTTCTTTCTTCGTAATCCTATTTCTCGCGGCTCGCATCGGCGCTTTCGATTCCGCGATGGAGTGGTTCAGTAAGAGGCGTGCTGGCCGTCCGGGAACCAAATGAAAACTCGGAACATCCGAGGGCGGTAACATCGCTCTGGATGACTTGTCCTACGGCCGCCGACGCTCGAGCCCGGGAGGCGCGTGCGAGCGGATGCCCGCACGCGCCGAACCCCCGTCGCCCAGAGGCCCAGCGTGTTCTCAGCGCTTATTAGGCGCTGGCGCCTTTGGTCTTTGGCAAGCTCTTGATTTCGATCTTTCTCGGAAGAGCGTTGGCACTAAGAGGCGCCGTGATTTCCAGCACGCCGTTGTTGAATTCCGCGTTGATTTTCCCCGTGTCCACGCTCTCAGGCAGCATGACCGTCCGCTCGAAGTGCTCGTAGGAGAATTCCTTGTGCATATAGTCCGAATCCTTTTTCTCCTGTTCGCTCTTGTGCTCGCCGCTGACGTTCAAGTAGTTGCCCTGGAGATTGATCTGCACTTCGCTCGGTTCCACGCCCGGAAGAGCCACGCGCAAGTGATATTGGTTGTCCTTGGGGTCCACGCGGGCTTCAATCGGTGGCACCGTGGCAAAAAGCGTCGCCGGATTTTGCGCCGTAGGAGCCGTGTTCGTCAGCAAGCGGTTGAATATGCCGTCGAAATCGCGCCTGAAATCGAACAACCCGTCGAAAACATTTTCCCTTCTGGTGAGATTTGCCATTGCTATCCTCCTTGTTCAAGCTTCTTGAAGTTTTTGCCGTTCACTTTGCTACAAATCATTTTCCGCGCAGCGAATGTGCGCCTCTCATTCGTGAATAAGCGCTTCGTTCAGGTCCGACGCGCGGCCGGCACTATGCCGCTGCCGAGAGCGCCCCGATCGTGATTAAATTCTCCACGCTGCGCACGCCAGGCGCCGCCCAAGCGGCGCGTTCCGCTTCTTCGCGCTCGGCCCAGGAGCGCACCGTCCCGCGCAGTATTACTTTGTCGCCGTCTGTCTCGACCTTGATTCGGCCCGCGTCCAGTTCAGCGCTGCGTTTCAGGGCTGCCTCGATCGAGGCCTTCACTTCACCAGTGCTGACCCTTGGCTTAACTTCCACCAAATTGATGACGCCTTTTACGCCGATCAGATTCCGCACCGCAGATTCGGCTGCCCTCTTCTGAAATTGCCAGTCCGCCGAGCCTTCCAGCGTGACCCAGCCATTGGAAACCTTTACCTTGATCCGCTTCGCGGGAACTGTGATGGACGCGTCCAGAGCGGCTACCGCGGCCTTGGCGATATCTTCGTCGGTGCGTTCGCTTGAGGTTGGCAGATGCACTTCCACCTCATTCACAATCGCTCTTACACCCGCCACGCGCGAGGCGGCCCGCTCCGCGCTCCATTTCTCCCAGTAACTCTTGACCTGGCCGTTGAGCGTGACGACGCCGTCTTTAGCACTCACGCCGATCTCTGCCGCATCAACGCTCGGCTCCCAATTCAGTTCTGTTTCCACATTTCGCTTCAATTCCAGATCAGTCATCGCCATTTCTCCTTTTTCACCTAAGTTGGCGCCTGCGCTGCACGCCTGCCGAAAATCGGTTAGTCCGGCGAATTTCGCCGCGCCACAAATTCACGCCTTTTGCCGCCAGCAACCTCGCCAATTGCTTGCGCGCGCGCCATGCGCGTGACTTTGTGGCGCTCACGTTGACGCTTTCTGTCTCGGCTGCCTCAAAGGCGGAAAGATCCACGATGTATCGAAGTTGAAAGGTGGAACGCAGGGCCGGCGAAAGTTGCTCCATGCCCTTCGTCACCATGTCCTCGGTTTCTGTGAGCGCGCAAGAGTGCTCCGGATCAGGTCGAGGATCGACCAGCCGCGCAGCCCACGTTTGTGGTTGGTCGCAAATGGCTTCGTCGAGAGATAGCTGTGCGCGGGCACGCTGCTTGCGCCGGTTCATCAGCGCAGTATTCAGAACGATTCGTGTGACCCATGTCGCGAGGCTCGATCTCCCCTCAAACGAAGAGAGATTCGTATAGGCGGAGAGCATTCCGATTTGCAATGCGTCCTCTGCATCCTCCTTGTTGCGCAGAATGGAAAAAGCGGCGCGGTATAGGCGCGTTCTCTCACGGGCGAAGAGCAACGACAGCGCTGTGCTGTCTCCTGGGAGGGTGCGCGGTACTACAGCGTGCTGCTCCTCGCCGGCCGCCAGAGGTTTCGCTGGGATGCGTGAAGGTAATTTCTTTGGCCACTTATGCGTTTTTGAGATCTCGGCATCTTTTGACAATCCCGTAGGCTGCAATTGAAGTGTCCCAGCAACGCTCATAGCGCTTTTCACCTCGTTGTTGTGATCCGCCTGCAATATCTTTTCGTGCCACTTCGCCGCTGCAGATTGCTTCCTCCGTCTGAAACGCCGAGTCTTACTCTACGCATCCGATATGAAGCATCTTTTGTTCCAATGCGAGATGCGCGACCGTCACTGTGACTATCTTCGTCTCATAGAACGGATTAGCGGCCGTGTGGTGTGCTGGGACAGCTTCTTAGCGGCTTAACACGGGGACTTTACGTCAGTCTTTCGACAGCGTTTTGACAGCACATGAATGAACAGAATTCATGGGAATCTTGCGCGTGCATCAATTATTGCTATTCGCGCCTTCTCGGCGCGTCTCCGCGTTAACGCTCTGATGGTCTGCGCTTTGTGGGAGATCCTGACACTCTCGCAAATCTTCTCTCGCGCTAGATGACACCTGACGTGCGCGCACCACGAAGCGGCTGGGAGCTGGCCCGACATAAGAAAACGGAAAGCAAGTAATGAGCGTCAGAACTGGTTCGGCGGTCTTATCCAGAACTTGCATGTCGCTAGATTCGACGATCTGGATCAAATCCACGCGATAGACGTACGAGCGATTTAGCGTCGTCAATTGGATAACGTCGTCCTTGCGAATGTCACGCAGGCCGCGAAAAAACGTATCGCGGTGCCCCGCAATCGCTAGGTTGCCTGCGTGGCCGGCCCAGGCGCTGCCAGGAATGTGACCAGCTCCGCGGCGCAGCGTTCGCGTGCCGTCACCTTCAAGCACCACCACTGAAAGCCCAAGCCGCGGAATTTGAAGTCGCCCTATCGAGGAGTTGAAGGAGTCGAAAGCCTTTGCGGAAGCCTTGCAATTCGCAATCTGTCCGTTCGAATTAGCCGGCAACGACGGGTCAAAACGCTGGCTCTCCAGCGCTTGGTAGACGTGCGCATCCGCCCAGATATATATGCCAGACGCTAGAACGACTGCGCCGGCCGTAAGAAAAACGCGTGAGAGCCATCGCAGGCCAGCGTTTCTACGCGAACTGTGCTCGTCTTCGCGCATCATGGACTCGATGTTTGCCCAGCCGCGGACGGAGTCGGCGTTGCACCGGAGAAGTAGTAACCAGCGCGAGTGCGTGAAAAAAGTTTGCCGCGGCCGGGCGCTGTTACGCTCACATGAACCTTGCGGTATCCCGGGTGCGTGTCCGTAGGACTGTAGCCAAGCGTGTATTGGTGCCGTATATCGCCGGCAATCTGCCGGCAAACACCCACGGTTTCTGCCGCAGACTTCGGGAAATATGCCTCTCCTCCGGTTTCCTTCGCAATTTTTGTCAACACTTTCGGGTTTTGATCGAAACTGTGTTCGTCAAACAGGCCAATCGTATATATGATGACGTTCGAACTCTGCGCCATCCTCAGCGCTTCCGAAAAAGTGTGCTTGCTGGCGTTGTCCCCGCCGTCGCTCACCAGCAGCAGGACTTTCTTATCGCGCGAATCTTTTTCCAGGCGCTTCAGCGCCGCAATCAACGCATCGTAAAGAGCCGTTTGCCCGCTTGCGGGAGTGTTCAATACGGCGGCCTCCAGTTTCTGAGTGTCGCTAGTGAACTCCAGGTCCGGCGGCAGACCAAACGTGACGCTGTTGCTGAAATTGACGACAAACTCGCGGTCCTGCGGGTTGCTGGCTTGCACAAATGCCATGGCGCCCTGAATCACTTCACCCAATTTTGCGGCCATGCTTTCGCTGTGATCTACCAGCAGTCCGGCTGTCACCGGTGTGTCTTCATGACGAAACACTTCGATTTTTTGCGGACGGCCATCCTCGTCAATTCGAAAATTCGCAACGTCCAGGCCTTGAACAAATTCTCCTTTGCGATCCGTCACCGTGACAGGCAGAACTACCAGGTTGACGCTCGTGGAGATTACAGGGCCACTTTCTTGCTCCGATAAGCCCCGCGGAGGCAAGGAAGCGGAAGCCGCAAGAAAAGCCGCTAGAAAAACGGCCGCGCCCGTGGTGCGACTTTTTTGAACCCGGCTCGTTGGCGCATTCTTTGCTTCCAACATCCTTCCCAGTCTTCCTTGCCCCTGGCGTACTTCAGAAATGGCCGCGCCCAAAAACTGCCCCCGGCCGTTAAGATGCGCGCCTTGCGACCACCCAGAAAAGCCCGCCCAGCAGCAGCAGGAAAAGTCCCCAAACGGAAAGAAGTGGCAATGAGCTCGCCGTCTGCGGCAGTTTTTGGGCAACGGTTCTTGTTCCGTCGTCGGCCGGAGGCGCTTGGACGATGAATACTTCCGCAACCTCTACTTCCTGTCCGCTGGGTTGTTCGGCCTTCAAGGAGCTCGCCTCCATATCCTTTACACTCTGATCAGAGGCGCTCTGAGCCGGTTGATTGATGTTCGAAGCCGTTTGCTGGGGCTGGGAGGGCACGGGCTGATTTGATTGTTTAGCAATTTCCACTGCCCGATTCTTTGGGTACACAAACTCCTGCCCATATTGATCACCCGGATAGAACCATTCCTTGATTGCCACCGGACCTCCCGCCTTTGTTTCCGAAAACGTGATTATGGGCTCGTCTGACGGGTTTGGCCGATAGTCTGGAATCGCCATTACCGTGGCGTACAGCTTCATTTGATCCTTGTCAAAAATCTGAACGATGTTGCGGTCACCCGGTGAATCGAGGAGTTTGAACGCATAGGTGCCCGCGGGAAGAACCTTGCCACCCGGTATCTCTACCGGTTGGCTGAACGTGAATATGGTCAGCTTGTTACTTTCGTCGGCGTTCACAGGCAATGTAAACGCAGTTATCACAACCGCAACAAAGAACACCAGCATCGTCG
>Ga0209380_10003020_pt1 | contig 10565 bp, 10 predicted proteins | sample HubBroMetageWFT6_FD_188347 | JGI IMG/M metagenome (GOLD analysis project Ga0209380, IMG submission 188347) | Warmed and freeze-thawed soil microbial communities from the Hubbard Brook experimental Forest, New Hampshire - Hubbard Brook CCASE Soil... | ecosystem: Environmental > Terrestrial >...
TCGGCGAGCTGCGCCTGCACCGGGACAAGCTCCCCGTCGATGACGTGCTCCTGGTCCTCTACTACGCCGATCAGGGCAGCGAGAGCGACGAGAAGCTACGCCTCCTCGCCTCCATGGCCCAGACCCCGGCGGGTGACCGATCACAAACGGCTGAACTGAGCAGGTACCTCGAACGCCGCAGTGACCGCTGAGCGCCAGCAAAGGTCAGATCCCGGGACCGCCGCTCCCGCCGGGCGACCAGGCCGGAGCGCCTGAAGTCGCGTTGCGGCATTCTTGGTCGGCTCCCTCTAATATCCCTCACTGCGGACCCCGCCCGAGTCGCGGGCAAATCGGACCGGCGGCCGACCGACCGTTCTGGTGAAGGCCGTGCTGAATGCGCTGGCCGATCCGTAGCCGGCGGCGAGCGCTATTTCGTCAAGCGACCGTCCGCTGAACCTCAGCGCGTCGCATGCAACGGCCATCCGCCAGTGCAGGGCGTACGTCATGGGCGGCTGGCCAATCAGAGACGTGAACCTTTGCGAAAAGACCGATCGGGACATTCTCGCCTCGGCGGACAACGATGCCACTGACCAGCTTCTTCGGATATCGGCATGAAAAGCGCGCAGCGCGGACGCGATCTGCGGGTCGGTAAGTCCGGTGAGCATGCCGCGCTGCTGGCTCGGCAGCATTTCTGGCGTCCTCAGCAGCTCGATCAGGACGATTTCGAGCAGCCGGGAAAGTACCGCCTGCTGGCCTGGCCGCACAGCCGATGCCTCGGCGTCGATCATGGCCAAGACGCCGGCCAGCCGCCCGCCGTCGCCGGAACCGCGCGACGGAATATGCACAACCGGCGGCAGGAATGCCGTGAGAAGTTCTTTATTGACGGAGTCAAATTCGAAGTGCCCGCCGACGACGCGAACCTGGTCCGGATCATCGTCGCTGCGATCTGGTTCAGGCGATGCGGTGGCCGTAGGGAGATCCTCGAAGGCGACGACCGCCGCATCGCCAGCCCCGCCGCGCAGGATCCAGGCGGGGGGCTCTGTCAACAGCACGCAGTCGCCTGGTTCCAGGCTCTGCTCCGCGGTGCCGGGCAGCTGGAAGCGACAGCACCCGCTGACGACGCGTCCGAAGATCACGCCGCTGTCAGCGGGGAATCTCCAGGCCCAGTCACCTTTCCCCACCATGTGCTTCCACAGCAGGGCACGCGGGCGCAGCAACTCGACAAGTTGGGTCAACGGATCCACCGGGACGACCCCCATCGGGACGATCTATAATTTATTCGGTACTTCTGAGTATAGATCATCCGGACGGCCTCGCATACGCTGGGTGTTACATGACAACGGAAGGTAACGACATGACCAAGACAGTTCTCATTACCGGCTGCTCGTCCGGCTTCGGCAAGGCTGCTGCGACGAAGTTCCATGATCGCGGATGGAATGTCGTAGCCACCATGCGAGACCCTGGTGACTGGGACGGCGGGTCGTCGGATCGTTTGCTTACACACGCACTCGATGTGACCGATCCGGCATCGATCAGGTCTGCCTTCGATGCGAGCGTGGCCCGCTTCGGGAGCGTGGACGCCGTCGTCAACGTCGCCGGCATCGGCCTGTTCTCTGTCTTCGAAACGACGACGGACGAAACAACGCGAAGCGTGTTCGAAACCAACCTGTTCGGCCCGATCGAAATCATGCGGGTGGCGATCCCGCATCTTCGGGAGCACGGCGGCGGACGTATCGTGAACCTGACCTCCGCCTCCTCGATTGTGCCGGAGCCGCTGATGGGGATCTACAACGCGAGCAAGGCGGCCCTTGACAATCTTACGGAGACCCTCAGGCTCGAGCTGTCGCCCCAGAACATCGTCCTCAAGCTGATCGAGCCTGGTTTCGTGCCCACGACTCGCCTGGCGGAGAAGGCGCAGGCCAATGCGCCAGTGCTCACCATCGTGCCGCCGGAATACGAAGCCTATGTAAACCAGCGGACGGCTGTCTTCAATTCGGAATTCCCCGTCGAGCTGGCGACGCCGGAAGATGTAGCAGAAGCTATCCTGGCGTCCGTCAACGACGAAACCGGCCAGTTGCGCTGGGTCGTCGGTACCGACCAGGCGGAGCGGATGTATATGAGGCATGAGACCTCAGAGGCCGAATACAACGACTGGACCTGGAGTCAATTGGGTCCGTCGCGCTGAACGCACGCCACCGGTCAGAAAGTCTCCCTCCCGAATAGGAATGTCTACCGGCCAGATAGGCATTCTACAGTCGCAGCATGCAGATCACCTATTCTGCACGAGCCTCAAGACTCCTAATAGGGAGAGTGTTTATGGCGATCCGGTGTTCATACTGGTCACCAAGCCGTCGGAAGACGGTAACGAGGCGATTACAATCGGGTCGCTAACTCTCGCCGAGGAAGCCGGCCAGGGCCTCGAGGACCAGGTCCGGTGCTTCCTCGGGCGGGAAGTGGCCGGTGGGCAGGGCGGTGCCGCGGACGTCGGCGGCGTACTCCTGCCACACGCTGAGCGGCTCGTAGGCGCGGCCGACGAAGCCCTGGCTGCCCCACAGAACCAGGACGGGGCAGCCGATCTTTTGCCCGGCGGCGAAGCTCTGGTCGTCGTCGGTCAGGTCGGTGCTGGCCGCGGCGCGGTAGTCGGCGCATGAGCCCGCGATCGTGGCCGGGTCGCTGAAGCAGCGGATGTAGTCCGCCATCACGTCGGGCTCGATGCCGGCATCCATCTGCGAGTCGAGCCAGAAGGCAGCGTCGGCGGCGATCATGTGCTCGGGGATGCCGTTCGGCTCGGCTAGGAAGAACCAGTGGTAATAGGCCAGGCCCATCTCCCGGCTCACGTGACGGAAGACATGCCGGGTCGGCACGATGTCCAGGACGGCCAGCCGCTCGACGGCCTCTGGGTGATCCAGGACCAGCCGGTGCGCGACCCGGCCGCCGCGATCGTGGCCGACCAGGCCGAACCGGCCGAAACCGAGCTCGCGCATCAGCCCGACCTGGTCCCGGGCCATGAACCGCTTGGAGTACACGCGGCCTGCTTCGTCCGGCTTCGGCTTGGCCGAGTCTCCGTAGCCGCGCAGGTCAGCCAACACGACGGTGTGGTCGCGGGCCAGGCCGGGGGCGACCTGCCGCCATACCAGGTGGTTCTGCGGGTAGCCGTGCAGTAGCAGCAGGGGCGGGCCCGACCCGGCGACGGCGCAGTTGATGGTGACGCCGGCCACGTCCACGCGGCGGTAGTCGAAGCCGGGCAGCACGGGAGGGGTCATGATTGCAGCTCCTGTTCCAGCCGGGCCGCCGCCACGGGCGGCGAGCTGCTGATTGTCCGTAGCTGGTCGGCTGACGCGAGATGTGTTCCGGCCGGATCCCAGGCGTCCAGGTGCTCGTTCAGCCAGCCATCTACCGACACCCATGTGGTTGAGGCTCGAAGGAGGATCCATGGGGAGGACGCGCCTTGGAGTCCGCCGGCGTACCGCACGGTCAGCTCTACGGTCGGTATGGCCTGGGGAGTTGTGAGCACTGCCGCATATGACGGCGCCAGCGCATCCATGAGCATGATGAGCCGGAAGATGTCTGGCGGCTGGTCATCCTCGGTGAGGCGGAGCCATGCGGTCAGCACGGGGCGCGGGCCGCCAGCGTACGGGCGGCTGCTATCGGTGGGCCGGACCTCAAGAAACTGGCCGATCGGCGTGAGTCCGGGCGGGATGGCGTAGCGCTCGCAGTTGCCGTGCGGCGGCACGGACGGACAGGCCGGAGCCACTGGCTGCAGCCACGGGGGTCTGATCGCACCTGTTACCAGCGAAGCCGAGACCAGGCACGATCTGTCGCCGTCCGCCGGGAATGCGTCGGCCGAAGCGCGCCCCCGGCGGGGTCGGGTGATCGCTACGGTGAACGCCTGATTGACAGGACGGTGCAGGCGCACGGTCGCGCTTCGCATCAGGCCCGTGTCTTCGCCGGAGTACGTCGCTTTGGCCAGCAAGGCGAGAGTCAGGCCGCCGTGAAGGCCTCCGAAGCCCCATAGCTGCGCGGGAGGCTCGATGGGCTGGCGGGCTGCCAGGTCGACCTGGTCGAGCCAGCGTCCAGGGGGCGAAGGGGGAGCTGCTGTGTCCGTCGATGCCATGCCTTATCGTCTCCCGCCCTCGGCCTGAAGCCGAATAGATCAGGGTCGCGCCGACCCGAGTTGGTCGTTGTAGACCCGCAGCTGCATCGTGGCCAGGTCAAGCAGTGGAGTCGTTATCCCGAGCTGATTCCCTCGGCGCGCGAGATCCGCCAGGATCGTTTCAGCCTCGGCTGGCCGGCCGGCGGCCACGTCTCGCGACATCGACGATGTGAGGTTCGATCCGTCTTGGGTAATGCTGCGGGTCGTGTTAGCCGTTACGGCCTGAGGTATCGGGTAACCTGCTGCCGCCGAAACAGAGGTGGCCTCGGCGAGAATCGCTGGGCCCAGCTCACGCCCGCCGGGTACCGCCACGATGTCGCCCACGGTGCCCCGCATCAGGCAGGTCAGGGCCCCGACCGTCGCGATGAACACCCATTTCTGCCACATCTGCAAGATGATCTCGTCGCTTATGCTGGCGTCGAAACCGGCTCCGCTCAGCTGGTCGTATGCCGCCTGGAGCCGCGCACTGCGAGTGCCGTCCTGGGACCCGATCGTGAGACTCGCGCCCGGGGCCAGCACGACGATGTCGCCGTCGTCGTTGGCTGTCGCGCTAATGACGGCAACTCCGCCGAGCACCGCCGTACCGCCGAAACGCTCGTTGAGTGTGTCCAGGTGAGCCATCCCGTTCAGGAACGGGACGATCAGCGTCTGCGGCCCGACCGCCCGGGCGAGGTCAGCGACTGCCTGGTCCAGTGCCGTCGCCTTTACCGCGAGGAGGACGGTGTCTGCGGGCCTGGTCAGCTCTCCGGCCAGGAGTAGATGCGGTCGCGCCACTTCCATCCCGGATCCGGCGTGCGGCCAGGTGATGCGCAGGCCGCGCTCGCGCAGCTGCTCAGCGCGGTGCGGGCGAACCAGGAATTCGACGTCCCGGCCGGCCAGCGCCAGCCGTGCGCCGAAGTAACCGCCCGTGGCGCCGGCTCCGATAACGAGGATGGTCATCGTCTGTGCGGCTCCTCACGTCTCCTCGTCCAGTGCCTGCCGCCCTGTCGAGCCGGTCGGCAGCTTCGGAAGAATCGGGGTAAGGCGAGGCCCGATGCGCGGGCTGCCCGCGGTGCGCGGTATCGCGGGCAGCCCGAAGCGGTTACCTTAGGGCGAGTTCTGTTACACGGGCGGCAAGCCCGCCTCGGGGCCTCCATGAGGTGTTACCCGTGCAGGGCGATCTGCTAGAGACCGGTCCCGGAGATCCCGTCGAGAGCATCGGCGTTGTCAGCGAACCATTTGGGTTCGTCACCCGGTTTCGGAAGTATCAGCCCGTATTCCATCTGCATCTCGGACACGATCTCGGTCAGGCCGCCGAGGACCTGTTTCGGTGACTGGCCGGTGATCTCCGTCCACGACGCCACGATCCGCTTGATCAGCGCCTGCTTCTCCTCCAGGGGCCGCCCGGCGCGGATCGACCCGGTGATACCGGTGATGTTGTGGTCGGGCCCCTCGGAGCTGTAGGAGACGCCCGGCGGCAGTTCGTTGAAGAATGTGTGGACGAAGATCCGCGGCGCTCCGGTGAGTTCCACGTGGGCGTCGGTGATAGCGGCGGCCATCTTCGCCTTCATGTCCTCGGTGAGCAGTCCGTGTTGGTATGAGACTTGGTAGACGGGCATGAGATTCCTCCGTGCGCGTAGATGTGAGCTGTTGTGACGTGGCCGTGGTCAGCCAGCGGCCCGGGGGGCGTGGATGGTGACCGCGGCCACGCCGCCAGGGTCGGCCCGGGCGGGCCGCAGGGCGGCCGGTCATAACGGATTCCTTTCGGTGACGCTGGCCAGCAGGCGGCTGCGGTGGCTGACGGCCCGAACGTACGGTGCGGCGCCGCGGCTCGCATCTAGCGAATGACCAGCCACGTGGCCGGTTTCCCGGTCTGGTATGCCAGCTGCGGCTGGCCTAGACTTCGAGCGTGCCTGCGGGAGAGGCGCCAATCAGGGTGCTCAAGGCAGGGCACGATCGGTCCCCGGGGTTTTCAGCCGCCGGGCAGCCCCTGCCGAACGGTCTGTTCGGGCGCGAGTGCGAGTTCAGGGCGCTGAACGACATGGTCGGCCGGTCACGCGACCAGGCCGGCGGTGCGCTCGTGGTCCGCGGTGAGCCGGGGATCGGGAAGTCGGCGCTGCTCGGGGCGGTCAGCGCGCAGGCAGCTGGCTGCGGCGTACAGGTACTTTCCGCGGTAGGGGTGCAGTCCGAGGCGAATCTTCCGTTCGCGGGCCTGCACCAGATGATCCGGCCCGTGTTGCGCCTGGCTGCGGAATTGCCGGCCCGGCAGCGCGCCGCGCTGTACGCGGCCTTCGGCATGGCCGACGCGGAAGCTGGCGAGCTGTTCCTGACTGGGCTGGCGACGCTGGAGCTGATTAGTGACACAGCCGAGGACGCGCCTGTGCTGCTCATCGTCGACGACGCCCACTGGCTGGATCAGGCTAGCTGCGCGGTGCTCGCCTTCGTCGCTCGGCGGCTGGCCGCCGAGCCAGCGGTGATGCTGGTGGCGGTCCGTGACGGACAGGACAGCGTGTTCGACTGCTCCGGGCTGCCGGAGGTGCGGCTAGCCGGACTCGGTGAGGATGCGGCCGCCGCCCTGCTTGACGCGCGGGCGCCGGGTCTGGAACCTGACCTGCGCGCGCGGCTGCTGGCGGAGGCGGCGGGCAACCCGCTGGCGCTGGTGGAACTGTCGGCCGCGCGGTGGCCCGGATCCCCCGGCGCCGGCATGTACCTGTCCTCGCCGTTGCCCGTGACCGCCCGGCTGGAAGAGGCCTTCGCGGCCCGGGAATCGGATCTCCCCGCAGCTACCCGTTCGGCGCTGCTGGCCGCTGCTGCGGACGACCGCGGTGTCGTCGGCGAGGTGCTGAAAGCAGCGACCATCCTCGAAGGGCGGCAGGTGACGGTCGACGCGTTCGGCCCGGCGGTGACGGCCCGGCTGGTGGACATCGACGGGACGAGCCTGCGGTTCCGGCACCCTGTGGTGCGGTCGGCGATCTATCAAGCGGCGGTTACGTCCCGGCGCCGGGCGGCGCACGCCGCGCTGGCCGAGGTGCTAGCCCGGCAGCCCGACCGGCGGGTATGGCATCAGGCCGCGGCGGCTTTGGGTCCCGACGAACAGGTGGCAGCCGAGCTGGAAGGCGCGGCGCGGCGCGCGGTCGACCGGGGCGCGGCGGAGGTGGCGGTCGCCGCGCTGGAGCGGGCGGCGCAGCTCAGCGAGGACGGCGCCGCCCGGGGCGGCAGGCTGCTGCTGGCGGCGGAGCTTGCCTTCCGCGCTGGCCGTGGCGGAGGCGGACCTGCGCTGCTGCGGGCGGCCGAGGCGTTTGACCTGCCGTCGGACGAACGGGCGTTGCTGTCCTTGCTGCGGGAGAACTTCACCGAACCCAGCTGGTCCGGCGCGGCGAATATCGGCGCTTTCGTCGCCATGGCCGAGCGGATGGTCGCCGCGGGGCACGCGGACCTTGCTGTCGAGTCCGCCGTGACCGTGAGCTTCCGGGCGTGGTACGGAAACCCGGGCCAGGAGATCCGGACGGCTCTGGCCGCCGCGGCGGGGCAGCTCCCGCTAGCCGCAGACGACCCGGCCCGCCTCGCGATCCTCGCGCTCGCCGATCCGGTGGCCCACGCACCAGCGGTGCTCAAGCAGATCTCCCGGATGCGGCCGGATGAGGGCGCCCCGGTGGCGATGCTGCGGCTCGGCAACGCCGCCAGCGCGGTGCTGGCTCATAACCTCGCGCTGGGATTCATGGAGCCTGCGATCAGGGGCCTGCGCGCGCAAGGCCGGCTCGGCTTGCTGGCCCGGGCGCTGGTCTGCCAGACCTGGGCAGGCGCATTGACTGGTCAGGGGCGGCTGGCGGTATCGGCGGCTGAGGAAGCCTCCCGGCTCGGGCGGGAAACCGGCCAGCTGCGCTGGGCGATCGTAGCTGAGCTAGCCACGGCGCTGATAGCCGCAGAACGTGGAGAGCTCGCTGAGGCGGAAACGCTGGCCGCCGCGGCCGAGGAAGAGCTGCTGGGCATGGACGCGTATCCGCTGCTGGCCCACGTGCGCTTCGTCCGGGGCCGTGGCGCGGTCGCGCATCAGCGCTATGCCGAAGGCCTTGATCACCTGCGCCGGGCCTTCGACCCGGAAGACATCGGCTACCTGCCCTATGTCGGTTACTTCGGGCTATCCGACCTGGTCGAAGCCGCCGCTCACACCGGCCAGCGTGATGCCGCCCTGGCCTACCTGCAGCAGCTCGAAGAGCTAGCAACGGCAATGTCGGCGCCCCTGCTCCAGGCACAGGCGGCGTATGCCCGGCCGCTGGTCGCCGACGACGATCACGCCGAGGCACTGTTTCAGGCAGCGCTGGAGCGTGACCTGGCCGGCTGGCCCCGCTACGGGAACCGGATGCTGCTGTGGTACGGCCGGTGGCTGCGCCGTCAGCGGCGGGCCGCTGAATCACGCGCGCCGCTGCGGGCGGCCCGCGATGGTTTTGACGCGCTCGGCTCCGCCAAGCTGGCCGAGATCGCCCGGCAGGAACTGCGCGCATCCGGGGAAACCAGCCGCCGACGGGTCCCGGAGGCCTGGGATCAGCTGACGCCGCAAGAACTTCAGATCGCCAGGATGGCCGCCGAGGGGCTGTCCAACCGCGAGATCGGCCAGCAGCTGTTCATCTCGCACCGGACGGTCGGCTACCACCTGCACCGGATCTTCCCCAAGCTCGCCATCACCTCCCGCAGCCAGCTGCATGCCGCTCTGCTCAGCCTGACCCCGGCCTCCCGGCCAGCCGCCGGCTGAACCGATCGTCCGGCTGGTCACCTGACAGATGAAAGCAGGCCACCCGTCCGGCTAGCTTCCCCGCATGGGCATGCCTGCGCAGGCCGGGCCAGCCTGCAGGGAGGGACCGGTGGCGTCGGGTGCAGATGACCTCCACCCGAACGGGACCGACACGATCGTGTTGATCCACGGCTTGTGGGTGACCGCGCTGATCTGGGAACAGTGGATCGCGCGGTACCGGGCCCGCGGCTACCGGGTGCTCACCCCCGGCTGGCCCGGCCTGGACCGCGGCATCGCAGAACTCCGCCGCGACCCATCCGGGATCGCCCGTCTGCGCGTGACCGACATCACTGCTCACTACGGCCATCTCATCGGCGGACTCAGCCCTCCGCCGGCTCTCATCGGACACTGCCTCGGCGGGCTGGTCGTCCAGATCCTGCTCGACGGCGGCCTTGGCGCTGCAGGCGTCGCGATTAACCCGGCACCACCGGCAGCATGCATGCTCCCGCCGCCTATGACCAGCGCTGGCATCCCGGTCCTGCGCAGCTCAGCTCGCCGTCATAGCGCAGTCACGCTGACCGCGCGGCAGTTCCGCCGCGCCCTAGCCGGCGCCCTCGACGACCCGCAAGCCGAGACCGCGTATGCGCGCTACACCATTCCCGCCCCCGCCGGCCTGATCAGGCAGGCAGCCTTTCCCGGTCGCACCCGCGTCCGCTTCGGCAACCGGGCACGCGCGCCTCTATTGCTGATCGGCGGCGGAGACGACCGCATCTTCCCGGCCTCACTGACCAGGGCCAGCTACCGGCGGTACGCCCGGTCGGCCGCGATCACCTGCTACCGGGAGTACCCCGGCCGATCCCACTACACGATCGGCGAGCCGGGCTGGGAACACGTGGCCGACTACGCGCTGCGGTGGGCCATGGACAACGCCCGGCAGGACCTCTGACCCCAGGCAGCCGTCCTCGGATAACAAGCCGGCCGGTCTGGTCACCTGACAGATGCGGCCCCGCCCGGGCAGGTGAGCGTCGTCACAGACATAAAAACAGGGACCAGTACCACTGACTGTCCGTTCCGTCCCCCGGGACCAGGTACAGCTTCTCGCCGCGCCTGACGAACCACACCGGACAGGAGACCGGCTTGCCGGTGGCCCGGCCAGTCGTGGTGAGTTCAAGCTCGTCCGTGCGTTCTAGGGCGGCCTCGAAGCTGGCGAGTGTCATGGTGTCATCTTTCCTTTCTTATAGACGCGCCGGCGCTTGTTCGCGCGGCTGTCCGCGATATACGGAGCGGCTATCCCGAGGACCAGGAAGAGCGGGATGACGATAGGCATGAGAATGAAAACCAGCTCTGATCCGTCCACGGCCGGCCTCCTTCCCCTCGCTTCGCGTGGTTCAGACCCGCTCGTAGCCTCCGTTCCACCAGTCGATGAGCAGGCGGGCGTAGTCGTCGGCGGCGTCCGCCCAGGCGAAGTGCCCGGCGTCGAGGTGGTCGTGCTTGTTGTGCGGGAGGCGCTCGTGCAGGTACTGGCCGTTGACCGGCAGTACGCCGGGGTCGTGGTCCCCGGTGATGATCTGGACGGGCGTTTGGATGTCCGGCAGAAGGTCCCGGAGGGTGGGCAGCTCGTCCTGGTAGGAGCGGACGAAGCGGATCGATTCGGCGAACCGGTCTCCTTCGTAGCTGTCGAGGAAGTCCTGGTGGACGTGTTCGGGGAGCTTGTAGTGCTCGACG
>Ga0209380_10003022_pt1 | contig 10563 bp, 6 predicted proteins | sample HubBroMetageWFT6_FD_188347 | JGI IMG/M metagenome (GOLD analysis project Ga0209380, IMG submission 188347) | Warmed and freeze-thawed soil microbial communities from the Hubbard Brook experimental Forest, New Hampshire - Hubbard Brook CCASE Soil... | ecosystem: Environmental > Terrestrial > Soil...
AGAGCGCGTAATTCCGGAACACCATCGCGATGTCCCGATCCTTCGGATTGAGGTTATTGACCACCCGATCGCCGATTCGGATCCGGCCGCTGGTTATCTCCTCAAGGCCAGCGATCATGCGCAGCAGCGTCGATTTCCCACAGCCCGAGGGCCCCACGAGAACGACGAACTCGCCATCCTCGGCCTTGATGTCCACGTTCCGAATGACTTTGACCGAGCCGAAGGACTTCTCGACGTTCTCGATCTTGACGCCGGCCATTCAAAGCCTCCAAAGTCTAGGCTGCGACATCCGCTGACCGCGCCTTGTCCGGTACGTCGGGGTCGCTGTGCGGCGGCGCCACGACGACCGCGTCGCATGAGCAAGCTCCGCTATGAACGATCAGCGCGACGCCGCCGTCAGCGAGCGCGAACGGACTTTCGTCGCGCGCCTTAAGCGCAACGCCGCCAACTCGAGCCTCGATCTCTCGGCCCAAGACTTGGACGACAACGTCACAAGGCTTCTCGAAGGACAATTCCAAAGGGGCTTCCGCGAGGATGGTCACGACGCCATCGAAAGCGCGAACGAGGCGCACGAGGCCGGGCCGCATGAGAAGCACCGCGTAATAACGCCTCAATCCCTGGACACGCACGCCGATCCCGACGTGCTCCGCAAGATGAACAGTCAGCGCCGTTTCGACGCGATAATCCGTCCATTGTCGCCCGCCATGGATGATCATCCCTTCGCCGCTATCCTGCGAGATCCGGAAAGCCTGCGGAGAGGTGGTCGAGAAGACTTCGACGGCATTGACCCAGGCCCTGCGCCAGAACTCCCCCGGGTCGTCCGGCCGCCGCAGCCGGACGTCCGGCGCGCCGTCCCAGCGGAGATAGTCGAGCATAACCGCCCCATCTGCCGCAGCGCCGCTCGAGCGAAGGACCAGGCCAAGCGACTGGATGGGCTGCCCGCCTGTGTCTGGCAAGCGCCAGGTCAAGACCGTCTCCGCGCCAGGAGAAAGCGCAACCGGCTCCCCATCGATGGGCAAGAGGCAGTCATTCGCGCCATAAACCAGCCCGCGCGGGCCGACCCGAATAGGAGCCGCGTTGCTGGGGTCTGCGACCACCCGTGCGCGGACCGTCTCCCCCGCATAGACGAGGGGCGTCGCCATGAGCTCGTATGTGCGCATGCGCGTGACTTCGGGGGGCGCGAAAGTTGGCGTCAGCACCGCAGCCGGCTCATCGAGGAGACCGGCGTAGCGGACTTGCAAGGCCCGGGCGCCTCGCAGGGGAACATTCCCAACGACGATGTGCGCGGCGCCGTCGCCGGTCGCCATGAATCCCTGCACGCTGCCGGGGTGCGAAAAGTGAAACTGCGCGCCCTCTTTAGGCGCGAGCTCAGCCGGCAAGCCGGCGAGCCTGCGTCCGCTGTCGACGAGGCGCGCGCTTACGCGCACCGCGTCGTTGATCGCGTAGCCGCCGTCGGCGGAAGAGATGAGCATGCGGTCGGCGACGGGTCCGCGCCAATCGCGGCCGGCCTCGATCCCCTCGAGGCCGAGCATCGCCCCCATCAGACAGCCGACATTGCCGGCGTTGCAATCCGTGTCCCAGCCCGAGGTGCAGACGATGGTTTGTGCGCCGGAAAAATCGTGGGGCGCATAGAGGAGGGCCATGATCATCAACGCATGATTGGGGACGACATGACAATGACCCGGGCATTTGTCGTAGCCGTAGCGCGCTTCGATCGCCTGGCGCGCGTCGCGCCAGTCGGGATACTCGCGTCGCCATTGACGAATGTCGGCGACAAGCCGCGCGATCGGACTCGACTCCGGGATCTGCGCGAGCCCGACGTCGATGAGATGGTCGACGTCGCGCGAGACGAACGCTTGCGCCTCCATCGCCGCCCAAAGCTTTGCGGCGTCAACCGCCGTCCCGTCATGACTGACCTTGGCCGCCTGTTCGGCGAGGCGGGCGGCGAGCGTCGGATTTCCAGGCGCGACGATCGCCCAGCCGTCGATAAAAATCTGCGCGCCGATCTGCTCCGCGACGGTTTGGCCGTTGACCGCGATCGAGCCGCTCGCCGGCGCCTCGACGCCGCGCCGCAAGTTGAGCCAGGCTGTGTGCTCGGTCGATTTGCCGTGGCCGCCCCACCACAGGATCGAGCGATTCTCGACGATGTAGTTGAGCCAGGTTTCGCCGATCTCACGCGCCGTGATGTCGGCTCCCGAGCCATGGTCCTCGAGAGCGCGAATGAAGGTAAACGTGCCGGCAACGTCATCGTCGGTGACGACGAGCGGGCAGGCAAGGCGCTCGTGCACATAGTCCTCGATCGGACCAAGCTCGTTCATGATCCGCTGATAGGTCCAACCCTCGAACGGGCGCCCGAGATAGACGCCGATCAGCTTGCCGAGCACCGCCGCATAGGCGCGCTCGGGATAGTCCTGCGGAAGGGTCGTCATCGCGGCTAGACGATTTCGAGGTAGTCGCGGTCCGGGAGCGCCGGAAACGGCGTCGTCGGCAGCGTCTGATACCAATAGGCGACGGAAGCGATGTCATCCTGCAGCGGCAGATAGCGCCGCTTGTCCTTCTCAGTCCGCCAGCCGAGGGCCTGCAGCGTCACCTTGAGGTCCGTCTCGAAGCGGATCGGATCCATGATGTGCCAGCGATAGAGGCCGAAGCGCTGCTGCGACTGATAGGTTCCGTCCGGACGGATGATCTGCGGCAGTCCGGAATAGGGTGTCGTGAATTCCGTGTAGGCGCGCGGAAAAGCCGGATCGACCGCCCCGGCGTCGAAATTGTAGGCGCCGCAGAAGTAGTCCTCGGTGCCGGTGCCGCAGATCGTCGGCCATTCGTCGCCGTCGAGAAAGAACTTGATCTCGCCCTCGCCCCACCAGCCGGAGTTGTTGACGCCCCACGCGACGTAAGTCCCGACATAGTGGCCGCGCCCGCGCACGCCGTCGAGCACGACATAGTCCTGCTTGAAGGGCAGCGGGTTCGTGCGCCGAAAACTGGCGTGGAAATAGGCCGCGTCCTCAGGAACCTCGGTCAAAGCGTAGTTGATTTGCCAGTAGATGACGGCCTCCGTGTCCGGATCGCGATTCTCGAGCGTGAGTCGCGCGCCGCGGCGGAACGGCATTTCCCAATAGCAGTTGAAGGCGCGGCCCGGGTTGACGCAGACGGCGAGCGAAGTCACCTGCGCGTAGCGGCCCCATCCGCAGGCGAAGAAATCGCCGAGCGGAGCCTCCACTGATGGGCGTTGCTGGCCGTCCCAATAGATGCGGAGAATGAGATCGCGCCAACGGACATTGGCCGGCGTGATCCAGATCTGCTGGATGGCCCCGGCGCCCTCGATCTCGCCGAGCACAAGCGTTTCGCCCGGCGCAACTCGCTTCGATGGCGAAATCTTCCAGCCACGGCCAAGGCCCCGTGCATGGATCGCGCCGGTTCCGTCTTCCGCCATCCCCCCTTTGCCCTTGTCGCCAGTCGGATTCTCGGGGCTGATCGAGCGGGACTTCGCGTCCGAAAGCCTCGACAGGTTGCCGAGATGCAGACAGAGACCCGAGAAGCGTTCACTCATTCTAAAAAGCGTCCCATTTTCGCGTGGCAACGTCATTCACTTGACGCCGCTCGTTTTGATCGACTCGACGATGCGCTTCTGGAAGATGACGAACATCACGATCGTCGGCAGGGCGACGACGGTCGAGGCCGCCATGATGTAATTCCAGGAGCCGTTGTACTGCTGATGAAAGTTCGCGATCGCGACCTGAACCATCCAAAGATCTTGATCGGAGATGATCGTCAACGGCCAGAGGAAGGAGTTCCAGTTGGCGAGAAAGAACAGGATCGCGAGCGCCGACAGAATCGGCCGGCTCAGCGGCAGGATGATCGACCGCCAGATGCGAAAGTAGCTGGCCCCGTCGATCAGCGCCGCCTCTTCGAGTTCTCGCGGGATTCCGAGATAGAACTGACGCAGGAGGAAAATGCCGAACGCGTTGAAGATCGACGGCACGATCAGGCCCGCGTAACTGTCAAGCAAGTGCAACGTTCGCGCGAGAATGAAGAGCGGCACGATAATGACTGGCTGCGAGATCAAGAAGGTTGCGAACATCGCTAGAAAGATCGCGTCGCGCCCGGGAAATCTCAGTCGCGCGAGCGCGTAGCCCGCCATTGAATGAAATATGAGCGCGATGACCGTGACGACGGCCGAAACGAAGAACGTGTTCCAGAGAAAGCGGATGAAATCGACCTGGGTGAACACGTAGACGAAATTGCCGAGCGTCGGGTGATGCGGCACGAGGTTCGTTCCAAAGACCTCGTTCGTCTGCTTCAGCGACATCGACAGCATATAGAAGAGCGGCGCTACGGTCATGAAGGCGAGCGCCGAGCTGACGACATAAAGAACGAGCCGAACCACGTGGAGCCTGCGGCGCTCATCGGCGTCGTCCGCTGAAAACTCCGCTCTGGACGCGATCTCAGCCATAAGTGAACCGTCCGCCTCGCGTCAGTATGAACAGGAGAACCGTGATCGCCATCAGCACGACGACGAGGACGGACGCCATGGCGGCCGCATAGCCGTATTCGTTGAACAAGAACGCTTGCTGGTAGATGTAGAAGATTGCGAGCGAGGTCGAGTTCGCCGGTCCCCCCTTGGTCATGATGTAGATGAGGTCGAAGGTCTGCGACCCGCAGACTGCAGCCACCGTCGAAACGAGAAGCACGAAGAAGCTGGTCGGCTGCAACAAGGGCAGGGTGATCTTGAGAAAAGACTGCACGGGGCCAGCGCCGTCGATACGCGCGGCTTCGTAATATTCACGCGGGATATCCTGCAGGCCGCCGAGAAAGATCAGCATGTAGAAGCCCATGAGGAACCAGACGCTGATCCCGATGACCGTAAAGAGGGCAAAGCGCGGATCGCCGAGCCAGGAGATCGACTGGAGATTGAGCGCGGCGCCGAACTGGTTGAAGAGTCCAATCTTGTCGACGAGCAACACCTGCCAGACGAGCCCGACCACAACGAGGCTGACCGTCTGCGGCATAAACAAGAGGCTGCGCACGACCGTATTGAAGCGTGAGTTCGTCTGCACGAGCAACGCGAGGCCGAGCCCCACGACATAGAGCGAGGGGACGAGGGCGACAACGTAGAGGATGGTCACCTCAAGGCTTCGCCAGAAGAGCGGATCGGCGATCATCCGCCGATAGTTACCGAGGCCGACAAACGCGTACTCGCCGAAGCCGCTGACCGAGAAGAAGCCGAGACTGAGCGACAGGATCATGGGCCCGCCAACAAAAATAAGCAGGCCGATCGCGTCTGGCGCGACAAAAAGGTAGCCCGCGATCCGTTCGCGAGCGCGGTTTGAAAGTCGCGGGCCACCTTCGATCGAGGGCGCTGCAGCGCGAACGCCCTTCCTTATTTCCGCGGCGGGATCCCGCATCAGAGGATCGGCGCGCCTTTGTACCCGGAGAGGAACGCGTCGATCTGGTCGGACGCGGCGGCGGCGGCCTGCTCGGGGCTCTGTCCGTTGAGTTGGACGGATTGGATCGCGTCCGAAATGGCCTTGTACACGGGCGGAGGCATCCGCGGCTCAGCGCGCGCGCCCGGATAGATCTCGTCGGTGAACACCTTGAGGAATCCGTTCTCAAACGCAGCCTTGCCGCCCTCGAGCGCCGATTTTGTCGGCGGCATGTCGCTCTTGGCCTTCGTGCACCAATCGATGATCCGCTGGCTCGAGCCGTCTTTCGGCGATCCAAGCGCCCAGGCGCAGAATTCGCCTGCCGCCTTTGGATTCAATCCTCGCGCATTGGCGACGAAAGCCCAGCCGCCGCCGATCGTGAGGTATTTTCCGCCAGGAGGCGTAGGCAGCCTGAACACGCCGTATTTGAAGTCGGGGGCGCCCTCGCGCAATTGCGCGATCGCCCAGATGCCGACGTTCTGCATCGCGCAGTAGCCGGAGCCAATGTTGGGCACGGAGTCCCACGCGCCGCCGCCGAGAGGCTTGCGCGGCGCAACGGCCATGTTGATCGAATCCTGCCAGAACTTCAGGGCTTGCACCGTCGCAGGAGAATTGAAGGCGCTCTTGCCCTCCTTGGTCTGAAAGTCCCCGCCGGCTTCCCAGAGGAACGGATACCAGGTGAAATTCTGATAATAGCCCGGGCTCGTCTCGAACAGGACGCCGTAGCGCTTGGCGTTGGTCAACTTCTTGGCGACCGACAACAGTTCGTCCCACGTCTTCGGTACGTCCTTGTCGGTCAGCCCGATTTCGTTGAAGGCGTCGACGCTGTAATACATAGCCATAGGTTCGACTTCATAAGGCAGACCATAAATCTTGCCGTCGACCATGCGGTTCGCGATTACGCTCGGAAAAAAATCGTCGCGTGCGGCTTGCTCCATGAACGGCGTCAGATCCAGAAGCACGCCGCCGTTGTAATAGCGCAGAAAATCGCCCGGGCTGATGATGAAGAGGTCGGGGCCCGATCCAGAAGCGAAAGCGGTCGGCAGCTTCGTGCCATCCATGTAGGCGTTGTTAGGAACATAGACGAGCTCGACTTTGACCTCGTGGCTGTCGTTCCAGCTCTTGGCTACGTCCACGAACCATTTGTCCTGCGTCGCGACGCCGCCGCCGGGCCCGTAGAACTGCCAGAACTTCAATGTCTGCGCGGCAAACCCGCGAGAGATGTAGGGAAACCCTGTGATCGCAGCCGTCGCCACGCCGCCAGCGAGGACGGCTCGACGGCTCGCGCGCGCCGCGCCTCTTTCGTTTGCGTTCTCGACCATGTGTTCCTTCCTTCTCTTGCGCGTCGTTGCGCGTCTAAACGGCGTCGCCCCCTTAGTGACTTCGGCTCCACGAACCGAGGTTCGATGGCGCTTTCCCAAGTTTCGCGCGGCGCATGCGCTCGTGAAGATAGCTTCGGTTCTCGGCCGGACTCTCATCGCGACCGACGACCAACGCCGCAGACTTGGATGTTGCTCCTGGGATGATAGTCCAGATGAAAAAAAAAGCTAATGCTCCCCTGGATCGGCTGCGATAAATTTCTGATGAATGGGGGCGCAAGTTCGAGGAGACTCCGATGTCCACAATTGTCTCGCCAATTCCCGGGGCGTTCGCTGGCCAGGTCTTCGGCGTGGATTGTGCAGCGCCGCTCACCGGCGCCGATGTCGCCAGCATTGACGCCGCAATGGACCAGCACGCTGTTCTGATATTCCGCGACCAGCCGCTGAACGACGAGCAGCAGCTCACTTTTACGCGCCGATTTGGCCAGCTCGAGCGGTACGAGACTCCGGGGCATATCCGCAAGCGCGAAGAGGAACGGCTGGCCGGCGGCATCGCCGACTTCTCCAATCTCACGCGCGATGGCAGCGTCATGTCGCCTGAGGACCGCGTCTGGCTCTTCAAGCTCGGCGACCGTCTGTGGCACTCCGACAGTTCGTTCCGACCCGTTCCGGCGAAATATTCTCTGCTATCGGGGCGAACGATCCCTTCACGCGGCGGTGACACAGAATTTGCAGACATGCGCGCGGCCTACGACGCGCTGGATGAAGAGACGAAGGCGGAGATCGAGGACCTAGTCTGCGAACATTCGCTGATTCACTCGCGCGAGACGATTGGATTCGCCGATATTACGCCCGAAGAGCGCGAACATTTCCGCCCCGTCCGACATCCTCTGGTGCGCACCGACCGCCGTACGGGCCGGAAAACTCTATTTCTCTCCGCGCATGCAGGCGCGATCCTCGGTTGGACGATTCCCGAAGCGAGAATGTTCCTGCGCGATCTGACCGAACACGCCACGCAGCCTCAATTCGTTTATCGTCACCACTGGCGGCCGGGCGATCTCGTCATGTGGGACAACCGCACCACGATGCACCGGGCTCGCCGGTTTCAACGCAGCGAGGTTCGCGACGTGCGCCGGACGACGCTCGCCGGAGACGCCGCGGAGGCGACAGCCGATGTTGGCTGCTGCGATTGAGGTCCGGCCCCGTTTGTCGCACCCGCATTGATAATGCGCTTTCAAATGAACGAAATTCCTGATCCGCCGTCGACGGCATTCAATCTAGAACAGGGCGCCAGTCCGGCCCCTCCGCATCTTTGCCTCGGGCTTGCGCTCCGGCTGAACGAGCCTGCGCTCGGCCAGAGCGGGGGCTGGTTGAGCGGCCTCTGCGCCGGCGTTCTGCAGCTGGGGCCCACAGGTTCTCGATAGCTGGACGCTTCTTCACGACCCTCGGCGAGGTTAGCTTCCGATGGGCGGGCGTCGAGACAATCGATCTTCGTTGATGTCGCGGCTGGCGCGCGCTTGCGCCCTGAGATTTCCTTGTCGAGGGGGCTGATTTCAAGCAGGACGGAGCATCCTGAACGGAAATCACATACATGAATTCAGGCGGCGTTGGGCGTGGCGAGTCTTATGAAAGAGCGCAACGAGTTCTGCTTGCCGCGCGGTGTCCATAAGCTATCTCGGCTGTCACAAGATCGGACGGGCGCGGCAATAGGAGCAAGCGCGGGTGCTTCAGTTTGTTCTCAGCGGAGTGTCGATAGGGGCGATCTACGGTCTTCTTGGACTGGCGCTCGCGCTTTCGTTCTACGTCACCCGCGTCATCAACTTCGCGCAGGGGCAAATGCTTACGATCGCGATTGTCGTCGCGGCGTCGCTGTCGGAAGCAGGCTACAGTCCGTGGATCGGCGTCGCGCTTGGCCCCATCGCGGCCTGCGCAATTGGCGTCGTGTCCTACTTCGTCGCCGTGAGGCCGATATTGAAGGCGGACCGATTCAGCTTCGGCTGGATGGTGAGCACTTTGGGTTTTGGACTCGCGCTCGAGAACGCGATTGCTTACGTCGTCGGCCCTCGCTCTCGCGCCTTCCCGCCTCTCCTCAACGATATCGGCGTTCATATCGGCGGGGCCCTGCTGACCGCGCAGCAGATTCTTGCAATCGCGGTTGCGGCCGTCATCGTCGTCGCGCTGGAGCTTGTGCGGCGATGGACGTTGTTCGGCAAAGTTGGGATGGCGACGGCCTCCGACCCCGAAATGGCGGAGTGCATCGGCGCGAATACGATGATGGTCGCAGCCGCGACCTTCGCGATCTCAGGACTGATAGCGGGAATCGCCGGCGTTCTGATCGCCCCCCGCACCTTCGCCAATCCTTACCTCGGCGGCACATTCAACACTTTCGGCTTTGTCGCGATGATGATCGGCGGAGCCGAGAATCCGGCCTTTGCGATGGTTGGCGGACTCCTGCTTGGTGTCCTGTCCGAGGGAGCCAACACCTATATCAATTCCCAAGCATCGGACTGGTTTCCATTTGTCATCCTTGTGTTGGTTCTGCTTGTGAGCCCGAAGGGGATATTCAGCCTCAGAGCCGCCCCGTTCGCGCAGCTTCCGTTCCTGATCCAGCAGATCCCGCTCGCTCTCAAGGGCGCAAGCGAGCGGATTGCGTCCAGGAGCTTTCATCGGCCGATCCCTGCCGGACGCACGGATGAGACATCCCCTCTTTCGGGTGAGCCCCTTTTTAAACGATTGTCGCGATATGCGCTGATCGCGGCGATCGTGATCGCCTATCTCGTCGCGACATATTTCATCGCCTGGGCGGACTTGCAGGTCCAAGGCCTCATTCTGGTGGCGGCGATCTACGCCATTCTCGCCATATGCCTTGATGCGACAGCCGGCATCCTGGGCCTCTATTCGCTGGGCGTCGGAGGCTTCTTCGCCATTGGCGCGTATCTGACGACCATATTGTCGACCCTCTATGGCGTGAACCTATTCCTGCTCATTCCGATCGTTATCGTCACCACCGGATTGCTCGGAGTCCTTCTCGGCGCCGCTTCGCTTCGGGTGAGCGGACTGCATTTCGCCATCACGACATTCATTTTCACACTGGTCATCACGGTCCTGGCGACCGACCTTCAAATCACGAATGGAATGCAGGGCCTGCTCGGGCCCAACTTCCCTGACCTCCCAGAGAGTCTTTTGCCGCTCGGACCGCCGATCGCCTGGCGCGTGATGCTGACGCTCATGATTGTGATCTTTGTGGTGTGGAGCGTTCGGCGTTCGCTTCTTTACCCTGTGCTCCTTGCGATCAGGGACGCGGAACCTTTCGCCGAGGCTGCCGGCGTTCGCGCCGGGCCGGTGAAGGTTCTTGTATTCGCGCTCGCCTCGGCGACGATCGGCTTCGCGGGCTGGTTGTTCTGCTTCCTTGGAGTCGTGTCCCCAAGCCAGTTCAGTTGGTCGGTCTCGCTCAACGTTCTGATCATGATCCTGATCGGCGGGATCAACACGACGCCCGGTCCGATCATCGGAGCTGCGTTCGTCAGCATGTTCCCCGTGCTGGTTCACATCAATCCGTGGCTTCAGCAGGTGCTGTACGGCGTTCTGTCGATCATGGTGGTGACGATTGTCCCGGAGGGCGTCATTGGCGCTCTGAAACGCTCCTTGGCGTATCTGAGGCGAGCTTCGAGCGACGCCGTCACACTGGCGGGTTCGGATGCCGCGGGTTCGGATGCTGCTGGCTTGAATGCTCGTCGCCCTGATGATCGCGGTTCAGATGATCGTCGCCTGGACGACCCAGGCCTGATGCCGGTGCCGCTGTTTGAGTCGATCGCGTCCTTGCG
>Ga0209380_10003024_pt1 | contig 10560 bp, 9 predicted proteins | sample HubBroMetageWFT6_FD_188347 | JGI IMG/M metagenome (GOLD analysis project Ga0209380, IMG submission 188347) | Warmed and freeze-thawed soil microbial communities from the Hubbard Brook experimental Forest, New Hampshire - Hubbard Brook CCASE Soil... | ecosystem: Environmental > Terrestrial > Soil...
GCGATGGATTTCGCCGCCGGGCAATCTTTACGCAAGTCTTGGCATCATGGAGCCCGCGAACATCGATCGTGCGCCCGAGCTTGCGTTCGTGGCGGCACTCGCGGTGCGCGACGCCGTGGTCGCGGAGGCGCCGGCGCTGGCCCCGCAATTGACGTTCAAATGGCCGAACGATCTTTTGCTCGCTGACCGGAAATGCGCGGGCATCCTGATCGAAGGCGAGGTCAAGCGTGACCATAATGATGAAAATTACGGGTTCACCGTCGTGATCGGCATCGGCATCAACTGCGTGTCGCATCCGCCCATGGTCCCAGCCGTGGCCGATGACGATGACCGGCCTTGGACCCAATCCATCGGAGAGGCGCCCGCCTATTGGCTTTGCAACCACTGCCGTCGCGAGTTGGTTGCGCAGGACAATCGCGATCTCAGCGACCGCCTTTGGTCTGGGCAAAGCCGATCTGCTCGAATGATTGCGGAGACAGGATTGATCGCAGCCGCAGGTCGCGCAGTGCGCGTTAGCTACAAGCGAGCCTGGCGGCTCCTGGATGCCATGAACCGCTGTTTCCGCGAGCCGCTCGTCAAGTCGAACAAGGACGGGCGCTCGAGCGGTGGCGCGTACCTCACGTCTACCGGCGTTGAGGTCCTCGCGTGCTATCGGGCGTTGGCGGAGCGTGCCGGCCGAGGCCTGTGCCGACGATCTCTCTGCACTCGTCCGCATCGTGCCGTCGCGTTTTCGGCGCAGTGATCTTCCCTGTTCATGTTTGCCGGGTGTCCTGCTGTCTATATAGTCGGATGGCTATATCGCGCCTCGCGAGGTGCCCGTCGGCTCACCGACACAGGGATTGGCGAACCAGCTCTGGGAGACTTTCATGCTGCGCCTTCTGTGTTCCCTCATCTTAGCTTTGCTAGCGTTCCCAGCGGCGGCGTCGGCGGAGGGCACGGTGAATGTGCTCTACGCCGGCTCGCTCGTGAACCTGATGGAGCGCGGCGTCGGTCCTGCCTTTTCGAAGGCCACCGGCGAGCAATTCCGCGGCTACGCCGGGGGCTCCAACAAAGTCGCAAATGAAATAAAGGGCGAGCTCCGGCGAGGCGATATCTTCATCAGCGCCAATCCCAAGGTCGATGAGCAACTGATGGGTGCAGCAAATGGCGACTGGGTCCGCTGGTACATTCTATTCGCCGAGTCTCCGCTGGTCATCGGCTACAACACATCGAGCGCTTTCGCGGCCGCTTTCAAGACCAAGCCCTGGTATGAGGTGCTGTCGCAGCCAGGCATTAGGATTGGACGCACCGATCCCAAGCTCGACCCCAAGGGAGCGTTCACTGTCGAGCTACTGCAGCGCGCGGAGGCGTTTTACAATAAGCCAGGCCTTTCCCAAAGTATCATTGGAGCCCCTGACAATCCGGCTCAGGTGCTCCCGGAAGAGGTTCTGGTCGGTCGGTTCCAGTCGGGTGAGCTCGATGCGGCGTTCTTCTATTCGACCGAGGCCGCGGACGCAAAGATCACAACCGTGCAGCCGCCCGCCGAGATCGACCCGAAGGCACGCTACACCGTTGCGATACTGCGCGATGCTCCCAACCCGGCGGGCGCGGAACGGTTCCTTGGCTTCTTGCTGGGCAGCGAAGGCCGAGATCTGCTGCAGCAGCACGGGCTCAACCTGGTGAAGCCCGCTGTCAGCGGGGAGGCGCAAACGATCCCAACCTCGGTCAAATCGCTCATCGATACCACCCAGTGACGCCGCGCCTGCCCGCCCCGCTGCCTTGGCTCGCAGGCCTGCTCGCCATCTATCTGCTCCTCCCGTTTATCGCTGCGATCCCGCAAGTCTGGCTTGCAGACTGGCGCTCTGTGGACATGGCCGCGCTCGGCCCGGCGTCCGCCGTGTCCGTGGGCAGCGCCACGTTGGCGAGTGCGCTCATTGCGCTCGGCGGCATCCCGCTTGGCTATCTGCTCGCGCGTGTACCTGGTCGCGCCGTGGCAACGCTCGGATTTCTTGTCCAGCTTCCTCTCGCGCTGCCGCCGCTAGCGAGCGGTATTCTGCTCCTGTTCCTGCTCGGGTATCGTTCCCCGCTTGGTCGCCTTACCGATGGCGGCCTCACAGACTCGTTCCTGGGCATCGTTCTCGCGGAAATATTCGTGGCGGCGCCGTTTCTGATCATAGCCGCACGTTCCGCCTTCGCGGCGGTCGATCCTGTGCTGGAGGGTGTGGCTGCGACCCTCGGCCATGGCCGTTTGGCGACCTTTCTCAAGGTCAGCCTGCCTCTCGCCTGGCCGACAACGCGCTCCGGGCTTTTGCTCGCTTGGCTGCGTGGCTTTGGCGAGTTCGGGGCGACCGTTATGGTCGCCTATCATCCCTACTCGCTGCCGGTATATACCTACGTCGCCTTCGGATCGCAGGGCCTGCCGGCGATGCTGCCCGTGCTGCTCCCGGCGCTTGCGGCGGCAATCACCGTCATGGGCCTAAGCAGTGCCACGACACAACGGACATCAACCCGTGGCGCGAGTGGAGCGGTCCCGCAAACGGCTCCGTTGGTCGGGCGGGCCGATTGGTCTAGTCGCCACAATCGGCCACGAAACGACACTGCGGTCCCGGTCGATCTGGCATTCCAATTCCAGAAGCAGCTCAATGGCTTTGAGCTTGATGTAGCTTGGTCGACTCGCGCGCGCCGGATTGCTATCCTCGGCCCGTCGGGGTCGGGGAAGTCGCTGACCCTGCGTTTGATCGCCGGGCTGGAACGGCCGAACTCCGGAGCACTGCGACTAAGTGGCCGCGACCTGTTACGGCTTCCGCCCGAGAGGCGAAGCATCGCCTATGTTCCACAAAACTATGGTCTGTTTCCGCATCTGACCGTAGCCGAGCACCTGCGTTTCCCGATCGGGGCAGTTCCGGACGAGGCACAGCACTGGCTCGAGCGCCTCGGTCTCTCCGATCTGAAGGACCGGCTCCCGGCAGCACTGTCACTCGGCCAGCAGCAAAGGGTGGCGCTGGCGCGCGCCCTCGTACGACCGGCTAGTCTGATGCTGCTCGACGAGCCTTTCTCGGCGCTGGACGCGCCGCTGCGTGCCCGCCTCCGCCATGAGCTGCAGGACCTGCAGCGCGAGATTGCGACAACGACAATCATTGTGACGCACGATTGGGAGGAGGCGGCGCTACTTGCCGACGAGCTCCTCGTCATTGAGGACGGCCACCTGTTGCAGGCAGGCTCGGTCGACTCGATCTTCAGCCGCCCGGCCAACGAAACGGTGGCGTATCTGCTCGGCGCCGAGAATGTCAGCGATGGTATTGCGGTTGCAGACAACCAGATTGCAATTGAGGGTGGCGCGATTTTGCTTGTCGCCGGGCCGGCGCTGCAACCGGGCAGGCGGGTGGGTTGGACCGTCCGACCAGAGCGTGTGCGGCTGTGCGCCAATGGGCGCTACGAGGCTACGATCGAGAGCATCGCTACGATCGGCGGCGCCCGCGACGTCTTTGTCCGCCTTGGCGGCGCTCTGCTACGTATCCAGGCGGATCCCAGCTGGGGGACACCGACCAACCGTTGCCGCCTGGAGATTGATCCAGGCGCCATCCAGGTGTGGCAATTAAATTAGGCCGACAATGGCCGTGCGCCCCACATACGCCCTCACAGTTTGTGAATATTGGCCCGCTCCGATCGGGTGTCGCATAAAACTGCCTTAAACTGCATCCGTCACGTCTTTTCACGATTTCTGATCCGCGGGCCGCGGATTGACGGCCGGAGGGCGAAAATGGCGAAGCTTCACGTCTATGCGGCAGGCAGCACGGAGGACGTCATGATTCTGCTTACCTGGGCCGCAGCAGGGGAAGCTGAGGTGCTGAAACAAGCCCGACCGATTTTCTATAGCGCTTTGTCGATTCCAGGCTCGCTTGAACGTCATTGAATTGACGCCCGATACGATCGGTTCGCGCCGGCGTTACGAGACCGTTACCTACCCACCAAGGAATCGTCCAAGAATGAGGAACTGTCGTGTCAATGACCCAAGAGGATCGCTCGGACACCCGAGCGCGAAGTCCTCTTACGATAGAATCGACCCCTTCGGCATGGCGCCCGTGTCGGATCGGCCGCATGGAGTAGTGATTGCCCACCCCATGACGCCCGGCCTACTGGCAATCTAGCATCACCAGATGTTTTAACCTTACCTACTCGTCGAGGTGTTGTCATGACCATGAGCGAATACGAGGAACGGTTCCGGACCCCAGCACCATCACTGCATCAAATCTTTGCCGCCACTCGGGGACCAAACACCACACGACGGCGGAGTCGGCGCTTCTGGGTTGCTGCAAGCGTGTTAGGCGTATTGACGGTGACTATGGAGATTGCCTCGCATCACACCGCTCACAGTCACATTGGTAAGGGATCGCAGGTATGCCAGTCCAGCATCGGATGAGCCTCGTATCCAGTCCGCGGAACAAGAATTTGCAGCCGGAGGGCAGCCCGAAAAAACATGGCCACGAACGCGTTCATCGGCCTTCCCGGGCCAAGCCTCGGCTGTTCTTGCCACGACACGCGCTTGGCGACAAGGCGCGCTTCGTTTTACGGTACCGACGCACTGCCGAGAGCGATCGGTGTCAAGCAACGCCCGCATCCGCGTAACGCCCCTACCGTCCTCAATACGGGAGTATTGCAGATCGTCCACTGGCGTGGTGATCGGGAAAGCCTCGAGGATCAAGTTGCGAAGGCGGTGACCTCGCCGATCACATCCGGCCAGCCGGACGAGAAAGCGATCATCGATCGCCTCTCGCGCGTCACGGGTTATGCCCCCGCTGTTTACGGCGGCATTCCCGAACGACCCACAACCAATGACGGTACAGAATATCGCCAAGGCGATCAGCGCCTGTGAGCGTACGTTGCTGACCCCTTCGCCGTTCGACACCCACCTCGCCGGCAATCAGGAGGCGCTGTCTCCGGCTGCGCGGGCCGGCTTGGCGAAGTTCATCAACACCGGTTGCGTGACCTGCCACAACGGTATCGGCGTCGGCGGCGCGATGTATGAGAAATTCGGCGTCGTCGAAGACTATTGGACAGCAACCGGCAGCGACCCCATCGACAAGGGGCGCGCCGACGTCACCAAGGATCCTGCCGACTTATACGTGTTCCGGGTCGCGAGTCTGCGCAACGTGGCTATGACCCCGCCCTATTTCCATGATGGCTCAGTAGCAACCCTGCCGGAAGCCGTAAAGATCATGGCGCGCGTGCAGCTCGGGATAAGCCTCAACGACGTGGACACAGGCGACGTCGTCGCATTTCTGGAGAGCCTAACGGGCGAGCTGCCGGCGGACTTCGCCACAGCCCCGGTTCTTCCATCGGGGGCCGTCGTGGCGCGCTCTCCACAAGGTCTGTAGCAGCGAGGCCGACGCGGTCACCGCAAGTGCGCCAAGTAATAGGCGAACTCGACGAATTGCGCATCGTCCAGCGGCTGCAACACCTCCAGCATGATCGGCTCGTAAGCGTGCCGCGCCCCGCTTTTGTACTCGCGCAACGTCTTCAGCAGGTAGTCCTCGCGCTGGTCGGCGAGCCGCGGCACCGTCTGCTGACCGGAAAAATCGGGCCCGTGGCACGTATTGCAGTGGTTCTGCTCGATCAACGCCCGGGCCCGCTCGAGACGCGCCGGATCGCCGGCGTCTTCCGGCGGCTTGGGCGGCGGCATTGCGGCGAGCGCATCGGCGAGCGCCTGCAAATCGGCGTCCGCCAACCCCTTGGTCATCTCGTTCATCGGATCGGATACCCGCATCTTCTCGCGGAACATGAACAGCTGGATCACCGTATAAGGCGCGGTTTGCGCCCCCAGCGAGGGCACGTTCTCAAGTTCCGATTGCCCTTGGGCGCCGTGGCAGCTAAGGCACGGTGCCAGCTTCTCGTCCAGATCGGCAGCAAAGGCCGGCAGCGTGCCGGCCAGGTATGCTGCCACAAATCGCGCGGCTTTGCCTGTGGGCGTCATACTTTCTTGGCTAACGGCCCATACCGGCCTGCCGCGGTGGTCCGTAAGTGATGCGATAGACCGCACCGTTATAGTCGTCGGACAATAGCATCGAACCGTCCTTCAGCCACTCGATGTCGGCCGGTCGCCCGACATAGTTGTTGTCGACGATGAAGCCGGTAATGAACGGCTCGATCGACTGGACGGTGCCATCCGCGTTGAGTTTCGCAACGACGATGTCGCCGCCGATTTTGTGAGTCTTGTTCCACGACCCGTGGCGGGCAATGAAGATCGCGTTTTGGTAGGGTGCTGGGAACATATTCCCGGTGTAAAAGCGCATGCCGAGCGGCGCCGAATGTGGACCGAGCTGCGCCACCGGCTTGGTGAATTCGTCGCAGCTGTGGCCCCAGCCGAACTGCGGGTCGGGAATGTCACCGCCCGCGCAATAGGGGAAGCCAAAATGGTCCTTGCCGGGATCGAGCAGGCGGTTGAGCTTATCGTTCGGCTGATCTTCGGACAGCCAGTCGCGCTGGTTCTCGGTGAAATACAGTACCTTCATCGTCGGGTGCCAATCCATGCCGACGATCTGGCGGGTGCCGCGCGCCACCACCTCGGCGCCGCTGCCGTCGAGATTGATACGGCGGATCTGGGCGTGACGGTCCGACGGCATGCAGATGTTGCACGGCGCGCCGATGTTGAAATAGAGCTTGTTGTCCGGCCCGACGGTCAGGAACTTCCAGCCATGCGGCGCATCGCTCGGCAGGTCGTCGTAGATCACGGTCGGCTTCGGCGGATTGTCTAGCTGCGCTTCGATATTGTCGATTTTCGAGATCTTGTTGATCTCGGCGATATAGAGCGTGCCGTTGTGGAGGGCGAGGCCGTTTGGCGAATTGAGCCCGGTCGCGATGGTTTTGACCTCTTTCTTCCCGTCCTTGTCGGAGATGGCGTAGATCCGGTCCAGCACTCGGGTGCTGACGAAGACGGTGCCGTTGTCGCCGACCCGCAATGAGCGCGCGTTGGTCAGGCCGGCGGCATAGACCTCGATGTTGAAGCCTTCAGGCAATTTCAGCTTTGCGGTCGGCAGCTTGTCGACCGCGGTCGCGATCGGCAGCGCCGGCACCGGCGCCAATTTCGCCACCGCGGCGGTGCTCGGCGCTCCTTGCATCCAGGAAGGCGGTGCCGCCGGAGCCTGTGCGGAAGAGGCGGGCGCCGGACTGGTCAATGGCTGCGATCCTGGCCCCGCGCCGGGCTGGGCCGAGGGCGGAACCGGCGGTTGGGTAGGCGACGACGGATTGACCGCAGGCTGCTGCGCCCAAGTTGGCGCTGCGGCGACGACGGTTCCCGCGGCGACCGCCGCGAACAGCAGGCTGCGTGAACGCGATCGAATGGAGTTCATGGCGATCCCTCCTGGCTCGTTTTCCATAATCCCGGCGTCCGTGCGAGCGGACGCACGCCTCAGTGAATAACGGCGGGGGGCGAATAGCAAGCCGATAGGAGAAGGCACACGTGGTCGCACTTCGTTCTGAAGCCGGCGACCGACGTGTCCGTGAAAAACTGTGTTAAACTCGGCGCCGCAAAAGTAGCTTCTTGTCTACTCGTATAGGCGGCGGCCATGGCGGAGGAACGGGTCGAGCGGCGCCTGACGGCGATCCTGGCGGCCGACGTCGCGGGCTACTCGCGCCTGATGGGGGCGGATGAGGAAGGCACGCTCGCCGCGCTGAAGATGCTGCGGCGAGAGATTACCGATCCCAAGATCAAGGAGCACCGCGGCCGCATTGTCAACACGACGGGCGACGGTCTGCTCAGCGAGTTTGCGAGCGTGGTCGATGCGGTTCGTTGCGCGGTCGACGTGCAGCGCGAGATGGCCGCCCGCAACGCCGGCGTGCCAGCCGAGCGGTGCATCGATTTCCGCATCGGCATCAATCTCGGCGACATCATTATCGACGAGAACGACATCTTCGGCGACGGCGTCAATATCGCGGCGCGCCTTGAAGCCTTGGCCGAACCGGGCGGCATCTGCGTCAGCCGGGTGGTGCGAGATCAGGTGCGCGACAAGCTCGCCATCCCGTTTGAGGACATGGGCGAGCAGCAGGTCAAGAACATCGCCCGACCGGTGCGCGCCTATCGCGCCCTTCTCGCAGAGCGGGCCGACAGGCCTTCAGTCCTGCCGGAGACGGCGCCGCCACGGGCGCAGCCCGACCGGCCCTCGATCGCCGTCCTTCCGTTTCACAACGTGAGTGGCGATGCCGAGCAGGAATATTTCGTCGACGGCATTACCGAGGACATCATCACAGCGTTGTCGAAATGGCGCTGGTTTCTCGTCATCGCCCGCAACTCCACCTTCGGCTACAAAGGAAAATCCGTCGACCTAAAGGAGGTCGGCCGCGACCTTGGTGTCCGCTATGTCCTTGAGGGTAGCATGCGCAGGGCCGGGCAGCGCGTGCGCATCACCAGCCAGCTGATCGATACAGCCACCGGTACGCATCTCTGGGCCGAGCGTTACGACCGCGATCTGACCGACATCTTCGCGGTGCAGGACGACATCACCTCGCGTGTCGCCGCCACGATTGAGCCCGCGCTGTCCCGCGCCGAAAGCCGGCGCGTAATCGCGAAGCAGCCGGAGCACATGGGCGCCTGGGATTATTGCCAGCGCGGCGTCTGGCACGTGAACAAGGGCACTCGGACCGATGGCATCACAGCCTACGGCCTGTTCAAACAAGCGCTCACGCTCGATCCCAACCTGGCAGACGCCCACCTCGGGCTCGCCCGCGCGCTGATCGTGCAATGGAATTACGGCTCGGTCGAGGACTTCGCCCCATTTGTGCGTCAGGCACGGGAATCCGCCCTTCAGGCTGTGGCGCTCGATAGTGAGAACGCGCAAGCCCAATATGTCCTCGCCCAGATAAGCCATTGGGCTGGCGACGCTCGGGCCGCCATAGCGCATGCGAGCCGCGCGATCGAGCTGAACGGAAACTTCGCTCTCGGTCATTTTTACCTTGGAATAGGGCTGAGCCTCGACGGCCGCCACGAGGAAGCTCTCGAAGCGATCGAGACGGGTTGGCGCCTTAGTCCCCGCGATCCTCGGGCCTCCACCTGGCTCGCCAACAAGGCCCGGGTGTTTTATCATCTGAAGCGTTACGAGGAGGCGATCGAGACCGCGTTGTCAGCTCGCCGCATCCAGCCTCACGCCTACGGTTCCCTCGTCCTGGTCGCGAGCTGTGCCCAGCTCGGGCGTGATGAAGAGGCCAGAAGCGCATTGGCCGATATACGCGCCTTGCCAGGCGGCAGCGCAAGTATGATGCGCTGGTATTTGGACCGCTATTCCGACCCAGCAGCCCGTGAGCATATGGCCGACGGCCTGCGCAAGGCCGGTCTTCTCGAGCAATGATGGTCGCCGCCAGGGAGGCCTTCTGGGGCGGGCGTCCCTTCTGAAACTTGGTGAGCCGCGCGCGGCGTCCGATAAAACAGCCTTAAACAAGGCGGCACAGGCTACTCGCCCGGACAAATACAGAGGCTAATCGGCCAGTGGATTCGGAAACGATCCCGAGCACCGTTCTGGTGACAGTGCACCGCATCGGCAAGGTGTTCGGCGATCAGCAGGTGCTCGCCGACGTGTCCTTCGAGATCGTGTCGGGCGAGATCCTGGGGCTGATCGGGCCGAATGGCGCCGGCAAGACGACACTGCTCGAATGCATCGCGGGTCTGCTTCCGAGCGATGCTGGCGAGGTGCGATGGCGGGGCTCGCCGCTGCCGCCGGCTCGACGCAAAGAGCGGCTCTTTTACGTGCCCGAAGCGATCTTGCCCTACCCGGATCAGAGGACGGCGGAGGTGCTGACATTCTTTCGGCAGGCATATCGCCAGCCGCCGTCTCGGCTTGAGTACCTGGTGGGTGCGCTGGGCCTGGAACCGGTCCTCGCCAAACCCGTGGGTGCTTTATCCAAGGGATACCGCCGGCGATTTCTGCTGGCGCTCGGGCTCCTCGCGCCCCGCCCAGTGCTGCTGATGGATGAACCTTTCGATGGGTTCGACCTGCGTCAAACCCGCGAAGTCATGAGCCTGTTGCGCCATGAAGCGGTTGATGGCCGCACTCTCGTGCTCTCGATACACCAGCTCGGCGATGCCCAGCGCATATGCGATCGCCTCGTCCTCCTGAGCAGCGGCCTCATGAAAGGCGTCGGCACGTTGGCCGAGCTGACGGTTGCGGCCCGACTGCCGACAGGCAGCGATCTCGAAGAGGTCTTCCTTGCGCTCGCGTGAGCCACGCGCGCCCATCGGACCGGTGCTGCGCAAAGAAATGCGTCAACTGGCCACCGGTAGTTCCCTGTGGGTCCTGCTGCTGCTGCTGTCGCCACTCGTGGGATACAGCTTCATTCAAGCCGTCGCCCTTTATGCCGAGGCAAGCCGGCCGGCGCTCTCGATCCCGGAGCTTGCGCGTCAGCTTTCGCCGTTCGACGGCATCCTGGTCCCGACATTGGGCGGGTTTTATCTCGCGATCACCCTGCTGTTTCCGTTCATTGCGATCCGGCTCGTCGCCGCCGAGAAGGCGAGCGGTGCCCTCAAACTACTGGTGCAGCTGCCCTATCGGCTGACCGATCTTATAGCTGCGAAATTCGCTGCGGTCATCGCCGCCT
>Ga0209380_10003025_pt1 | contig 10560 bp, 11 predicted proteins | sample HubBroMetageWFT6_FD_188347 | JGI IMG/M metagenome (GOLD analysis project Ga0209380, IMG submission 188347) | Warmed and freeze-thawed soil microbial communities from the Hubbard Brook experimental Forest, New Hampshire - Hubbard Brook CCASE Soil... | ecosystem: Environmental > Terrestrial >...
CTCAGCTGAACTGTTGCGGACAAACGCCATCTGCTGTCCGTCGGGAGCGAAGGTCACTGGAGAGTCCACGTCTTCGATCAGTTGGTGCGGCGTGCCGCCGAGCACGGGAATCTGGTACAAAACCCCGATATTGGGACGCTGCGGCTCAATCCGCGCAAAGTACAAATAGCTGCCATCCGGCGTGAACGTCATTCCGCTATACTTCGCCTCAGTGTCGGTAATGATTTCCTTATCGCTACCCGTCGCGATGTGCCGCATCCACAAGCTCTGTTTCCCGCCGCCGTCATCGTGGACGTTGAAGACGTACTGCCCGTCGGCAGAAACCGTCGCCAACTTTACTTTGCCGGAACTGGTGAGCTTTTCCATGCTCATATTCTGGAACGGCATCGGTCCCGACTCCCGACGGCTCCATAGCGAGTAAACTCCGAACGCTGCTGCCGCCAGAATCGCCGCCACCACGACTGTCACGAGGCCTGCACGGGTTTTATGCTGCCTCGCGTTGTCAATCAGGACGCGCCCACTCGACCCGTGTTGGCCAACCCCGCTCACCGGCGCTACGGTTGGCGACGACGCTGGTGCCGCCGTCACAACTCCCGATTGCGACGACGCCGCAGCTCCCCGGCTGGCGTCGCTGTCCCGCTTCAGCCGCTTCATGTCAGCGCGCATCTCTGCCGCCGACTGGTAGCGCAAATCAGTGTCCTTCTCCAGCGCCTTATCGATGATCTCTTCCAGCTTCGGCGGAATCGCCGGATTGACCTGCGTCGGACGACGCGGATTCCCCGTCAGGATCCCCTGGAAAACTACTGCCGACGTCTTGCCCTCGAACGGGACTCTTCCCGTCGCCATCTCGTACAACACAGCGCCCAGCGAGAACAGGTCACTGCGGCCATCCAAGTCATCGCCTCGCGCCTGCTCGGGCGACATGTAGGCCACCGTCCCCACCGAGCTTCCAGGCGAAGTCAGTTGCGGACGCGCCATCGTAGGCGCCTCGCCTCCCACCGTCTCCAGCGCCGCTTGCCGGTCGCGGGCCAGCTTGGCCAAGCCGAAATCCAGGATCTTGGCCTGGCCACGCGTGGTCACAAAGATATTTCCCGGCTTAAGGTCGCGATGAACAATCCCCTTGCTATGTGCGACGGCTAAGCCGTCCGTCACCTGAATGCCGATGTCGAGAATCTTGTCCAGCGGCAGTGGAATACTCTGGATTCTGTCGCTCAGGCTCTCGCCCTCCAGCAGTTCCATGGCAATGAATGAGCGCCCATCGCAATCTTCGATGGCGTAAATGGTGCAGATGTTGGGATGGTTCAGGGCCGAGGCGGCGCGTGCTTCCTGTTTGAACCGTTCCAGCGCCAACGCATCTTGTTCCGCGTCAGGCGAGAGAAACTTCAGGGCAACGTGACGTCCCAGCCTGCTGTCTTCGGCCTCGTACACCACGCCCATGCCACCCGCGCCAAGCCGCCGCAAGACCGTGTAATGCAGGATTTTCTGCCCAATTTCAATGTCCAAGTCTGAGTTCTCCGAGAAAGTAAGCCAACTCTATTGTGCCCTAAGAACCCCGTCAAGGAAGACTGGCTCGGCTCGGCTTAGCCCCTTTCACCGCGCCAAGGGGCCTAACGTGAGCTGCACCATCCCCTCCTTCCGGCCTTAATAGCGCAAAAGTACCAAACTGGTTCTATACCTATGGCATATATGTGCATAATCTTGCATACCAGTTTTCGGCGCTCATAAACTAAGAGGTTTGCTTTTAACATTTTAGGTGAATCTTGTTGTGGCAATCTACTTGCACAGTAGTATAACTGCGGTACTAGCTGAATTTCTTCGACTCCCCTTTTTGGGTTGTTGCCGACTCAGTGATCAAATGGGCCCACCTCAACCATATACAAGGAGCAGAGAATGACTTTACGCACCACACGTATCGTTTTGCTGACCGTGTTTGCGCTTGCCACTTCCGTGGCTGGATTCGCGCAATGCGGCATAGCCAACCAAATCTACTGTCAACCATGGGATGGCGGATCTAATCTCTTCGCTTCCCAGAACGACACCAACGGCCTTGGCAACTTTGCCACCACGTACGACAACTTCAAGTTTACCCAGACGTGGGACGTAGAAAGCTTCCACTGGGTCGGCGGATATTTCAATCCACCCAACCAGGGCCCCATCACGGCCTGGACCCTCACCTTCTATAACGATAATGGCGGCATACCGGGCAACCCGATCGCTACTGGAACCTTTGCCGGTAACGGCGCCGAGACGTTCATCGCCAACGTCAATGGCTTCCCAATCTACTCCTACTCACTGACTTTCGGCAGCTTCGACATGGCTGCCGGCACCTACTGGGCTTCGGTCGTTCCGGATCTCGGCTTCCCGCCACAATGGGGCTGGGCGTCAGGTACTGGCGGCGATGGCGCCGCATACCAGTGCTTCTTTGGTGCCTGCGGTCCGGTGGCCTTCGACATGGCCTTCGCGATTGACGGTACGCCTGTTAGCGTAACTCCCGAGCCGGGCACGCTGATCATGCTGGGAACCGGAATTCTCGGCTTGGCTGGCACGCTCCGCCGCAAAATCAACCTCTAGCTGAATCTACTTTTGTATCCAAGACGCCGGGGAAAATCTTCCCCGGCTTTTTCGCGGCTATGGAAAGACCGCAGCGCCGGGGATACAGGCTGTCTTTAAGTTTTCACGCCAATTCTTAGCGTGACGTGCTATGGTTGGTAACCGCCGCCTTGGGGTGAGTAACCTCAGGGTAACCGATGGGCATGGGAATGGTGTTCTCAACCAGCGCCCTAATTTGTATCAACTTGAACCTTTTCGGAGAAACCCATGAAGCTTCGCTTCTTCGCAATCGCCTTTGCGGCCATTTTTGTCCTGTTGGCCGCCGTCGCCAGCCCCGCCCAAGTGTATTTCCAGAACCCTAACTTCAATGGTGCGTTCGCATCCCAGAACGACACCAATGGCAATGGCAACTTCGCGACCGTTTACGACAACTTCACCCTCGGCTCCACCACCAATCTGACGTCGGTTGAGTGGATCGGTTCCTACTTCAACCCACCGGTTCAAGGTCCAATCACCGGTTGGACGCTTCAGTTCTATGCCGATGCGGCGAATCAGCCGGGTGCCTCGATCTATTCGACGCACGTAGCTGGGACTGCTGGCGAGACTTTCCTCCAGAACGACAACGTTGGCGACCCGACTTTCCTGTACGGCATGAACGTGAACTTCACCGCCGCCGCCGGTACGCAATACTGGCTGTCGGTGGTTCCTGACCTCGGATTCCCGCCACAGTGGGGCTGGGAAACCTCGAGCCAAGGTGACGGCCTCTCCTACCAGGACTTCTTCGGTGTGCGCACTGCCCTGGCTAGCGACGAGGCGTTCGCGCTGTTCGCAGGCACTACGACCCCAGAGCCGAGCACGCTGATCATGCTAGGCACCGGAGTTCTCGGTCTGGCAGGCACGCTTCGCCGCAAGCTGTTCTAAGCAACTAATCACCTGAGCAACCAGAAAGCCGCCTTCCGGGCGGCTTTTCTTTGCAATTGTTGCCTATCTCGCTCACCGTTTCGCTTCAAACACCAGGTTGAACGGCGTCTCGGCCGCACGCCGGAAGTGTTGGAACCCGCCTTCCATCACCACTTCCCGGATGCGTTTCTCGCCCGCTTGCGCTCCGAGCGCCAGTCCAACCTCCTGTGACATGGACGCCGGAGTGCAGATCATAGTCGAAGCGGAATAGAAGATCCTTCCGATCGGATGCAGATTGCCCTCGATGGAATCCTCAGCCCGCGGCTCGACGATCATCCACACGCCGCCTGGCTTCAGCGAACGAAAGACGTGCCGCGCTGCGCCGACCGGATCGCCCATGTCATGCAGGCAATCGAAGAATGTCACCAGATCGTAATCGCCGCCGGGATACGCTTTGGCCGATGCAACTTCAAACACCACGCGATTGCCGAGCCCGGCGTGCTCCGCCAGCGTCCGTGCCCGCTCGATCGACCCCGAGTGATAGTCGTATCCGGTGAAGGCCGAGTTCGGATACGCACGTGCCATGATGATGGTGGACGCACCGTGTCCGCAACCCACGTCGGCGACTTTCGCACCACGCTTCAGTCTGGCCTCGACACCCTCAAGCGCCGGAATCCAACTCGAAATAAGATTGGCGTTGTAACCCGGCCGGAAAAACTTCTCCGTGCCTTCGAACAACCAGTGATGGTGTTCATGCCAGCCGACGCCGTCTCCGGTCTTGAAGGCGCGCAAGAGGTTCTCCACGTCATGGGCCACCGAAACCGCCGCCAGGAAGAAACCTGGCAAGTATGCGGGACTGTCGTCTTGCGCGAGCGCAAACGCCTGCTCAGGGGAAAGCCAGTAGCGGTTACTGGCCGCGTCGTAATTGACGTACCCGCCCGCTGCCTGGGCATTCAGCCACTCCCGCACGTAACGCTCCGCCGTTCCGGTCTTGGTTGCGAGCTCTGCGGAAGTCAGTTTCGCGCCGTCTCCCATCGCCTTGTAAAGGCCTAGTTGCTCGCCGATCGCGATCAGCGAGGCACTCATGGCCGCTCCCATGTCGCCGATGGCCTTTCCCATGAATTCGTTGAGCTTAGCTTCGTTGAGTGGAGCCTGGGTTGTCTGGGTCGCCATAAACACTCCTTGCTAGGTTGATTTGAATTGCCGAATACGAGTGCCAGTATCTACAGGCCGTTGGACGGAGTGGAGCGAAGGGACGGCAGGGAGTATACACCCGCCAGCGCCACGAAAGCGCCATGAAATTACGACTGCTGGCTGCCGAACGGCGACCTCAATGACAAAAGCCGCCCATTGGGACGGCTCTTCGTCATTGCCACGGTGTGTGGTTCCGACTAATTCGATCCCGCGCCTCAGGAGACGGAGTTTCGGTCCGTCATCAGAAGACCATTCCGCGCATATCCATGGCGGGGAACTTCTATGATGGCGATGGTCAGTTTCTCCGGGTTCACGTTGAACTCCTCTTTCAGGACCTCGGTGATGCGCTTCACCGCCCGGCGTTTTTGTTCGACGGTGCGGCCTTCCAGCATGGTGATCTGCACGTGCGCCATAACTGCCCCCTCGTCCGAGAAGTTGCTCGCGCCAAGTTTACTTCGCCAGTTCGAATCCGCCGAAGAAATAACTCAACTCAAATCGCGCGGTGTCTTCCGCATCCGATCCGTGTACCGCATTCTTCTCAATGCTCGATGCCCATTTTTTGCGGATGGTACCCTCATCTGCCTTGGCTGGATCGGTCGCCCCCATCAGCTTACGGTAATCGGCGATGGCGTCTTCCTTCTCCAGCGCCATCACTACGATCGGCCCGCTTGACATGAAATTCGTCAGCGACTCGAAGAACGGCCGGTGCACGTGCACCGCATAGAATCCCTCCGCCTGCGTCTTGTTGATGTGCAGCATCTTCATTCCGACGATGCGGAATCCGCTCTGCAGCAGCGTGTTGATGATGTCTCCCGTGCCGCCCTTTTCAACGGCATCCGGCTTAACGATAGATAACGTGCGTTGCAATGTCTTCATGCTTTAATTAGTCCTTGTTGTTCGTTCTTTCCTATGTTGTCATCCTGAGCGAGGACGCGCCGAAAGGGCGCGCGTCCGAGTCGAAGGATGTGCGGTTCTTGAAGCTCCAGTTTCTCCGTGTCCTCCGTGCCTCTGTGGTGAACTACTTCTTCGCCAACTTCGGCGCGGCCTGTACTAAGGTCGAACCAATCTCCGCTGGCGTGCTCGCCACGTGAATCCCCGCCGCCTGCATGGCTTTGATCTTCTCCGCCGCGGTTCCCTTTCCGCCGGAGATGATCGCGCCCGCATGTCCCATGCGACGCCCCGGAGGTGCGGTCTGCCCGGCGATGAAGCCCACCACCGGCTTCTTCACGTGTTGCTTGATGTACTCCGCCGCCGTCTCCTCAGCACTGCCGCCGATCTCACCGATCATGATGATGGCTTCCGTCTCCGGGTCTTGATTGAACAGCGTGATCGCATCAATGAAGTTGGTGCCGATAATCGGGTCGCCACCGATGCCAATGGCCGTCGATTGCCCAATGCCGCGCGTCGTGAGCTGATACACCGCCTCGTACGTGAGCGTGCCTGAGCGCGAGACGATCCCGACATTGCCTTCCTTATGAATGCTGGCCGGCATGATGCCGATCTTGCAGCGGCCCGGCGAGATAATCCCCGGACAGTTGGGCCCGATCAGCCGCGAGTTCTTGGTCTTCAGAAACTCCCACACCTTCACCATATCCAGCGCCGGAATGCCCTCGGTAATGCAGACAATCAGAGGAAGGCCCGCATCGGCGGCTTCCATAATCGCGTCCGCCGCGCCCGGAGGCGGCACGAAAATCACCGTCGCATTTGCGCCGGTCTTGGCTACCGCTTCACCCACGGTGTTGAAGATGGGCCAGCCTTCATGCGTTGTGCCTCCCTTGCCCGGAGTCACGCCGCCCACCACCTGCGTTCCATACGCCTGCGAAGCTTTGGCGTGAAACGTTCCTTCGCGGCCCGTCAGTCCCTGCACAATCAGTCGCGTCGATTTGTCAACCAGGATGCTCACTTGCCCCCCTTTGCCGCCGCGACAACTTTTTCGGCCGCGTCTTTCATGGTCTCCGCCACGATGAAATTGAAACCGCTTGCCTTCAGGATCTCGCGGCCCTGTTCGACGTTCGTCCCCTCCAGCCGCAGCACGATGGGCAACTGGATATTGGTCTTCTTAGCGGCACTCACCACGCCATTGGCCAGCGTGTCCACCCGCAGAATGCCGCCGAAAATATTGATTAGCACCGCCTTCACGTTCTTGTCGGCCAGCAGGATCTCAAAAGCGTGCGTCACCTGCTCCTCGTTGGCGCCGCCGCCCACGTCGAGAAAGTTCGCAGGCATGCCGCCCGCGTACTGAATGATGTCCATGGTCGCCATCGCCAGGCCCGCGCCGTTGACCATGCAGCCCACGTTGCCATCGAGCTTAATGTAGTTCAGCGCGTACTTGCTGGCTTCGACCTCGAGCGGGTCCTCTTCGGTGATGTCGCGCAGCTCCTTAATATCGGGATGCCGATACAGCGCGTTGTCGTCGAAGTTCATCTTCGCGTCGAGCGCGAACAGCCGCCCGTCGGTCGTGGTGATGAACGGATTGATCTCCACCAGCGACGCATCCGTGTCTTCCGCCGCGCGCGCCAGCGCCATCATGAACTTCACCGCGCCCGCAATGTATTTAGGGTCGAGCCCCAGCTTGAACGCGATCTTGCGCGCCTGGTAGGCCTGCAAGCCCATGCCGGGAATGATGTGTTCCTTGATGATGGCGTCGGGATCTTTCGCCGCGACCTCTTCGATCTCCATCCCGCCCGCCGCCGACGCCATGAACACGTTGCGTCCGTTGCCACGGTCGAGCACGATGCCGAGATACAACTCGCGAGCGATGGGCAGCGTCTCTTCGATCAGCAGCCGCTGCACCTTCTTGCCCTCGGGCCCGGTCTGGTGCGTGATCAGCGTCATGCCCAGCATCTTCTTGGCTAGCTCGACCGCCTCTTCCGGCGACTTGGCGATTTTCACGCCGCCGCCCTTACCGCGCCCGCCGGCGTGGATCTGCGCCTTAACCACCACTCCGGTTGCGCCTTCGTGGAATAGGTCGCGGGCAGCCGTATCGGCTTCCTCGGCGCTCTCGACCATGTGTCCGCGAGGCACGGCCACTCCATACTTCGACAGGATTGCCTTGCCCTGGTACTCATGAATTTTCATATTGGTATGACGGACGCGGACGCCCGGTCCGCTGCTTCGGCCCCGCGGGGCCGGATTGTCTGCTCCTTATGAGAATGGCAGTGCAACAGGAAACTGACTAGTGTACCGGAGCGGCGAAGGGGTTACTAGTGCGAAACAATGCGTCCCGCGCGATTACCTCACGCGCGGCAAAGCTATCGGCCACAGGCAATTTTGGTGACTTGAGGTGATAATATCACTCCGAATGACCGATCTAAATGTGACGATCGAGATAGCTGAAGGTGACGTCCGCGAGTTTCGGGCAGACGTATTGGCTCTGAAGTATGCACAGCAATACCACGGCGCTGATAGGGCAGTTGTCTCCCTGCTGGTTGATCGGAAAATTACCTTGGAGGATCAAATCAGCCCAGCGTGCGGTGCGTCTCGATGGGTCAAGACGCGAGGAGTGCTGCCCAGTGGCGATGTGCTCTTCATTGGCGTGCCCGTGCTAAGTGAGTTCGGCTATCTAGAGATCCAACAATTTGCTAATAGGGCGATAATGATCACCGCGCGTGATCGTCCTAATGCAAAACATCTCGCAATCACACTTCATGGCCCAGGAATTGGACTTGACGAAATCGAGGCGCTTTATGCTGAAGTGCGGGGTGTCTTCAGTGCCCTTAATGAGGGCGGAACCACAGGGAGCCTTGCTCGTATATCGATCGTAGAACGTAATGCTGAGAGGGTTAAACGCCTCCGCATGGCTCTGAATGAATTGATGGACGGGCCTACAGTACACTCGGCCTCACCCTCCTACGGAACAGAACTCATTCGCCGTTCGGAAATAGGTCCTCAGGAAGTCCGGACTCAGTGGCCGGATTCGCGTTCAGGTTCTGAACCGGACCCGATTGACTTCTCAACCGCTCCAACTGCCGGATTGCGATTGGAAACGCCGACGGGCCTGCAGTCCGCTGCCCAAGTTGAGTTGAAGCCTCGTGCTTTCGTCGCCATGCCTTTCTCGTCCGATATGGAGGACGTCTTCTACTACGGCATCCAAAATGCCGTCCGTGAGCTTGGATATATTTGCGAGCGAGTGGATCAGGAAGCCTTTACCGGAGACATCCTTGACCAGGTGAGGTCACGAATTGAAAACGCCGAGATCGTTATCGCTGATCTGACGGGCGCGAACCCAAACGTCTACCTTGAGATCGGGTACGCCTGGGGCAAATCCCGGCCCACCGTGCTTGTTATCAACAAGGCGGACAAACCTGGCTTTGACGTGCAGGGCCAAAGATGCCTTCGGTATCAAAACATCAAAGATCTTGAGACCAGGCTCACAAACGAATTGAAAAGCCTGCCCCCGAGCAAGAAGCCGTAATTCACTCTACTTGCTATTACCAATTACCAGTTACCTCCTCATGATCATCGACACTCTGCACCAGACCCGCGAACCATAGCTCAGCGCTCACGCGCAAGGAAGCCCGTGTGGTCATCGGATTCGGATGCCGGCGCGACAACCCATCCTTCCCTGTCGCACAATAGTTGCCGTATGGATCTTCGTGTGAATCCGCCCGTCCTGCCGATGCTCGCCAAGCGCGTCGACGATTTGCCCGCTGGCGACAACTGGATCTTCGAGCCCAAGTGGGATGGCTTCCGCGCCTTGGTTTTTCGCGACGGCGACGAGGTCTACATCCAGAGCCGCGACGAGAAACCTTTGAACCGTTATTTTCCCGATCTACTCGAGCCCCTGCAGAAAACGCTACCGGCGCGCTGCGTGCTCGATGGCGAAATTGTGATCGCTACAGACGACGGCCTCGATTTCGATTTACTGCAATTGCGGCTGCATCCGGCTGCATCGCGAGTAAAGATGTTGGCCGAGCAGAATCCGGCTTCATTTGTGTTCTTCGACGTGCTTTGTCTGGGTGACCGTGATCTCCGCAAGGAACCCTTTGTAACTCGCCGCCAGGAACTGGAACGGGCGCTGGGCAAAGCGAAACCACCCATTCACGTTACGCCCTCCACGCAGGATCGCGCTCTCGCCGCCGACTGGTTTCGCCGCTTCGAAGGAGCCGGCCTCGACGGAGTCGTCGCCAAGGCACACTCGCAAACCTACGAACCCAACAAGCGCGTCATGCTCAAGGTCAAACATGAGCGCGAATGTGACTGCGTTGTCGCCGGATTTCGCTGGCACAAACAAGGCGACCGCAACGCCGTTGGCTCGTTACTGCTCGGTTTGTACGATAACTCGGGCGCGCTGCAGCACGTTGGCGTATGCGCCAGCTTCACCGCAACAAAGCGGAAAGAGCTCGTAGACTTGCTCGCGCCCTACCGCAAGAATGCGCTCGCCGGTCATCCCTGGAAAGCCTGGGCCGAAAGTGAAGCCGGAGAAGGTTCGGCTGGTCACCGAATGCCGGGCGGCCAGAGCCGCTGGAGCCAGGGTAAAGATCTTTCGTGGGAGCCGTTGCGGACCGAGCTCGTCGTTGAAGTCGCGTACGACCACATGCAACGCGACCGCTTTCGCCACACCGCACCGTTTCGGCGCTGGAGAAAAGATAAGCAGCCTAAAGACTGTACCTACGCGCAGCTCGAAGTGGTTCCGCCGCAAGAACTGGCCGAGATTTTTCCCGCTGGTCGTTAGAGATTAGTGTTTCTTTTTCGCCACGGTACGCTTGTGCGCTGCTCGAAATTCCCGAGTCGGATCGTCGTCCGGACCAGGAGTCTCTTGCGGCGGTCGCAAGTCTTCCGGCACGTTGCGCAGATTCACCCGAATTCGAGTCCAGGTGGAATACTGACCGCGCATGGCATCGACCAGTACATCATCGACGGCGAGATGCTTTGCGGCTTTAGCATGTTTACGTTTCCACCGACCAAGTCCTTCCA
>Ga0209380_10003027_pt1 | contig 10558 bp, 7 predicted proteins | sample HubBroMetageWFT6_FD_188347 | JGI IMG/M metagenome (GOLD analysis project Ga0209380, IMG submission 188347) | Warmed and freeze-thawed soil microbial communities from the Hubbard Brook experimental Forest, New Hampshire - Hubbard Brook CCASE Soil... | ecosystem: Environmental > Terrestrial > Soil...
TCCCGCTTGATCGTCCAGAATGAATTCCTGTGGCAGCAGGTGCAGCACTTCGCGATCCGCGGGCAACGGAATCGCCCGCGCCCGCTCCACCGCCTGCTTGATCTCGTCACGGCCAATCTCCCGCGGACGCGTCCCCAGGCTGATGCCCCCATGACTGTTCACCCCGCGCACGTGCGCTCCGCCGATGCCCACGATGGCATGCTCAACCGCCGCCCCCGCCGTGTCCTCAGCCGCCTCCACCGCCTTCTGAATCGACGCGACCGCCTTATCCAGTTCCACAATCACGCCTTTGCGCGAACCCCGCGACTCCGCCACGCCGTGCCCGCGATAGCGCAGGCCGCTGTCGGTGACCTCCACCATGAGCGCGCACGTCTTCGAGCTGCCCACATCGATCGCCGTCAGAAAATTTCCTTGCTGATTCGCCATTCGTTAATCAGTCCCTGAGTAAATTCTTCACCCTGAATCTAAAAAATGCTGTTCCGTCGAATGTCACTCCCCCGGCCCCTGGCTCGTCTGACTCTTAGCGATTGCCGGACTCGGCTTCTGGCCGCCCTTGCCGGAAGATTTCGTCATCGGCCTCGGGGAGTTTGCCGGAGCAGGTTTCGTGGCCACTGCATGCCGTGCCCCACTGTCAGAGCCATGTCCAGCGCCACCTTTTGCCCTCGCCTTGCTCGCAACAGCATTTTTCGTCGCCGCTGACGTGCCTGGCTTCCTTACCGGCGTCGTCCCCTTCGTACCCGGCGTTTTCTCCGTCTTCGTCGCAATCCTGTTGACCTTGGTTTTGGCCTCCTTCTTGATTCCCCCAACCCCAACCTTCGGATCGAGCTTCTTCTCGGTCAATTCAAACGCGGGCTTGGGCACGGTCCGATCGTGAGGTGACAGATCGTGAGGTGATAGATCACGCGGCGACAGATCGTGCGGCGCCAAGCGAGTCATCAAAGCTGCTGGCTTCACTCCCGCCGCTGCGGCCGTTCTCGCAACCGCCAAGGTCAACGCGGGCGCGGCTTTCGCGTTCCGCTGTGTCTCAGGATTCACAATGATCTGGTTGTCGTAGCGCAGGTCCACCGACTCCAGCTTCTGGAATTGGTGCCGCCAGCCCTGCGCGTGGCTTACGTAAATCTTGTAGCGCCGCAGATAATCCGACGATCCCAGATGCACCAGCACATCGCCCGCCGGATCATTCACCCGCACCTTCACGTCTTCCAGATCAGTGAGGTCCACTTCACTCAAATCCTGCGAATAGCGCGCCCCACCGGAATCTAGGTCCCGCACCATCTCCTCATAAGTCTTCATGCGCGGCGCCCGCGTCGAAAGCGGCTCGCCCGGATTCATTCCCAGAATCACAGGGAAGGAATAGCGATGCTTTGCACTCAATTCCATCAGCGTCCCACCCGCGTCAATCAATGACATGCGCGGCCCCACGCGGGCAAATGCCACCGGCGTGCGCTCGTGAATCTCCACACTCAGACGGTTGGGAACGAACCGCATCACGCTGGCCGATTCCACCCACGGAATCTGTTCCAGTTGCGTCTTCTGCTGCGCCAGAGGGATAAAAAAGATGTTGCGCCCAATGTCGGCGCCCATCACTTCCATAATCTGCGCCTTGGTCACGTTCTGCATTCCCGCGACTTCAATGTTGTCACTCGATTCCACGCGGAAGCGCCACGAGCGCTCGCCATAGTGATACAACCACGCCGCAGCCAGCGCCCCTACGCAGCACACCGCAGCCGCCATGGCAGCCCACAGCAAACGGTTCGCAGTTTTTTTGGGAAGAGAACTTCGGCGGGCAGAGACCCGCTTTTGCCCGCGCAGGAAAGGAGATTCCTCGTCTGTATCCAGGTCCACCAGACGCGCATCGTCCATCTCCAGATCATGCCCTCTCAGATCATGGAGACCCTGGCGCGCAGCCTCAGCGCTGGGCGGGTACAACTCTTCCTGCAAGATGGTCGAACCGGACTTTCGCGCCATCAGTTCAGGTCAGTTGTCGCTGTGGAATCGCTGAGCCTTCAAACTATAACTTCATTTCGCGATTTGAGATAGACAAAATGTTGGTTCTTTTTCACAGGAGGGAATCGCATTGGACATCACGCAGGAGAATCCGAAATTGAAGGCTGTAAACGAACCATGTGGAGACAGCCGCCCTCGGCTGTCCGGCCGAGGGCGAAACCCGGCCGTCCCGACCCCATCTCTGTCCACAAAAAAACGGACGCAGCTGTTTAGCCGCGCCCGCCTTCCCGCAGAAGAGAAACCCTAAATCGGTCCACCGCCGGTCTCAACCCGCACTACTGGAGCCGGAATCATGGGAACCCGCGGAACCCTTACGCGGGGAACCTTCACCCGCACCCGCGGACAAGCCACTAACGGAGTCTCCAAAGTGTCAAACGCCACCGGCATCATGCGCACGCGGGCAACTTGCGCCTCGATCCGCGCCCGCTCCGCTTCCACTCGCGCCACTGCCTCTTCTTGCCGGGCCGACATGGCTTCAAAGCGGGCCATCCCACTCTGCGTCCGGGCAATCTTGCCCTCGAACCGCGCCACCGCGGCAGCCAAACGGCAGGACGCAGTCTCGTCCCGCGCCACAACCAGGTCGGCCCTTTGCACGAATCGCTCAACCCGCTCCGAAGCCAATTCAACAAAAGACCCCGGCCGGTCAGCAACCCGCTCGATAGCCGCGTCGAGAATCTGGTGCGCCCGAGCCAAGCCGCCATCCTGATAAAACCCATTCATTCCCAGCGCCAGCACCCCAGCCGCCAGCCATCCCCAACCCTGTGTAGTTTTCATAGCCCAATCTCCATCTGCCAGATTGGACGAACCTCGCCCCAATCCGTTAGCAATGAAGAATACGCGGCCATCTGGAAATTAGTTCTCTACTTCCACGCGCTCTTTCAGCTTTTCCAGAATCAGCGGCCCCAACTGCGAAACGCTCCCCGCACCGAGGGTGAGAATCATGTCTCCCTCTTGCGCAATCACCGCAGCCGCTCTCACCGCATCGGCGAACGAACTCACATACTCGGCGCTCCTGCCACCCTTTTCCCGAATGGCCCGAGCCAACGCCTCTCCGCCAACACCGTCGATCGGCTTCTCGCTCGCTGCGTAAATGTCCAGCACAAACAACGAATCCGCATCGCCAAACGCCACAGCAAAATCCTCCAGCAGATCGCGCGTGCGCGTGTATCGATGCGGCTGGAACACCACGTGAACTTTGCGAAACCCGCACGACCGCGCCGCGGCCAGCGTCGCCTTGATCTCCGTAGGATGGTGCCCGTAATCGTCCACCACGCTAACGCCCGCCACTCGCCCCCGCAACTGAAACCGCCGGTCAACCCCGCGGAACTGGTCGAGCGCCGCACGAATCGCCTCCACTCCAACATCCAACCCCACGCCCACCGCAATCGCCGCCGTAGCATTCAGGACGTTATGCGTGCCTGGTACATGCAGGGTGAACTCACCCAAGTCTTGCTTGCGATAACTCACGCGAAAGCGGTTTAGCGGCCGCGAATCGCTGCCGCCTGTCCCGGCGTTTGCGCCTGTCTCGCCCGGCTTGATCCAAAAATCAGACCCGCGCTTGGTCCCATAGGTCACCGTCCGCCGCTGCACTTCCGGCAACAACCGCCGCAGCAGCGGGTCGTCGTTGCAAGCCACCACCATCCCGTAAAACGGCACCCGGTCCATGAACTCCAGAAAAGTTTTCTTCACATCCCGCATGTTGCGATAGCAATCCATGTGCTCGCGGTCAATGTTAGTAACGACGGAAAGAATTGGAGACAATTTCAAAAACGACCGGTCACTCTCATCCGCTTCGGCCACCAGATACTGCGACTTCCCCAGCCGCGCATTCGACCCCATCGCATCCACGCGGCCGCCCACAACCACGGTCGGATCAAGTCCACCTCCGGCCAGCACGGCGGCCACCATCGAAGTCGTAGTCGTCTTGCCGTGCATCCCGGCGATGGCGATGCCGTACTTCAGCCGCATCAACTCCGCCAGCATCTCCGCCCGCTGAATCACCGGCACGTGCAACTTGTGCGCCTCAATAACTTCGGGATTCTCTGCCGCGATCGCCGAACTCGTCACCACCACTTCAGCTCCGGCAATATTCTCCGCGCGATGCCCCTCAAACACCGAAGCCCCCAGCCCGGCCAGCCGCTGCGTGACCGCAGAACTCTTCAAATCCGATCCCGAAACCTTGTACCCAAGATTCAGCAGCACCTCGGCAATCCCACTCATGCCGATCCCGCCAATGCCCACGAAATGTATCTGCTGAATCTTGGCAAACATGAATGTGAACCGTACGCCCTGTCATCCTGAGCGGAGTAAGTGCTTCGCGAAAGCGAAGCGCTTACGCAGTCGAAGGATCCCTTTCACTCAGGCGCGACCAGGGAGTTGTCGAGGAGTTCTCTCGACGCATCCGCGCTGCTCCCGTCGCTATGCCGCTAGCTTTCGATCCCCGCCAGCCGCGCCGCCATTGCCGCAATGTCCCGCGCGGCATTCGGATGCGCCAACCCCCGCGCTGCCGCGCTCATTGCCTGCAACCGCCGCGGATCACCCAGCAAAGCCGCAATCGTCTCCGCCAGCCAGACTCCCTCGAGCTTCGACTCCTCGACCACAACCGCCGCCCCGACGCGTGCCAGCGCCTCAGCATTCACTCGCTGATGATCGTCCGCCGCCCGCGGAAACGGCACAAAAATCGCAGGCTTGCCCGCCGCCGTAATCTCCGCCACCGTGCTCGCGCCCGACCGGCACACCACCAGATCCGCCCGCGCAAACGCCGCTGGCATGTCCTCAATAAACTTAAAAACTTCCGCCGACTCCCCGCAGCCGCGATACGCCGCCAGCGCGTCATTATAGTCACGCTCGCCGGTCTGATGGATGATGTGAATCCCCGGCGCCTGCCTCAGCAACTCCGGCAAGCACCGGATCATCGCCTCATTGATGGCGTGCGCCCCCTGACTTCCGCCGAACACCAGTAGCGTCGGAGTTCCACCGCGCTTGGGCGGAATCTCAAAGAACGCCTGCCGCACCGGCACGCCTGTGACTTCAGCGTGACGAAAATATTTAGCCGTCTCCTCAAAATGCACGGCCGCACCCGACACAAACCGCGCCACCGCGCGATTCGCAAACCCCGGCACCACATTCGGCTCAAACGCCAGCGTTGGAATATGCTTCACCACCGCCGCCAGCATCGCCGGACCCGACGCATATCCGCCCACGCCAATCACCACGTCCGGAGCGAATTCATTCAACATGCAGCCCGCGTCCCACACCGCCCGCGGCAAATCGAACGCCGTCTTGGCTCGCGTCATCAAGCTGACATTCTTCAGTTGCCCCACGCGAACCAGTCGCAACGGATAGCCCGCAGCCGGCACCAGCCGGTTCTCGATCCCACGCGCCGTCCCGACGAACAGCACCTCAGCCCCATAACTTTTCTTGAGTTCGTTAGCGATGGCCAGCGCCGGGATCACGTGTCCACCCGTCCCGCCGCCCGCCAGTATGGCCCGCATGCAGTGACTATAAATGAACTGTCATCCTGAGCGGAGTAAACGCTTCGCGAATGCGGAGCGTTTGCGGAGTCGAAAGCCTGCCCTGAGCGAAGCCGAAGGGGATCCCTCTAGCCAAGATGCCGGCGGGAATCCAGTGGTTCACTCCACTTGCTTCGTAATATTCAGCAAGACGCCCACGCAAGCCAGCGTCACAAAAAGCGACGACCCTCCATACGACACCAGCGGCAACGGAATCCCCTTGGTCGGCATCATTCCCAGCACCACGCTGATGTTGATGAACGCTTGCAGAACGACCATGCTCGTAATCCCCACCGCCAGGTATCGCCCGAAAGTATCTTCGGTGCGCCACGAAACCCGCATCCCGCGCCACAAGAAGACGGCAAACAGCGTCACCACAAACAAAGCTCCAACCAACCCCAACTCTTCCGCAGTCACGGCAAAAATAAAATCAGTATGCGGCTCCGGCAGATAGAACAGTTTCTGCTTGCCTTCCATCAGGCCAGTGCCCGTGATGCCCCCGGTGCCCACTGCGATCAGAGACTGAATCAGGTGGAAGCCAGCCTTCTCCCGCTCCGCGTACGGATTCAGAAAAGCCAGAATGCGCTCGCGCCGAAAGCTCACATGAAAAATCAGAAAATACAGCGGCACCAGCGACGCCCCAAACGCATACGCGAAATACCGCATCCGCATTCCCGCCACATAAAGGATGCACGCCGCAATCCCCGCACAAGCGATGGCCGTACCCAGATCCGGCTCGAGCACAATCAGCCCGAGCAAAACGACCACAGGCGCGGCCGCCGGCGCCAGCGTGCCGCGCCAGTCGTCCATGGTTTTCGTGCGCGCTTCGAGAAAATACGCGAGGAAGAGAATCAGCATTGGCTTCGCCAGTTCCGAGGGCTGGAACGAGAATCCGCCCGCGCGCAGCCAGCGATGCGTGTTATGCGACCGGTCAAGAAAAAACACGGAGATCAGCAGCAGCGTGGTCAGCCCCATCAACGAAAACACCAGCGCCGGATGTTTGTAGCGCCGGTAATCCACCCGCATGGCCACAACCATCGCCACCAGACCAGCCATTGCCCAGACCAACTGCTTCGACAAGAACGCATACGGCGATCCAAACCGCTCCCGCGCCATCACCGCCGACGCCGAAAACACCATGACCAGCCCGACAAAAACCAGCAGGAGGGTGACGGTAAACAGCCAGCGATCGACGCTAACCCGCTTTGCCATGGGAAGTTCATTTCACCACGGAGTCGCGGAGACCGGCAGAACGAATTGCTGATTGTTGAATTTTGATTGTTGCTTGTCTTGGTTCCAAGCGCCCTGTCATCCTGAGCGGAGCAAGTGCTTCGCGATAGCGAAGCACTTGCGGAGTCGAAGGATCCCTTGCACCACCGCGCCACCAACGGCCTCAAAGGGAGTTTCTATCTTTGCACTTCAGGCGAGCCCCCGCACAATCTCCTTAAACACCTGCCCGCGCTGCTCATAATTCTTGAACTGATCAAAGCTCGCGCAAGCCGGAGCCAGCAAAACCACATCGCCCGGCTCTGCCACGGCATTCGCCTTACGCACAGCGTTCTCCAACGTCTCGGCATGCACGATTTCAGCCACTTTAATCTGCGACTCAATCTTCCCCGCCGCCGCCCCAATCGTGTACACCCGCTTCACCCGCTGCCGCAGCAGGTCATTCAGCACGGAGTAATCGCTGCCCTTGTCCTTGCCCCCGAGAATCAGGTGGATATTCGCCGGAAACGATTCCAGCGCCTTGATGGTCGCATCCACATTCGTGGCTTTCGAATCGTTGTAGTAATCCACACCGCGAATCGTCGCCACAAACTCCAGCCGGTGCTCGACCGCCTTAAAGTCGCGCACAGCCTGCCGAATCTTCACCGGTGCACATCCCATCAACGCCCCCGCGCACACCGCCGCCAGCACATTCTCCAGGTTATGCGCGCCTTTCAGCGGAATCTCGGAAACCAGCATCACCTCGCGCTGCCCCCGGCCGTCGCGCAACAGAATATTCCCCTCGCGCACCCACGCGCCCAGCTTCACTTCCTTCTGCCGGCTGAACCAGAACACCTGCGCCTTCGTCCGAGCCGCCATGGTTACGCAGGTCGGATCATCCTCGTTAAGCACTGCAAAGTCGTCGCCGCGCTGATTCTCAAAAATCCGCGCCTTCGCGTCCACATAAGCCTCGAACGTCAGGTGCCGGTCCAGATGATCGGGCGTAACATTCAACACCACCGCAACCTTGGGATGGAACGTCTGAATCGTCTCCAACTGAAAACTGGAAACCTCCAGCACGATCGCTGTGTCCCGCGTCGCGCGCTCGGCAAGCGAAATCGCCGGAGTACCAATGTTCCCGCCGACCAACGTCGGGATTCCACCCGCCGTAAGAATCTCGCCGGTCAATGTCGTGGTCGTAGTCTTTCCGTTAGACCCGGTAATCGCCACAATCGGGCCCGGCAGAAATTGCGCCGCCAGTTCAACCTCTCCAATCACCGCCTCGCCCATGGCGCGAGCCTGCACCAGCATCGGCAAATCCACCGGAATCCCGGGGCTCACCACAATCAAATCCTGACCGCGAAAAGTTCGCTCGCCGTGTCCGCCAGTCTCGACGGTGATCCCATGGTCGAGCAGCGCGGGAATCTCGTTTCGCAGCTCATCTCCGCTCTTGGTATCGGAAACTGTAACCCGCGCCCCATGCGCCTTCAAAAAAAGAGCCGAAGCCACGCCGGACTTACCGAGACCCACCACCAGTACGCGTTTGTCTTTAAGCTCCATTAGAAAGAAGTGGTCAGTGGCCAGGGGCCAGTGACCAGTAAAACCAAGAACGAATCCCATCTGCGAGGCTTCGCTGGCCACTGATCACTGATCACTGGCCACTGTTTTATCACCTCAGCTTCAGCGTCGTCAGCGCGAACAGCGCAAACACCAGCGACGCGATCCAGAACCGCACAATAATCTTCGATTCCGACCATCCCATCAACTCAAAATGATGATGCAGGGGCGCCATCTTGAAAATCCGCTTCTTGCGCAGCTTGTACGATCCCACCTGCAGAATTACCGACATCGCCTCGATCACAAACACTCCACCAATAAACGGGAGCAACAGTTCCTGCTTGATGATCACGGCGACCGTCCCAATCGCCCCGCCCAGGGCTAGCGATCCCACGTCGCCCATGAAAACTTCCGCGGGATGTGCGTTGTACCAGAGAAATCCAATCGATGACCCGACCATCGCCCCGCAGAAAATCGTCAGTTCGCCGACCTGCGGCATGCGCGGGATTTCCAGGTAGGTGGCGAAAGTTGCGTGCCCGCTTACGTAAGTGAGCACGGTAAGCGCGCCCGCGGCAATCACCGTACAGCCAATCGCCAGCCCGTCCAGCCCGTCCGTAAGATTCACCGCGTTGCTCGAACCCACAATCACCAGCACCACGAATGCGATGAAGGGCACGAAAGCCAGCCCCCACAGGTGCGGATTACGCTCCAGAGTCTCCACCACCAGATCGGGATGAAACTGTTTGAGGAAAGGAACAATCAGCTTGGTCGAATACATCCCATAGGTCTGCATGGTGATCAGCATCACCGCAATGACCACGCTGGTCGCAATCTGCAACCCCAACTTGGCTCGCGCGGTTAACCCCAGATTCCGGCGGCGCGCCACCTTCGTGTAATCGTCGGTGAATCCAATCGCCGCAAACGCGCATGTGGCAAACACCGCAATCCATACGAACCGGTTGCTCAGATCCGCCCACAGCAACGTAGGCACCACAACGGCGATTGCAATCAGCAACCCGCCCATCGTCGGCGTCCCAGCTTTTTTCTGATGAGCCTTCGGACCTTCTTCACGAATATATTGTCCAATCTGGAATTCGCGCAGCCGGTTGATCACCAGCGGACCCACGATCAGAGCAGTAAACAACGCAGTAAGACTGGCAAATGCGGTGCGGAACGTCAGATAACGGAAGATGCGGAACGGCGCAAAATAATGTTGCAGCTTCAGGAACAACAACCAGTAGAGCAATCAGCCTCCGTCCCTCTCCGTGATCTCAACTTCGTGAGACTGCGCCAGCCCAGCGCGCCTTCAACACTTCCAGCGCCTTCTCCAGCTTCACTCCGCGCGAAGCCTTCAACAAGACAACGTCTCCATCCCGTGCCTCGCGCGCCAGCCATTCGCCAGCTTCCTCGGGCGTCGCCACGAACTCCGCCGGAGTTCCCGCCTTTCGCGCGCCATTGATCATCGCCTGCGCCAGTCCCCTCACTCCAACCAGCACATCGATCTTCTTCTCTGCGATATGCTCGCCAGCCTGGCGGTGCATCTCTTCGCCCGCCGGCCCCAATTCCAGCATCTCGCCCGCTACCACAATGCGCCGCTTGGCCGTCATCGTGGCCAGCGCGTCCACCATCGCTTCCAGCGCCTTCGGATTCGAATTGTAGCAATCGTTGATCACCGTGATGTTACCCACTTGGAGAACCTGCCCGCGCTTATCCGCCGGAGCCAACGTAGCCAGCGCTCCGACCGCCTCTGCAGGCTTAAGCCCACGCTCCAGCCCCACCGCAACCGCCGCCAACGCATTCAGCACGTTGTGCTCCCCGACCAGCGGCAGCGTCGCGTGTTCCCGAACGCTTGCGATCACCACATCGAACTCCGCGCCGTCCGTTCCCTTCGACTGGACATTCTTCGCACGCACGTCCGCGCCTGCCCGTGTGCCATACATCACAACTTTACCCTTGAAGTCGCGTCCAAACTGCGAAACATACTCGTCATCGGCGTTCAACACCGCCACACCACTCGCGGGCAGCGACTCCACCAGTTCATATTTCGCCCGCGCAATCCCCGCCAAGGAATCAAAAAACTCCAGATGCACCGGCGCGACGTTCGTCACAACTCCGATCTCCGGCTGCGCGATCTTTGCCAGCGCCCGAATCTCCCCCGCGTGCGACATCCCCATCTCAATCACGGCCACGTCGTGCTCAGGCTCCAGCTTTAACAGCATCAGCGGCAAGCCGAAATGATTATTGAAGTTCCCTTCAGATTTCAGCACCCGAAACCG
>Ga0209380_10003029_pt1 | contig 10546 bp, 12 predicted proteins | sample HubBroMetageWFT6_FD_188347 | JGI IMG/M metagenome (GOLD analysis project Ga0209380, IMG submission 188347) | Warmed and freeze-thawed soil microbial communities from the Hubbard Brook experimental Forest, New Hampshire - Hubbard Brook CCASE Soil... | ecosystem: Environmental > Terrestrial >...
AGCAGAAATGGCGCGTCCGGAAGATGATGTCTCTCCTCTACCGTGAGGGGACAATACCACTTGAAGAATGCCCGGCAAAAGCGTTCGAAAGACAGACTGCCTAGCGCTGATGCCCGGAACCCGTCGTGCAAGCTATACCGGCTATTCATCTCCGTCAAGATATCAAACAGATATCAAACAATATCAAACAATCGAGGGCGGAAAAGCGTGATACTGACTCGAAGGTCCTCGCGTTGCCCTCGGAGCTTGGGAACCCGCACAGAACGCGGGTTGCCACATTTCCACAGCAACGGCTGCGGCGGCGGACCAATTTGCCAAAACGACAAAACCCGCCAAAATCGCAAGGGCTTACAGATTCTTGTGCAGAACCGGAAAGGTGAATAGAAACCCGCGGCACCGACATTCAGGAAGTCGCACGGGAAGCAATCCTGCTGCAAAGTCAGATCAAAACCGAGGCCGTTTAGGAGGAGAGGGTCATGAAAGCAGCAATCGTTGCAGTCTGCCTGGGAAACACCCGTCTTCGGGTGACTTTCACCAGCCCGCCGTCGTTGCCCGCGAGGGATTGATGGAGACAACCGGACACCGGGCTCCTCGACCGAGGCCGAAAGAAATTGAAATTGCGCCGCAAAGCGGTCATCGCGAATCCGATATTTCGGGGAACATCAATGGCACTGATCGAAAATATCCTCTTCCCAGTGGATTTCTCGCCTTCCTGTCTTGCAATGGCCGCGTATGTCAAAAGAGCGGCGACGCTCCTTGGAGCAGGCGTTTCCCTGGTTCATATTGTCGATCCTGGCGGCTACAACGCCCTCCGAACCGGCCTCGAACTTTACTTGTTGAGACCAATGGCCGAGGTCTCAGAGGAGCACGTGGCCATTGGCCGGGAGAGACTTGACTCGTTTTTGACTACCGATTTTCCGACGGCGGAGCACCCGAGAATCCTGGCATCGGGGGATGCAGCGACAGAGATCGCTCGAGTGGCAAAAGACGGCGGATTTAATCTCATCATCATGCCAACGCATTCCGGCATGTTCCGACAAATGCTGCTCGGGTCAACCACAGCCAAAGTGGTTAACGACGCAGACTGCCCTGTCCTGACGAGCAGGCACGCTGAGACAGTCGCTCCTCGGCCCCTGGGGCACCGGGAATTATTATGCGCAGTTGGCCTCAATTCCGATTCCGAAAGAATTCTTCGCTTTGCTACCGGGATCGCTCGAGAGGTTCATGCCAAACTCACAATCATCCATGCGCTGCAAGGCGAAGCATCGGGACTGCCCGTTGAACTTGACTTTGAAGAAAAGGTCCAATCGGTTGAAAAGCGGGAAGCGCTAGGGCGCATCGCCGAGCTTCAGCGGCTCGTTGGTTCCGACGCCGCGGTTCGCGTTGCAGCCGGTGAACTGAAAAAAGCTCTCCTTGAGGCTGCTCTCCTGTCGGATGCGGACGTGCTGATTATTGGAAGAAGTCCCCGTCCCGGCGCTCTTGGGCGTATGCGGGATTTGACCTACGCTTTGATTCGCGACTCTCCGTTTCCCGTGCTAAGTGTCTGACGCGGCAACTTCAGGTGCGAGCGTGGAGCAAAGAGAACTCAGCCACCGCAAGACTTGGCGCGTGGGCAAGTGGTTACACCACTGGCGCAACACCGGCTGCGAAGTAGTCCGGTTGGTCAATATCAGCGAGTAATCCGGGCTGCCTCGGCTGCCAGGCCAGCCGTTCCCGAGTCCACCGGCTGGACGCCGGAACGCCACCCGCCACAAACTGCGTGGACCAATCGAAATGATCCTTTGCTTGTTCGAGAGTCTTGCTGACGACCGGAAGTTTCAGACGGTGACCGATCATAGAAGCTATCGCCCGCAAGGGTATTGCTTCGTCCGCCACCGCGCGATACCGGGCTACCGCAGCGCTCTTTTCGAGAGCACGCCGGTAGACAGCGGCAGCGTCCAGCCGGTGAACGGCAGGCCAGCAGTTGAGCCCATCGCCCACATAGGCCGAGACGCTCTTCTCCCGCGCGAAGTTGATAAGGAACGGCACAAAGCCATAATCTCCATCGCCGTGCACGGAGTGCGGAAGACGGACCACTGATCCGCGTACGCCGCGCTTCAGCACTGCCGCGGCGGCCGCTTCCGAGGCACGCGGATACCCAGCGTGAACCATTCGTCGTGCGACAGATCGGGAGCAACGACGGTGTAGCCAGCGTCAGCTATCCGTAGCAAGCTAAAATGTCCGGTTTTCGTAGCACACGATATGTCCGGTTTTTAGTTGAAACGCGCTTCCATATATCCTCCTTCTTTAGCTGATTCGTTAGCCTACGGTACTTCCCGATCCGTTAAACTCGGCCAATCATCTGTTTCGTTGTCTGCTGTGGGTCTGAGCGCTCAGCCGCCATTCCCAGTGCCTGACCATGAGAAAACTCCACCCTATGGCCGTCTGGATCACTCACGATGCACAAGTAGCCGGCGTAGGGATTAAGAAAAGTAGGGCCAAACTTCAGGAGGAGTGCAACTCCAGGTTCGAAGAAAATAGGGAGCGACCGGACTCGAACCGGAGCCTCCTGCGTGACAGTCACTCGTAGCGAAGCGCTTCCATCGGACTGATCGACGCAGCCTTGCTGGACGATAACAGCGAGCACACAAGGTTCAAGGCTCCCGCGATCGCAAAAACCACCAGGGCGATTCTTCCATCGAACACAAAAGGGAGCTCGAATTGAGCGCTAAGCAGGCGTGAAATCGGCCATGACAATCCGATTCCCAGCAACCCTCCCAAAAGAGACAGTGAGCCGTTCTCACACTGCATCTGAACGAAAATATCAGCCGAGGTGGCGCCCAATGCGCGGCGGGTACCAATCTCTCTCGTGCGTTCTCGTACAGAGATCCAGGTAATCGCGACAATTCCCAGTCCAGAGACTAGCAATGCACTGGTCCCGATCCAGCGCAGGTAGAAGCCCAGCCTTTCGGCAGCTTCCATCTGAGTGTCGAGCAAGGTCTTTTGATTCTGGACCTGGAAATCGTCAGGTTGGTTGGCCAGGATGTGGTGTCCTTGGCGCAGAATCAAACGGATTTGGCTGGCAGTCTGATCCATACTTCCTAGGGAATCGACCTCAACCACAATTCCGGCGTAGTGGTCCACATTCATGAGCCGTCTCATTGCGGTTTTCAGGGGCAGATAGATCTGACTGTCTTCGTTGCTCACGTCCAAACCCTGGCCTCGCTCGCGCAGGACCCCAATTACGGTGAAAGGGACGCGGTTGATCGTCATCCGCTGCCCCAAAGGCGACGATGCGCCAAAGAGATCTAGTGCCACGGTGTGGCCAAGCACGGCAACACGCGCTGCAGTGCGTTCCTGGGTGGAGTCGAACAGTTTGCCAGCCACGACCGACCAATCTTTGGCCGCGAAATAGTCGGTTTCGCAACCAACGACGGTTGCATTCTTGGAGAGATCGCTAGCTTTCGTCCAGAAACTCTGCGTCGCAAGGGCGGAAGAACGGGTGCGCGCCAGGATATTCCGTTTGATTGCGACGTAATCGCGATCCACAAGCGTGGTTACAACGGCACCGGTGCGAGCGCGGCCAGCGATCGAGCGGCTCTGTGCCGGAGTGACAATGAGGACATTCGTGCCCAGGCGGCGAATCTGGTCAAGCACTTTCTGTGTGCCACTCGCCCCGTAGTTGACGGAGCAGACCACTCCGCCGACGCCCAGCGCTGCACTGAGCGCCAGCAGTCCGGAACGCAGCGGAGAGCGAAAGATGAGGCGCAGGGACAGCACCGTTATTTGCCACTGCTTCAAACGGAGCCTACGAGCGTAACGCCTGGATGGGATCGACGCGTGAAGCCTTCCAGGCGGGATAGATCCCAAAAACAATACCGATCACAACGGAGAGAAGGACTGCGAGTGCGAACGGCGGCCAGACGAGAACTGGTGGCAGCTTCTCAACCCGAGCAGCAATCTGCATTCCGCCCAACCCGATCAACACTCCCGCAAGTCCACCTAAAAAAGCCACCGACACCGCTTCCAGCAGGAATTGGAAAACAACGTCGCCGCGCGAAGCTCCCAGCGAGCGCCGGACACCTATTTCCCGGCGTCGTTCAGACACAGCAATCGACATTAATGACATGATTACGATTCCGCCGATCAGCAGAGCCATAATGGCGACGCCAGTAAGAATTCTGGCCAGCGTGCTGCTTGCCTGGGTAACTCGCGCCATGGTCGCAGCCGGATTGGTAATCACAAAGTCGTCCAGTCCGGGCGGCTGGATATGGTGACGTTCCCGCAGCAACTCACTTACTCGATTTGTTGCCGCATCGCTCTGCGCAGGATCTTTCAGTTGTGCGATCACCATCGTCAGATAGTCTCGATTGAACAATCGCCGGGAGGCTGTGTTGAGGGGAATAAGAATCACGTCGTCCAAACTGCCGCCAGCCGGTCCCGCTCCCCTTGATTTCAGTATTCCGATTACTTGGAAAGGAACCTCGGCTATGCGGATCGTCTTGCCGAGAGGGTCTTCGTCTGGAAACAGCGTGCTCCGCACGTCAGTCCCAATTACTGCAACACGCGCCAAGGCAGTATCGTGGTCCCCCGAGAAGAACTCTCCACAGGCCATTTCATCGGAACGAAGCGTAAGCCAGTTTGGAGAGACTCCGAACACCGCTGGGGAAGCCGCTCTGTTGCGATACCTGATATCGATGTCGAAGGCGCTCTGCATCTCGGCGACAGTCTGGACACCGGGCAATTCGGCGATGGCTTTCGCATCTTCGAAACGCAATGTCGGGGGGACATTCACAAGCGTCGGCATACCGCGTGAGCTCCCTCCTCCAGCCCGGACCATAATTGTGTCAAACGTCCCGATCATGTTCTTGAAGCGGCGCATGGTTTCGCGCTTTGTGGCCTCGCCAATCGAGGTCAAAATGGCGAGGGAAGCGATACCAACAACGACTCCCAACATCATGAGGATGGTGCGCAATCGATAGCGCATTAAACATACCGCCGCCTGCCTGACCAACGTGATTTGCTTCATGGTCTGTCTCCGATCAAAGGCCGCAACGGTGCGATGGAAACAACTTTATTCGAAAGAATTGTTCCGTCTTGCAGCCGAAGTTCTCGTGAGGCATAGGCAGCGACCGCATCATCATGGGTCACCAGGAGTATCGTGCGCCCGTCGTAATGCAATTCTTGCAGCAAGGCCATGACCTCTTGACCTGCTTTGAAGTCGAGATTGCCTGTAGGCTCGTCAGCCAGGACGAGAACTGGGCTGTTGATCAGCGCTCTCGCGATCGCCACGCGTTGTTGCTCTCCGCCAGAAAGCTCGCTGGCGTAATGACGGGCTCGGCTCGCTAGCCCAACGCGCTCCAATGCGGCGATTGCGCGCTGCCTGTCCACGCGTCCATCGGCATACACCATTGGAATCTCAACGTTCTCGAGGGCCGTGGTTCGGGGCAGCAAATTGAAAGCCTGAAAAATAAAGCCGACTTTCGCATTGCGTACGCGCGACAGTTGCTTGTCAGAGTAGCGAGCTACATCCTCGCTATTTAGCCGGTAACTTCCCGAACTCGGACGATCAAGGCAGCCTAGAATATTTAACAACGTAGATTTCCCTGAACCGGATGCCCCTCGAACCGCAACAAACTCTCCCTCAGAGATATCAAACGTCACCGACTTCAATGCCTCCACGGTGCCGCCTCCACTGCGAGCATAGGTCTTTGTAATGTTCTCAATTTGAATCATGATTTACTCACTAGCCAGCGCTCTTTGCCAGACTTCTCGTTTCCGAGGGAATGAGGAGGACATCGTCGCCGCGCGAGACCCCCTTTTTGATTTCCACGCTTTCGCCGTTTTGAGCTCCGATCACCACCTGCCTCCTCTGCAGCCCACCCGGAGTAGAGATGTAGACGAATGTCTGCTCGCCGTCATGCTGCACCGCTTTCGAAGGCAACAACAACACTTCATGTTGCGCCGTTTCGATCGACACGTTTGCGGTCATATCGGGTTTGAGCAGGCGTGCGTTCTTCTTGATGTCGATGGTGACCTCGTAGTTGACGACGCCGGAGACGATCGTCGCTTTGGGAGCAACGCTTTCGACAATTCCCGGAAAATCCTGCGACGGATACGAATCCACCGTGAACCGAACGGGATTGCCGCGCTTAACATTGGCAATATCCGTCTCATCGACCATCGCAACCAGTTGCAGCGAATTGTCCCCGATAATCGTCACGAAGGTCGGAGCAGTGAATGAGGCCGCTACAGTCTCACCTTCTTGCGTGGAAACCGATGCCACCGTGCCGCTGATTGGCGCTCGAATCTCGACATATCGGAGATCCACTTTTACGAGGTCTCGGTCGCGCAGGGATTTTTCATATTTGGCTTTTGCTTCTTCGAGGGCCAGCTCAAGATCCTGCTGCTGCTGGACTGGGATCAACCCCTGCGAGCCAAGCCGTTGCGCCCGTTGCGCATCCACGGAGGCACGTTCCATTGTGGCGCGGTCCAGTTGCGCTTGCGCTTCGGCTTGGGCCAGGCGCGCTTGGATGGGTGCGTCGTCGGTCTCTGCAATGAGCTCTCCAACGTTAACGTGCGACCCGATAGTCACATTGAGCTTCTTGACGATCCCCGAAAGCTGCGAGCCTACCCGGACTTCAGACCCAACTCGCAGTCGCACCGTCCCACTCGCATTCACCGTATTGCTGATCTTGCGCTGCTCTGGCCTGACGCTTTGCGCCGCCGCGCTCGGTGACGGAGTTATGCTCCCGCGCAGCAAGTAGAACCCGGCCGCCCCTCCCCCGGCCAGCAGCAGGACCAGTACTGCGATTCGTGATCGAGCCACGTTCCTTCTCACTTCTTTTCAAACACCATGACTGGCGCTGGATTCGAGCCGCGCACAGACTCGACAGTCATCGTCTTGCCGTCGGGAGATAGAGATCGAGTCTCAGTGCGTACGACCTTCGGTCCTCCGGCGACCGCGCTTTCGCTGGTCCAGGTGGTTACGAGCTTACCGCCTTGCCACTTCGTGACGGTTTCAGCAGGCCCGCCCATGGGCGATTCGTTGGTCGCTGGTTTCCCCGTGAGGTCGTATTGAGTCCTGCTGTCGTCATCTTTGCCTTGCAGGGTGGCATGCGTGGTTACAACCAGCGCGGCCTCAGACTGCTCGATCGCCTGGACCATCTTCATCTGTGACATCATGCCGACGTTCTTACTCTTTTCCGGATTGAATTGCCACGATCCAGAGAAGTTGGGACGTTCGGCCGCGATTGCCAGGACAGCCGTTACACACAGGAACACAATCATCTGTTTAAGTCTCATTTCTGCTCCTTTCGGTTGATGGACATTCATTCCCTCGCCTGATTCCGCCCTTCCACGTACAACGCAAGGTGCCAGATGTCGGATTCCGGCAGGCTTTGAAACGATGGCATGCCAGTCCAACGAATGCCGTGCTGGATGGCGTAAGCGTCCATCCATGTCGGACGTTCAGACGGCCATATTACGAACTGAGGCGGCCGTGGTGAGGGTGCTTTCGCAAAAGGGGCCATCCGGCCTCTCGCCGCTCCATGGCAAAACCCACCCATCTGCTGGTACATGGTGCTTGCACGAGCGAGATCATCCTCGGTCGTCGCAAAGTGGTCGGGCTGCCGCGGCTTTTGCGTACGAACCATCACCTGCAACACAGTTGAGGCGACCCAAGCTTCTGGGCGCGACGGTTCCGCGTCGTTGGTGATGTCGATAACAGCCGGTGCTACCGCGCAAAGCCCAATTGCGACCCCGGCCGTCGCCAGCAAAATGGTGCAGCACTTCCCTACCATCAAGGCTCGCCCCCCAGTCGCGCGATCGATACCTAGAACGCGCGAGCCATGTTCACAACTGTGAGGTCTATACCTAGGTGTAAGGTCAAGAAAAAAATTTGAGTAGACTATTTGCGGCGAGGAGCCGCCGGATTTGCCGGGCACTCTGCGGCGCGCACAACGTTCTGGCGAGAGAGCTGTTGCGTGGCGACTTTGGCATCCCGCACTGCTGCTGGACAGGTTATGGGGACGGACTCTTCGAGATGAGATACTAGAAATTCAAGTTCCCGTTTCATCGCTTGAAGCGTGCGTATCTTTTCACTAACCTGAATCAGCCGTTCGCGGCCGAGTGCAATGATCTCCTTCACTTGGGTCGGCTTGCGGCGTAGTGGCCGAGGCATGCTCTCGAGCGCGCCATGAAGATCAAGGAGTTGCCTAATTTCGGTCAGGGTGAAGCCGATCTCCTGGTTGCGGCGGATGAACAGTACCCGGTCCAGGTCCCGCTGGCCGTAGTCTCGATATCCCGAGGCTGTCCGCGGCGGCGGGGGCAGCATCTTTTCCCTTTCGTAAAACCGAATCGTCTGGATATTCACTCCTGCTGCCCGAGCTAGCTCTCCAGTGTGCATTCTCAAATTATCCACCCTGTACTGGGGTATAGGGCAAGAGTGACGGCGACAATCAAACTAATATCGCCGATCTTAACGGCAGCACAGAACGCCGGCACCATTTTGCAGCTGTCGTACGAAGTTTGCCGGATGTCACGGCTGTACGAACATTTTGGCATTCGTCATCAGCAGCTCACTGCTTTTCGACTAGGAGCTTTCTCAAAATCCTAATGCCGGTCACAATGGCTTTGCGCTCGCTCGGACTGATTCGGCGCAGTACGTCAAACAGAGGGTCGGCGGCAAGCATCGGGTATCTCTTATCAAGAAACTCCGGAACGGCAGCCGACGCAGTAATCCTCACGTCGCGCCTGTCGTCGGGGTTCGGCTGGCGCTCTACAAATCCTCGCTTCTCGAGTCGATCCACAATGGTAGCGAACCGTCCAACTCTTCTTGATAACAAGTCTCCTGGTCTCTATAGACGGGATTCAATCCAGAATCCATCGGGAACTATGACAGGATCTCGAGTGGTACTAAAACGCGTTTGCGCTCATTAAGCAAATGATCGTGTCGCAGACACGATTGCGAACTTCACCAATCGCGGCGCTCGTCAACCGTGTAGTTCCTCTGGCGTTTACCTTCAAGGCGAGCCTTGAGCCTGTGTAGCGCGCTCTGCCCGAAATGCTTCTAGCTCCGCCTGTATGTCGACTGAAGGATTGTGGGGAGGGAAGCCTGGGGCTTTTTGGTTTGCGCTATAGCTTCGGACTGGCTTCTCTTGCATAAGACGTCTGTTTGCTCCGGGGGAGGGGCCCTCAGTTGCAACTTCACCGACCTTAACTGCGCTTTGTCGGGAGGACGCATTGCGCTATTGCTGACCACCATCTGGCTGCGGCGGATATCGATTGCGGCAGTGCTGGGCCTTGCGATCAAAATGTTTTCTGTTAGGGCGTGAACAGAACACCCGGATGGTCCGCACGCGCTTTGATCGTTTCTCCCGAGCAACGAGCTATCCGGACACTGTCTATATCGGTGCAGCGCTCTCTCGATTGGGAAAATCAACGTAATTTTGGGCGTCGTCCTCGGCTCGGCGCGCTTCTCGAACTTTCGTTGGAGGTGCGTTTGAGAGACGACCCATCGACCAGTTCGATGGCCGCCTGAAGATATCGCCGGACAAAGGGGCGGTCCAGCTCGCTCTGGTTCCGGATCGTCATATGGCGAATCGCCTTACCCGTACCGGCCAGGACTCCGTTGGGGTCAGGAAGCATTGCACCTCGATTGAACCCAAGGTTTACGTGACTGCTATACGTTACGATGTGGCAGAACCCATCCTTAAGCGGTTTGCCCGTGAATGAGAATCCAATCGCAACGGCGTAAGTTTTGACAATGGATTCAATCGCGTCAGGCGCCTCCTCCAGCACTATCTCGCGCAGCGCCAACGTGAGGTATGAGATGTGCGGATTGTAGTGACCGAGGTAGGTCAGTAGTCGGCGATCCGGTGGTCTCGTCATTCTTCGCCAGACTAGCACAGTCCTATATACGGTTCGCGCCACAAGGAAGGGCGAGGGCATAAAGCGGGAAATTCTCTACAATTTCCCAATTGCTGACCCATCCGCCAGCACGGGGCTGGAACCCGCCAGAAAGCTGAGTCCGAGCGTTCACCAGGCAGGTTGGAAACAGACGCGAACCAAGAGCTTTCAGATTGGCTTCGCTGAAAACCACGCCGCTGCAATCAAACACGCTGTAATCAGGGTCGAGAAAACGATGGGGATAGTGAAAGCAAATCTCCAACTCAAGGCTGTGACCGCGACGAAGCAAATGGCAAGGGCCCACGCAATGCCACCGATGCGTGCCCGAGTCTCTGCCGGAAGGCTGCTCAGCTGCCACGCTAATACTCCGGCAAACGCAAGAAACACCGAGAAGAAAAATCCGAACGCGCTAAAGAAGTCCCAATAGGTCCGATTGAAACCTAGCGCGTCAAAGTGAACGGACTGCATTGAGCCAAGAACCGCTTCTGCTCCCCAGTCTGGATTGTTCTGGCGAAAGCCAAAGGTATGTCCGACAGCGAAAAGCACCAGAAGGACCGAAGCGATTCGATAAAACAGAGAGGCCTTCATGTCTTGGCTCCAGAAATAACGGCGACAGTGGGGACTTATACCCCACAAGATTCGCAGTATTGTCGGCTGC
>Ga0209380_10003031_pt1 | contig 10543 bp, 10 predicted proteins | sample HubBroMetageWFT6_FD_188347 | JGI IMG/M metagenome (GOLD analysis project Ga0209380, IMG submission 188347) | Warmed and freeze-thawed soil microbial communities from the Hubbard Brook experimental Forest, New Hampshire - Hubbard Brook CCASE Soil... | ecosystem: Environmental > Terrestrial >...
CGGGTATTGTGGTCCACACAAACCAGCACGAGCACCGGGTCGAGTGACACCGAGGCGAACGCGTTGGCGGTCATGCCATGGACTTCGCCCTCCAGGTCGACGGTGATGATGGTAACCCCCGTGGCGAAGGATCCCATCGCTTGTCGGAATTCGGAAGAATTCAGGCTCATTCTCGTCTTCGCGACTGCACGAAAGCTATTGTAAAGACGTTGCTGGCGACGTCTCGCTAACCACCATTTCTATTTCTCTGGCGACCATTCGCGGCAGCGCCGGGGGAGACGCAGCAAGCTACGTCTCTACGAACGATTCCACGCGCAAGCGCATACATTACCACGGCTGGCTATTGATGTATGATTCGGTTCATCCGAACACCGTGTCGCTGACCGCAATCACGCCTGTCGCACCCATTTCAGGGGACACCGCTCTGCGCCTTATTGGCTGCCCCGACGGCGAGCTTCCCGAACTTCTCGCCGCCGCTCGCGCCGCCAAAGAGCGATTCAAACCCGGCATCGTCACCTACTCGCGTAAGGTCTTCCTCCCGCTGACCAATCTCTGCCGCGATTACTGCGGATACTGCACCTTCCGCCGCGATCCCGGAGACCCCGGCGCGCACACCATGACTCCCGACGAGGTCCTCGCCGTCGCCCGCGCAGGCGAGAAACTCGGCTGCACCGAAGCTCTGTTCAGCCTGGGCGACAAACCGGAATTGCTTTTCCCCGAGATGCGCGAGACTCTACGCCACCTCGGCTACAGATCCACGCTGCATTATCTCGAGGCCATGTGCGAACTTGTGCTGCGCGAGACCGCATTACTTCCACATCCCAACCCAGGCCTGCTCAGTGCTGAATGGATCGCGCGTCTGGCCGCCGTTTCCCCCAGCATGGGCCTGATGCTCGAAACCACCAACGCAAGCCTGCTCGCTCCCGGTGCGGCCCACGACAACGCTCCCGACAAAGTTCCCGCCAAGCGGCTGCGCACCATCGAGGACGCTGGCCGGCTAAACGTTCCCTTCACCACCGGCTTGCTCATCGGCATCGGCGAATCCGCCGCGGATCGCGTCGACACCCTGCTCGCCATCCGCGATTTGCACCAGCGTTATGGTCACATCCAGGAAGTGATCGTGCAGAATTTTCGCGTGAAGCCTGCCATCCCTATGGCCGGCTGGCCCGAGCCCGGCCTCGGCGAAATGTTGCGCACCGTGGCGGTAGCTCGCTTGTTACTCCCAGGCGTGAATATTCAGGCGCCGCCGAATCTCTCCGCACCTTACTATGACTATGAGGACATGCTGGACGCCGGCATCAACGACTGGGGAGGAATCTCGCCTTTGACCCCCGACTACATCAACCCGGAAAAACCCTGGCCGCATCTGGAGCAACTTCGCTTGCGGACCGAGGCTAAGGGGTTCGAGTTGCGCCAGCGTCTGCCGGTGTATCCCGAATTCCTTCCCGCGGTGATGGCCCAGCCCGGACTTCTTTCGAAAAAGCTCGGAGCCGCCATCGATCCCTCAGGTTTCGCCCGGAGGGCGGCATGATCTGTGTTCTCACCGGCGGCACCGGTGGCGCCAAGTTTGTCGACGGCCTGCGCCAGGTGATGCCCGCGGAAGAGATCACGCTCATCGTAAACACCGGCGACGACCTTCTCTGGTGGGGGCTCTACGTTTCGCCCGATATCGATTCGATCACCTATGTGTTGTCCGGAATGCTGAGCCGCGAACGCGGATGGGGAGTGAAAGGTGACACTTTCCTCTGCCTGCAGGCCATGGGACAGCTCGGCGAGCCCACGTGGTTCCACACCGGCGACCGCGATCTGGCTATGCACTTGCTACGCTCGCGTCATATGGCCGAAGGCAAGACTCTGTCCCAAGCCACCGCCATTGTCTCGGACAAACTTGGGGTGAAGGCTCGCATCCTGCCCATGAGCGACTCGCGCGTGGAAACCCGAATCGACACGCCCGTGGGCGAATTGAGCTTTGAGGAATATTTTGTACAACGCTGGTATCAGGATCCGGTAAACTCCGTGCGCTTCGCCGGAGCCTCCGACGCCGAGCCTGCGCCCGGAGTGATTGAGGCGATCGAAGCCGCCGACGCTATTCTGATCGCGCCCAGCAACCCCGTCACCAGCATTGGTCCCATCCTTGCCGTGCCCGGCATTCGCGAAGCCCTGTGCCACGCCAAGGGGAAGATTGGCGCCGTCAGCCCCATCATCAGCGGGGCGCCGGTGAACGGACCTGCGGGAATTCTCATGGTCGCGCAAGGTCTGCCCAGTTCCATTGCCGGCGTGGCGCAGGCCTATGAAGATTTTCTTGACGTCCTGATCTGCGACACGCGCGACGCCCGGCCCGCGGAAGTCTTGCGCAAGACTGGTGTCCGCGTGCAGTGCGCGCAAACCATCATGCGTTCTCCTGAAGACAAAGCCGAGCTTGCCCGCAAAGCGCTGGCGCTGGTCTCCGCTTCCCCGGTTGCTGAGCAGAGCGCTGCCGGGCAAACTTCTTCCGATCAGCCTTCTTCGGATCAAGCTTCTTCCGGCCAGTCTTCCTCCGATGAAGCTGCCTCCGATAAAGCTTCTTCCGACAAAACTCCCGTTGGCCGGCCTTTCACCCGTTTCCGCCCGGTGGACGATCCGTCGTGATCCTGGTTCCGGTCAAGAATCTTTCCGGCGCGAAACAGCGCCTGGCCTCGCTGCTCGATCAGAAATTGCGCACAGAATTGGCGCAGGCCATGCTTCACGATGTGCTTTCCACTCTCGGCTCGTGGACAAATCGCCCCGACGTCGCCGTTGTGAGCAGCGATCCCTTCGCTGTGGAATTAGCCCGCGTATATGACTTCGAAGTCATCCCCGACTCTGCAAACCCCGGCGAGACCGGCGCCATCGAGATGGCCACCCAAATCTGCCTAGAACGCGGCATCGCGAGCACGTTGGTGATCCCCGCCGATATCCCGCTGATTCAGTCGTCGGAACTCGAAGAAATCCTCAAACAGGCTCCCGCGGAGGGCAGCGTTCTTGTCCCCGCCGCCGACGGACGCGGCACCAACGCCGCGTACCGCAGTCCCGCCGCGCTGTTTCCGCTGCGCTTCGGCAACGACAGCTTTAAGCCTCATCACGCCGCCGCCCAGGCCACAAATAAACCTTGCGTGGTGCTGCATCTCCCCGGCATCGCAGTCGATGTTGACAGTCCCGAAGATCTCCAGCATCTTCTGTCGCTCCCCGGCGAAACCCGCGCCCAGAAACTCGGTCGCAAGTGGAGCATCTCGGCTGGCGTGGGTACGGGCGCCCCGCCCGTCCAGCCGCGCAGCGGCGAATTATGAAAGCCGGCGCGAGCACCGAAATCCGGCTAATTCCCATCCCCGTCTCTGGAGAAATCGAGCCGAATGATTCGATCCCAGAAAAACTTCTGGACTCCCTATGTCGCCAACGCCGGTCACTCCGCCCCGGCGACATCCTCGTCATCAAACACAAAATCGTCTCCAAAGCGGAAGGACGCCTGGTAGACCTCGCCCCCATAAAACCCTCCGCCACCTCCATCGCCTGGGCTAAAAAATATCAGCTCGACGCCCGCTTGATCGAACTAGCCTTACGCGAAAGCCGCGAGATAATCCGCCGCAAGAACGGGGTGCTCATCACCGAAACCCATCACGGCTTCCTGTGTGCCAACAGCGGGATCGACGTTTCCAACGTCGACGGCGGACGCCACGCCCTGCTGCTCCCTAAAGATCCCGACCGCTCTGCTCGCAATCTTCATCGCGAGCTCAAGAAACGGGCAGGCCTCGCCATTCCGGTCATCATCACCGACAGTTTTGGACGTCCATGGCGCGAAGGTCTGGCGGACCACTGCATCGGCATTGCGGGCATGAAGCCCTTGCGCGACGATCGTGGCCGCCGTGACTCCCACGGCTACCAGCTGCACGCCAGCATCGAAGCTGTCGCCGACGAACTGGCTGCGGCTGCGGGCCTGGTCTGCGGCAAGCTAAACCGAACGCCCGCCTGCATCGTCCGAGGATTCCCCTATGAACCCGGCCGCAGCAGAACTCGCGACCTGCTTCGTCCTGCAAAGACCGACCTGTTCCGGTAGACTTCCCCTGTAGAGACGTTGCTGGCAACGTCTTGCCGCCCACGGCAGGCCTGCGTAGGGCGAGAGCAGACGTAGCCAGCTGCGTCGCTACGGAGAGTCTCATGCCCCGCGAACTCACAGTTTCCGAACTCGAAACTTTCCCCGCGCTTGACTGGCTCGAAATCGCGCCGCGCCTCACATCAGCCACGCGTGCTTCGCTCGAGAAAATTCTCGAAACGCAAAACGGCGCCGCGCTCTCTCTGGAAGAATCCTTCGGGCTCGCCCATGCCGGCGGCGACGATCTCCTCGGCCTGCTCGTAGCCGCGAATTTCCTGCGCTCCGAACTCGCCGGAAATCTCGTCACCTACGTGGTCAACCGCAACATCAATTTCACCAACATTTGCTTCGTGGGATGCAAGTTCTGCGCTTTCAGCCGCGGCCCGCGCGAGCCTGATACCTACTTCCTCGACCCGGCCCAGGTCGCGCAGAAAGCAATCGAAGCCTGGCAACTTGGCGCCACCGAAGTCTGCATTCAAGGCGGTCTGCCGCACGGGCTGCCCCCGTTTTACTATCGCGATATTCTCTGCGCCGTGAAGCGCGCCGTCCCGGGCATGCACATCCATGCTTTCTCGCCCATGGAGATCGTCTACGGCGTCGAGCTCACCGGCATGCCCCTCGCCGATTATCTCGCCATGCTTCGCGACAACGGCCTGGGCACGCTCCCTGGCACCGCCGCCGAAATTCTCGACGACGAGATTCGCCACATTCTCTCCGCCAACAAACTTTCCACTGCGCAATGGATCGAAGTGATCCGCACCGCGCACCGCGCCGGCATCCGCACCACTTCAACCATGATGTACGGCCACACGGAAACTCCGGACCACTGGGTGCGCCAGCTGCTGCTGCTGCGTAACATGCAGAGCGAGACAGGCGGGTTCACTGAATTCGTTCCGCTGGGCTTTGTCCACCAGAACACACTGCTGTTTCATCAAGGGCTCGCGCGCAGCGGCCCCACCTTGGCCGAGCACCTCAAAGTTCACGCGTTGTCGCGCATCCTGCTCGCGGGCTCGATCAACAACCTTCAAGTTTCCTGGGTAAAGTTGAACCGCCGCCTCTCGCAGCTTTGCCTGCACGCGGGCGCCAACGACTACGGCGGCACGCTGATGGAAGAAAATATCTCACGCGAAGCCGGGGCCACCGCCGGCCAGTACACCAGCCCGGAAGATTTTCAAGCGCTGATTCTGGAGATGGGCCGCATCCCCGCCGAGCGCAACACCACGTACTCGCGCATTCAGATCAAGATGCCGCTGAATGAAGCCGAATTCACCGCGGAACAGGCGCTGCTGGCGGAGTTCGCATGAGCGGTGACCCTGCACCGGCAGCTCCCGCGCGTCCCATCGCAATTCTCGGCGGCACCGGCCCAGCCGGCACGGGACTGGCCCTGCGCTGGGCCCGCGCCCAGGAGAGCATTATTATCGGTTCGCGCGACGCGCAGCGCGCCCGCGACGTCGCCGCCATGATTCGGGGCAAGGTTGGATTCGGAGCGCTCGTCTCCGGGATGGAAAACAGCGCCGCTTGTTCGGCCGCCGACATTCTGATGCTCACCGTCCCCTTCGACGCTCAGGCTGCGCTGCTCAAGCAACTCAAGCCCCTGCTCACTCCCGGCAGCATTCTGATTGACGCCACCGTCCCGCTCGCCGCCGCAGTCGGCGGACGCGCCTCGCGCACTCTCGGCATCTGGCAAGGCTCCGCTGCTCAGCAAGCCGCTGAACTCGTGCCTAAGGGAGTGAGCGTAGTGGCAGCCTTCCACAACATTTCCGCCGAACTGCTCAACGGAGACGCTCCGCTCGACTGCGACGTCATCGTTTGCAGCGACGATCCCGACGCGGCTCAACTCACGCGTGAGTTAGCCGCGAAAATTCCCGGAGTCCGCGCTATCGACGGCGGCAAACTGGAAAATGCTCGCACCGTCGAGCAGATCACTGCTTTGCTGATCGGCTTCAATATCCGCCACAAAGGCCACGCAGGAATCCGCATCACAGGTTTGCCTCCCGAAGCCTATCGCTAGATCCAGGTTGGCGCGATACCTGGGAACCCTCTCGAAGCCATCGCGTGCCTGAGCAGCAGGGCCGCAAACTCCTCGCGAAAAGACTTCGCCCTCAGCCCTCTAGTCCTCGGCTACGGGGGCCGTCATTTCCTCGGCCGGTTCGCCGCCCGCCATGGCTTGGGCCACAATGAGCCGGCGCGCTTCCACGCGAATTTTGGGCAATTGCACTCCGAACCACCATGCTCCCGCCACCGCCGCCAATCCCCCGATCGCCACGGTCACGGGGGCGCCCAGCCGGTCTGAAATGGCGCCGCCCAGCAGTGCGCCAATCGGAGCCATCCCCATGAACATCATGGAATATACCGCCATCACCCGTCCGCGCAATGCATCGGGCACCATGGCTTGAATCAGCGTGTTCGATGCCGCCATTTGGAGCATGATGAAATATCCCACCGGCATAAGCAGCGCCACCGAAAGCCAGAATAGTTTCGAAGCTGCGAACAGCATCAGGCTTACGCCAAATCCGGCGCAGCACACCGTAACCCATCGCCCCAGACCTTTCACGCCCGAACGCATTGCGAGAGTCAGCGCACCCAGCAGTGCGCCCACCCCGGCCGCGCCCATCAAAATACCCAGCCTCACCGCTCCAAGATCGTGCGCCCCGATCAGTGACGCGAACTCCTGGCCGCCGCCGTGCAAAACGCGGTCAGCAAAAATCGGCATCAGCACCACGTAGGGCATGCCCGTCACGCTGACCACACCCAGAAGGAGTAGGAGGGTCCGAATCGGCGCCGTGTGTTCCACGAACCGGAATCCTTCCACGATATGTTCGTACGGCGAAGCCTTGGTCGGTACTCTTGCTGCTGCCCGTACCTTCATCAGCAGCAGTCCAACGATCACCGCGATATAGCTCACGCCATTCGCGAAAAAACACCAGCCTTCGCCCAACCTAGCCACCAGCACGCCGGCCACGGCCGGCCCAATCACGCGTGCTCCGTTGAACATGGAGGAGTTCAACGCGATCGCGTTCATGAGATCTTCCTTGCCGACCATATCGACGAGGAACGATTGCCGGCCGGGTATGTCGAACGCATTGACCACGCCCAGCAACGCCGCCAGCACAAACACGTGCCACACCTGGATTTTCCCCGTGAGCGTGAGTGCGGCCAGTACAAACGCCAGCAGCATTGAGAAAGTCTGCGTGGCAATCACAATCCGCTGCCGGTTCACCCGGTCGGCCGTGATTCCGCCGATCGGCGCGATGAGAAATACTGGAATCTGGCTGGCGAACCCCACTGCGCCCAGCAGCAGACCCGACCCGGTCAGCTTGTAGACGAGCCACGACTGGGCGACAGTCTGCATCCAGGTGCCGATTAGAGAAATCAATTGTCCGCCAAAGAACAACTGGAAGTTGCGATGGCGCAGGGCGCGTCCCGCCGCCTGCCACCGCAAACCGGGGGCGGAAGCCGTTTGGGCCGGAGTTCCCAGCTCATTTTCTGAAATGGAGGTTTTCGATTCAGCCACGTTCACTTCTTGGATGTCGCCGACCCGATCCAGGCATCACTATATCGTGAAGGTCTTTTGGAAATTCAGCCCTCGGCATTTCGGCGGTCGGCAACCCCATAACTGATTTAATAACTGTTCAACGGGCCGCACATGCGATACAGTTCTTTTGCCCCTTACGCTCCCCCCCGGCGAGGCGACAGGAAGGAAGTCTGCCACATGAATCCTCCTCCAGTCCGAGTCGAACGCCGCGCCGGACAGCGCTTTCCGTTTCTTCTTCCCGTTTTCGTTCGTGACGTTTCCAGCGGGGTCGAGGCTCGGGGCTTTACCCAGGACATCAGTTCGCGCGGCGTGTTTTTCTTCACCGACGCAGCCTTCACCGAGGGAGCGGCGATCGAGCTTACCCTCAACATGCCTTCCGAGATCACCCTGGGCGACGACATGCGAGTCCGTTGTCGCGGCTCGGTTCTGCGCGTCGCCCTCCCTCCGGATCTGTCGCAACACGATCTGTCGCAGCACGACCCATCGCAGCCGGCTGCGACCCTAGCCAACCCCCGCGCCGAAACCAAGATCGGGGTTGCGGTCCGTCTCCACGGCTATGAGTATCTTCCCGAGAGTGCAGATTCTTCCTCTTCATCCTTTCAGCGCGTTTCCGCTCTCCACGAACGCCGCCATGAACCCGAACAGGACCAGCCTGCAGTGGCTGCCGCAGGCCTGATCTCGCGCTAGACCGGACGCTGAACGGCTACAGAGAAACTCACCTTCGGGGTTCTGTCCTCCATACCCGCTGCCTTCGTCGTTATCTGGCACGATCGTTGGCGCCGCTGGCACTTTCGGGCCTTTTCAACTCAGGTCTTTTCGCTTACAATCCTCATCACTGGACCGAATCTCCTCGAAGTCTTCCGCAGCCGGCAACTTTCGTTGGATATTTTGTGTCGCAACGTTCAGGGGCGGAATTTTCGCACAAAGGGTACATTCGTCCCGGTATGCCCTATTACCTAAGTCACTTGGCGGGGTGTGCGTTCTCTTTCTAACATGCAAACACCGAGAGAAATCAGCGAGAACCGCACCATGCATGGGATCGCCGTCGCCCTCCTGACCGAAGACCGTGAACATTTATCTGCGCTGCAGGAGCGTCTGGAAGCGACGCACCTGGGCCGCGCCGTGTTCAGCCAGATCGGCTTTCCTGTAGGGCCTACCGATTCCATTCTCCGCCAGATCCAGGACTCACGCGCCGAAGTTGTAATCGTCGACATTCCTACGCGAGATTCCCAGCGCGCCATTCACGCGGTCGAACTGATTCACGCCACCACGCAACAGATTGCTATTTTCGCCAATGGTGAAATGACGCAACCTCCGAACATTGTCGCCAGCATGCGCGCCGGGGCTTGCGAATATCTCGACAATTCCGCCGGTTCAGAGGCTTGGCTCGAAGCGCTCACCCGCTACAGTTCCACTCGTACACGGGTTCGTGGAGGGGCTGGCAAGGCCCCCATTTTCACTTTCCTCAGCGCCAAAGGAGGCGCGGGAGCCACCACCGCCGCCGTCAACACCGCGATGGCTTTGCAACTGGCTCACGGCGATGTGGTGCTGGTGGACTTCGCTCCCATCGGCCACGCGGCCCTGCACCTGAATCTGCGACCGCAGTTCGGGGTGTCCGACGCTTTGCAGAATCTTCATCGCCTCGATGTTTCCCTGCTCGACGGCCTGATGACCACCACCAAAGAGGGATTGCATCTGCTCGCGGGCCCACAGCAGCCTTATGAGACCATGGCAACGCCGGCCGAGCTGGCGCGCCTTTTCGATCTTCTGGTGAATCACTACCGTTACGTGATCATCGACGGGTCCAGCCGGCTGGATGCCACGACCCATTTGCTCTCCGACCTTTCCAATGCCGTGCTGGTGGTCGCCCAAACCGATGTGGTCTCGCTGTGGAGCGCCAGTCGCATTCATTCTTTCCTCGGAGAAGGAACCGGGCGTGATCACATGCGCATGGTGCTGAACCGCTACAAGAAAATTCCTGGATTTACGGATGAAGACGTGGAGCAGGCCACGCACTGCAAGGTTTGGTGGAAGGTTCCAAACGCGTTTCACGCCGTTTCGCCCGCCATCGATCACGGGACGCCCGTGGTTCTGCAGGAAGGCCCGGACATCAGTCGCTCCTACCGCGCTTTGGCCAAGGCTCTTTCTGAGGCCAGCAGCAATTCCGGTGGCAGCGCCGATCTGGCTTACGATCGCGAGACGGCCGACGCCAAGAGCAAAGGCTTTGCCCGTCCCAGCCTCTCGCCCGTCCGCGCCGGCCAGTAGCCAAAGTCCGCCACAGCGCAATTCCTACCTTCGCAGTTCTAATTCTTTGCCGCCGGCGCCGAATCCGCGTCCTGCGGAAACATTTTGAACGTCACATCCTGATGCCGCGAACTTACTTTCTTGTCCGGGCCGGTTGTATTTTCCGTCAGACTACCCTTCAACACGTAATAAGCTTCCTCGCCGGGATTTCGCCCTTCGCCGCGCTGCGCCGTCCCGTTGAATTCGAACCACAGATCGTTCGACGGCTTGGTCGTAAAGCTTAATTTGTTGTCATCGAGTTTGCCTGCCTTGAAGAATTGGTCGATGAACGTGCCCTTTTCGCTCCCGCCTTCGTCGTATCGCGAAATGAAGCCCGTCACCTGCCCGGCATCTTCCACAGTGATCTGCAAATACTCCCCTTCCTTCAGGAAGGTGTACATGCCTGAATATTGCTTTCCATCGTTTGAATCCTTCGCTGGCGCCGCGGGCGCTGGGGAAGGCGGTTTCGAGGTCGAAGCATCGCCCGGCTGCGGTGCCGGCTTCGCCTGCTGCTGGGCCGCGAACGATGGCAGCGACCACGACAGCGACACGGCGAAAAACGCGGCCGCAAGGATAACAGTTCCGCACAATTTATTCATGATGACACTCCTGCCGATTCC
>Ga0209380_10003034_pt1 | contig 10538 bp, 7 predicted proteins | sample HubBroMetageWFT6_FD_188347 | JGI IMG/M metagenome (GOLD analysis project Ga0209380, IMG submission 188347) | Warmed and freeze-thawed soil microbial communities from the Hubbard Brook experimental Forest, New Hampshire - Hubbard Brook CCASE Soil... | ecosystem: Environmental > Terrestrial > Soil...
AGAACTGTGAACGAGCCGTTTCTCCGCGATACTGTGAACGTTCCTTACTACAACGGCAGATCCCTTGAATATCCCAGCGTCCGATTACGAATGGATTTTCGGGATCCGAATACGGCCGGAACATTCGTGTATCACTGTCACCTTCTGGAACACGAAGACGGAGGGATGATGGGGCTTATCCGCGTGGAACCCGCGGGGCAGGATGCAGCTAAAGACCGCTCTCCGAAAAACGACTCGATTGATCGCGCGCGCGTCAGCCATTAAGATCCGCCTACTTCCTGAAGACAAAAATCTTCTATCGATGTCAACCCAGTAATCGCTCCCGTATCACTTTTTGTTAACCGCGTGTTACCCCGAGGCTAATTAAATATAAAAAAACAGAATTCCGTTTCTCATCCGCACTTTTTTGCGCAATCGTTTGTCTTTATCGTCCATTCACGGAAGAACAATCCTCCAGCAATACGACGAGGCTACTACTTGACGCGGCTGAAAAATCGCCGAAAGAAAGAGGAGGGTGAATGTCCTACAAGCAGGTGATTGCAAAGTCTAAGAAATATGTCCGTATCGGATTGACGTCTCTCGCGATGTTTCAATTTTCACTCGGTGGTCCGTTGGCCGGTTCCGCTCAAGCTCAGCAGAACAACGACGGTGACACCAAGACTCCCATCAAACACGTAATTGTGATCATCGGTGAAAACCGCAGCTTCGATCACGTATACGCCACTTATCAGCCCGCAGTCGGAGAGAAAGTCCATAATCTTCTGTCGGAAGGAATCATCAACGCCGACGGAACTCCGGGGCCCAATTTCTCAACGGCCACTGTGTTCCACGCTACTGACAAGCAGCCGAACCCGTTCCTCTTAAGTCCGATGAATAAGTCGCTGTATCCCGTGCTTCCGACACCTTTAACGGCTGGCGCTCCGACCGACCCGCCGGTGGCTACCGTTGCCGAGGCGGCAAAAGATGAAACCGCCTTGCCCGGCAACTATGTGAAGTTCTTGACCACTGGTGGCACCGGGCTTCCCAAGTTCAGTCCCGACACGCGCATTCCTGAGGTATTTAATCTGCAGCCAGGGCCTTTCCAGCTTAGTAACGGCATGCCGTATGACTCCTACACCGCGAGCCCGGTACACCGGTTCTACCAAATGTGGCAGCAGTTGGATTGCAATATCGAGTACGCGACGGAATCGAACCCGAGCGGGTGCAAGGCTGACCTGTTCCCGTGGGTTGAAATCACGATCGGAGCCGGTTCCAACGGTTCGCCGGTCCCCTCGCCTTTTACAGAAGAGACGACCGGTGAAGGCTCGGCAGCAATGGGCTTTTACAATGTGCAGAACGGCGATGCTCCCTACATGCTCCAACTTGCGCAGCAGTACACTCTGGACGACAATTTCCACCAGTCGATCATGGGTGGAACCGGCGCAAACCACATCGCGCTCGGGTTTGGCGACGCGATTTACTTTAGTGATAGCAATGGGAACCCTGCCACCCCTCCAGAAAACATAACTGTCTGGAAAGGTACGCCCGATGCTGGCGTTGTAAACGAAATCGAAGATCCAGACCCGGCAGCCAACTCGAATAACTGGTACACCGAAGATGGCTACGGCGGGGGCGGCTACGGATCTCCCGTGTCTGGCGGCGGATCCTATGTGAATTGTTCCGATATCACTCAGCCTGGAATTCCGGCGGTCCTTGAATATCTGAGCAAGCTGCCTTATCAAGTGAATCCCAACTGCGATCCAAACCACTACTATCTGGTTAACAATTACAATCCCGGATACTTTGGCGATGGCAGTAACGCTTACACCGACCACTTTGTGTACAACACTCCCTTCACGATTCCTGGTACGACCGTGCGAAGCATCGGCGACGAACTCCTGGAAGCCAACATTTCGTGGAAGTATTACGGCGACCAGTGGGATCGATACCTCAAGGACAAGTACCAACTGAACTACGGAGACTTCGGCACGGAAAGCGATGAATACTGCAACATCTGCAACCCGTTCCAATATTCCACTTCGATTATGACCAACGCAGCGGTGCGCACTGCCCATCTGCAGGATACGACCAATTTGTATCAAGACATCAAAAAAGGAACGTTGCCGGCCGTTTCATTCGTCAAGCCCAGCGGATTCGTCGACGGTCACCCAGCATCGTCCAAGCTGGACCTGTTCGAAGGATTCGTGAAGAAGATCGTGGATGCCGTTCAAGCTAACCCGACGCTCTGGCAAGACACTGCAATCTTCGTCACCTTCGATGAAGGCGGCGGTTACTACGACTCCGGTTACGTTCAACCGCTCGACTTCTTCGGAGACGGCACGCGTATTCCTCTCCTCGTCATTTCACCGTTTACGCAGGGCGGACACGTATCGCATCTCTACGGCGATCATGTTTCCATCCTGAAATTCGTCGAGCGGAACTGGGGACTCGGCCCGATCACCAAGCGCAGCCGCGATAACTTTCCCAATCCGAAAGTGACCGGCAACAACCCTTATGTACCTACGAACAGCCCGGCGCTAAGCGATCTGTTTGAAATGTTCAATTTCAAAACGTCGACTGACGCGGCCGCTGGCAGTAGCGGCGGTAAGTGAGAGCTTTTTACCTACGTTGAGCGGCTTATGTCGCTCAGCCTTAGCTGGGACTGGCGCCAATCTCTTCAGGATGGCGCCAGTCTCTTTTTTCGCCTCCTACCTCCCTCAGCTTTTGCCGGATCATAATCTTCGCAACAAATCAGCCTTGTAAGGGTTCCCTACAGAGTAAGAGCAGAAGGAGCTTGTTGGCCTCTAGGATCTGTGCCCTTGGAAATCTCCAAGAGGAATACAGCATTCCGTGGATTCCCAAACAGACCTGCGGGCCAGGATACTACTCGACGCCGAGATTCATTTCTCGGGAAACATCTTTAGAATGTTAAATCGAAGCAAGTTTACGCAATGTACCCAGCCTTGCCGTCAACCCAGTAAATAATCGGCAGCAGATTCAATGAGTTTAAATATGCTTAAAAGGAGAGCCCTTGAACAAGCATCGTTCCACCACCACTTCTAAATTTGCGCTCATGCTCCTAGGCTTCGCGTTTCTGTATATATTGCCGGGCGTCATACTTGCCCAAGATGCAGACCAACAAGACGCCGATCCCCCCAGTCGGGTCGCTAGACTCAACTTTATCCAAGGCTCCGTTTCGTTTCAGCCAGCCGGAACCCCGGATTGGCTGGATGTGAATCCGAACCGTCCGCTCACGACCGGCGATCAGCTTTGGGCCGACCAGGATTCGCGAGGTGAATTGCACTTGGGCGGCAGTGTCCTGCGCATCTCAGGCCAGACCGCAGTTTCTTTCTTGAACTTAAACGACCAAGCTGTTCAGATTCAGGTTGCACAAGGTTCCGCGGATCTTCGCGTTTTGCATCTTGAGGACAACGAAAATTACGAGATCGATACTCCCAACGCGGCCTTTTCGATTTTGCGGCCCGGAGAATATCGCGTGGACGTAAGTCCCGACGGCACCTCCAGCGTCGTCAGCGTAGACAATGGCGACGGTGAAGTAACTGCCGGCGGCCAGGCCTACAACGTCGCTCGCGGACAGCAATACACTTTCTCCGGAACAGACCAAGTTAGTTACGACGCGGAGGCGCTTCCGGAGCCGGACGATTTTCAGCAATGGAATATCCGGCGCGATCAACGCGAAGACCATTTGGCCTCCGCGCAGTATGTTTCGCGCGACGTGATTGGTTACGAAGATTTGGACGATCACGGCACCTGGCGTGACGATCCAACCTATGGACACGTCTGGTTCCCGAATGGCGTCGCGGTGGGATGGGCGCCCTATCATTACGGACATTGGGCGTTCGTGGCTCCGTGGGGCTGGACCTGGGTCGAGGATGAGCCTTGGGGCTTCGCTCCATTCCACTACGGGCGTTGGGCGATGGTAGGAGGCGGTTGGGGCTGGGTACCCGGTCCAATGCCCGTCGCTGGCGCTGTATTCGTGAGGCCAGTGTACGCACCTGCGCTCGTCGCGTTTGTTGGAGGAGGCGGATTCGCTGCGTCGATTGAGATCGGCGGCGCCGCCGGAGTGGGAGTAGCTTGGTTCCCGTTAGGTCCGCGCGACGTTTGGATCCCCTCTTATCACGTAAGCGCGGTTTACATGACAAATGTGAACGTAACCAATACGCGCGTCATTAACCGAACAGAAATAACAAATGTTTACAACACGACCGTCATCAACAGAACAACGAACGTGACGGTGAATCGAACCTACCAATACCAAAGCTCGCCAGGGGCAGTCACGGCTGTCTCGAAGACAGCATTCCAGAATGGCGAGCCTGTGGGCAAGGCGGCAGTCCAAGTAAACGCTCAAGAAATTCAACACGCGCGAGTAGTTCAAACAGCGGCGATCGCTCCCACACCAAGGGCCGTCGCTGGACCGAATGCTCCGGCCAAACCGTCGTCGCGTCCTCCTGCTACGCTTGCCAGCAGGCCAGTTGTGACGAAAATGGCTCCTTCGGCGCGAGCAATTCCGGTGGGCCAAACTAAGCCGGCGCCCCGGACCGCTTACCGCTCGATGGCCAACGCGAAACCTGCTGCCTCGCAGCCGCCAGCGCGACCCGGAGCGCAGCCAGCGAATCGTCCCGCCCAGCCTTCAACGGCGCTTCCACCTGCTGCACAGCCCAACAGGCCCAATGCTGTGCCTGCTGAAAGACCAGCACCGGCTAATCGACCCGAGCCAGCGACACGAACAAACGAGCCAGCCGCTCGGGAAAATCAACCGGCTGCGCGACCGAACGAGCCCGCAGCGCACGAAAATCAGCCAGCTGCTCGCACAAACGAAGCACAGCCCAATAGGCCAGCACCTCCGCCGACTCGGACTCAGCCGCCCGCACACGAAAATCAACCACCGGCTCGGACGAATGAAGCACCCGCGGAGAAACCTGCTCCTAATCGGCCACCGCCGCCGTCTCATGAAAATCAGCGGATACAAACACCGCCTACGGAGGCGAAGCCCGCTCCTCATGCACCGGCGCCGGAGGCAAAGAAGCCGGCTCCTCCGCCAAAGGAATCAAAACCGCCATCTAAGGATCAGAAGGACAAAGATAAGGAACCGAAGCACTAGACCCGTTGTTTCAGTTCAAACGAGGACACGGCTTCGAGAAATCGAGGCCGTGGTTTTTTTTGAAAGGATTAATGCTGGGTTCCGGAAACGAACTCGCCGGTGACGTGGATTTCAACGCCCACGGTATCGCTTGCGCGCAGCAAGAAACTGCTCGGATTTTTGAGACCCCATTTGATATACGGGACGGAAATCTTCGCGTCGGCTTGAATCGCCCCGCCGGGCTGGCGCTGAACGCTAAGCGTCACGGTAGACTCGTGGTCCTGCCCGTGAATACGAAAGACGCCCGACAGTTCCACCTGCGACGTCCCTTGCGGATTGACTGAACCCTTCACTTGTCGCGGCATGAAAATAATCTCGGGATATTTCTGACTCTCTAACATTTCCTGATGCATTTTCTTATCGCGGCCCTTGTTGCCGGTGTCGGCGCTCGTAGCATCCGCGGTAATCTGTCCACTCGCTTTCCCCGTCGCCGGGTCAAAACTTAGGTGGCCGCTCTTGAATTTGAATGTTCCTTCAACCGTGTGCAGAGTGGTGTCCAGGGTAAATTTAATTGTGGATTGCGCAGGATCCAATTTAAATTCGCTTGACCCAGTCGCTTGCGCGCGAGCGGTGGAGGGCAACAAAAGAAAGCTCGCGAGAACCGCGACAATGCATCGCGCAGCAAAAGTTCTAACGATATTCGGTCGAAGAAAGCGCGCTCGATTAGAATTTCTGGAAGGATCTGATGCGTAAAGGGATCTTGATCTGTGCACGATCAAGCTCGCAGCACTTGCCAGCCGAGACCTAACATCTCCGTCGTATCTAGGGTCTCTCTCATGGTTTGCGCGAGGTGCGCAGACATCATTCTTGAGAACATTGCGGGCTTGCGTGCAAATAGACGAAGTACTTTTCTTCGTACCCACTCGCTCTGGTCCATGAGAAGTAGAAGTCGTGTCATTCGGCACGGAGCCGCCGAGATCTTGCGATGTGCGGCTTGGTAGTAGGCCATATCTTCGCGCGCAAAAGCTTCCGCCACTAGAACAGCTTGCTGAAAGGCAAGAGTCAATCCGAGCCCCGAGATTCCGTCAACGGTGAGGGATGCATCTCCCACCAGCGCTATGTTTCCATTCACTACCCCACGAGCGCGGCCGAGCGCGGTCACACTTCCCAATTCCGCTGTAAGAGCATGCGCCCCTTTCAAACGCCTGGCTACCGCCGGAAAATGAGCTAAACTGCGGTCGATTCGCAACCCTGGATCGTGAGATAGAAGCGCGACGCAAACTTCGTCGTCGGCCGTAGGAGTGACGAACATCTGGCAGCCAGGGCCCCAGTGAACTTCAACTAAATCTGTCCAGGGAGACACCGCGTAGTGACGAGAGAATCCAAACCGGGAAAACTTCGGCCCTTTAGAACTTAGTTTGGCCCATCTTCCGACGCTTGAATCTTGCCCGTCGGCTCCAACAAGCCATTTGCATTTCGTATAAGCGCCGTTGACAAATGCACCGCGCCTGTCAAAGCCTGTAACTCGAGCACTCCATTTAAAGGTGACGCCGAGGTCGCTTGCCCGCTCGACCAATAACGAATGCAGAGTGCTGCGTCGCACTCCATATCCGGTCCCGTGGGAAATTCTCGCGCTCGCAGAAGATTCTTGGTCTGAAAAAGAAATGCCACGGAATGGGTATCCGTGGCATGAATCCAACTTAATGCCGAGACCTGCTAAGTTTGTAACTGCTCCGGGAAGCAATCCTTCCCCACAGGCTTTTGCAATCGGAGGCTTTCTGTAATCTACAACTTCTACGCGGAGTCCTTTAAGGGTCGCTGCAATCGCCGTCGCGATTCCAGCAGGTCCCGCGCCAATAACCAGGACATCCGCGCACTTGGCCAGTTGAGGCCGCCTTTCACCATCTTAGAAGTACCAGCTCGGAGCAGAATCCCGGTCCCATGGCTGCGAGGATGCTCAACGACCCAGGCTCCGGTCGCCGATTCATGTACACATCCTCGAGGACCAGAAGCACCGAGGTAGATGAAATGTTGCCAACCTTGCGCAAACATTCCCAGGAGGCGGCCAGGTCTTTTTCATTCAAGCCCAACGCAGTCGCCGTAGCCTCGAGAACTTTTGGGCCGCCGGTGTGCATTACCCAGGTCTTGATGTCGCTTCTCTTGTGGCCCTGTTCCGCCAAAAACGTGTCTACATCTTTGCCCAGGTGCTTTACAACCGTGTCCGGAACCTCCGGAGATAATACGATGCGGAAGCCCTTTTCCGAGATGTCCCAGCCCATCACCTTCTCTGTGTGTGGGTAGAAGATCGATTTGGTGGCTAGAATTTCTGGTCCGTCGGACTTCCTGTTAGATCCAACTACGATCGTTGCCGCCGCGCCGTCTCCGAATAGCATGGCCGAAATCAAGTGAGCCATGGAAAGATCGTCGCGCTGCAGAGTCAGCGAGCACAACTCGACGGAGAGCAATGCTGCCGCTTGGTCCGGATAGCCATGTACGTAATCCGCGGCGCGAGCGATGCCTGCGGCGCCCGCTACGCAACCCAATCCAAATATGGGGATGCGCTTAATGTTTGTTGAAAGGCCCATTCGATTCACCAGCCTCGCATCGATCGAGGGAGCCGCAATGCCGGTAACTGACGTCACAAAAATAGCACTCAGCTCCTTCGGTTTCATGCTGGCAGCGTGAAGCGCTTTGCATAGAGCTTCTTCGCCCAGTTCGAGCGCGTGGTCGATCCATGCGTTGTTGGCCTGCCCCCAGGTGGTTAGGTTCTCGTAAAAATCTAGCGTGTGAACAAGATAACGCCCCTCCACTTTCATGCTCTCATCGAGGCGATCGAGAATATCCGGATTGGCTAACCGGTGCCGCCAATCATTTTTCAAAGCGTCAGTCAAAACTTGCTGGTTGTAATAATTTTCAGGAAAAGCACTCGCAACGCTGGCAATCCTCATCTAGTCTCCCCTCAATTTTTGGCGTGACTGCGCATAATACCCCGACTCAGAACAATCTCCCACGTCGATTTGGGACTGTTTAACGCTTCTCATAAAGACTGCGAACACGTGCCGGGCCGGTCCTTTCCAACGCAATTCAGAAAAAGACCAGCTATCAATAGGCTTGATTCAGACTCCGATAGATGAATGCGGCGCAAGAAATTGATACGGCTGCGAACAGAGACCCCTGCCAGAATTCCAATATACAAAATTTCCCCACGCCGAAAAGTGCGGCATAAACCATGGCACAACCGATAATCCAGTCTACCAGATTTCGGCCCAAGTCTTTAGTGGGCGATTCATCTTTTACAAGAGCCGCAATCGGCTTCCAGCCGGAGACGTCCGGCCTGACTCGGCGATAAAACTTCACGAGCGTATCATCAGGTTCGGCAGGCGTTAGAAGAGTTATTAACACCCATACCGTCGTAGTTATCGATGTGGTTGCCAGAGTCTGCTTGGCGAAAACAGCCGGTTCCGAACCGTGGAACGGCGCAATTGCGCGAAACGTCACAGAAACGATGAGCGCCGTAGTCATCGCGGCAATCTCACTCCATGCATTGATCCGCCACCAGTACCAACGCAGCAAATAGACGCTCCCAGTTCCCGCTCCCACTTCCAGCAAAATCTGCCAGCCAGCGCGGATCGAAGCGAGTTTCCAGGAAACACATGCGCCTGCAATAACGAGCAGAGCCGTGGTCCAACGCGAAACGGTAACGTAATGTCTTTCGGTCGCATCGCGCTTCACAAAACGCCGGTAAAAATCCGAAACAAGATACGAACTACCCCAGTTCAGGTGCGTCGCGATGGTGGACATAAATGCCGCAAGAAATCCAGCAACCAAAAGGCCACGCGCCGCGCGCGGTAGGTGGTCAACCGCTAGCAAGATGTATCCCGCCTCAGGCCGCGCAAGTTGCGGATACAACACCACCACGGCAAGCGCACCTATAACCCATGGCCATGACCGCAAGGCATAATTCGCGAAATTAAACCATAAAACCGAAAGCAGCCCTTCGCGTTCGTCGCGCGCGCTCAGAATACGCTGTGCGATATAGCCTCCCCCTCCCGGCTCGGCCCCTGGATACCAAAAGGCCCACCACTGCACACCTAGATATACGCAAAAAGTAATCACCGGGATTGTCCATAATGCCTCGCTGGCGAAGCCCCGCGAAAAATCCGGAAAGAACGAAGTAATGTTCGCCGCATCAGGCCCTGCCGACTTTTGCATCGCTGCAAGCTTGGACAGTAATTCGGTCATCCCGCCGGCAGCGCGCACTCCGTAGTAGGCCACCGCGATTACGACGCCCATCTTCAGCACAAATTGAAATAAATCCGTCCACAACACTCCCCAAAGTCCGCCTAGCGAAACGTACAAGCCTGTAAACGGAATCAAAAAGAATACGCACAGAGCGAGCGATCGGCGATCGTCCAGCCCCATCACAACGCTGACAATCGTGGTCATAGCTTTTGTGACCCAGCCCAGAATCACGCAATTGATCAGCAGGCCGAGGTACAGGGCGCGGAATGCACGCAGGAAAGCCGCCGGCTTTCCCGCATAGCGAAGTTCAGCAAACTCCACGTCCGTCAGAAGTCCCGCGCGAACCCACAGCCGCGCGAAAAGAAAAACTGTCATCATGCCGGCCGGAAGCATGCTCCACCAAATCCAATTTCCGGCGATTCCAAATCTGTAAACCAGTCCAGTAACCACCAGAGGGGTGTCTGCAGCGAACGTGGTAGCCACCATTGAGGTGCCAATCAACCACCACGCCGCGCGGCGTCCGGAGACAAAATAGTCAGCCGTGCTCCCGCCTGAGCGTTTGCGAAAATACAATCCCTGCAGGAGGGTAAATACGAGATAGGCCGCGACTACGGCCCAGTCGGCGAGAGTTAGTCTCATGTATGAACGGAACCGGCCTAGTCTTATAGAGGATGACTCAGAGAGTCAAAGAAAATCCTCAGTGCCAACTCAAAGCGCCGCCGAACTTAGCACGGGAAGCCAACCGAAATTACCGCCGTAAAAGAAGAACCCCAGGCCTGGGGGCACAGGCCTGGGGCGGGGGGCTGAGGGCGGGCCGGGGAAGCTAGTTGAGTAACCTTGGGCTTAGTAATTCCAACGCCGCATAACTAAGGTCGCTCGAAAAATTATTTGAAGCGCCACCACCAATATTGTGTCGCGCAAGGTCTCCAGCCGGGCGCGCATATTTGTATCCTCCCAAGAACTGGGGAGTGCCATCACATCTTCGTCGCTTCCGGGCTTGAAACCGTTGTTAGCCAATGCGCTCACGTCTTCCCCCTTAATTCACTACATAAACCGGATTGTCGTGCTCCACTGCTACGACCATGGATTTAAAGATATCGACGTCCCAGCTATCTGCGATTCGCAATCTCACAATCTCGTTTGTTTCAGACAGCAATCTGCCGCGCAGCGGTACTCGCATGTTGCCTGCTACCACTCGAAGAACCACCGGCTGGCC